>OGRO01000018.1_pt1 | contig 172283 bp, 164 predicted proteins | sample 1553451 | NCBI WGS metagenome assembly OGRO01 (sample SAMEA2580021, study PRJEB22360) | human gut metagenome | reverse complement strand
ATGAATAAAGGCTTTGGGCCACTTTTACCCTTTTTTAACTGTCAAAGATGGGATTATACAATATGTGTCTAGCAGTATCTATAGAATACCTTTTTCTCCAGACAGATTTCATGTTCAAAAGTGTTTCTTGTTCAAGAAAATAGCTCTCTAAAAAAGTGAAACGTTGGGAAATTGACATTGAATTGCCTATATCACTAAAGTATAATAGTACTGTTACAGATGGAGGATAATGACATGAAACAAATGGACATGATTTACGAAGGTAAGGCCAAAAAAGTCTATGCCACAGACGATCCAAACTGTGTGATCGTTGACTACAAAGATGATGCGACAGCATTTAACGGTCAAAAGAAAGGTACGATCGTTGGAAAAGGTGCCATTAACAACCGCATGACAAACTACTTGATGAAGGTTTTGGAAGAAAAAGGTGTACCTACACACTTTGTAGAAGAGCTGGATGATCGTCGTACAGTGGTAAAACGTGTTTCGATCATTCCATTGGAAGTGATCATTCGTAATAAGGCAGCCGGAAGCTTTTCTAAACGCTTAGGAATTCCGGAAGGAACTGAATTGAAATGCTCTACTTTGGAATTCAGCTATAAAGATGATGATTTAGGAGATCCACTGATCAACTCTTATATGGCCAGAGCTATCGGCGCTGCCACACAGGAAGAAATCGATACGATCACAAAATATGCCTTTACAGTGAATGATGTACTTAAAGATTTCTTCGCCCAGATTGGCATCGAACTGATTGACTTTAAACTGGAATTTGGAAAAACAAGCGATGGACAAATTGTTCTTGCGGATGAAATCAGTCCGGATACATGTCGCTATTGGGATATGAAAACAGGTAAACATTTGGATAAAGACACATTCCGTCGTGATTTAGGGGATCCGGAAGGCGCTTATCAGGAAGTCTTTAAACGAATGGGGTTTGGTGAATAGAATGAATGAATTTTATCAGTCTCCTCTTTCTCAGAGATATGCCTCAAAAGAAATGCAGGCTATTTTCTCCAACGATAAAAAATTCAAGACATGGAGAAAGCTCTGGATTGCACTTGCACAAAGTGAAAAAGAACTCGGTTTGGATATCACTGATGAGCAGATCGACGAACTGATTGAACATAAAGATGATATCAATTACGATGTTGCGAAAGAGCGTGAAAAGATCGTGCGTCATGATGTAATGTCTCACGTTTATGCTTATGGGCAACAATGCCCTAAGGCAAAAGGAATCATTCATTTAGGTGCTACTTCCTGTTATGTCGGCGATAATACCGATCTGATCATCATGCATGAAGCTTTGCGTTTAGTTCAGACCAAGATCGTAAACATTTTAGCTGAATTAAAAACGTTCGCCTTAAAGTATAAGGATATGCCTTGTTTAGCTTTCACGCATTTTCAACCGGCCCAGCCAACTACCGTTGGTAAGCGAGCCAGCTTGTGGGCACAGGATTTGTATATGGATTATCTAGAGATTGAACATCTCTTGGAAAATAAAAAACTTTTAGGATGTAAAGGAACTACCGGTACACAGGCAAGCTTTATGGAGCTTTTTGAAGGCGATACCGATAAAGTAAAAGCCCTGGATGCCAAAATCTGTGAAAAGCTTGGTTACGATGCTTACTTCCCTGTTTCTGGACAGACTTATACACGAAAATACGATACGCAGGTTTTAAGTGTTTTGGTGGGCATCGCACAAAGTGCACATAAGTTCAGCAACGATATTCGCCTGCTGCAGCATATGAAAGAAATTGAAGAACCTTTTGAGAAAGGTCAGATTGGTTCCAGTGCTATGGCTTATAAGCGCAATCCTATGCGTTCTGAACGTATTGCCGCTTTAAGCAACTATGTCATGTGCGATGCGTTAAACCCGGCTATTACTGCCAGCACGCAATGGTTTGAAAGAACCTTGGATGATTCCGCCAATAAACGTATCAGCATTGCGGAAGCCTTCTTAGCTACTGATGGCATCCTGGATTTGTACTTAAACATCACAGATGGTTTGGTTGTGTATCCAAAAGTCATCGAAGCCAATCTTCAAAAAGAGCTTCCTTTCATGGCTACCGAAAATATCATGATGGATGCGGTCAAAGCCGGTGGCGATCGTCAGGAACTTCATGAATTGATTCGTCAACATTCTATGGCAGCCGGAAAAGTTGTCAAAGAAGAAGGAAAACCAAACGATTTGATTGATCGTATCGCAGGTGATCCTAAATTTAGTATGACAAAAGAACAAATTCTTTCGATCATGGATCCATCAAAGTTTGTTGGTCGTTCTGTACAACAGACGGAAGAATTCTTTGGCGAACATATCGATCCAATTTTGACAAAAGAAAAAGACGTATTAGGCTTACACGCTGAAATCAACGTATAAGACGCTAAGCGTCTTTTTTTAGTGTAGGCATTTCATAAGAGTTTAATCGTTTATGCACCTCTTTATAATTTGGCATCCAATGTAAAACTTCTTTATAAAATGCAGATGAATGATTTCGATACGAAACATGACAAAGTTCATGAATGATGATCGCATCTAAGCATTCTATATCCGTAAAGGCAAGGTTTCCATTCAAAGAAACCTCTTTTTTTGTCGGATGAAAGCTTCCCCATTTACTTTTGAAGAAGCCGATACGAAGCTTTAATCCTTCAATATGCATTCGCTCACAATGCATTTGAAAGCGTTGCAGGAAAATATCTTGTATCTTCAAACGAATGCATGTTTGAAAGGATTTTATATCCGGTCTACATTTTATGATCGTTGGATCCTTTGAAGTAATAGTATCAAAACAAATGGTATAAGGTTTACCAAATATATAAATCGTATCTAAATTTTGTAATGGCTTTTTACTTGTAGTAAGACGTTGTTCGATCCATGATCGATGTTTACACACAAACTGATCCACATAAGCTTTAGACACATTTTTAGGTGCTGTGACTACGACTTTTCCCTCTCGAATCCTCAAATATAGATTTTTGTTGTTTTTACGAATCAGAGTATATTCTAACATCCGATATCCTGAATCAGCTGATCGACAGCCGAATCGATTAAATCATGAACGATTTCTTTCTGGTTTTCATTGTATTGCGCATAGGTGTTCAGATCGCGTATCAGATCCAACATTGGCAAGGTACCATAAAGCTTAGTCTTTGTATCCTCAAAAAACTGATGAAGCTGAGCCGTATCATAGAATTCGATTTTTTCCTGACAGTTTGGACATTCCAGATAAGCCATATTTTCGATGACACCATATACCGGTACATGCATTTGTTCGCACATGTGAATGGCTTTTGCTACGATCATAGAAACCATAGGCTGTGGTGTAGATACCATCAGTACACCGGATACCGGTAGCGACTGCATGATTGTCAAGGCAACATCACCAGTTCCCGGCGGCATATCGATCAATAACACATCCAGATCGCCCCATAATACATCCGTATAGAACTGTTTGACTACACCGGCAATCACAGGACCACGCCAGATTACCGGATCACTTTCATTCTTCATCAAGAAGTTTAAGGACATGATCTTGATTCCGTCGGCAACTTCCACCGGAATGATATAGTTTTCTTTTGTCGAATAAGCCTGTTCATTTTCCGCGGCGAATAAACGTGGAATGCTTGGACCGGTAATGTCGGCATCCATGATTCCTACTTTATACCCTTTTTTCGCAAGAGCCTTAGCTACCATAACCGTAATCGTAGATTTACCAACTCCACCTTTTCCGGACATGATCGCTACGATATTTTTTATATGATTGTTGGGATTGTTTTCTACCCCGCAAGTAGATTGATCTTTTCCACAATTTCCTTTACTTGGACATCCTTCACAAGACATATCAATTCTCCTCCTTTGTTTTACTTAACCCATTAAAATACGTATCATACGCTTTTGTCAATCTTTGATTTTGAATGTGCGTATAGATTTGTGTAGTTTGAATATCACTGTGCCCTAAAAGCTCCTGTACAATGCGCAAATCACTCTCCCCTTCTAAAAGGTGAGTCGCAAAGCTATGACGAAGACTGTGAGCTGAGATACGTGGATCTAAGCCACATTCTTGCACTTTTCGTTTGATCAGCGTATGAACATACTGCCGGCTGCAGGGTCTTCCTTTAGCGTTGATAAAAAAAAGTGCGGTTCGATTCGTCAGCCATTGTCTGCGTACAAGATCTTGATAAAGTTTCATCTGATCGATACAAGCTTTGGCTATCGGAACAATTCTTTCTTTATCTCCTTTTCCGTGAATTCGCAGGATCTTTTGATCATAATGAATTTGATTGGTTGTAAGGGTACAAAGTTCACTGACACGCAGTCCACAGCCATAGAGTACCTCCAAGATCGTTTTTTCATAAATGCCTTTATCGCTTTGATCAAAAGAGGCAAAAAGCGTTTCTAAATCTTGTTTGGTACAGTAAACCGGTAAATGCTTACTTTGTTGAAAGCCACGGATTGAAACAGCCGGATCCTTGATCGTTGGATGATTCAATACCGTATAAGCATGAAAGCCCTTGATACACGACAGCATCTGATTTCCACTTGCCGCCGCATGTGTATCCATATACGTCATCAAAAAGTTTTCTACGATTTGTACATGAATTTGTTCCATATTCGTAATCGCATGATCGTTTAAGTACTTTAAATAGACATTCAAATTTCTCTGATAGCTCTCTATCGTATTCAAAGACTTATTTTCAATCACTTTTAGTTGCATGATGTAGTCATCATATGCTTCCCTGATATTCATAGTACTATCTTATCACTTTATAAAATAAGGTTGAAGTATCTTGCAGTCGCATCCCGATTCTTTTCGTGCTTCCATCAGTAAAGACTTCGCCACATTTTGATCGTATGCCACCTGCATGCTTTGTATTTGAAAATGATACTGGTATAAAAGCTTACAGATATCATTGAAGCGATTTGGACGATGGACAAAATAAAAACGCCCGTTACTTTTTAAAAGACGAGAAGCATTTCTAATCAACTCTTCTAAAGTCAAATGCACTTCTACACGTCCATTTTGTCTGGGATCCATGGAAATATCAGGATGGGTCGCATCAACCTTAAAATATGGTGGATTGGATACGATCACATCAAAAGGTTCATCCTGATATTCCTGCACTCTACAACATACGATCTTGGTAGGATGCTTGAAAAAATGCTCAGCATTATATCGTGCAACCAGACACGCTTCGTCAAAAACCTCAACACCAACAAGCTCTTTTACATCATATTGATCACACGCATATAATAAAGCACCATTATTACAGCCGATATCTAAAATTCGTTCTCCTTTTCGAATCGTACAGAAATTAGCTAATAATTTGGTATCGGTATTAAAGTGAAAATGCTTTGGATGTTGATATAAAGGACGCTCTTTGTCTAAGAAATAGTCCAGTCGTAAGTCACTTTTGTTGATTTCCATTTTTTAAAAGGTCACTCGCTTTCATAAATACTTGTTGATCCATTTTTCGATTCAGCTTGTTTAAGATCCAGTCTGTATCATGTTGCGGAACTTCGAAAATAGAAGGTTGATGAAGAATTTTCTCCTGGTCTTTGATTGAACCGACATGAATTCCGATATGACGATATCCAATCGGTTCAAAATTTTCTTCGATCAAATTGGATACTGCCTGATAGATCAGTGGAAACTGATTGGTATATTGTCCTAAATTCTGGGAGCGAACGATGTTGTGAAATTCCGTATCACGCAAGGATACCGATACAAGCTGTCCCATCTGATGCTCTCGTATCATTTTATCGCATAAATGCTGGGTCAGATAACGAGCCTGAACTAAAACTTCATCCATCGTATAAAAATCTTGTTCATAGGTTCTGGAAAGAGAAATGCTTTTACGTGTACTGGAAACTTGTAATTGATCACTGCTTTGTCCATGCACCTTTTGTAAAAGCGCATAACCGTTTCTTCCCAGAATTTGAAGAACCAGACTCTCGTTTTTCTTATCAGCAAGTTCACCAATTGTTGTAATTCCCTTTTCCTTCAAAAAAGGAACAGTTTTCTTGCCTAATCCGACAATAGCTTCGATGGGCAAAGGATAAAGTTTTTGTTCGATTTCGGCCTTTCTTAAAACCGTAATACCTCTTGGCTTTTTCATATCACTGGCCATTTTTGCCAGAAAACGAGTCGGTGCGACACCGATAGACACACTCAATCCCAGGCGCTCAATCAATTCATCCTGAATTTCAAAAGCTAAATCCAAAGGGCGCTTATAACGTGCAATAACGTCGGTCACATCCATAAAACATTCATCAATACTACAAGGTTCTAAAAGCGTCGTGTATTGACGTAAAAACTCAAAAAACTGAGCGCTGACCGATCGATAGTATTGATAATCTCCCTGAACGATGATCAAAGAAGGACACTTTCGTAAAGCTTCATAGACCGGCATAGCTGAATGCACACCTTCTTTTCTGGCTGCATAATTGGCCGTAGATAATACACCTCGCTTGGAAAGTGAACCAACCGCCATAGGCTTACCTTTTAAGGAAGGATTTTTCAACTCTTCACAGGAGGCAAAAAACGCATTCAAATCCACATGAAACAGCACTCTAGCCATGCAGGATCTCCTGAATACGCTCTTTTAACTCCAAAGCCGCATTTTGAGAACGAGAGCTGATCTGTCCGCTTGTCATCATCGCCAGTTCGTCAATCGTTTGAGAAGCATTTAATGACTCCACTTTTGTCTGACTTTCTTGTCCAACCACTTCTTTTACTACACGATAATGCGTATCGGCCCAGGCCGCAACACTGGCTAAATGTGTGATACAAAGAACCTGATATTGTTTTGATAAGGCATGCATCTTTTCTCCCATCTTAAAGGCAACCTTCCCGCTGACACCGGTATCGATTTCATCAAAGATCAGTGTCTGCGTATCTTCTTTGGAATGAAAGACCACTTTTAACGCTAACATCAAACGAGAAAGCTCTCCACCGGATGCCGACTGTTTTAAAGAAGTGAAAGGTTGTCCGGGATTCATAGAGACCTGAAATTCAATATCATCGATTCCCGTAGCACCGGCTGATTTGGGATTACAAGCCACCTGAAAGCGAGCATGTTCCAGCATCAAATCTTTGAAATGTGTTTCTAAGGATGTACTTAGTTTCTTAAAGACACGTTGTCGCTTTTGTGACAGTTCCAACGCAAGCGTATCGTAAGCTTCCTTTTTCGCATCCAAATCTTTCTTCAACTTTTCTAAGAGATCCTCACGATGCAAAATCAGATCGATCTGATCCATGATTTCCTGTTTTCTTTGCGCCATGGCTTCTAAAGAACCGCCATATTTTCGAATAGCTTTTTTTAATCGATACTGCTGATCTTGTAACTGATCCAGATTTTCCGCATCCTGCAAGATACGATCTTTCTCTTTTTTTAGTTGTTCCGATATTTCCATGACTTGATAATATGCATCATGAACATAGCTTTCGGAATCAGTAAATGTCTGGATTGACTGCAGCTTTTTATAGAACGTGTAAAGTTGATCACTTAAACCATTCTCATGATCCAATAGATAAATGCACTCGGATAAGTCTTCGATTGTTTTTTGAGCACGCGATTGTTCTTGAATCTTATTTTGCAGCTGATCATATTCTTCCTGCGGCATCCAGATTTCTTCAATTTCATTGAGTTGTGCTGTATAAAGGTCTAATTGATCTGCACTCAACTGTTTTTCCTTGGTATCAGAATATGTCTGTAAAGCCTGATGATAGAGATGATAAGCTTCTTTTGTCTTTTTTCTTAAATCAAGTGTCTGTGCATATTGATCCAACAAATCCAGTTGAACGGACGAATCCATTAAATAAAAGGTATCTTGTTGCGAATGAATATCAACGATTTGAGAAACGATCTGGCGGACAAAATGATTGGTTGTGATCTGCTGGTTAATACGAATCGTGCTCTTTTGTTGCTGGTTGATGGTTCTTTGGATGATCAAAACATCATCGACTTCAAAACCATTGTCTTCCAGCTGTTGGCAAACGGCCAAAGAAGGCTTGCTTAAAACCATCTGTAGGATACATTTTTCTTTTCCCTTGCGGATGATATTCCCTTGAATACGATTTCCCATCAGGTAACCGATCGCATCGATCAAAAGGCTTTTTCCGGCACCGGTTTCCCCGGTTATAACGCTCATGCCTGTATTAAAATCAATCAACGCCGATTCAAATAGAATGTAATCCTTTACCATAACCTGTTCGATCATTTTGTCACCTTCTTCCTTTCGCATAAAGCATATATTCCTGGTTGCCGTGACGCCCCTGGATCTGACTTTTTTCTACGACAACATCTTGATATGTTTGTAAGACAAAATGTTTTATGTCTTCCACGATCTTATTTCTTATCTTCTCACTTTTTAAAACACCTTTTGTATTTAAGTATTGCGGGCCACATTCAAACTGTGGTTTGATCAACACAGCACAATGTTCAGGTTTTAGTTTAGAAAATACCGGCTCTAATATGGTTTTACAAGAGATAAAGCTGACATCCATACATAGAAAATCAATCGAATCTTCAAACCAGGAAGTTTCAATATAACGAGCATTACGCCCCTCCATTTTGATCACACGGGCATCCCGATCTAATAAACGATCCAGTTGTAAATGACCAACATCCAGAGCATAGACTTTTTTTGCACCTTTTTCCAGACAAACCTGAGTAAAACCACCGGTACTGGCACCAATATCCAAACAGACCTGATCTCTAAGATCAATACCAAGAGACTCTAAACAACCTTTTAGTTTATAAGCCCCTCTGGAAACATAGGTATCCGCATCATCAATTTCGATCGTATCAGATTCTAAGACCAGAGCACTAGGCTTTAAAATCACTTTCCCATTGACATTGACCTTACCTTGTTTGATCAGATCTTGTGCTTTTGTGCGTGTTTTTCCTAACGCAACACAGGCCACATCCAAACGCACCTTATCCATGAGCATCAATTTCCTTAAACAACGACTCCAGATCGATATGCTCATTTTTGCGTAATGCACGAATCGAGCCATGTTCGACAAAATGATCGGAAATTCCTAAAATATGGATTTTATTTTTATATTGATTTTGAAACTCCAGAATAGCACTGGATAAGCCACCCATTGTTACATCCGTTTCAAAAACATAGATTGGCAAATTCAAATTCAATAAAGAAGTTAAAAGATGTTCGTCAATCGGTTTAAAGAAGCGTGCATTGACAACGATCATCTCATATTCATTTTCCTGCACCGTATGCTCTATGCGCTCTACATCAGGTCCATAGGCAATGATGATTCCCTTTGGTTGTAAACCAAACTGTTTCTTGGTCCATGAGCCGATCGGAATCGAATCAAAAGCGATCGTTTCGGGGACAATGGCCTGTCCACGTGGATAGCGAATACAGAAAGGTTTTCCGGATGTAAAAGCAGTATATAAAAGATCATATGCTTCTTTGGCATCTTTTGGCTGTGAAAGAATCAGATTAGGAATGCTTCGTAACATCGCAATATCAAAAACGCCCTGATGGGTCTCCCCGTCATCACCGACAAGACCGGCACGATCAATACCTACAACAACCGGAAGATTCATACGCGCCAGATCATGGTTCATCTGATCATAAGCTCGCTGAAGAAAAGAGGAATACACACTGACAAAAGGATGAAGTCCGCCTAAGGACATACCGCAAGCCATCGTGATCGCATGTTGTTCGGCAATACCACAGTCAAAGAATCGATCAGGAAACATCTTCGCAAACTTCATCAGCTTGCTTCCCTGTGCCATAGCCGGTGTGATCGCAACGATCTTTGGATCCTTTTTGGCAAGCTGTATCAAGGCATCGCTGATGATCTGTGACCAGCTTTTTTCATTTGGCGGCAGCTTCATCAAGGACTGTCCGGTCGCAATATTAAATGGCGATACACCATGCCATTTTCCCACCGTATCTTGTTCGGCAAAGCTATATCCTTTTCCTTTTTTTGTTCGAACATGCACAACGATCGGTCCATCATGTTCTTTGGCAGTTTCAAAAACCTTGATCAATTCGGCAATATTATGCCCATTGACCGGTCCCATATAGTCTAAGTTAAATTCTTCAAATAAAGGAGCATCGATCAACCCTTTTTTTAAGCGATCTCGAAAAGCCGTCATAAACTTTAAGGTTTCTGTCCCGAATTTATTATGATCCAGACTTCCCTTTACATCCTGTTTTACATTTCGATAAACACGTGAGCTGCGGATCGAGGTGATCCGTTTTTCCATGCCACCATGATTTTTGGATATGGACATATTATTGTCATTAAAAATAATGATCATTTTTCGCTTTTGTGCGCCGATATCATTTAAAGCCTCCATGCTCATACCACTGGTAATCGCTCCATCTCCAATCAATGCTACGACATTATAATCCTGATGTAAGATATCTCTTGCCGCTGCATAGCCTAAAGCCGCACTTAAAGATGTCGAGGAATGCCCGGCTTCCCAACAGTCATAAACACTTTCCTTGCGCTTTTGAAACCCGGAAAGTCCATCTAATTGACGAAGTGTAGGAAATAAAGTCGATCGTCCGGTCAAAATCTTATGTACATAGGCTTGATGCCCCACGTCAAAGATCATTTTATCTTGTGGTCCGTGAAATACATAATGCATGGCAATCGTTGTCTCTACGATACCTAAATTGCTGGATAAATGGCCGCCGGTCTTCGAAATCGAATGAATCAAAAAATGACGAATGTCCTCGGCCAAAGCATTTAATTGTGGTATTGTCAAAGATCGAATCTGATCCGGTGATTCAATATCGTATAGACGCATAGCTTTTTACCTCTTTTCTTTTAACAGGTTCGATGAATTAAAAAATCTAAGATTTTCTGAAAGGATGGTGTCGATGTCGATAAATCATTTAACAAACATTGGATTTGTTGATCCAGCTTTGCCACTAAGTTTTGTGATTCCTCTAATCCTAATAGCGATACCGCTGTCAATTTATTATTTTGCGCATCACTGGTCGATTTACCTAAAGCCTGGGCAGAGCTTGACACATCTAAAATATCATCCTGTACCTGAAATTGGATACCTAGATGCACTCCAATTTCTTTTAAAACCGGTATATCCTGTTTTTGATCTGCCAAAATCGCCGCACATACCATAGGCAATGTCAACAGCTTGGCAGTTTTATACACTTCAATTTCCTGAAGATCTTCAAAATGCGCATCGGTCAGCGTTTCTGCTTTCATATCCAAATCTTGTCCATAGATCATTCCATCAATTCCGGCATATTCACTGAGTTTAGAAACCAGGGCACATTTCTTTTCTGATGAGCACTGAGATTCCAATACGACTTGAAACGCTCTTGTTAAAAGCGCATCGCCGGCTAAAACCGCAGTTGCCTCATCATAAGCTTTATGGCAGCTTGGTTTTCCCCGTCGCAGATCATCATCATCCATACAAGGCAGATCATCATGAATCAAAGAGTAGGTGTGAATCATCTCAATGGCACAGCCACAGGGATAGCCCAGCTGTTCTTTAAATCCATAGTCTTTTAAAAGGCTAAATAAGATCAGCGGACGAATACGTTTTCCTCCATTCATCAATGAATATGTCATTGCTTCTTTGGTACGTGAAGGAAGACCAACTGTAGCTTGTTGGCGCAAATAGTCTTCAAAGTCTTTATTGTTCATCGTTTGTCTCCTCTTGTTGGTGTAACAACTGATCCATTCGATCTTCAAAGGTCTTTAACTGATCTGAACATTGTTTGGAAAGTTTTAATCCTTCTTCAAAGAGTGACATGGCCTCTTCTAAATCCAGATCATTTTGATTTAACGTATTTACGATTTCATCCAATCGTTTCATGGCTTCCTGAAACTTTAACTTTTTTTGTGCCATAGCTCCTTTTCCTCCTTATCTGTGACGCTGACATGAATACAGCCATCCTCTACCTGCAGCTGCAACGCATCTTGTTTTTGCACCTGATGAATACTTTTGATAATGTTGTTGTCCTTTGTCGCAATGGAATAGCCGCGGGATAATGTCTTTAAAGGACTAAACGCGTCCAATAATGCCGCATTCTTTTCCAACTGTTGCTTTCTGGAACGCTTAAATTGATGCATGCGCTCTTCTAACTGCTGCTCTTTATACTGCATCGAAGTGAAGGCAAATTCCATCTTCTTTTGAAGCTGATAAGACATTTCCTGTTTTCGTTGATGTAGGATTTCCTTTCTGGAAATCCACTGCAAGGCCGTTTGTTCCAACGCCTGATGCATAGAATCCAGTTTCAGTTGTTTTTCATAGGCCCAGGAAAGTGGTTCTTTTAAATACGGATTTTGTTGAAGCAGCTGATATTGTTGCCGATAGCGTTCAAAGATATGTTTCATGGATAGCTCCAGCTGTTTGGTTTTCAAGGTTAACTGTTCAATAATTTCATGTTGATCGGGTGTTATCCATTGTGCCGCTGCTGTGGGAGTTACTGCACGATGATCACAAACCAAATCACATAAAGTCGTATCCACTTCGTGTCCTACTCCACTGACCGTATAGGTTTTACACTGATAGAGAGTTTTGACAAGTTCTTCATCATTAAAACAAAATAAATCCTCAAAGCTTCCCCCACCACGAATGATGAGTAAAGCATCATACCCTTTTTGATCCGCCTTTTGTATTTGTTTGATCAAGGAAGCCGGAGCCAATTTTCCCTGTACATAAGCCGGATACAACGTTGCCTTCAACATCGGCCATCGTCTTTGGATCGTCTTAAGTGCATCCTGCAAGGCGGCTCCTTCTTTAGCCGTAATGATGGCTACATGTTCAAACCATTCCGGTTTTTCTTTTTTATGACTTTGATCAAAATATCCTTCTTCCAACAATCGTTTATAGCGCTTCTGGTATTCTAAAAACAAAGCGCCCATTCCATCTTGTCGAATACGCTTGACATAAAGTTGTAAGGAGCCTCGCACTTCATAAACATTGACACTTCCCTGTACTTGTACATTCATGCCCTCTTCCAATGAAAAATCCAGATGTTTGACATAGGTAGAAAACATGACACAGCTCATTTCTCCACGGGAATCTTTTAAGGAAAAATAATAATGTCCAGAACGATGCTTTGTCAGATTGCTGATTTCTCCCTGAATCCATACGGTTGAGAAATCAAAGGTTTGTGTTAAGATGACTTTGATTCGCTGCAACACCGAGGAAACAAGGACAACGCGTTCTTCTTTCATAGCTGATCCAAGATTCCGTTGATCAGTTTATAACTGGAATCATCACAATACGCTTTAGCCAGATTGATAGCTTCATCGATGACAACAGCTTTTGGTGTCTGGATCACATAGAATTCCTGATAGGCCATCAACAAGATCGTTTGTTCCAGAAGACTCAACCGATCAAAGGTCCAGTCATCCCGCAGGCGAGATTCGATATCCTTGCGATAGGCCGTTTTTTTATCCATCAAATCAATGGTCAAAGTGTATAAAAAAGGATCGATCTCATTTTGTCCGTGCGTACACTCAAACAAAGCTTTCCGGATATCCTTTTTTAAAAGAAGATTTTGATAAATAGTTTCTAAAGCAATTACTCGTTGTTCATGTCGATTCATTTCGGTTCCTGTCCTTTCTTATAGGGCACTCTGGCGCTCGGTACAACTTCACTGGCCGGAAGCCCATGTACATCTTGATCATCAAAAAATATATTAGCGCCAAAGCTTTTTAAGATAGTTGCTTTATTGGCACCTTGTAAGAAGAAGACTTCATCTACATCAATATTCCATTTTCGTAATGTTTTCAACACACGTCTTCCACTGTTTTTATCTCTTGAGGTTACAATAGCAGTACGAATCAGTTGATATTCCCTTGTGTTTTGTTGCAGATTGGCAAGACACAATAAGAATTTTGCCAAAGGCCCTTTCTTTAAGGCCCGATCCTGATTTTCTATCTCGTTTTTCACAAACGCATCTAATCCTTTTTCCTGAAAGATCTTTTCACTTTCCGCCGAAAACAAAACCGCATCGGCATCAAAGGCAATACGAATCTGGTCATTATCGGCACGATAGATTTGGTCCGTGTTATAGACAAGGCCGGCCGCAAAGCCATTGTTGATCGCATCACTGACATCAAACTCATTAGAGGATAAAAACAAATCCACACCAAAGGCCTTTAAGTAACGCGAAATATTCTCCCCACCGCTCATTGCCATACGATTGATATCTAAACCATAATGATCTAAAGAATTAATGATTCGTAACGATGTCTCAGCCGAGTTTCTGGACATAACGATGACTTCCACCAGTTTTTTGCCGGTTTTTTCATTGATCGATAGTAAATTATTAACTAATGTGAAGCCCGTCCCCGGCTCTAAGATCTCATCCTCATGGGATAATTGATATTCACGATATGCATCCAGCCCCTGTGCTTCAAAGACCTCGTTCTCCTTTTCCAGATTGAACAAAGCACGGCTGGATATTCCAACTACAAGATATTCATCAAACGATACTGCCATAGTGCTCCTTTCTTTTTAAAAAAAGGAATCCGAAGATTCCTTAAAAGATAAATCCGACAACCTGTACCTCAATGGAGGAAGGCTGTAAACCGGTCATATAAGAAATACTTTCAAAGATCTTGTGTTGAAGATTGGCGCAAACATCAGAAACGTTTGCCTTGTAGTTAATTTGAACAGGAATGTTCATTGTCAATTGATTATCATGAATTTCCGAAGACAGTGTATTGGAATTACGCAAGCGTGTCGTTTCAGCCAGCTTTACGTTTTCATCCTCTTCAATCACATTTAACGCAATCGAAGTAAAAACACTTTTATTTAAACGTACAGTTCCCAGATTACTGCTGTTTTCTAATGTGATATATTCTTGTGCCATATCAATCACCCTCATTTCTATCAACAATTATACCAAAATTCAAGCATTACTGAAAGTCCTTTATCCCCAAAGCCGATAAGTATTTTCGACAAGCTCTTTCCGTTTCTGCAACAAAGACAATGTTTCATCAATATCATGGTGAAGCTGGCTTTTTAGTGCATCAATTCCATCAAAGCGCTGTTCCGGACGAATGCGGTCAATAAAGAAAAGTCGCAATGTTTGTCCATATAAATCACCATGAAAGGAAATCAGATGGGCTTCTATACTCATATTTTTATTTTTAAATGTTGGATTGGTGCCAATATTGATCATAGTTGGATAAAGCATGCCTTTATAGTGGCTAAGGCCTGCATAGACGCCGCCGAAAGGTACGATAAATTCTCTGGACAGCTTTAAATTGGCCGTCGGAATCTGCAGTAAAGAAGTCCCACGATGATAGCCATGTTCCACAATCCCCTCGATCGAGTACCCATAGCCCAGCATTTGGGCCGCATCGAATACTCTTCCCTCCTTTAAGGCAGTTTCAATGCGCGTGCTGGAAATCTTTTCGATCGGATCTAAGATCGCATCAACCACATGAACGGAAAAAAGATCTTGTTTTAGAAGCGTCTCAGTATTTCCTTCATTCTTGATTGCATATCGAAAATCAAAACCACAGACCAGTGATTTAATATGCAGATTGGAAAGAAGTGCATGAAACTGCGATGTATCTAATGAAGCAAAATCTCTGGTAAACTTCAAAATATAAAAGGCATCAATACCCATATGGCCAGCCAGTTCGATTTTATCCTCTAAAGGCGTGATATGTTCAATGACTCGCGTAGGATGAAATAACACCCAGGGATCGGGATCAAAGGTAATGATGGCACTTAACAGTCCCCGCTTTTTTGCCTCTTGTTTACAAGTCTTTACCAAAGCTTGATGGCCTTTATGAAAGCCATCGAAAAAACCGATGCAGGCAACGCTATCTTCCAAGCGTGGTAATGCGTTATGATCAATCGTATATACCTGCATTACCATAACCCCCTTTTAGATGCATATAAATCACCATCGACTCTTTCATAGATGGCAAGCGGCTTTTGTTGATGATAGATACAAACCAGATCCGATGTTTGATTAGAAATGCATAGCTTTTTACCATGCAGCACATCTTGTACATCGTCCATATCCATGCGTGGAATGTGGGAAAGCAAATCCTCGATCGGATAAAAATGGGGCAAGGCTTCGATTTCTTCCAAACTTTGTGCCTGCTCAATGGAAAAACGACCCACACGTATGCGCTCCAGGCTTTTCATACACCCTTCATTGTTTGTCTTTTTCGCAAATTCATAACAAATGCTTCGAACATAAGTACCGCTGGAACAATGCACTTCAAAAGTTAGATCTTGCACATTTAAAGCACGAATCGAATATATTTCGACATCCTGATAAATTGGTTCGATCTCAATATTTTGTCTTTGATATTCCATCAGTTTTTTGCCATGGATCTTCTTTGCGGATGTCATCGGTACAAGCTGAGAAATCTTGCCTTGAAAGGTTTTCAATACCTCTTCAAAATCAAAGTCTAAGTTCACTTCTTTTTCCTGTGTAATATTTCCAAAGACATCCATGGTATCCGTAGCATATCCCAGTTGAATACCGGCTCGATACGTTTTATCAGTATCGTTTAAAAATTGTAATATCTTACAAGCTTTTCCTACCAGTACCACTAAAACACCGGTAGCCTGTGGATCTAAGGTTCCTGTATGACCAATTTTTTTTGTTTTTAAAATTTTACGTAAACGATTGACCACATCATGGCTTGTCATGCCTGCGTGTTTATTTACGATCAAAATTCCATCCATTTCATCACCTTAGTCCATTGTACTTATTTTTAAATTGTTATGCAAATGATATAATGCCAAAGAAAGAAAGGAAAACTTTATGAAAATTCAGTCTGTGTTACGTGCGATCCGCAAAGCGGATCAAGACTTTGGTTTGATAGAAGACAACGATAAGATTTGTGTGGCCCTCAGCGGTGGAAAAGACAGCATGTTGTTGTTTGTCGCCTTATCGATGTATCAAAAATTTGCCCCTCATCCCTTTTCACTTTGCGGAATTCATGTTGATGTAGGTTTTGAAGACTTTGAGCATGAAAAGATGAAGGATTTTGCCAAGCAGTATAATCTTGATCTTCATATCGAAAAGACAAAGATTTTTGATATTCTTAAATTACACCCCAACAATAAAGGAAAGATTCAATGTTCTCTTTGTTCAACATTAAAAAAAGGCGTATTGTTCGATAAGGCCAAAGAGCTTGGCTGCAATAAAATTGCCTTGGGACATCATGGTGATGATGCGATTGAAACCTTATTGTTGAATATGGTACACGGCTCAAAGATTGCCACTTTTCAACCAAAACAGTATATGTCACGAATGGATATGTTTATGATTCGACCGATGATCTATTTAAAAGAACAGGAAATCATTGATATTTGTAAAAATAATGAAATTCCGGCTGTACGGCGAGTCTGTCCTAATGATGGAGTGACCCAACGTCAGGAAATGAAAGAACTGCTCCATCAATTTTATCGAAAATATCCACAGGCACAGGATAACTTCCTGCATGCCTTATCCAACTTAGAGCAAGTTTCTTTATGGGAAAAAGACAAAACCGGCAGCTAGCCGGTTTTCTTATTGTTGTTCATCACAGAAATACGTAGCTTCCATATCCGCCGTACTCAAGGCAAAGGCCAATGGAAAATGCTCAAAGGTATAGCCGACATTTTTAGCCGGATCGTCATTGGAAAAGCCCATATGATATCGAATCGCAAAGGCTTCTTCCCGGGACAGTTTCATAAATGGCGTGATCATATATACGCTTTTTTCACCATGACCGTAAGGCATCTTGTCATCAAATTCATAGAAAGGAACCTGTACCCATTCCCCATTGACTTTTTTATTGCGAACACTTTCTTTATAGACATTGATCTTGCAGACATCATGAAGCAAGCTGACAATCGCAATCGATTCATCACTATACTCCATACCATAAACATCTTTGACCCGGTTTCGGCTTAAATAATCTTTTAAACAGCTAAATACGTGCAGGCTATGATCGACCAGGCCGCCGGGATAATTGCCATGAAAGCGAGTACTGGCCGGCGCTGTGAAAAAATCAGATTTTGCGCTGCATAAATAGTCTAAAAACTCTTGGGATCCATCCCGTTGAATATATTTTTTATAAGTTTCAATAAATTCTTCTTTTCTATTCATAACACTCATCTTTTCTATCAAACAATACTTTATGTATGCCCCATATCGTAGCTGCTCCAAAGCCAATCCAGGATACGAACTGCAGGATGGCTAAGATACAAAAATAGGGATCGATCATCATACAGGTAAAAATTTCACTCATGAATATACCTTCTTTCTATGATTTCAGTATAAATCATAATTCGACATCATTTATGTCATATAGTCCCCTGTATTTAATCTATCCCTTGTTTTATAAAAAAAGTCCCAAGGAGCTGAGATCTTTCCCTGTGTGTACAGGTGGGTGACCTGTGTTAAGTCTTAGGATCCCCACTCGTAGCGGGTCTTCAACACAAAATAACAACGTCCGGTCTCCCTTATCTCAAAGTGTAGGAAAAATGCGTTGTCCTTGGGCAGTTTCATCATAGCCGACTTTGACAAATAAAGCAAGTCTTGACATTTTAGAATAGCTATGTTTATTCCTTTTTTGCCGACAAAAATGATTGTTTTTATAGTTGAACTACCAAGTGAATCGAATATACATTTCATTCTTAAGGAAACGGATTTTGTAAAAATCAAAAACAATCGTTTATCTTATATATGCAATAACATTTGCTCTACAAGAAATAAACAATAAAAGGACACTTACCATGCATTTCATGGTTGTGTCCCTGAATTGAAAATTAGTCTTCGACTTTCTCTTTTTCTGTAATCTGAATGTGCAACTCTTTTAACTGTGCCCGATCAACCGGTGTCGGTGCTTTGGACATCGGACATTTTGCATTGGCATTTTTCGGGAATGCGATAACATCACGAATCGAATCACTTTCTGTTAAAATCATGGCAATACGATCCAAACCAAAGGCCAATCCTCCATGTGGTGGTGTACCATATTGGAAGGCATCGATAAAGAAGCCGAATTTATCTTTGATCTGTTGATCACTAAAGCCTAACAACTCAAAGATTTTCTCCTGCAGCTTATTATCGTAGATACGAAGACTTCCTCCGCCCAATTCATATCCATTTAAAACGATATCATACGCATTGGCACGAACCGCTTCAATATCGGTATCCAGTAAGGAAATATCTTCTTCCATTGGCTGTGTAAATGGATGATGAAGTGCCTGATAACGCCCTAACTCTTCTGAATATTCAAACATTGGAAATTCCGTAACCCACAAGAATGAAAATTCATTCTTTTTCTTTAATCCAAGCTGTATACCAATTTCATTACGCAGGGCACCAAGAACATTACAAGTTCTAGACCATGTATCACTAACGATAAATACACAATCCTGATCCTTTAGATTTAAAGTTTCGTATAATGCTTTTACTTCGTCATCTGATAAGAATTTACGAGCCGAACCGGTCAAATCCTGATCCACGGCCTTTAAGACTACAAGCCCTTTGGCTCCGTTCTTTTTCGCAAGGTTAGTAAAGGCATCGATTTGTTTTCTGGTGATATGGGCAAAATCTGGTATAACAATGGCTTTGATACTTCCTTTGGCTTCGACAACTGATTTAAAGACACCAAATTCTGTATGTTCAAAAATAGATGTGATTTCCTGTAATTCCAATCCAAATCGATTGTCTGGTTTATCGCTACCATAACGATTCATTGCCTCTTTATAAGTCAGACGTAGGAATGGCGTTTCAATATCCAAGCCTTTGACTTCCTTCATCAGCTTCTTCATCATTTCTTCCATCATGGTCAAAATTTCGTTTTCGGTTAAGAAGCTGGTTTCAATATCAACCTGTGTAAAGTCGGTCTGACGATCGGCTCTTAAATCTTCATCACGAAAACAACGCGCAAACTGATAATAGCGCTCAAAGCCACTGATCATTAAAAGCTGTTTATAAAGCTGCGGTGATTGTGGTAATGCATAGAAGCTTCCCGGATGTACGCGGCTTGGCACTAAATAGTCACGAGCTCCTTCCGGTGTACTTTTTCCAAGCATTGGTGTTTCGATTTCAATAAAGGCATGGTTGTCTAAGTAATCACGCATACTTCGTGTAATCTGATGACGCATCATCAATTTCTTTTGCATAATCGGACGTCTTAGATCCAAATAACGATACTCTAAGCGTGTATCTTCTAAAGCATCGGTTTCGTCGGCAATGATCAAAGGCGTCGTTTTTGCCTCATTGACAACCGTTACTTGATCAACCTGCACTTCAATATCTCCGGTAGCCAAATCCGGATTCTTATCCTTTCGTTCTACGACCGTTCCGGAAACCGATAATACATATTCGTTACGCACATTTTTTAAAGTCTCACTGAATGTTTCATCAAAAAGCAGTTGGCAAATTCCACTGCGATCCCGCAAATCGATAAAATTTAACTGTCCGAAGTTTCTTTTTTTAGAAACCCATCCGACTAAATCCACGTGCTGACCAACATGGCTTAGTCGAAGTTCTCCGTTTGAATGTGTTCGTTTCATTCCTCTTCCTCCTGATGATGATGTTCATGTTCTTCTTCCATGTGGGCATCCACATAGCCAATCAACGCTTCACGTGCAATTGTTTCCTGCGTTTTCTCTTTCAGGTTTTTGATCGTGATTGTCTGATCCTGTGCTTCCTTATTTCCCAACAACAAAGCAAATTGTGCATGACTTCGATCCGCTGCCTTAAACTGCCCTTTAAAACCACGTCCTAACATATCCATTTCACAGCGATATCCATAGGCTCTTAGCTCTGTTAGGGCTTTAAAAGCATACGTTCTGGCCTCTTCATCCAGACACATCACAAAGACATCCAGATCCGGTTTTTGGCCTAGTTCGATTCCTTCTGCTTCCAAAGCAATCAATAGACGTTCCATTCCCAAGGCCCATCCGATACCGCTCATGGCTTCCGGTCCGCCAAAATATGGAATTAAACCATCATAGCGGCCACCGGCCAAAACAGTGGATTGTGCGCCCATTTCTTTATTTAAAGAAACGATCTCAAATACGGTGTGTGTATAGTAGTCTAAACCACGTACCAGCTGATCATCAATTTCATAGGGAATCTCCAGTTCATCCAACAATGAACAAACTGTATCAAAATAAGTCTTACTTTCCTCGTTTAAGTAATCTTTCATTTTTGGTACATGTTTCATGCACTCTTTGTCTTTATCCACCTTACAGTCTAAAATACGCAAAGGATTTTGTTCATAACGACGTTTACAATCCGAGCATAATTCCTCTTTGTAGGGTGCAAAATAATCTTTTAATGCCTGTCGGTAATTAGCTCTGGAATCATCATCGCCTAAAGTATTCAAACAAACCTTTAAGTCCTGTAAGCCTAAAGCCTTTAAAATAGAAAATGCCAAAGCAATGGTTTCTACATCCGTATAAGGACTTTTATTTCCCAGACATTCTACGCCAAACTGATTAAAGATACGAAGTCTTCCCTTTTGCGGGCGTTCATGTCTTGCCATTGGGCCCATATAATATAACTTAACAGGAAGATCCGGATTGGCATACATCTTATTTTCGACAAAGGAACGAACGACACCGGCAGTTCCTTCCGGACGAATCGTTAACGAAGTTTTTGAGTTCTCCAGTTTGAAGGTGTACATTTCCTTATTGACCATATCACTGGAATCATTTTCTCTTTTAAATACATTCGTGTGTTCAAAAATTGGTGTACGAATCTCATCATAGTTATACAAATAACAGAATTCTCTTAATGTTCTCTCTAAGCTTTGCCAGGCATAGCTTTGTTCAGGAAGAATATCCTGACATCCTCTTGGTATCTGGTACGACATAGTTTCACCTTTCTTTCTATAAAATAAAAAACGCCCTTATATAAGGACGTTTTCACGCGGTACCACCTTACTTCATACACAAAGTGTATGCACTTATGTCTTAACGCGACCAACGATCAGCTTTTCACTGATTTCTCCAAAGTGTCCCATCTGTAACCCATCCGATCTTTTCACCAGCCAGATCTTCTCTACATCTGTTTTACAGATTTCTCTTCTTCAACGAATTAGTTTAAATTATCTACATTATGATATACGTTCTGTACATCATCTACATCATCCAACAATGTCACAAGGCGTTTGAACAAATCCAAATCTTCTCCTTCTAAAGAAACTGTTTCGTTTGGAACCATCTTATTTTCCAGGATTTCAAACTTAACACCTGGAATCAATTCTTCCACAGCTTCTTTGGCATCATCCAACTGTGTCGGATCAACTGTAATTGTCATATATCCATCTTCAATTTCGATTTCTTTTAGATCGATATCTTTACTGATCAGACAATCCATCATCGCTTCTTCATTATCGTACTGAATTACGATAACACCTAAATGTTCATACCCAAAGCTTACAGATCCACCAACGCCTAATTTCGCATGGCTTTTGTTGAAGCAGGCACGAAGGTTTGCAATCGTACGATTAGGATTATCCGTCAAACAATCAATGATAATGGTACTTCCACCACCGGAACCAAAGCCTTCATAACGGGCGCTCGAATAGTTTTCATCGGCACTGGATTTAGCCTTATCGATCGCACGTTTGATAACATCAGCCGGAACGTTATTCGCTTTTGCACGTTCAATAGCTTTCTTTAAAGTCTGGTTCATATCCGGGTTTGGATCCCCGTTTTTGGCAGCTACCAAAATTTCTTTTGAATATCTTGAATAGATCTTAGCTTTCTGGTTCGCTGTTTTCTGCATGGCAGCAGCACGAACTTCAAAATGTCTTCCCATAGTTTCTTTTCACCTCAAATACCTTTCTAGTATAGCCTAAAGACTTTTAATTTTCAATTGTCTCATATCGTTCAATGATCTTTTGTACAAGCGGATGTCGCACAACATCATCCGCACTCATCTGTACAAAGGCAATACGATCGATTCCCTTTAAGATTTGTGTAGCCTGTACAAGTCCCGACTGCTCTTTTCGAATCAAATCGATCTGTGTGACATCTCCGTTGATGATCATTTGTGCATTTTGACCCATACGCGTCAAAAACATCTTCATCTGTGCCTGTGTCGTATTTTGTGCTTCATCTAAGATTACGACAGCTTTATTCAATGTTCGTCCACGCATAAAGGCCAATGGCGCCACTTCGATGACTTGTTTTTCCATGAATCGTTCTACGGTTTCCACACCTAACATATCATATAAAGCATCGTATAAAGGACGAAGATACGGATCGACCTTATCCTTCATATCCCCTGGCAAGAAACCAAGTGATTCTCCGGCTTCTACCGCAGGTCTAGTCAGAATAATCTTTTCCACTTCTTCTTTCTTGAGCTGCATGACTGCATAGCAGACCGCAAGATAGGTTTTACCGGTACCGGCCACACCGGAAGCAAAAATAATATCGTTATGGAAAAACGCATCACATAAGATAGCCTGTCCTAAAGTCTTTGGATAGATCAACTTACCGGACTTGGTCTTCGCGATCGGCTGTAAATGACTGAGATCAAATTGATCTAGCTGATGATTCTTTGCCAAACGACAAAGATAGTTTACATCTTGTTCATTTAACTTATGCTTGGATTCGATTAAATCAAAACAGGCACAAACTACTTGTTGAATCTCATCAAATTGTTCTGAATCAAACTTGAGCTGCTGATCTCGAAGGATAAAGTCCATTTTAAAAGCTTTACGGAGCACCTGCAGGTGTACATCCTGATTTCCTACAAAGATCTGTATTGCGTTTACATCATAATTTGATAAATCGATCGTTTTAAATGCCATATGCTTCTCCTAATATAAAAAAATCTGCATAATGCAGATTCTTATTTTCCTCTACGTGCTTTACGTGCAGCTTCAGATTTTAACTTTCTGCGCACACCTGGTTTTACGTAAAATTCTCTTTTTCGGGCCTCAGCAAGGGTGCCGTTTCGAGATACCTGACGCTTGAATCTTCTTAATGCATCATCAAGCTGTTCGTTCTCTTTAAGAACTACCTTTGGCATTTGATAACCTCCCTTCCTGAGCAACAACCAAAGGAATTATAGCAAACTCCCTTTTTCATTTCAACTGTTTTATAAAAACTTTAGGTACATAAAGTGCATAAAATAAAAGCAAAGACGGCAGAATACATCCTGCCATCTTCACTTTTAAAGTCCTTTTCGTTTTACAATCCAAAGCGCAATCAACATGACAACACTGGTTATGGCCAGAACGATCATAGAAGTGCCGTCAAAGGATTCACCGGTTGGCGTAGAACCCTTTGATTTCGAATCGGATGTAATTTGTGTATTCGTAGCAATAAATCCATCTTCCATGTTTCCGGTAATCTTAGATGTATAACCTGGTTGTTCTTCCTCTTCGATTTCATAGGATATCGCATGTCCATCCTTTACATCATACATCACAAGATCTTTGAATTCATATTGCCAGCCACATTCTTGAGTCAACCTGACAGTCTGTACCCTTTGGCCATCTTGTTTTAAGTAAATCGTGGCTGATTTTCCTTCCTGCCCAATCCATTTTTTAGATACGGTAATATTTCTTTTTGACACGTTTGTGTTTGTCAGTACAAATCCACTTACCATATCACCTTCTATGGATACAGTATAATTTGGCAATTCTTTTTCTTGTATAGAATAACTGATTTCATGACCATCCTCTGAATCATATTGACTTAAACCATCAAACACAGCTTTCCATTCATTCTCCTCACTTAATGTCAGAGATTGACCCGTATCTTTTCCATCGGCATATAAAGCAACCATGACCTGGTCAGCTTTTGGACCGATCCATCTCTTTTCGACTGAAATCGAGCGCGTCTTCATGTTTGTATTTGTCACAACATAACCATCTGTTGTTTGTTTGATATCTGAAGAATAGTCGACAATCGGTATTTCTTTGATCGCATACTGTATTTCATGACCATCTTTAGAGTCATATTTTGTAAGATCGTTAAAAGCACCTTTCCAATGATTCCATTCATTTAGTGTCAATTTCCGATCCGTTTCAATTCCATCTTTAACCAGAAGGATATCCACCTTGGAAGCTGCCGGTCCAATCCACTTTTTCTCTACCGGGACATTTACCGCTTCCGTATTCGTGTTCGTAACGGTAAAGCCATCCTTCATATTTCCTTCGACTTTGGAATCATAATCAGGCAGTTGTGTTTCTTCGATCGTATATACATAGGCATGCCCATCGTTATGATCGTATTTCGCAAGATCTGTGAAAGATCCCTGCCATTGATCTTGTTTGCTTAGTACCAGGGTTTGATTTGTTTTCTTGCCATCCTGATACAGTGTAAATGTAGCCTTGGCCTGAGCCGGTCCGATCCATTGTTTCTTAACGGAAACCGAAAGTGTTTCTATATTCGTATTGACGATACGATAACCCGATTTTGCATCACCTGTGATTTCAGACTGATAGCCATCGATTGGTGTTTCTTTGATCGCATACATAATTTTATGTCCATCGTTGGAATCATAGACCGGAAGATCCGTGAATGTAGAGGTCCATTGATTCGATTCTGATAAAACCAGGGATGCGATCTGATCAATTCCGTCTTTATAAAGGTTGACCTCGGCCTGTTTTCCTTCAGGACCGATCCAAGATTTTTCCACCGGAATATCCACTGTTTCCGTATTTGTGTTGGTAATCACAAAACCGGTATTCATATTTCCGGTAATCTTTGATACATAACCATCCAGATTAACCTCAGAGATTGTATATGATATAGGCTGTCCGTTTTCATCATACTGTTCCAAATTGGTAAAGGTGTACTGCCAATGATTGGATGCAGACAATTCTATCGAATCGACTTTTTGATCTCCATTCATCAAATCTACCGTTACCGAGTCCGCTGCTTTTCCGATCCATTGTTTTGTGATGCCGACAGATACTTTTCCGGTAATAGTATTTGTGATTGTAAAGCCCGTATCCTGCGTACCCGTAATCAAACTTTTATAGCCAGGAACATCTGCTTCCTTTAAAGAATACACATACCGATGTCCATCGGATGGATCAAATTCCAAAAGATTATTAAAACTTGACTTCCATTCCTGATCTTTGGTCAAAGTTAATACTTGCCCCGTTTCCTGTTCATCACGCAGCAAAGAGACTTCAATTGAATCTAAGGCCGGCCCAACCCATACTTTTTGAACCGGGATAGAGATCGCATGCACATTCGTATTCGTCACTACAAATCCATTTAGTGCATCGCCTGTGATCTTGGATGTATAGTCTTTAACAGCTGTTTCCTTGATTTTATAGTCAATCAGGTGACCATCTTTTTCATCGTATTTCGGTAAATTCTCAAAGGAATCTTTCCATTCATTCTGTGCATTCAGCACCAAAGTATTTTCTGTATCTTCTTCATCTTTGACCAATGTAATGTCAACAGAATCTGTCATAGGCCCAATCCAATGTTTCTCGACCGGAATACTTACCGTTTCTGTATTAGTATTCGTAACCGTAAAGCCATCTTCCATAGACCCCGTAATTTTAGAAGTATAGTTTTCAACCGGCGCTTCCTGAATCGTATATTCAATCTTATGACCATCCGTAGCATCATATTTTGCCAGATTGTCAAAAGAAGCTTTCCAGCCATTTTCTTGATTCAAAGTCAGTGTTTGTTCGGTTAGTGCTCCATCTTTGACAAGAGTTATCTGTGCCTGTGACTGTACCGGACCAATCCACGACTTGGTAACCGGAATGGATAAAGTCTCTGTATTCGTATTTGTCAGGACAAATCCATTATCCATGTCACCGGTCATTTGTAAAGAATAGTCGGAAATTTCATTTTCCTGAACCGTATATACAATTTCATGACAATCCGTTGGATCGTATTTGATCAAATCCTCGAACGAAGACTTCCATTCATTTGCTTCCTGTAAGGTCAATGTTTGATCCGTTGGCGTTCCATCTTTGATAAGTGTGACCTGTACAGAGTCCTGTTTTGGCCCTATCCACGTTTTAGAAACCGAAACATCCCGTTTCTCTGTATTTGTATTCGTAATGACAAAACCACTTTCCATATCACCACGGATGGATGAAGAATAGTTTTTCCCGGCATCCTCTTGAATAGAATAGGCGATAGGATTTCCGTTTTTATCATTGACCGGCAAATTTTCAACACTTGTTTTCCAATCATCGACTGCCTTTAAGACGACCGTTTGACCTGTATCCTTCTCGTTAGCCAAAATATGAATCGTGACTTCCTGCGCATTTTGCGGTCCGATCCATTCTTTTTGAAGGTGCATAGTAGTTCTCGGTACATCATTTTGAATCAAAATTTTCTGTACATCCGTATCGTTGATCGGTGGTTTGACCGTAAAATAGGTTTTCGTATCTGTTTTCACATAACCCGATGGTGCCTTTGTTTCCTGTAGATAATATTCTTTCCCCACTAATAGATTCGGGAAGGTGGCAATACCATCATGATTTGTTACCACATCCGACAAAATCAGCTTATCCGATCCATTTTCTCCGGTTCCCTTCTCGTATAGATTAAAGGTAGCCCCAAACAATTTATATGAATCATCTTCTACGTTCACTTTTTCTACCAGAACATCTCGTTTTGGATAAGTGACTTGAACTTCCGTACGCAAAGCTTCCATAAAGGACGTTCCCTCATTCAAAGTATACGCAAAAGAGTTATAGGCTTTGTCTCCATCCTGAATCTTAGGATCGTTGACAATCTGATTATGCGTGATGATATACGCATTTTCTCCCACCGGTATCGTCTGTCCTTTCTTTAAGACAGCCTTGATCATAGTGACTTTGCTTAAATCATCGACAGAGCTTGACCAGTTGGCCTTATAGTTTTCCTGTGTCGTTTGTTTCACCGGATCCGTTGAATAGCAATAATCAAATTTACTATTGTCTTCTATGGAAAGAAGCGGCGTTGTAAATAAAGAACCACGAGCCGGATACTCACCGGCATCGTTATGAACGATTGCATGATCCCCCTTATCTGGTAAGATATCAAGAATCTCCAGCTGATCGATTGGAGCATTGGAATTATTCTTGAGTACCCAGCGATAATCAATTTGATCTCCAATCGTTGCCTTGCTGCCAAGAGAGGAAGCATATTTGGAATCCGGTTCCGAAGTCAGCTTTACTTCCTTGATTGCCGATAATACTTTCGGCGGATAGATTTTAAAGGTAGAAGAGTTGAAATTTGTAAAGCGAGTGTTATCGTCCGGTCGGTTGTTGGCATCTTTTAAAATCGTACTCCACACCCCACTTGGTGAAGAATCTTGTAGAATCCCATATTGATTACCGTTAGGATCCACACCAATCTTATTATTATCGTAAGACATACAGGAGTAAATTTTATATTCTCCAATATCCAGTCGTGTTGTAGCCGTAAAGTTCAAATAGAACCAATTTTCCGTACCTCGTTCCAGCGTACCATCCAGTTTAGGTATCGTTACCGATTTTGGCCTGGCGATGACTAAATTCATACCATCCTTATATCCACGAACGACTTCAATGCTTTCAAATTCACTCGTATCTTCGACAGGTTCCAGCCCATCCGGTACTAAATAATAAACATTTAAATTTTCCGGCTGCGTTGCCTCAGAAAAATTACCGATTCTAGAATGCCGGTATGCCTCTAGTGTGGAAATCGTATCATTAGCAAAAAACTGGCTTCCATTTGTGATATATAGGCTACTATAGTTTATAATTTTTTCCATCTGCAGACGAATATAGTCATAGGTCCAGCTTGATCTACGTGTGTCCGCTTTGGAAGTGAGTTCGGTATCCTCGGCAAACTTGTAGTATTTGGAAGCAATCGAGGCATTTCCATACTCAAAAGGGCCTGCCAACGATGCTGGTTGATGTGCATCGATATACCCTTTTAAAGTTTCATAGGTAGATTCTTTTACACGGCCAATGACATCGGAATAAATGGCATATTTACAGCGTTCAATTTGATCTTTTCCTTTTAAAGTCACTCCACCATTGGGATAGACAAACTCTACTTTCGTATAATTTTCTGTATTGGAAATTGTCTGCCAGTCTTCGCCATCAAAAGAATTACTGTAGGAACTGTCAATATGGATCGGCACATTGTCACTAATTAACACTTTTTGTCCCGATGAAGTTATGCCATACGCTTTTGTTCCGGTTAATTGTTCCTTCATCCATTTCGCATCTTCATCCTTTAAACCGATCACCATCAAACGTATTTGATGTGGTTCTACATAGGGACTGATATCCACCCTTGAATCCCTGATAGTCAACTCACGAATCTCTTCATCCTCAGTGTTAGCATTCGATAAGGACCAATAGTCAATATTTTTTAAGGTATAGCGCATACGATGTGTATATAAATAATCTTTGTTATAGGAAATAGTCGTATATTTATAATCAGATGTACTTTCATAAGTTGACCCATCAATTGAGTGATAATCCTTATCAATGATTTTTTCAAATTTCTTATTACTCCAGGTAAGTGAAGCTCCAGTGGGCTTGGGTTCTTTTAAAATATAAAAAGAACGAGCTGCATAGGTTGTATAAGGTCCTAAATCGGTTTGAACAATACCATTCACTACCGGCTGTACACTGAAATCAACTTCAAAGCGTTTTGCCTTATTGGAGGCATCGTAATTGGACAAATCAATACCCCCAAGATCTAAAGTAATTTTACGATCTGTATAACTTGTAAAATTAGATCTTGAGATATCTTTGTAATAACGATTGGTTTCCGGCTCATATGTCCAACCGGTATTTTCTTTCACTTTGCATCCTTCGGGAATGGTCGCATAAAGGCGACGATCTCGCGGATCATTTTTATTAGAAGAAATACTATGGTAGCCTGGATAAAAATCATAAAAAGTTCCTTCTTTGATCACAAAATTAGAATCCACTTCATTGATCAAACGAGAATTACTCCAGTAGTTAGAATATATACTTTCAATTTCTGCTTTTGCCTTGACGATCTGTGTACTGTCCTTGGTCAGTTGTTTGCCGTCTTTATTAAAGAACTGTTGGGTGATTGTATGCTGTGACTTATTGACTACCTGTCCCGGTAAAAGATTTACACGAATGGGTGTTCCTCCATTGTAGCCGCCATATAACGTCTTATACGTTAAGATGATCTGATAATCGGTATCTGTTTCTTTGATTTCCAGATTCTTAAAATTGTCAAAGGACGTGGAAACTTCACTTTCCCATGGCTTTTGAAACGATGCCTTCGGTAAGGATACGATGGTATAAGCCCCTTCAGGTACAACAGTATTGTTTCCGGATATAGAAATGTTGTCATAGACTGTTATGATTTCACCACCATAATAAGCATCACTGGTACCGGGTGCTAAATTGATGGAAGAATCATAGTAATCGGTTGAACTGGATGGTTCTTCAACTTCTTCTGCCGGCTGTTCTTCCGATGTAACTACAGTTTCCGGCTGGATAGTCTCGCTTGTTTCTGTAGGAGATACTATCAAAGCGTAAATACTGAAAGAAGAACTTTCAAATGTAATTAGTTTTTTATTGGTATCGAACGTTGCAAGTTCTTTTTTTTCAGGCTTGGCATTTTTATCTGGTAAATGATACAAAGTGGCTTTTGTATCTTTGGATAGATCCAGATTTTGCAGGGTAATGGATATCTTTTGTTTTGGTTCTATATGATGCAAGTTCTCTGTATAGAAATCAAAATCAAGCGCGATTACCTCTTCCTTTTTGATGGTTTCATCCTGTGCATGTAGAAGATCATAAATCGTATCGACATCTATTTTTTGGATATCCACTTGTATCCCCTGTGGAAATGCACCTTCTGGTGCATTTACTTTTACCGTTGGTCCATCTTTCATATCGATGGACTTTTCAAAAGAAGGAAATTGTTCTTGTTCAACTGGTTCTTCTGCGGTGGTTTGTGGTATTGAAACTTCATGATTTTGACTCGGCGCATTGATCACCGGTTCTTCTACTGCTGGCTCTTCTGGAACAATTGTTTCTTCAACCGGTTCTTCGATGGATTGTCTATAGGAATCTTTTCTTCCTGTGCCCATACGTCAAACCCCGGACTGGTGATCGTATTACAGGCCAGTAGTACAGTTGTCAAAAATGTGGTGGATAATTTCTTAAAACGTTTCATACTCTTTCTCCCTTCAATGAATAATTTTATGTTCTGGTCAATAAAATATTGAATAATCCTATTTACATTGTAGCATACATACGCACATAAGCCTATATATTTAATAGGAACAATAATAAAAAGTCATTCGTGGGAATGACTTTGTTGTTTATTCTTTTGTATAGCCTGCTTGCGCAAGACATTCTCTGGCGCAGTTATTGTCGCCTGTCCATGGAACACGTCCTTCTGTATGATACATAAAAGGTTCGTCGCCTTTACCTAAGATCAAGATGACATCCCCATCGGATGCGTTATCAATGGCTTGACGAATCGCCTCATAACGATCTTCGACAAATACGCTTGGGGTATTTTGAATTCCCTCTTTAATTTGACACGCGATGTCTTTTGGATTTTCATCTCTTGGATCATCTTCTGTCAGTATGATCAAATCGGCATATTGATCCGCCAGTTCTCCAAAGACTTTACGTTTGGCAATATCACGTTTTCCGGCAGAACCAAAAACACTGATGACGCGATGATTCTGAGCGATGTGTCTTCCATATCGTAACATTTGTTCCATACCATCGGGTGTATGGGCAAAGTCAACAATCACATGGAATGGCTGGCCACAATCAATCTGTTCCATACGGCCTTCAATTTGCGGAATGTTGGCGCAGGCTTGTAAGACGATGGCTAGATCCATGCCGGTCTGATGTAAAGCCGCAATACAGGCTAATAAGTTATAGACATTGTACATCGCAACAAGACTGCTCTTTACATGGTAAATATTTTCCTGATACACAAGATCAAAAGTCGTGGCTTCTGGATCAATACGAACATTGATTGCCCGATAATCACATTCTTTTTCCACACCATATGTAACAACTCTGGCTTTGGATAAAGACTTTAAATCTTCAAACTTATCATCATCGACATTTAATACGGACACACCATTTTCTTTAACTAAATCTTTAAACAAAATCGATTTGGCATTAAAGTAACTGTCCATAGTTCCATGAAAATCTAAATGATCATAAGTAAAGTTAGTAAAGATTGCCACATCAAAACGAATCGCATCGACACGATGTTGTGCCAAACCATGCGAGCTGACTTCCAAGGCGCAAGATTTCATACCGGCTCTTACCATATCGCTGAGCTTCTTTTGAAGAAACAGGGCATCCGGTGTTGTCAGATCCGGTGCTAAGCGTACCTTTCCATATTCAATCGCAATCGTTCCGATATAGCCACAAGGCTCTTTTAGCTCACGAATATATTTGATGATATTGGCACATGTACTTTTTCCGTTGGTGCCGGTGATTCCATACATTGTCATTTTATCAGAAGGCTTGGCATAGAAAATTCGGGCACACTGATTCATGGCTAAAACGACATCTTCTACACGAATATAGACAGCACCTTCCAGTTTATTTTCAATCTCTTTGGAATGAACGATACCAATCGCCCCTTTTTCCACGGCCTGGGCAATAAAATCATGTCCATCGTAAGTCATTCCCGGAAGACAAAAATACAGATCTCCTTTTTGCACTTTTCGTGAATCAAAACATAGACCCGTCACATTAACAGTCGGTGCATTTTTAAAAAGCTTGCTTAGTCGCATAACGATCCTTCTTTCTTTAACACAATATAAGTATGATCCTTGATTTCATTCCACGTTACATGAATACGTGTAGAAAGAGGAACATCACTATAAATCTTAACGGGATGATATTGTTGGCAATAGCCATGATACACACCATCCTGGTCTTGTTTTTCAATCAAGACTTCTAAATCGGTAAAGCGTTCCATATCATTTTGACGAAGTTTGTTGGAAAGTGCTAATAGTTTATTGACTCTTTCTTTGACGATCGAGCCATGCACTTCCCCTTTCATCCTGCTGGCAGCGGTGCCGTTGCGCTTAGAGTATGGAAAAACGTGTAAAAAAGAAAAAGCACAATCTTCAAGATTTTTATACGTTGTTTCAAACTCTTCTTCACTCTCCTGTACAAAGCCGACAATCACATCAGTAGAGATGGAAATATCAGGTATTTCTTTTCGTATATGATCCAATCGTTGTTGAAATTCTTCGATCGTGTAAGGACGATTCATACGCTGTAAAGTTTCGTTACAGCCAGATTGAATCGGAATATGCAAATGACGACAGATTCTTGTGGTCTGTTTCATCAAATCAATCAGTTCATCATTCACTTCGGTAATTTCAATACTTGAAATTCGATACTGAACCCGTTCATCTGTTTTTTCTAACAATTCTTTTAACAGTTTGGCCAGCGTTGTATCTCCATCTTGATAACGACCGGTATGAATTCCTGTCAAAACGATTTCATAATGTCCTTTATTAGATAAAGACTGTGCAATTTCTATAACCTTTTCTTTTGATAAAGAGCGTTGTCTTCCTCTGGCATATGGAATTGCACAATAGCTGCAGAATTGATTACAGCCATCTTCAATCTTTAAGAAAGCGCGATGCTTGGACTCATAGACATGAATCGGCATTTCTTCAAAGGATGTAAAGTCTCGGATATCTTCCACCAGGTCCTTACGGACATGGTCCTTTAAGAGTTCTTCGATTCGCATAACCAGTTCATTTTTATGATTGGCGCCAATGATCAAATCCACATTCAGCTTTTCTCTTTCCTGTTGATCGGCATGTTGTACATAACAACCAACCACAACGATCAAGGCATTAGGATGTGTCTTTTTTAAAGAATGAATCTTTTGTCGAGATTTAGCAGCCGCTGTATTTGTTACAGTGCATGTATTGATGATACAAACATCGCAGGGGCTGTTAGTTTCCACCATTTGATGACCATGTTTTTCCAGCTGTTCTTTATAATAATTGGATTCATAGCTGTTGACCTTACAGCCTAGTGTCGTAATACTGAATCGCACTACTTTTCCTCCTTTGATAAAGCATGTTGATAATCAATACAGGATAACGCATAAATCGCTGCCGTTTCAGCACGCAAGATTCTTTTTCCCAAGGTAACCGGAATAAAGTGATCGTCCTGTAAGATATCGATCTCATTAACATCGAATCCACCTTCCGGACCGATTACGATGGAAACCGATTTGGGATCATCTTTTAAATACGATGCCAAATGCATCGATGCTTCGTTTTGTTTTTCATAACAGACCAAATTGCATTTTCCCTGATAGTTATGCAGGGTTTCAATGCTTTGAATGGGTTCTAGCTGTACTAAATCATTGCGATTGCATTGTTTGCAGGCATCCAATATGATCTGTTGCCAGCGCTCATACTTCTTTTCCTTTTTCTTTTCATCCAGTCTGATGATGGAAAAACGACTGTCAAAAGGAACAATGCGGCTGACGCCCAACTCACATGCCTTTTGTAGCATAACTTCAAAACGATCCTGCTTGATCAAAGCACAACAAAGCGTTATGTGATGCAAGGTAGCAGGTACTGCGATCTCATCCGTGATATATAAATATGGCTTTTGTAACGGCTTGGCTAAAAAGGCACCGCCCTGTTTACTGATTACGCGCACCGTTTCTTTTTGTTCGATACGCAATACATCAAATAAATGATGCGCCTGTTTGGTATCCAAAAGAACCTTGGAGTGTAATTGACAAGCCTCTTCTACAAATACTTGTTTCATTTTGTTTCTCCCTGATTGGCCAGATACAAAAGTTTTTTGACTTCATATGGCTTTAACTGCCGAATCTCACCCGGCTTTAGGGCATCCGCTTCGATAAAACCAAAGCGTTTTCGATGTAAACGACGCACCTCATGCCCCAACATTGCCATCATATTTTTGACCTGATGATTTTTTCCTTCTGTGATCGTCAGTTCAAAACGACAACGTTCTCTTGTCGGATCGGTTTCCAACATATAGACTTTTGCCGGAAGAAAAGTTTCCTTACCATCACTTAACCCCTTACGCAGCTTACGAATATCGTCTTCACTTAAGATTCCCTGCAGATTTACGATATACGTCTTTGGCAAATGATAACGAGGATGGATCATCTTATTGGTAAAATCGCCATCGTTTGTCAATAATAAGACACCACTGGTATCATAATCAAGTCTTCCTACCGGATACACTCTTTGATCAATGTGAATATAATCCAATACGGTTTTTCGATTATGTTCATCTTTGCTTGTACAAACACAGCCTTTAGGCTTGTTCATCACATAATATACTTTATCTTCACGCACTAATGCCTGTCCGTTGATTGTGATCGTATCGTTAGGCTTTACTTTGCTTCCTAAGATATCGACAACTTTTCCGTTTACCTTGACTTTTCCCTGAATGATATATTCTTCAGCTTTTCGTCTTGAACAAAAACCAGACTGGGCAATGGCTTTTTGTAATCGTTCCATTATTGTTCCTCCTCATGAAACAACTCTTGTTCTTCCTGTGGCTTTGGAAGCTCCGGAAGTTCTTTGATCGTCTCTAATTGAAATGTATCTAAAAAAGTATCGGTCACCTGATACAGTAAAGGCTTTCCTACGACATCCAATCGATCTTTTGCTTCGATCAAACCTCTGGCCTGCAGCTTCTTTAACATCATCTCACAGTTGACCCCGCGAATCTCTTCGATTTCCACACGTGTGACCGGCTGTTTATAGGCAATGATCGCAAGGGTTTCAATGGCAGCCTGTGAAAGTGTCGGATGTTGAATGTTTTCAAAAAGCTTTTGTCCAAATGGATACACAAAGTCTTTAGTGACAAATTTATATCGGCTGGCATATTCCACTAACTCAATTCCTTTTGAAGACGAGGCATATTCTTCTTTTAAAGAAAGAAGCGCATCCTGTACTTTCTGGCTTTCTTCAATTTGTAGGGCGTTTTGTATCTGGATCATGGAAAGTCCTTCCTCTCCACTTAAAAAAATCAAGCCTTCCACCAGTGCTTTTAAATCATGCATGAAGCTGCTCTCCTTTCTTGAGATAAATTTGATCCTCTTCATTGATTGTAAAATCCAACATTTTCTGATGAATCAAATCTAATATAGCTAAAAACGTGACAACGATCATATGCAGATTGGTACAGTCTGAACAAAGCTCTTCAAAAGTGATCGGATGATCGATCGTATTTAAAAAGCGCTGAATTTGTTCGAGTCGTTCTTCCACTGACAATTCCTTGATCGTTACTTTTGTCTCATAAGGCTGTAATAAGATCATGCGATGCATCACACGCTGCATAGCTTTGACCAGTTCATAAGGTGATTGTGTTGGAAGATTATCTATTTCGATAGGTTTTGCCCATGACTCGATCAAAGAAGCCGCCGGTCGTGAAAAATGCAGCTGTCTTTGTTCAAAAGAATCTTTTAAAGAAGCCGATACTTCTTTATAGCGCTGATATTCCAATAAACGTTCGACCAGTCTTTGTCTTTGTTGCTCTTCTTCATATTCTTCTTCCACGACCACTTCTTCACGCGGTAAGAGCTTACGACTCTTATATTCCAGTAAAGAAACCAGTTCGCTTAAATATTCGCTGGCAATTTCCAAATGAAGATCTTTCATCTGATGGATAAAATCAATATATTGATTAGCTAAGACCAGCATGTCTAAGTCAAAAAGATCTAATTTATTCTCTTTGATAAGATGCAGCATCAGATCCAATGGACCTTCAAACTGATCGATCGTTACTTTAAATTCCACATTCACTCACCATATCACAGTATAACAAATTTTCAGACAACAAGAAAGTAGGACTAATGGATGTCAAAGACACCCTTTTATGATATGATGGTAAAGATTTTAGGGGGTGAACCCATGAAAAGAGCTTTGTGGTTTTTAATAGCAGCACTGATCATGGCATTGATCGTACAGCCAAATCTTTCAACTGTCCATGAGCCGGAGGTGCGTACACCAACCAACACAACAACTAACGCAAAGACAAATGATACGATCGACATGGGTATTTCCCACTCCAAAGCAACGATCTGTCTGGATGCCGGGGGTGGTGGTATCGATACCGGCTATACAAGCGGTGATCACACACCGGAAAAGGATATCAATTTACAAATTGTACAAAAAATAGGTAATTATCTTACACAGGCAGAATACAATGTCGTTTATACAAGAACGGATGATTCAACGATCGTTTCCGCCAATGAAGTCGATTCCAGTAAACAGCGCATCCAGCTGGCTAAAGATCAAAATGCGCAGTATTTGATCAGTATTCATATGAGCGATGATGTCGATACGACCATTCAGGGATACTCTCTTTTTACCCATCCCAAGGAAGAATTGATTGATCTGTGCAATGCGATCAACGAAAAGCTGATGTCTATCAACTATTCTCGCTTTAATGGTTTAGACAGCGATCACTATGAAAACTTTCCAATCCTGATGGATCAATCACTTTCTACGATCATGATCGAGCTGGGTTATTTAAGCAATATCGAGGATTATACCAACTTAACCAATGAAGACTATCAGGATCGAATTGCCCACTCGATTTGCGAGGCTATCTTAGCGCAAATTGACTGAACTTTTACCGGTGTTTCTTTGAGAACGACCGGTTTTTTTGATATAATGAAAACTATGAAAGAAGATGAAAATATATGGAAAATAAGGAGATCTTTAAAGGAAAAATTTTTACTTTAGAACAAAAAGACGTAACGATCCATAATAAAGAATACAGACGCGATATCATTCGCCATCCCGGTGGTGTCGGTGTGCTTTTGATCGTCGATGATAAAGTTTTGCTGGTTAAACAAATGCGTCATGCGATTGATCAGGAAACACTGGAGATTCCTGCCGGTAAGCTTGAATATGGAGAGGATCCCATGACGGCCGGTCTGCGTGAATTAAACGAAGAAGCCGGCTATGAGTGCAAGCGTTTAAAACCGATCATACGCTTTGTTTCCACCCCTGGATTTTGTGATGAAGTCATCTGGCTCTATGAAGCCATAGAACCTTATGTAACGAAACATAAGCTGGACATGGATGAAGATGAAGAAATTACGAAAGTATGGATTGATCTCAAAGAAGTACAACAAATGCTTCAAAACAATCAGATCATTGACGGAAAAACGATCATTGCCCTGCAATATGTGCTTTTGGAAAGGAGAGATGTCAAATGAATTTTATCATGATTTCACCCAACTACCCTGAAAACTACTGGATGTTTTGCCGGGGATTAAAAAAATACGGGGCGACAGTTTTGGCCATTGTCGATACAGCGTATGACAATTTGTTACCGGAATTAAAAGAAAACATCGATGAATGTTATGTCGTTTCCAATTTCAACAATTACGATGAGATGCTTCGTGCTGTTGGTTACTTTACGTTCAAATATGGAAAGATCGACTGGATCGAATCCAACAATGAAGCCTGGCTGGATCTGGATGCCCGCTTACGTGATGATTTTAACGTAAAGACCGGTTTTAGCTATAAAACCATTCAGGAATACCAGAGTAAGGCAGCCATGAAAAAATACTATGAAAAGGCCAACATCCCGACCGCTCGATACTATTTGGTGGATTCTAAGGAAAACGCCTTACAGTTTGCCAAGAAGATCAGTTATCCTCTGGTTTTAAAGCCCGATCATGGTGTAGGCGCTTCTTTTACTTATACGATCAAAAGCGATGAAGATCTGATCAAGTATTTAGATTTGACCAAGGAACACCAGATGATCTTGGAAGAATACATTGAAGGTGATATCTTTACTTTAGATGGTGTATGCGATCAGGAAGGAACGATACGTTATTTGAATTCTTTAGAATATGTCGGCAACTGTATGGACAGTGTTCAGTACCAACAATCGATTGGCGCTTATACGGCCTTTACGATCAGTGATGAATATCGAAGCATTGCGCAACGTACCATTCATGCCTTTGCGCTAAAAAATCGGTTCTTTCACTGTGAATTCTTCCGTTTGACCAAAGACAAAGAAGGTTTGGGTAAAAAAGGAACGGTCATTGGATTGGAAGTCAACTTCCGTCCACCGGGAGGTTTTGCCCCGGATTTGATGAACTATGCCGGTTCTTTAGATGTCTATGATATCTGGGCACAGGTATTATTAACACAGCAGGGTGATTATATGCATATTGCCCGTGAATCGGCCGGCTTTGCGGGAAGACGAAATTCGATTGCCTATAAATATCGTGTGGAAGAAATTGAAAAGATGTATAAAGATCAATGGATTGCCACGAACTATCTTCCGGAAGCCTATGCAGCTACGATGGGTGATGTAACCCTGGCCTGTCGTTTTCATACAACAGAAGAAAGAGATGCTTTCTTTGCGATCGCATTTCAGGAATCTACCAGAAAGGATCGAAACAAGTGATTTTAAAGTTTGAGCTATACATGTCCGCCCTGCAGAAACAAAGAAAGATCCACATGTATTTACCAGACGATTATTTATATTCTCAGAAACGATATCCGGTTTTATACATGTTTGACGGACATAATCTTTTTCATGATGAAGATGCGACCTATGGAAAATCATGGAATTTGGCATGGCATATCATCGAAGGTAAAAAGGATATGATCGTAGTTGGTCAGGAGTGTTCACACCATGGCAATGACCGCTTAGATGAATATAGCCCCTACCCTTTTGCCGATGCACAGCTGCAAGTCCAACTAAATGGTTTGGGCGAAGAGACAATGGATTTTTTTGTCAATGAACTCAAGCCTTACATTGATGCCCACTTCCCGACTTTACCGCAGCGAGAAACAACATGGATCGCCGGCTCCAGCTGTGGTGGTGAAATGGCTTTGTTTGCGGGTATGCGCTATCGCGATATCTATTCTCGCTCTTTGGTAATTTCACCATACTTGATCCCAACAGCGGATTATTTCCTGATGGAAGCCGATCAAACGTTTTTTGATCAACCATCCTATTTCTATATGTCCTGGGGTGCCCTGGAAGGAAACGGTAAACATACCTTTGTGCAGGAAACAACAATTTGCACGGAACTGGCCAATCGATTACAGGAGCATGGTGCCAAAGTCTTCTTTCATGTCAAACCGGAAGGTGAACACACCGAAAGTTCCTGGGAAGAAGAAGCGCCTTTATTCTTGGATTTTTTGTTTTATTATGAGTAGTTATGAATCGTAAACCTGTAGTTTTAAATTTACCGGCCCTTCACCAGGGAAAAACGATCGTGATCAGTGATATCCATGGCAATTTGAAAGCGTTAAAACATTTATTGTCACTTTGTCATTACGATAGTTCAAACGATCGCCTGATCTTAGCCGGTGATCTTTTGGAAAAAGGAGAAGAAAACCTTGCGACATTGTGCTATATCATCCAACTTTGTGAACAAGGAAATGCGTATGCCTTAATGGGAAATTGTGACTTCACCATAAAAAATGCTTTTTTATCGTATCGTCTTGATTTCTTAAAACAAATCTTATTGACAAGAAAGAATTCCGTTCTTCATGAAATGGCTAATGAAATCGGAATGTCTTTTCATAAAGATACAGATATGGAAGTTTATTGTGCAACGCTTCGAAAGCACTTTCTCAAAGAAATGGCCTTTGTCAATGATCTTCCTCATGTGATTGAAACACCCGATATGATTATTACCCATGCCGGTATCGCATCGGAAAAACAATATGGCGATGACTTTAAGATCACCATGACCACTCCTATGTTTTTTGAAACGAAACAGACTTTTAAAAAGAAAGTTATTTGTGGTCATATGCCGGTTACTGAATATCAGAAGTACATTGCCAGTTTTGATCCCCTCTACGATCCCAAAAAGAACATCTACAGCATTGATGGCGGTAATATCGTCAAACAAGGCGGTCAGTTAAATGCATTGATTTTTGAACAAAATCATGTCGATGTCAAACGATACGATGACTTACCTACAGCCATTTGCATACAAAGTGTAGATTATCAAAATCAAATTCCTTTGTTTGTGACTTGGAATCGTGGTGAAATTGAAATCTTCAAAACGGAGCGTTACCAGTCTTATATTTATTGTTTCCATTTAAAACGTGCTTTTTGGGTCGATAATGAATTTATTGAACAGCGTCATGGCAAATGGTATGCCTCGGACTATACCAATTATCAAATACCTTTAAAAGAAGGAGATATCGTAAAAATAGTACGTGAATATCGTGACAAAGCACAAATTAAAAAAGATGGAGTACTGGGATGGACATATTTAAAAAATCTAAGAAAGTTAGAAAATTAATTTACTCTTTTCTTTTTGATCAACATCCTATACAATATCTCTGTATTAGGCAAATGCCTTGATCCACGCTTGTTAGGGAAAATTTATTTTTTCTGACAGGCGTGTTTTTTTAGGAGGTTTTTATGATGAAGATCATACGATCTGTAATTCCGGTTATCTTCGGAAATTTCTTGTATGCCCTGGTCGTAAAGCTGTTTATATTACCTACCAGTTTAATGAGTTCCGGTACGACCGGTATTGCCCTGTTTCTAAATCATTATTTCTCATTACCGGTCTCTTTATTTGTACTGGTATTTAATCTTGTGATGTTGTTGGCAGGATTTTTGATCTTAGGAAAAAAGTTTGCGATGACAACAATTGTATCAACATTGGTATATCCAATGGCATTGGAATTTTTTAATCAGCTCCTGGGTGATTTAGTCATTACAAATAACGAATTATTAAATACGATCTTTGCCGGTTTAGGTATTGGACTTTCTTTAGGTATCGTGATTCGTAGTGGTGCCAGTACCGGTGGCATGGATATTCCGCCTTTAGTACTTCATCATTTCTTTAAGATTCCGGTATCCATGAGTTTATATGTCTTTGATTTTATCATTTTGTCTTCACAGACATTGTACAATCCGTTAGAAAGATTATTGTATGGTATCATACTGATCTTGTTGACATCGATCGTCTTAGATAAAGTTCTTTTAATGGGTACGACGAAGACCGAAGTGAAGATCATCAGTCCGCATCATGAACAAATCGCATCTTCCATTTTAAAAGATGTCGATCGCGGTATCACATTGTTGCAGGGAAAAGGCGGTTATTCACACCAAGATCAATCTGTGATTCTAAGTGTTGTTTCCAACCGTGAGCTTCCAAAGATCGAAAGACTGGTCCATCAGATCGATCCGGATGCGTTTATGATCGTTAGTCGTGTCAGCGAAGTTTTAGGACGTGGCTTTTCTTCTAAGAAACAATATCAATAAAAACAGGCGGCAGATCAAACTGTCGCCTGTTTTCAACTATTTTTCCTTTATTTCTTTTGCCAGTTTCAATAAAGCAATTAAATCATCTACCTGCTCTTGTGTAGTACTCCAGCTGGTCACAAAACGAATGACCTTTCCTTCTTCGCGATTTTCCCAAAGCTCAAAATCAACTTTCTCTTTCAAAAAATCATATTCATTCTCATTGACAACCGGGAAGATCTGGTTGGTGTCGCTCTTCATTAAAAATGGATATTTCAGATCGAACAAAGCATCCTGAATCTGTGCTGCCATTTCATTGGCATGTTTGGCAACGATATAAAACGCATCGTTTTCAAACAAACCCGCAAACTGAATTCCTAATAACCAACCTTTCGCCATCATGGCTCCGTTTTGTTTCATACAAAAGCGAAAATAAGGCTTTAAGGCATCATTGACGATCATAATGGCTTCTCCCATTAGAGCACCATTCTTTGTGCCGCCAATATAAAATACATCACACCAGCCAGCCAGATCATTTAACGAATAATCGACACCGGACATCAAAGCAGCGCCCAGTCTTGCCCCATCCATATATAGATATAAACCGAGTTCCTGACATTTTTCATGTAAGGCTGCAAGTTCTTCTCTTGTATAGACTGTACCAAATTCTGTGGCATTGGAAATATAGACCATCTTTGGATACACCAGATGTTCATAGGTCAACATGTGTTCATCAAATGATTTTTGAATCAATGACGGAGTCAGTTTTCCATTGACATTGGGAACCGTGATAACCTTATGACCTGTAGCTTCGATAGCTCCTGTTTCATGCGTTGCGATATGACCAGTATCACAGGAAATTACCGCTTCAAAAGGACGAAGCATGGCTTTGATCACAGTTTGATTGGTCAATGTACCACCGGAGATAAAATGAACATCAACTGTATGATCGACCATCTTGGATTGAATCAATTGTTTGGCATGCATGCAGATTTCATCCTCTCCATAGCCTACATGACTTTGGGTGTTGGTCTTATTCATGTGTTCTAAGATTTCCGGAATGCAGCCTTGTCCATAGTCATTTCGAAAAAATAACATAAGCCCTCCTTTCAAAAAGAGAGTACTTATGAAAGTACTCCGCTTATTTTAACAATCCCATTTTTTCATCCGTGAATAAACGGGCATCCATCAATTTTAAATCTTCGGCAATAGCCGGTTTAAATTCCATCTGTGCCAGAACATCTTTTTCCAAATCAATACCTGGTGCAATTTCTGTTAAGGTCAATACACCATCTAACAGTTCAAAAACAGCACGTTCAGTAATATACATGACTTTCTGTCCTGTCTGCGCAGCATATTCAGCGGCAAATGTAATCTGTTCTACTTCATTTTTGAACTTTTTGATCTGCCCTTCCTGTACGATTTCCAGCTTGCCATTACCAATGGTTTCCTTTAAGCCCTTTGCGGTAAAGGTACCACAGTAAACCACGACAGGTGCGGTCTGTGTAATGTTGATGAAGCCACCGCAACCGGCAATCTTCGGTCCAAAACGAGAAACGTTGATGTTTCCGTGACGATCACATTCAGCCAATCCTAAGAAAGCTTGATCCAATCCACCACCATCATAGAAGTCAAACTGATATGGCTGATCGATCATCGCATCCGGGTTTGTACAAGCACCAAAAGCTGTACCACTCATCGGTACTCCACCGATTCCTCCGGTTTCTACCGTTAATTTTAGACCTGGTAATCCTTCTTCATTGGCTACATTGGCAATGCCTTCCGGCATACCGATACCTAAGTTGATGATCGCCTTTGGATCTAATTCCATAGCGGCTCTTCGACAAACAACCTTACGTGCATTTAACGGCATAGGTTCAATTGAATCGACCGGTACACGAACTTCACCGGAATAAGATGGATTGTATTCCTGTGAGAATGTCTGCCAATGGTTTTCCGGTTTTCCGATAACCAGCGCATCGACATAGATACCCGGAATTTTTACTTCACGAGCCGACAAGGTGCCATTTTGTACGATATCTTTGACCTGCACAATGACAGTACCTCCAGAGTTTTTAACTGCCTGTGCGATTGATAAGGAATCCAGCGTACCAGCTTCCTGTGTCATGACTACGTTACCATCTTCATCGGCATAGGTACCACGAAGCAATGCGACATTGACCGGGAAGGATTTATAACGTAACCATTCTTCCCCATCCATTTCAATCAGTTCTACCAAATCTTCTGCCTGACGTGTTTTTTCATTCATCTTAGCTCCTTCCAAACGAGGATCGATGAATGTTTTTAAACCGATTTTAGTAATAACGCCCGGACGATGACCGGCAATTTCACGGAACAACAAAGAAATGGTTCCTAAAGGCAGGTTATAACCTTCTACTTTATTTTCAAAAACCAGCTTCTGGAAAGTTGGGATCAATCCCCAGTGTCCGGCTACAATTCGTTTTAATAAGCCTTCATGTCCTAAATGGTTGGCACCTAAACGGTCCGTACCATCACCCATTCCGGCCGAAAACATAACGGTCAAATCACGTGGATGTCCGGTTTTCAAAAAGCTTTCTTCTACGGCAATACTTAATTCCTGCGGATGTCCCATTCCGATAAATCCGCTGATACCGACAGTATCACCATCTTTGATCAAAGAAACAGCTTCTTCGGCTGATAAAATTTTTGCCATTGAAACTACCTCCTTCTATTTGTTCTTAAATTCTTTTTCTTTTACTTTATTCACAAAGCATTCCATACCATAGGTTTGATCTTCTGTGGCAAAGCAGCTGGAGAATTCTTTGACTTCGATTTCAATGGCACTGTCAATGTCTGTCTGTAAACCATTGTTGATTGCTTTTTTGGCATAAGCAACGGCAATTGGAGCATTTTTGGCAATACCGTTTGCCATTTTTAATACCGTTGGCATCAATTCTTCAGCCGGAACTACATTGTTGACCAAACCGATCGCTAAAGCCTTATCTGCTTTGATGTTGCGAGCGGTGAAGATCATTTCTTTGGCAATACCAGCAGCTACTAAACGAGCTAAACGCTGTGTTCCACCAAAGCCTGGTGTGATACCCAAACCAACTTCCGGCTGCCCGAATACTGCATTTTCACTGGCTACACGAATGTCACAGCTCATAGCCAATTCACATCCACCACCTAAGGCAAATCCGTTAACAGCGGCAATGACCGGACAATGCATGGTTTCGATCATACGGAAGATCTTATTTCCGTAAGCACCATATTCAGCTGCTTCTTCTACTGTTTTATCTTTCATTTCCGCAATATCAGCACCGGCTACAAAGCTTTTAGATCCGGCACCGGTAATAACGGCACAATACGTATCTTTGTCCGCTTCTACGGTATTGACAGCTTTTTCCAAGTCTTTTAAAACGGCAGTGCTCAATGCGTTTAAAGCTTTTTCACGATTGATCGTAATGATCGATACATGTCCTTGTTTTTCTAAAATTACATTTTCCATGATAGTATCCTCTCTTTTGAAAAAAAGGCGAAACCAGAAACGGTTCGCCTTATCGGTTCAAGTAAATATTAATACTTGTAGAAACCTTCTCCAGTCTTACGTCCTAATTTACCGGCACGTACCATTTTTCTCAACAAGGTGCTGGCACGGTATTTAGAATCTCCTGTTTCATGATACAGAACGTCCATGATTGCTTCAACGATATCCAAACCGATCAGATCGCCTAAAGCCAAAGGTCCCATTGGATGGTTAGCGCCTAACTGCATTGCTGTATCAATGTCGCTGGCAGAAGCAATTCCTTCCTGAAGGATGAAAGTTGCTTCATTGATCATTGGAACTAAGATACGGTTTACGACAAATCCAGGTCCTTCGTTGACTTCAACCGGTGTTTTTCCGATTGCCTTAGAGATTTCGATGACTTTGTCTTTTACTTCAGCCGGTGTATTAGCACCAGAGATAACTTCGACTAATTTCATACGATCTGCCGGATTGAAGAAATGCATACCAATTACCGGATGTTTGATACCATTGGCAATTTCTGTAATGCTTAAGCTGGACGTGTTAGAACCGAAAATGCAGTCGTCTTTTACGATTTCATCCAATTTTGTGAACAATTCTTTTTTCACATCCATAACTTCCAATACAGCTTCAACGATCAAATCTGAATCAGCCAGATCAGCATATTCCCCAGCTTTCAGGTTTGCTTTGGCAGCATCGGCAGCTTCCTGAGAGATTTTTCCTTTTGTGACTAATTTGTCTTTAGAAGCAAAAATCTTGTTGACACCATTCTGTGCCCATTCCAGTTTCACATCGACTACAGTTACCTGGTTTCCAGCTGTCGCAAACGCATTTGCGATACCTTGTCCCATTGTACCGGCGCCGACTACACCTACTTTTAATGTCATGTTGAATTCCTCCTTAAGCAGCTTTTGCTTTTTTGATTTCTTCTACTAACAAAGGTAATACTTCGTTGACATCACCGACAAATCCCATATTGGCAATCGTAAAGATTTCAGCCTGAGGATCACGGTTGATGGCGATGATCATATCGGATTTTTCCATTCCGGCTACGTGCTGAACGGCTCCGGAAATTCCACAAGCGATATATAAGCTTGGACGAACTGTCTTACCAGTCTGACCAACCTGTAAAGCTTTATCCATGTATCCGTCTTCTACAACGGCACGAGTTGCACAAACAACACCATCTAATTCTTTCGCGCAGGCTTCTACCAAATCCAAGCATCCTTCAGCACCACGTCCGGCGCCAACAAGAATGTTAGCTTTTGTGATATCTACACCTTCAACGATTTTTTCTACAACTTTGTCGATGGTAACTTCTGGTTCAGTTGTTTCCCATTTTGGATCAAATGATACAACCTCTCCTGTACGGCTTGCATCAGCCGGAGCCATATCAAATACTTTTGGTCGAATTGTAGCCATCTGTGGACGAGTGTCCGGACAAACGATGGTACCAAACAAGTTTCCACCAAATGTTGGTCGTGTTACCAACAATAAAGCTTCTCCGTCTTTTGCCTTTTCTGTATCGATTTCGATCTTAGTAGCATCAGCTGTTAGACCAGCATTGATACGAGCAGCTACACGTGGAGCCAAATCACGTCCTAATACAGTAGCTCCTGTCAAGAAAGAATCTGGCTTGAATTCTTTGATGATCTGAGTTAATGCATCTGTATAGAACTGTGTAGAATAATCTTTTAATAATTCATCATCAACAACGATGACTTTATCAGCACCATGTGCAATGACATCCTGTGCTTTATCTGTAATATTTGAACCTAACAGAACACCGACAACCTGATATCCCATTTCCGGAATGCTGGCAACTAATTTTCTAGCTTCGGAAATCAATTCGTAACCAACTTCGGCAACGGTTCCATTTTTCTGTTCAACAAATACATAAATGTCTTTGTATCCTTCAAATTTTGCCATTTTGTGTTCCCCTTCCTACTTCGTGATCAATTGCTTTTCTTTCAATGTTTTAGCAATCAATTCTGCAGTTTCCTGTGCAGACAGTTCATATGTTTTTGTTTCAGCGCTGACTTCTTTTGTGAATGTCGCATGAACCTTAGTTGGAGAACCAGCTAAACCAACAACGGAAAGATCCAGATCTAAATCATCAAATGTCATGATGTTTACCGGTTTGTCAAAAGAATCTACGATATCAACGCAGTTCATATAACGAGGTTTGTTCATTCCGGATAGTGTAGTTAATACACAAGGCATCTTAGAAGTTAAGATTTGTTCTTCTTCTTCCAGGGCTTTTTTAACCGTAATTTTTTCCGGTGTCAGTTCAATGATCTGATCAACATATGTGATCTGAGGCAATCCTAAACGTTCCGCTGTCTGTGGACCAACCTGAGCTGTATCACCATCGATAGCCTGACGTCCGGCAATGATCAAATCAAATCCGATTTTCTTTAAAGCAGCGGCCAAAGTGCGGCTTGTAGCACAAGTATCGGCACCACCCAAACGACGGTCAGTGATCAAATATGCATCATCTGCTCCACGGGCGATTGTTTCCTGCAGCATGCCTTTTGCCTGCGGAGGACCCATAGATACGACAGTTACTTTTACATCCGGATTGGCATCTTTTAATTCCAATGCAGCTTCCAAACCAGCTAGATCATCGGGGTTGATGATACTTGGAACGCCATCACGAACCAATGTACCAGTCTTTTTATCTACTGTAATTTCAGTAGAATCTGGTACCTGTTTTACTAGAACGACAATTTTCATACTTCAACAATTCCTTTCTAACGTAATACCGCACCAGAAATTACCATACGCTGTACTTCAGAAGTACCTTCGTAGATTTCGGTAATCTTTGCATCACGGAACATTCTTTCAACTGGTAAATCACGTGTATAACCATATCCACCCATCAACTGGATTGCTTTGGTTGTAACTTCCATCGCAACTTCAGCGGCAAACAATTTTGCTTCGGCAGCTAATACCGTATATTTTTCACCATTTTCTTTTGCCATGGCAGCGCGATAAACCAACAGACGAGCTGCATCAGTTTTACACTGCATATCGGCTAGCTGGAATTGTGTATTCTGGAATTTAGAGATCGGACGACCGAACTGTTTACGAGCTTTTACATAAGGAACAACTTCATCGATAGCACCCTGGGCAATACCTAAAGCCTGCGCTGCGATACCGATACGTCCGCCATCCAGTGTCATCATCGCAATCTTGAAGCCCTGTCCTTCTTTTCCTAATAAGTTTTCTACCGGAATCTCTACATTATTGAAGATCAGTTCGCTTGTGGCAGAACCGCGGATTCCCAATTTCTTTTCATGAAGACCGAAAGTGAATCCTGGCATTCCTTTTTCAACGATAAAAGCAGAAATACCATGTGTTCCTTTTGATTTGTCTGTCATCGCAAAGATGATATAAACATCAGCTTCTCCGGCGTTTGTGATAAAGATCTTTGTACCGTTCAATACATAATGATCTCCCTTTAATACAGCCGTAGTTTGCTGACCAGCTGCATCGGTACCGGCATTTGGTTCTGTCAAACCAAAGGCTGCTAATTTCTTACCTGTACACAGATCCGGTAAATATTTCTGTTTCTGTGTTTCAGTACCAAACTGAGCGATTGGCCATGTACCTAAAGATGTGTGAGCACTTAATACAACACCTGTTGTTGCACAAGTTTTAGAAAGCTCTTCAACGGCCAAAATGTATGACAAATAGTCAGCTCCGGCACCACCATATTCACGTGGATACGGAATTCCCAACATTTTTGCCTGACGCATAACTTCAACGCTTTCCTTAGGGAAACGTTCGTTTTCGTCAACATCTGCTGCGTTTTCTTTAACTTCGTTTTGCGCAACTTCTCTGAACAACTTCTGCATCATTTTTTGTTGTTCTGTTAAATTGAAATCCATAGATGAAGTTCTCCTTTCTTTCTTTGAACCATTCGACTTTTGGATATCGTAAGCATGAAAAAAGTTTCAAAACTTCTCATACATGTTTATTGTACAAAGTTATAATCTTTCCGTCAATAAGTTTGTGCAAAAATTAACAAGTTATTTTTAGTCGCTTTTTCACGAGTAATATTAACTTATTATTTTTTTCACAAGTTTGTTGACATCCCCTCTGAATTGGATTATCCTATGCGTGACAAGTCTCTTATACGAGCAGAAAGGAAGATAAAATAATGAGAAAAGCTTATATCGTAGCTGCCAAACGAAGCGCTGTAGGAACCTTCATGGGTTCTTTGACCGATGTTGATGTTGCCGATTTTGGCGCTACTGTCCTCAAGGAAACCATTGCCCAGGCCAGTATTGATCCTAAAAACTTAGATGAAGTTTTGATCGGTAACGTTATCGCCGCCGGTTTAGGACAAAACATCGCCCGTCATGTGGCCTTTAATGCCGGTGTACCGGTAGAAGTATGCGCCCAGACTATCAACATGTTATGTGGATCTGGTTTAAAAGCCGTTATGGAAGCCTGCCTTCGCATTCAGGCTAACTTTGGAGATCTTTATGTAGCCGGTGGTGTTGAATCCATGACTCGCGCCCCTTTCCTAACTCCATATACCATTCGTAAAGGTGTAAAAAGCGGAAACATGACATTGATCGACTCTATGCTGCACGATGGTTTGACCGATGCCATGTATGGAATTCATATGGGTGTTACCGCCGATAACATTGCCAAAAAGTATAACATTTCTCGTGAAGCCCAGGATGAATTTGCCCTGACCAGCCAAGAAAAGGCATTGGCAGCAATCGAATCCGGACGCTTCAAAGATGAAATCGTTCCGATTACTTATCGTACAAGAAAAGGTGAAGTCACTTTTGATACCGATGAACATCCACGTCATACCAGCATGGAAAAACTGGCAAAATTAAAACCTGCTTTCTCCAAAGATGGGACAGTTACAGCCGGTAATGCTTCTGGTATCAACGATGGAGCCAGCTTTACGATCGTAGCCAGCGAAGATGCCGTTAAAAAATACAATTTAAAACCAATTGCTGAAATCGTTGGTTTTGGACAAGGTGGTGTAGATCCACGCGTAATGGGATTAGGTCCTACCCCAGCTATTTTAAACGCTTTAAAATATGCTGATCTTTCTATCAACGACATGGAATTGGTTGAGTTAAACGAAGCCTTCGCCGCTCAGTCTTTAGGTGTAATTCATGAATTGGAAGAAGCAACCGGTATGGATCGCGAAGAATTCTTAAAGAAAACCAACGTCAATGGTGGTGCCATTGCCTTAGGACATCCAGTAGGAGCCAGTGGTAACCGTATCTTAGTTACACTTTTATATGAAATGAAAAAACGTGGTTTGAAGACCGGTCTTGCCTCTTTATGTATCGGTGGTGGACAAGGTGCTGCCGTTATCGTAAAGATGTGCGATTAATTATTCAATCAAAAAACGAGTAGAGTGCAAATACCCTACTCGTTTTCCTTTGTGATATAGCTCATAATCAACTCAACTGTATTTTCCAAAGCCTTATAATGTGTTCTTTCCATACCATGGGAAGCTTGTACTCCAGGGCCAATCAATGCCCCTTTGATATTATTTCCTCCTTTTAAGGCGGCAGACACATCACTGCCATACATCGGATAAATATCAACGGCATAACTTAACTGTTTTTCTTTAGCCAGGCGAATCATATCACTTGTCATTTGGTAATCATAAGGGCCGCTGCTGTCCTTAGCACAAATGCTGACATCGTATTCTGTACAAGCCAGGTCTAAACCGATGCATCCCATATCGACTGCCAACATAGAATCTATCTCATCCGGCAAGGCAGAAGCGCCATGGCCTACCTCTTCATACGTGCTAAACAAAAAGATCAGATTTGTAGAAGGCTTGATATTTTCATCCTTTAATGTTTTCAAAGCCGAAAACAAGCAGGCACAACTGATCTTATCGTCTAAGAATCGTGACTTGATAAATCCACTTTCGGTAACAGTTGTCTTTGGATCAATGGCGATAAAATCACCATTTGAAATTCCCAGTTTCAAAACATCCTCTTTTGTCTTCACGATTTCATCAATACGTACTTCTAAAGTATCCGCTTTTCTTTCTAAGCTGCTGGCATCCGGATGCACATGTTTACTGGCTGCCTGGCATAATATCGTTCCGGTATAAACTTTATTTTCACGCGTATAAATACGACAATATTCAGAATCCAAGGTTGGTAATGTAGGAGAACCGATAGGCGTAATAGCCAAATAGCCATTATCTTTGATCGAGCGTACCATTAAACCTAATGTATCACAATGCGCACTTAATCCCAGGGTATGATTTGTATCTTTTCCTTCAACCTTGATCATTAAATTCCCTTTTTGATTTCGAACTGTGTCATAACCTAATGCCTTTGCCTCTTTTTCTAAAAAATCGATCGCATGCATAGTAAATCCGGTTGGTGAATCCACCTGCAATAGTTTTTGTGCAAAATTCAATATATATTCTTTCTCCATTATCTTTAATCCCTTCTATACTTTCTGCTTGATTATACCACTTTTTGGACAATCCACCGCCCTTTACGATTAGATCCTTCCCGCACCAGCAAATGCTTTTCTTGTAGTTCCTTGATTAGCGTTTGCACTTGTTTTCTGGAAAGCCCTAAAGCCTCCATAAGTTGAACTTGTGTCATCGACGGATTCTTTTCTAATAAAGTCAAAATTTCCTGTTTATGATCGGCTCCTTTTTTTGGCTCCTTTTTGGCTCCTTTTATTTTCATCTACCAAAAATCCTTCATGTATAAACAATCTAGATATGAAATAACTATGATTTTCATCTGTTTCAAATTCAGGTTTAGGTGAACCATTGGCCTCAAGTGCATCCAAGATTTTCTTAAATCCAGTATTTCTTCCCTCCGTAAGATGAAGTTCTTTTAAGAAATCACCAATTCTTCGATTTCTATATCGACGATTCGATACACGATAATGTTTTAACCCTTCCTGTGTAACTGATCTGTCTGGCCCGGGAAAACTGATAATTTCTATACGATCGCGTTCTACACGTACTTCAATAGGTTCTCTAATATCATAAGCACGATGATAAACTGCGTTTGATAAAGCCTCTTCAATCGCCGCAAAAGGATAATTAAAGAAACGATCTGCTTCAGCCCTATCCGGATGCTTGATGACTTTTTCGGTGATAATCATATTTTTTATAAACTGAAGCGCAGCTCTAAGCTGTTGATGAATTGGGCCTTTAAATGTATTTTCTATGATATCATTACCACCTAAACCATCAGGAAATTGCACGATATCAATTTGCGTATAAGGGAAAAACTTATCTGGTTCCATACTAAAAAACATTAAACCGACATTTTTAGGTTTTACATATTCAGGAAGATTACTGATGATATTCATATCATGACAAACTTCTATAAAATCACCATTTTTTGATTTCTCATACAACGAACTTTTCACTTCTTTTAGATAATTCTGAATTAAAGTAATATTTAAATCCGATATATCAGCCTGATGATTTACTCTATCATCAAATGGAACACGATTAGCCAATGTAAATAAATCTTTTTCTTCATCGTCTGATGGTTCCACTGTATTGGATGCTTTACGAATATAGTGAATATGTTCTTTATGATCTTTTGCCAAAGTTTAAGGAGAAGAATACGGTCTATTATCTCCTCCAGGACACCAGATCACAATAAATTGTTTATTCTGATATGTTTCTACACCAATAATGGGTGTATAAGCTGGGCGAATTAACTTACATTTTGAAAATATATTTTTCTGATACGAATCTAATTTCTCACTGGGAACTCCTTTTAGCGGATAAACAGGACGACCATCTTTTTCTTCAACTCCAATGACAATATATCCGCCACCCCAGTTATCCAAATCGTTGGCAAAGGCACAAATCGTTTTTAAAGAAGTAGCTGCATCCCAAGTTTGTTTGAATTCAATTCTTGCCCATTCTACTACCTCTCCAGATAATAATGTCTTGATATTTGTCGGTATTGCCATTCCATCACATCCTTCCTGCCTATTTTTATCTAACCTTTATTCTACTACACCATTTTTTTGAGTAAATGAACTACTCTTCTCTTTCAAAAATTTGTATCAATCAAACAAATATAAATATCACATATAAATGTTTTAAGATTTCACAAACCAACCTGTTGACTACTTTTATCATCACTTTCGATTGAATTTATAGTATCGTATCAAATACATCTTACTAAGTCCTTACTTATACAATATAAATGTCATTATTTTCGTAAAACTTTCAAAGATCTAAAATTCCAATTGAAATTGCATTCATATGTGTCTTCCTTTTCCATTAATAAAACTTTCTGGACAGAAATTCTAAACGACTAACCGTATGCTCTAAAAAGTCTTTATAGCCACAATAATTTTCATCAAAATAGGTGATGTTCAATCGTTTACAATTTTGATGACAAATGGATTCAAACGGACAATTGAGACAAGCCCTGCTGGTACGTTTGGAACTGTTAAAAAAAGCTTTAGCCCCATCACTTTGGATCATTTTGTTTAAATCATCCGTATTTATATTTCCACAAAGATATTCATCTAAGGCATAAAAATCGCAGGGGTACACATTCCCATTTGCTTCGATAACCGATTGAAAGCTGCAGTTTCCGCACATACCACACGATTGTGGCCTGCGACGTTGAAATAAAAGAATCAAATTATCAAATAAGGTGATACTGATATAGTTTCCTTTTTGTACTTCTTCAAACCAGTCATTAAAAAAAGTCTTATAAAACGAAGCGAATAGTTTAGGTGTTAAAGCATATCGTGTTGTACCCTGCAACGGTGGCAGGCAGGGAATGAACTGTACATAATGAAGCTGATGTTTTAAGATCCATTGAAACAGTTTTTGCGGATGTTTTGCCAAATATGAAGTTAAAACGATCAAAACGTTTACCTCAACGTCATGTTTCTTTAATAGATTCATTGCCTGTATGACTTTTGTATAGGTTGGATTCCCTTTTCCATCCAATCGTAAAAAATCATGATTGTCTTTATATCCATCTAAAGAAATGCCGACAAGAAAATGATTCTCTTTAAAGAAAGCACACCATTCGTCGTTAATCGAAAAACCATTTGTCTGTATCGCATAGTGTATGTTTTGATTTGTCTTATACTGATTGACATATGCGATAAAAGCACGATAAAAAGATAGACCGGACAGTGTTGGTTCTCCACCTTGAAACGCAAATGTTATGTCTTGATACAAGCCAAGTGCCTGTTTGATCAATGCTTGCATCGTATCTTCTCGCATGATGTTATACGAAGGGATTTCTCGATGATCGACCACATCTTTATAGAAACAATAACGACAGTCCATATTACATAAAGAAGAAGCCGGTTTGATTAAAAAACTGATTGAATTCATATTTCTAGTTTATCAAATCTATACAAAATTCTCAAAACGCAAAAAAAGGATCCCTCTTACGAAGAATCCTTCCAGTCTAAATATCAAACCACTGAATTGCACAGGCATCCAGTTCAACCTCAAAGGAGGAACCGTCACCTTTATAAATCGTTGATTTTTGTGGTTCATATGTATTGTTGACAACGCAGAAGCTGTTGGTCGATGGATAAACATTGACATCTAAATTATAGTTGTCACTGTACCATTTCTTCATGTCATTTTCTTTATGTGCCGCAAAGAAGATCGCACGATATAATAGACGTGTATTTTCAAAGCTGAATGGAAGACCGTTCATATAAACGGAACGTCCTTTACCATATTCATTCACAGCCAAATTTACATGAAAATCTTTTTCCCTCAGGATCATTGTGCCCGGTAAAGCATACACGTTATTGACACATTCACCCCAGTCCTCATGTTCTAACTGTTCGGTGATAAAGTGTTCATGCGTATCCCAGTTATACTTATCGGTATGCATCGTAAATCCTAACTCTTTATCCACACCTAATACATCGTATAGTGTAAAGAATTTACCATTCTTGGCACAGGCTGTTGGTTCGCCGACACCAATGAAACCACCACCGTTATCGACATATTTACGTAAAGCGGCAATCACGGTTTCATCAAATTCTTCACCACCGCTAAAGCTTGTATAAGCAGCACCTACATTTAATAAGACATCAATATCATTTAATACCGATGGATCGTTACGTACTTCATCAAAACTGATAAAACGTACATCAAACGGGTATCCGCTTAACGCTTCCATAACACCGGTAAACGAATAAATCTGTTTATACCAGATCGCATGGTGTACCAGATGTGTTCCCCAGCGACGAAGATCACCCCAGCTGTTCAATACACCCACCTTCATTAGGGTATATGGTTTTTGCTGGTTGACATGAGAATATAACTCACGGAATTCATCACAGACTTTTTCTATGTAGTCAATAAATTCCGGGAATTTTAAAGCCAGTTTTAAATAACCACCATATCCAATACGATCGACCGGACTTCTTAAAATTGCACGACGGGCAGTCACCCAGTTGATCTTGGCTTCCTTTAAAGGATCGCCACCTTCATGGAAAGTATCCGGGAAGAAGTATGGTAAAAATCTTCCTTCAGTATATTTCACACCTTTGATATCAGAAATTAGACGAAGTGTTGTTCCGGAACCTACCGAACCAACCACAGCATCTAAACCAATGGATTCGAAATACTTGCCGAATGGTTCAGTACCAATCCAGTGATCACCTAAGAACATCATGGCTTCTTTACCATATTCATGGCAGATATCGACAAACTTTTTAGCAAGCTTACAGACTTCTCTTTGTTGGAAATCCATAAAATCGCGATATTCTTTGGTCGGTACACAGAAAGTAGAATTGTTGAAGCCTTTATTGATAATGTATTCTGGTCTGAACTTATAACCCACTTCTTCTTCAAACTGTTTTAAGATGTATGGAGAAACCGAAGCGCTGTAGCCAAACCAGTCAACGTATTTCTCTCTGGCCTGTTCGTCAAACTGCAATGTGAACTGATGAAAGAATGTCGTAAAACGAACAACGTTTACATCATCGCGTTCCTGACAAAACTTTCTGAATTTTTCCAGTACATACTTTTGTGTCTTTGGCTGACGCACATCAAAGGTCATCTGATGTTCTTCATCCTGCCAGTCATTTGTCAATGAATTGTACATGTGAACCGGATCCCAGATAACAAACGCCAGAAAGCTTACTGTATAGGCATGATAAGGAATCGCATCATGAATGATCACTTCGCGATTTTCTTCATCGTAATCCCAGTTTGTCACTACGGTATCCGTTGTACGATCAATGACTTCCCACCATAGGTGAATATCATCGATCGTGTTGGGTTTCAGCTGATCCTTATAGAAATGCTTCATGATCTGAATCTTACATTCAGTCTCTTTGGCCGTTACAAAATCAGACATCAGATACATTTGTTGAATTTCTTCTGGATTTGCCTTAGCCCATGTGTTATCTTTACGTGTTGTATAGTAAGTCGCATATTGTTTGATATCCATGGAACGTAGTTCTTTTGGCATATCGGTTCCATCACAGTCGCGAATCGCATCCGCCTTCCAGCGATGAATGATATCGATCGTATCATCTATGACATCGATATCCGTTGGTACTGTCACTCTTCCTTGTTTAATCATGTTAATGTCCCTTCTATTGTGTCAATCAATTTTTGAAACGCAATATCTCCTTTTTCATCAAAAGAATAGATGCCGCAATGTCTTAGTCCTTCCACAAAGACCCTGGCGACTTCTTCCTGCAGCTGTTCTTCCACGTTTTCTTTTGTCCAGGTCATGGATTGTTGAAGATTCTGCAGCCATTCTAAATGTGAATCTAAAAGATCTGAACAGGTACCATCTAATAAATAATCCTTCATTGCCTGCATTTCCGTTTTTAAACGGGCCGGCAATACTGCAAGTCCCATCACTTCGATCAGACCAATGTTTTCTTTTTTGATATGATGTACTTTTTCATGAGGATGAAATATCCCCATTGGGTGTTCCTTGCTTGTCCGATTATTTCTAAATACAAGATCCAGTTCATATCGATTGTTTCGATAACGCGCAATACTGGTAATGGTATTGTGCATCTGTCCATCTGTTTTGGCATAAACTTCAACAGCTGGATCATCATACTGCCGCCATACTTGCAGTATAGTATCCGCTACATCGATCAGTGTCTCCTTTTGCACCGATGATAAGCGCAATACGCTTAATGGCCAGAACAGACGATCGGCTCTTACATCCTCTGTCAGCTGAAAGCTTTGAACGACTTTCGCATTGGCCATGGCAAATTCATAATTCCCACCCTGAAAATGATCATGGGACAGGATCGATCCTCCCACGATTGGAAGGTCGGCATTGGAACCTAAGAAATAATGTGGAAACTGTTCGACGAATTCCAGCAGTCGAATAAAGGTTTTTCGACATGTTTTCATAGGTACATGTTCACCCTTTAACACAATACAGTGTTCATTGTAGTAAACATATGGAGAATACTGGAAGAACCAGTCTTCTCCATTTAATTTCAAAGGGATGATGCGATGGTTGCTGCGACCATCACATCGTAAACTTCCGTAATATCCTTCACATTCCTTACAAAGCACACACGATGGATAGCTTGTTGATACACTTTTTGATGCTTTGGCGATATCTCTGGGATCCTTTTCCGGCTTGGATAAATTGATCGTTATATCCATGATGCCGTACTCCGTATTCACTTTATAGGAAACATTCTTATCGATTCGGTCCTTGCGAATATAGTTACTGGCGATGCTGGTATGATAGAAATAATTGGTTGCTAGTATAGGAGAATTATTTTTTTTCGTCTCAAACGTATGAATCATTTCGGAAGGTCGCGGCATGAAACAATTCATAAGCTGAGAATCAAACGCATCGCGATTTCGCAAAGTATCTTCCAAGATTCCCTTTTTAACCGCAATATCACAAAGCATCTGCAGCAATTCACTGACATAGTGATAGGATACCCTTTGATCCGTTGGTGTATAATCTTCTTCTTTTAAACAGGCCAGAATGCGATTACGGGCATAGATTCGATCGGTTGGTTCCATCAAATGCTGCTCGATCGCATATTCCAGCAAAGTTTCAATGATTGCTTCCATACGTATCCCTTTTATACGATACGATTTTCTGTTTCCGGATCAAAGAAATGAATCTTGCTAAGATCCATGGTCAGATCCAGATCCTCATGTCCTTTGGCCTCCAGACGAGATGCGATCTTTGCACTCATGGCTTCTCCGTTATAAGTTCCATGCAGGATGTATTCATGACCTAATAATTCGGCTACATCAATGTGGAAGGTAAAACGAGCACTTGGATATGTCTGGGCGACGATACCCTCGGCATGCATATCTTCCGGACGAATACCCATGATGACTTTTTTGCCGTTATACGCTTTCATCTTATCCTGGAACATATCCGGTACCTGAATCTTGTGATCTCCGGCTGTAAAGATGCCATCGGCATACGTTCCATGAATGAAGTTTGTTGCCGGTGCTCCTAAGAAGCCTGCCACAAACATATTGGCCGGATTGTTGTAGATTTCCTTTGGTGTACCGATCTGCTGGATATAGCCGGCTTTCATGACAACGATACGATCGGCCATGGTCATGGCTTCGGTCTGGTCATGTGTAACATAAATCGACGTTGCACCGATACGCTCATGCAGCTTGATGATCTCACTACGCATCTGAACACGCAGCTTGGCATCCAGGTTACTTAATGGCTCATCCATTAAGAACACCTTGGCATTACGCACAATGGCACGACCTAAGGCAACACGCTGTCTTTGTCCACCGGACAATGCCTTTGGTTTACGATCTAAATAATCGGTAATTTCCAAGATACGAGCCGCTTCTTTTACACGTTTATCGATTTCATCCTTTGGTGTTTTTCTAAGCTGCAAGCCAAATGCCATATTGTCATATACGCTCATATGCGGATATAGCGCATAGGACTGGAATACCATGGCGATGTCACGGTTTTTGGGTTCAACATCGTTCATCAGTTTTCCATCGATATAGAACTCTCCGGCGGTGATATCTTCCAAACCGGCAATCATACGAAGTGTCGTTGATTTTCCACATCCGGATGGTCCTACAAATACGATAAATTCTTTGTCTTTGATCTCCAGATTAAAATCAAAGACAGCTTGTACATTGTTATCATAGACTTTATCTATATGTCTTAAAGACAATTCTGCCATATTACTTTCCTCCTACTGATACTTTCGATTGTAGAGATAGATCAGGATCATAATACCAATGACACCGACGATCTCCATCATCAAATTTGGGATTCCTATCGTTTTTTGTCCGATGACTACCAATGCAACACAAACAATAAAGGCAATCAAAGACAAAATCGTTTTAATGATATTGCTGTTTTGCATATGCATCCTCCTTCAATTAGTCTTTTAAACCACCAAGGCTCATACCTTGTGTCAACTTCTTTTGAACGATGATATACAAAATCAATGTAGGAACCATCGCAATCACCAATCCGGCATACATGACACCGTATTGAGCTGCTGAACGCTGTGCCTGCATCAGATTACGTAATCCGACAGATAAAGTCGCATGATCTGTCTGCAACAATGTAAAGGCAACGATATATTCATTCCAGTAAGCTAAAAACTGGAACAAAATAACAGTAATGATACTTGGTCTTGCCATTGGGATCATGATCTTTGTCATGGTCTTAAAATAGCCACATCCATCTATCAATGCAGCTTCTTCATAAGCTTTTGGCAACGTCTGGAAGTAACCTGTCAACAAGTAAACTGTAAATGGAAGACTTGTCGATGCATAAACAATCGCAAGTACTAACTTGTTGTCTATCAAAAAGTTAGTCAATCCAAGCATGTTATCAAAGTTAAACAACATCATATAGATCGGCAATACGATATAGTTCATATTGATGAACAATCCGGCCATAAACAAGAGATTCATAAATTTCTTTCCCTTGAAGTTGAAACGAGCCAGTACATAAGAACACGGCAATGCGACTACCAGTAAGATTGCCAATGCCATAGCTACAACGATGACCGTATTTAACAGATAATCGCCCATTCTGGCCTTTTCAAATGCCGTCACATAGTTTGACCACTGTAGTACAGCCGGTAAGGCCCATGGGTTGTCGGCATTTAATTCCAACTGTGTTTTCAAACTTGCCAAAAATACCCAAAGAATCGGAATAATGATCGTTACCGCAAAGACGATCATGGCAAAATATACAAAGATCTTGTACCAGGAATGTGGTGATAAGTTCTTAAGTTTTTTCATCGAGGCACCTCCTAATACTGTAATGGATCACGTTTTGTGACCTTATTCAATGCACCTGCCATCGCAAACGCCAGGATAAAGGTAATTACACCAATGGCCATACCATATCCCAGGTTTCCGGAGAAGGCTTTTGAGTACATGTAGTTCAACATAACCTGCGTACCAAACTGTCCATCGGTATTGACCTGCACAAACAGGAAGCTTAAGTTGATCGTTGAAATAACGAAGAATGTCAAAGTCTGACGAATGTTATCCCAAATCAACGGCAGTGTGATCATGAAGAACTGTTTTAGTTTTCCGGCACCTTCCAAAGAAGCCGCTTCATACAAGTTTTCCGGAATGGAAGTCATACTGGCCATGTACATAACCATGTAATAGCCGATAGCCTGCCAAACCAAAGCTCCGATAATGGAGAAAATGATAATCTCCGGATCTCCCATCCACTGACGGCATAAGCTGTCAAGTCCGATCGTGGATAAGAAACTATTCAATAAACCATTGCTTGGTGCATAGATGGCTGAGAAAATACCGGCGATGATAACGATATTCAAAATGTTTGGAATATAGAATATAACACGGAAGAAATTCTTTCCTTTGAAGTTTTCACGTGTTAATAATGTCGCAAACAAGATCGCCAGAACGATCGTAAACATCGTTACGATCACAATGATGAGTATCTGATTCTGTATGGATTGCAGAAAGATATCATCTTTAAACAAAGTTTGGAAATTCTTGAGGCCGATAAACGTCTCCCCGCCGACAAATCCAGCTTTCTGATACAGTGAGTAACGGAATACCTGAACCGTTGGTATTACAATAAACAGTGTAACCAGAATTAGGGCAGGTGCCAGACAGGCGATGACAAAGCGGCGCTGTGATTTCTTTTTTGTCATAATGTCCAACCTCTCTCTTTTAAGTAGTAAGAAAGCGGTGAAGAATCACCGCTTTTTGTAAATATCACTGCGTTTCTTATTCTTTTGCTAATGGATTTTCACGTAATGTTGTCCAAAGCTCAGTCAGTGATTCTTGCCATGTATCAACAGATACACCTTCTTTACCACTGGCGATTTCTTCAATCGGTCCATAGATCGTACCCTTGAAGTCAACATCTGGTACAGCGGTAGCATCGTATGCAGCATATGTACCGGAAACAGCTTTTACGCCTTCCTGATTGTAAACATCAAACAGACCTTTTAACTGTTCGTCAGCTAACAAGCTAGCAGAATCTTTTCTTGGTGAAACAATGTTGTGAGAAGCAAAGATCTTAGCTGCATCTTCAGAATACAAGAATTTGATGAATTCTTTTGCATCATCTACGTTAGCAGCTTCAGCAGGGATCCATACTTGTTCCGTCATTGTTGTAACAACGCGTTCTCCACCTTCTTCAAAAGCAGGCAGTGGCATTACACCCCAAGAGAAGCCTTCCGGTGTAGTTTCAGCCATTTCACCGATGATCCAGGAACCATTTGGCATAAATACGGCTTTACCATCGATCATAGACTGCTGGTTCTTAGTGAAACCACCATCAACGTTAGCGTTGGCAACTGTATCTTTTTCTAAGTAGTTAGGTCCTACCAAGGTAGCTAAAGTTTCCAGAACTTTCTTACCTTCATCAGAATCCCAAGTACCTTCACCATATTTCAAAGCATTCTGGAAGTATTCTTCTCCACCAGCCTGATACAGCATACCTAATACCGTATTATCGAAGTATCCTTTGATTGGGTATGTGAATAAGTATTTGTCAGGGTTTTCACTATGTACCTGATCACCTAAAGCCCACATTTCATCCCAAGTCTTAGGAAGCTGATCTTCGGATAATTCAGCTTTGTTGTAGTATAATCCAGCAGGTGTGTACATGATTGGAGCCAGATATGCTTTTCCATCACCGAAGTAATCAGAAGTAGGTTCTGTGATAGAAGTATCGATTTCATCAGCAACTTCTTCCATAACATCACTGATGTCCAAAACGTTTCCGTTATTCAGCATTGACTCTGTATAATTGGAAGCCTGTCCCAGGTTGTAGTAAACCAAGTCAGCGTATTTTCCGGATGCATTGTCTTTCTGCATTTCCTGATCGATTTCTTTACTGAATCGGATCTGTACGTCAACTTCCGGGTTGGCTTCTTCAAATGCTGCGGCAGCTTCTTCCAGGAACTCTGTACCATTACCACCTTCAAAAGCATCAAAAGCTAGAATTCGTTGTCCATCATCATTTGTTGGCACTTCTTTTTCGCCCGAATCCGTGCTTCCTGAGCTACATCCAGTAACCATTGTAGCCATTGCCAGAGCCAAAGCTCCGGCTCTCATTAATTTGTTCATTATAATCCTCCTTTGAACATAGCTTTTAACTACTTAAAGTGTACAAAAATGTAAGCGCTTTTTCTATGCGATTCTTGTTTTCGATTTTAGAAATATTGCTTTTTGATAAATACACCTCAAAATTTCGAAATTTTCACATTATTCTGTGCTACACTTCTTTTAGTAAAAAAGGAGATTTTTTATGCGTCAACCTAATATACTTTTATTGATGTGTGATCAGTTTCGCGGTGACTGCCTTTCCATACAAGATCACCCCGATGTTAAAACACCTTTTCTAGATTCTATTGGACATCAGGGTGTGGTCTTTGAAAATGCATACAGCGCAACACCCAGTTGTATTCCCGCCCGTGCGGCTCTATTAACCGGACGAAGTCAGGAAGGACATGGACGTGTCGGCTATCAGGATAATGTCGATTGGGATTATACGCACTATATGGCTGAAGAGTTTTCCAATGCCAATTATCAGACCCAGTGCATTGGAAAGATGCATGTTCATCCCCCACGCCTATCCTGTGGTTTTCAAAGCTTAAAGCTTCATGATGGTTATTTGGCATGTTACAGAGATAATAACGCACCCTACTGGATGCATCAAAGCGTTCATGATGATTATCTTTTCGATCTGCAAAACCAGACAAATCGCTTCAGCGATGTCACATCCAGTGGACCGGAGTGTAATTCCTGGGTTACTCATCCATGGATCTATGAAGAAAGACTCCATCCGACAAACTGGGTTGCCGATCAAAGTATTCGCTTTATCCAGACAAGAGATCGAACCAAGCCTTTCTTTTTGATGTCTTCGTTTGTACGTCCTCATCAACCCTTAGATCCACCACAGTCCTATTTTGACATGTATAAAGATAAAGATCTAAGAAAACCGGCACAAGGTGATTGGGATGACAAAGAACGTACCAAAACGCATAAGTTTCAATATGACTCAATCTATGGAACCGATGATCCTAACCTGCAGCATGATGCGATGGCCGGCTACTACGCCTCTATCACCCATGTTGATCATCAAATCGGAAGAATCCTATTGGCTTTACAGGAAGATGGCATCTTAGAAGATACGATCGTATGCTTTGTCAGTGATCATGGTGAAATGCTATTTGATCATGGATTATGGAGAAAAGTCTTCCCTTATCAGGGAAGTGTTCATATTCCGTTTTTGATGCGTGTGGGAAAAAATATCACATCCATTCCATCCAATACATTTAAAGAAGTCGTTGAATTACGGGATGTCATGCCTACTTTACTTGATTTTTGTGGAATTTCCATTCCAAATACTGTGGATGGAATCTCTTTAAAACCATTATTAGAACAAAAGACTAATTTCATACGGGATTATCTCCATGGTGAACATAGTTTTCATTCCAATTTATCCAACCACTATATTGTCACTAAACAATATAAATATATATGGTATTCCCAAACCGGAATAGAACAATTCTTTGATTTAGAAAACGATCCATGGGAACGTCATAATTTAATACAAAATAAAAAGTATCAAGAAACAATAAATGTGTTAAGAAATCATTTAATATTTGAATTAAAAAATCGACCAGAAGGTTATAGTGATGGAACTAAACTTTATATAAAAAAGGAACCAAGAACCATGATTCCCTATAAAAACTAGTCAAGAGGCAAAAATTTGTCCGCAGGCCCCTCTCTAAAAAATTACAAAACAATAATATATCCATCTGACCTTATAAGGAAATGGAGTGCATTATGATACAATGCACTCCTTATTTAAATTAATCGATACGTTTTTCAGTCTCGGGATCAAAGAAGTGAACCTTGCTTAAATCCATAGTTAAGGATAATATACTATTCATCTTTGGTTCTAAACGACTGGCGACTTTGGCTACCATAGGTTGACCGTGAAAAGAACCATGTAAAATATATTCATGACCTAATAATTCTGCTACATCAATTTTAAAATCAAAGCTAGCACTTGGATACGTTTCTTTGACAATGCCTTCACCATATAAATCTTCAGGTCTTATACCTAAGATAACTTCTTTTCCCTGATAGGTTTTTAAAGATTCTAAATACATTTCAGGAATTTGAATATGTGTATCTTGAATATTGAAAGTTCCATCTTTGTAAGTACCTTTTATAAAGTTGGTAGCCGGTGATCCTAAGAAGCCTGCCACAAACATATTGGCTGGATTGTTGTAGATTTCTTTTGGCGTTCCTATTTGTTGGATATAGCCGCCCTTCATCACTACAATGCGATCGGCCATTGTCATCGCTTCAGTTTGATCATGAGTTACATAAATGGTTGTCGCTCCAATTCTTTCATGAAGTTGAATGATTTCACTACGCATCTGTACACGCAATTTGGCATCCAAATTCGATAATGGCTCATCCATTAAAAAGACTTTGGCATTACGTACAATGGCTCTTCCTAAAGCGACACGTTGTCTTTGTCCACCCGATAAGGCCTTAGGCTTACGATCTAAATATTGTTCAATTTCTAAGATTTGAGCCGCATTTCTTACGCGTTTATCAATTTCTTCTTTTGGACATTTTTTCAGTTTTAAACCAAAAGCCATATTGTCATAAACACTCATATGCGGATATAAGGCATATGATTGAAAAACCATCGCAATATCACGATCTTTTGGTTCTACATCATTCATCACTTTACCATCAATTTTTAATTCTCCACGAGTAATATCTTCTAAACCCGCAATCATGCGCAAGGTTGTCGATTTACCACAACCAGATGGTCCTACAAATACAATAAATTCTTTGTTTTGGATTTCTAAATTAAAATCAAAGACCGCTTGTACATTATTATCATATACTTTATCTATATGTTTTAAGCTAACTGTTGCCATTTGAATCGTTCTCCTTTTCTATCTTCCATATAATCTTGTCATATCAGCAATTTGACTTGACAATGTTTCATTTAACTCATCTTGTTTTAGTCGCCATGTCCAATTATTACCGGTTGTACTTGGTATATTTATTCTTCCATTACTGTTATATCCTAAATAATCTTGAATAGGTATTATTGCCAAGTTAGATACACTGGCAAGTACAGCTCGAATCATTTGCCAATGTATTTCTTGATCTGAATTAATATTTAAATATTGATTGGCAAATTCTCGATCCTCACTTGCACAAGAAGTATACCAGCCAACAATGGTGTCGTTATCATGCGTTCCGGTATAGGCTACACTATTATGTATATACATATGTGGTAAATATCCAGAACCTGTATCTCTTGAATCAAAGGCAAACTGAAGAATTTTCATACCTGGAAAACCACATTGTTTCACTAATTCAATTACTTCATCCGTAAGAAAACCTAAATCTTCCGCAATGATTTTGGCATTAGGAACTTGATTTTTCACAATTTCAAAAAATGGATACCCTGGTCCTTTTTCCCATACGCCATGTCTTGCGTTTTTTGAACCAAAAGGGATGGAATAATAACTTTCAAAGCCTCGAAAATGATCAATTCTTAATACATCGACAAAACGTAACTGATGTTTAATTCTTTGAATCCACCAGGCATACTGATCTTTTTCCATGACATCCCATCGAAATAAAGGATTGCCCCAAAGTTGTCCATCGGCTGAAAACCCATCAGGAGGACAGCCGGCAACATCTATAGGTTGTCGCATAGAATCCAACTGAAAAAGTTCTGGGTTTGACCAAACATCGACACTATCTAAAGCTACATAAATCGGTATATCGCCTATGATTTGAATGCCTTTCGAATTGGCATAATCTTTTAATTTAAAATATTGTTGAAAGAAAAAATATTGACAAACTTTCCAAAATTCAATTTCATCCTTTAATTCTTCTTTTAGATAGGAAATGGCTCCTTCTTCTTTTAAACGATAAGAAATAGGCCATTCCAGAAACGGTTTTCCATTAAAATATTGTTTAATGGACATAAATAAAGAATAGTCTATTAACCAATTCGATTCTTTTTGACAAAAATCAATATAATCTTTAGTGGGTTGATTTAAAAATCTTTTTACCGCTATCTTTAATACCTTAAATCGAAGATCATATAACGTATTATATTCTATATGTGAAGTAGAAGTACCCCATTCTAGAGTTTGTACTTCTTCTTTTTTTAATAAGTCTTCCTGTATCAATTCATCTAAATCAATAAAATATGGATTTCCCGCATAGATGGAAAATGATTGATACGGTGAATCGCCATAGCCAGTACCTCCAATCGGCAAAATTTGCCAATATGTTTGATTCGAATCTGATAAAAAATCTATAAAGTCATACGCTGATTGTCCTAAAGTTCCTATACCATAATTCGAAGGCAAGGAAAAGATAGGACAGAGTATACCAGCACTTCGTTTCATGACATACCTTCTTCCTAAATCGATGAGACTGTTGCTCCTTTAATGACTTGAAAAGGAATGATTTCATGGATACCATCTCTTTGATAATTTAAGCGTACCAGTAAATCGTCAACAGCTTTATTTGCCATAGTTTCTATATCCTGATGAATGGTTGTTAGTCTTGGAATGGCATATTGTCCTAGTTCAATACCATCAAAACCAATTAAAGAAATTTGTTTAGGAACCTCATAATTATGATCGACTAAACAACGTAATGCACCTAACGCAATAGTATCCCCCAGCGCAAAGAGTGCCGTAATGTCGTTATGTCTTTGTAATAACATGGAGGTAGCGGTATAGCCTCCATCTAAAGAAAATCGACTTGGCTCATAATAACTTTGTTTAAATTCTACACCAATCTCATTTAAAGCACGTATGGCACCTTGTAAACGAGCCTTCCCTACTGGTGTATTTTGATTTCCTCCGACAATTGCAATATGTTTATGACCCTTTAAAATCAAGTGATGTACCGCACTATAAGCTGCGGCTTCATTATCTGTGGTAAAAGATGAAATAAGAGAATCTTGACTATAAGGACTATTTGTCAAAAGTACGCTTGGTATTCTATAGGAAGACAAGACTTCGGAATAATTCTTTAAATCGCCACCTAAAAAGATAAGTCCTTTCGATTTTTTTTCTTTGATTAAAAGAAATGCTTCTTGAACTTCATCGGCATTTTCATCCATATAATGAACAGAAATTTCTTGTGAAGCTTCTTCTAATCTTCTTTGTAGTACTTCTAAAAGCTCAGCAAAAAATACATTGGCTTGTCCTTTGACTAGAATACTGATAATATCACTTGTTTTAATTTTCATATTTTTGGCATTTGTATTGGGTTGATAATGTTCTTTTTCAATGATTTCTTTAATTTTTTGTCTTGTTTCATCCGAGACATCAGGATGATTGTTGATTACACGGGAGACCGTTCCTATGCTGTAGCCACTAATTCGAGCTATATCCTTTATTGTCTTCATGCTTGTCGCCTCCCATTTTGAGTTCTATTTTATCCTTTTACAGCGCCTGCCGCAACACCTTTAATAATATGTTTTTGACAACTTAAATAGAAAATAATGACTGGAATAACCGCAAGGATTAAGGCCGCCATAATGGCACCCATATCCACACGTCCATAGCTGCCCTTCATGTATTGAATTGCAATTGAAAGTGTCTTGTATTTATTAATATCTAAGACTAGATATGGTAATAAAAAGTCATTCCAAATCCACATTGTCTCAAGGATTCCTACCGAAATATACGTAGGTTTCATAATAGGCAATACCACTCTAAAGAAAGTTTGTAGAGGTGTACATCCATCAATCATAGCTGCTTCTTCAATTTCCTTAGGAATGGATTTGACAAATCCACAAAACATAAATACCGCAAGACCTGCACCAAATCCTAAATAAATAATGACAATACCCCATGGTGTAGTAAGTCCTAAGATATTGGCAATTTTACTTAAAGTAAACATCACCATTTGAAAAGGAACAACCATAGAAAAGATACAAAGAATATAAATGGCTTTTGTCACTTTATTCTTAATTCTTGTGATAAACCAGGCACACATACTTGTACAAATTAATATCACCGCCACACTAACGACTGTAATGAAAACTGTAATGAATACAGCTTGTAAAAGATCATATCCATTGATTGCTTCTTTATAATTTTCTAATCCCGCAAAAGTTTCACCATTTGGAAGTGAAAATGGGTCGGAATTGATCCAAACTTTACTTTTAAAGGAGTTAAAAAGAACAATCGCAATCGGTGCAATCCAGAAAATGGACAATATGCTTAAGATTCCACTTCCAAAGATTCTAGAAATTTTGGATTTCATATTATTGTTCAACCTCCTTATTACGCGTAATTCTAAGTTGTACTAAACCAATTAAGACAACTAAGATAAAGAATAATACCGCTTTAGCCTGACCAACACCTTCAAAGCCAGAACGACCATAGAAGGTATTAAAGATATTTAAAGCCATCATTTCGGACATCTTGGCAGGCTCACCAGCCGTTAAAGCCAGGTTTTGATCAAAGAGTTTAAATCCATTGGTAATGGATAAGAATGTACAAATCGTAATGGATGGCATCATCATTGGAATGGTGATTTTGAATAATTTTTGAATACGATTGGCACCATCAATTTCAGCGGCCTCCATCATATCTTCTGGAATGGATTGAAGTCCGGCAATATATATAATCATCATATATCCAATCTGTTGCCAACAAACTAAGATAATTAATCCCCAGAAACCTAATGTACTATCTAGGTTAATAGCCATACTGTATTGACTTAATATACCAGAAAAGATCAACTGCCAAATATAACCTAGAACAATTCCTCCAATTAAGTTAGGCATAAAGAATATCGTTCTAAAGATATTGGTTCCCTTTAATTTCTTTGTCAGCGCAAGAGCTAAGGCAAAGGCAATAATATTAATAATCAATAAAGATACAAGGGCAAATGCGGCAGTATACCAGAAGGAATGTTTAAAAATCGCATCACCCAGCGCCAAGACATAATTTTTAAGACCAATAAACTTCGCATCGGTTACCGTAGTAAAATCACAAAAGGATAAATAGATTCCCATGATAAATGGAAGTATAAATCCAATAAAGAACGCAATCATTGTTGGCAAAACAAATATTGGCCAAAACTTTTTTAAATTTTTTTCCATAACGCTCTCCTTATCTATTTGATAAAAAAATAAGAGTGATGATGTCTAGACTTTAAATCATCACCACTCTACAATACAATTTAGTCTTTTGTGGCAGCCTTTTCTGAAGCCCATCCATCAACAAATGCTTTTACAACTTTATTCCAGTTATCATCATTTTGATTCGCCGCATAGGTTGTTAAAGCACTACCTACACCATTTTTCCATTCTTCACTAGGCATAGTTGTAAAGTTCCAAGTGACTGGTTTTTTACCTTCTTCCTGGTATTTAGCCGCAATATTTACTAGTGGATTTGAACTCTTTAAGTTTTCTTTAAATGGAATATTGAATCCCATACCGGCTTTTCCACTAGGCATTGCCTTATCGCCACCACAAAGAGCTTTTACAGCTTTTTTATTTGTAACACACCAATTCATGAAATCTAAAGTGGCTTGTACATCTTTTTTATCCGCTTTCGAATTAACACACCAATAGTTTTCCGTACCTGTACATAAACCTTGATTTTCTTCCCCTTCAACACCAATATAAATTGGAATCATATCTAGATTTTCATCACCAATTTCCGCAACATCGTTATAAGCCCAAGTACCATTTTGATAGAATACAGCTTTTTCTGTCACAAAATCAGCTGTCGCATCATCGGCTGTTTTTGTAGAAAGTTGTGTAGGATCACTTGTTGAATTATTAATATATAGATCCCAGATATTTCTATAATTATTTAAATAAGTTCCTTTAATAGCTTCTGTATCAGTAATACCATCGGCTTGATATTCATAATAAATTGGTAAGTTCGCTAAGTGTGTTTTAAAACGCCAGTCACTGGAAGAATCCATACCAGCACTTGTAAAGGCACTAAATCCTAATTCATCTTTACGAGCTGTAATATCTTCACTAATTTTCTTTAGACTTTCAAAGTTTTTGATATCGTCTACAGAATAACCTGCTTCTTTTAATAATTTTTTATTAACGATAATACCATACGTTTCTGTTACATAGCCAATACCAGCCATTTTGTCGCCATCCATTAAAGCATAATCTTGACTAGTAAGTTGACCAGCGATATCACTATCTTTTAAGTCATAACAATAATCTTTCCAGCTAGCAAGTCCTACTGGACCATTGACTTGGAATAAAGTCGGTGCATCACTCTTTGCCATTTCTGATTTTAAAGTAGCCTCATATTGACCACTGGCAGCTGTAAGCACTTTTACAGGAACACCTGTTTCCTCCGTGTACATTTCTGCCAATTCTTGCCATTGCTTATCGGCTTCTGGTTTGAAGTTTAGATAATATACACTTCCATTTTCCTTGGATGCCCCTTTAGAACCAGAGCATCCCGCAAGCATTGTGATGGACAATGCTGCTGCCAATCCTCGTGTTACAAAACGATTCATTATACTTCCTCCTAGTACGAATGTACATTACGTAAACGTTTCCGTAAACGTTTCCAATTACAATTACATCATAGGTCATACCAACCTATAAGTCAATCCTTTTTTAATAAAATTCAAAGAATTGCATAAAAGTATCCATGAAAAATGTATTTCACTTCTATTCTATTTTCTATCGATTCCTTATGGAATCAAAATAGAGTACTCATCAACTTGTGAAAAAATTCATTATCCATTGATTTAAGATACAAGCTGTGATACAGTTTCCTTGGTAAGATAGTAAATATCTGAAACAATGGAGGAATTAAAATGTCAAAGAAAATCGTATTAGCCGGTGCATGTCGTACCGCAATCGGTAAAATGGGTGGCGCTCTAAGCAATACACCTGCTGCTGATTTAGGAGCTATCGTTATCAAAGAAGCTTTAAATCGTGCCGGTGTTAAACCTGAACAAGTGGATGAAGTTTTAATGGGATGCGTTATCCAGGCTGGTTTAGGACAGAACGTTGCTCGTCAGGCATCCATCAAAGCCGGACTTCCTATTGAAGTACCAGCTGTTACATTAAACGTAGTATGTGGTTCTGGTTTGAACAGTGTAAACCAGGCAGCTGCTATGATCAAAGCCGGACAGGCTGATATCGTGGTTGCCGGTGGAATGGAAAACATGTCCATGGCACCATTTGCTCTGAATAAAGCACGTTTTGGATATCGCATGAACAACGGAGTATTAGTTGATACGATGGTAAACGATGCCTTGACTGATGCATTTAATCATTATCATATGATGATCACTGCCGAAAACATTTGTGATCAATGGGGATTAACTCGTGAGGAATTGGATGAATTTGCCGCTAATTCTCAACAGAAATGTGAAAAAGCACAGGCTGAAGGTAAATTTGATGATGAAATCGTACCAGTTCCGGTAAAAGTGAAAAAAGAAATCGTAGAATTCAAGAAAGACGAAGGACCACGTGCCGGTACTACGGTTGAAACCTTGGCTAAATTACGCTGCTGCTCAGGAAAAGACGGTGGATTGGTAACAGCCGGAAACGCTTCCGGAATCAATGATGGTGCTGCTGCCATCGTTGTAATGAGCGAAGAAAAGGCAAAAGAATTAGGTGTTACCCCAATGGCTACATGGGTAGATGGTGCTTTAGCCGGTGTAGATCCAAAGATCATGGGTATCGGTCCAGTAGCTGCTACAAAGAAAGTAATGGAACGTACTGGATTAAGCGTTGATGATATGGATCTGATCGAAGCCAATGAAGCCTTTGCGGCACAGTCTGTAGCCGTTGCCAAAGACTTGAACTTCGACATGAGCAAAGTTAACGTTAACGGTGGTGCTATCGCATTAGGTCACCCTGTAGGTGCCAGTGGATGCCGTATCTTAGTCACTCTGTTATACGAAATGCAGAAACAGAATGCGAAAAAAGGTCTTGCGACATTATGTATCGGTGGTGGTATGGGATGTGCCACGATCGTTGAACGCGACTAATTTCAAACGGATTATAAAAAAAAACGGCGTGTGAAGTTTATTGTTCACACGTCTTTTTCTTTGTCAGATATTTACTTGCCTCTTTGATAGTTAATGAACTTAAAGCTGTATGATGTTGTTTGACAAAAGATTCTACCCATCTTGGATTCGTTTTGGAATATTGTCGCAGTGCCCATCCTATCGCTTTATCGATAAAAAATTCATGAGATCCTAAACAGTTTAAAAGAATCGTTTCTAAAAGCTGAGTATCGGTTTTCTCTTTATATAACAGTTGATGATCGATCGCAGCTCTTTTGATCCAAATTTCATCAGATTTTGTCCACAGAATCATCTCCTGCTTGATTCTTGTATCTCTAAGACCCATTTTTCCAATGACTTGATCTAAGGCATCTGTTGTATCCCACCAGTTCCCTTTTTAAATATAAGCTTGGATTCGATCTACCTCTTCAAAAGGAATATAGGAAGCTAACGCTACCAAATAATCACAGACAAAATATTGAAATTCTCGGTGTTGATCTTCAAAGCATTGATCCAACAATTCCCAATCTACCATCTTCTTTGTCTTTTCCTCTTTCAAAAAGTCTTTATACAATGCTTTTCGCTTTGGTGAAGGGATACCATAAAATAAAAACTGATTCTTCATATAAGCAGCCATCTTTTTTGCCTGTAAAGGATCGGCCTGATCTTCCATCTGTTTTTTGAGTATCTTGTAATAAGTTGTCATATCCAAGCTTTCTACAATACGGTGTAATGAAAGATATTATAAATATTGATGCAGATAATGACAATCATCAAACCAATAAACAGTTTATCAACCGTAGAATCGACAATTTTCTTATTGATCTTTCGTCCAAAGATTCCGCCTAGAATACCACAGAGAATCATACCCACAAGCAAGGTCAAATCGATGGAGGCGACACCGCTGATCAGATTGCTGATCAAACTGGCACCCTGCGAAAACAAAATAATATATAACGAATTTTGCGCAGCTTCCTTGGTCTTCATCGTAAAGAAAAAATATAGAACAACCAGATTGATCGGTCCTCCACCTATTCCAAGGAAGGAAGAAAAACAACCTAATAATAAACCAATACCAATACATGCCAGAAGATTGGTGACTTTATACGTCTTAATCTTGTCTTTTTGAATTGTATAGATCAATGTGCCTAATGTAATCAGAAGCAATACAAAAGCCTGAACAGCCCCGGCTGTATTGGGTGATGCGAACAAGGAAGCTACCATACTAAAGAGTTCTTTTCCAATCAAGCCTCCAATCGCAGCACCGATGGCCAAGGGTGTTCCGGTCTTCATATCAACAGAAGAATCCTTTGCCACAAAGCTTTTACAAACTGAATAGGTTGTCATCGAAAGAACGGTACATCCGGAAAGAAAATTGATTACCGATACGTCCAATACTCCAAAGGCATCCATGACCGGTTTAATGATAATACCGCCGCCAATACCACATATAGCACCAATGATCGAGGCAAAAAAACTAATCAGAAAAAATAATATATACATGAATCTCTCTCCTTTTTAAGAGTTTTGACATCTTCTATTATTCTACACTATTCCCTTTTAAAAATTTTAGAACATCTTGTCAATTTCTTTAGAAGGATTGTTCTTCCATATTTTCTAAAACTGATTTTGTTTTATAATGAAAGTAAGAAATGTGAGGTAAAAATCCTATGAAAACTTTTATTGCGGTGGATCTGGGCGGAACCAATATTCGTGCCGCTTTGGTATCCGAAGATGGCCAGATCTTAGATGTGAAAAAAGATAAGACAGAAGCCCAGTTAGGCAAAGAGCACATTATGGAAAAAATGGAGAGCTTGATTGCTTCATTGGACGGCTACAAAGATGCGCTTGGTATCGGTTTAGGAATTCCCGGTCCAACCGATACTGTAAACGGAAAGATCATCATTTCCAATAATTTACCGGATCTGGTTGGCTATCCGATTGCCGATCGTATTCGAAATCATTTTAACAAGCCTACCTTTATGGCAAATGATGTAAAGGTAGCAGGTCTTGCCGAAGCTCTATTAGGCGAAGGAAAAGGAAAGAAAAATTTATATTATTTAACCATTTCAACCGGTGTTGCCGGTGCCATGATCCTGGATGGAAAAGTCTTATCCGGCTTCCATGGACACGGTGGTGAAATCGGTAATGCGATCATCGATCCTTCCAGAGAGCCAATCAATGGATTAAATCCAGGGGCTGCCGAGTCCTGGGTATCCGGTCCGGCAATTGTACGCGAGGCAAATAAAGCCTGTCATAAAGAATTTGCCCATGCCGGAGAAGTCTTTGAAGCAGCCAAGAGCGATGAAAATGCCAAAGCAGTCGTAGAACAATTCAAAGAAGATTTAGCCATTTTACTGGCAAATGTATGCTTTGTATGCGATCCGGAACGCATCCTGATTCAAGGTGGTGTTATGAAATCCGGTTCTGATTTTTTGGAAGATGTGCAGGAAAGAATGCGCAAGTATTTATTCCCGGGTATGCGTGAGACAACACTGGCCAATGCCACTATGGAAGAAAGTGGTCTTGTCGGTGCGGCAATGCTTGCCAAATCACAAATGGAAGATTAAAGCGTTCGTAAAGAGCGCTTTTTTTACATATGTATATCCTACTGTTTTTATATTGTATATAAGCTATGTAAATGATAAACTTTTTTGAGGAAAGAAGGAATATCATGTCAAAAACTCAACCACTACAAGTTATGATGGATGCGATCGACTTTGATCAAAGAAACATTCAAACATCATCAAAATGTATTTCATTCGATACGATTATCAATACAGAGATCATATGTGATATCTATCAAAACCAAGACAAGAAAATGGTTTCACTGCAGTCATACTTACCTGTCAAAACTGCTAAGCTGCAAATTGGATTAAAGCTGATTGATAAAGATCATTCAGAGTATGTTGTTTATCCATCCCACGAACTGGCCTATCCCTTTACAAAAGAGTATGATCAAGTCCTGCATCTTTGTCATGTTCTACAGGATAAAATACGCAACAAATCCTAAAAAATACCTTCTACCTACAATTTCATTAAATTTTATTCAAAATTTTCCTTTGCAAACATTCTTTGCATGACAAAAGCCCATCTCTGCTTTACTATGAAATTAGAAAAGAGGTGGCAATCATGACATATATACAGTCGAACTTAAAGTTCTTGCGAAATAAAATGAACATTTCTCAAGAAGAATTGGCTAAACGATTATTTGTAACCCATCAAACCGTTTCCAATCATGAAAATGGAAAATCACAGCCTAATTTTGAAATGATAGAAAAGTATGCTTCCTTTTTCAATGTTCCCTTTGAAGATCTGATTCACAAGGATCTTTCCCTGAAACAAAAACCGACTCGCATTCTATTTGACAGTATCATCTTTGATACCAAAGACAAAGTATTTATCATACTTGATGGTTCTAAAGGGACTTATTCCTATAAAAATATTAAAAAATGCGAAATTCTGAATGAAAAAGCACGTTTTCGTGGAAAGGAACCCCCTTTTACGCATCAAGTTGTTACCGGTGTCGATTGGATGATTGCGGCCAATTTTATGGAACAACCTTTTTACGTAGGGCTTAGAATTACCATGAAGGATGATACTCAGCTGGTTGTCTATATTTCAAAAAATCCGACACGAACACAAACCGATCAACATATCAAAGCCTTTCAGGAAGCAGAAAAGATCAAACATTTGATCGATCGTATCATTAATAAATATCAGTTGGAATCCGGACCGGTCACGGTAAATAAAAAAGAAAATACCTTTACGATCCATTCCGGCGACTGCGGTGTCTATCCATTGAATGAACTGGTTAAATGCAGCGTAGTTTTTGAGAAGGCAAGAGATGCCAAACACAATAAACCATTTGCCAGACAAATGTTGATCAGTCCGATGACACAAGGTTTTGCGGGCATTTATTCCCTTCATATTGGATTACAGTTTACTTTTAAAGATGGAAACAAAAAATATGCGTTTGTATCGCAAAATGCTGTACAACCTTATTCAGATGAATATCGAAAAATTCACCTACAGGCACAACAAATGCGTAAAGGAATTGTTAAACTGATTTCTCATTAGATATCCGAAAGGATATTTTTTTAAGATATATTGCGCATTGAAACTATTTGCACAATATCTTATAATAAAAGAAAAGAAATTGAGGTTATTTATGCCAAATTTAACATATGAAATTAGTGAAACCCCTTTAAATAAAATTAAAATGAACTTATTGTACATCTCACAAAGTATCTATGGTGATGATTGGCATAGCAGTATGCATACCCACCATTGTACGGAATTCTTCTATGTCACAAGAGGTACCGGGTTATTTCAAACCGATGGAGGAACGACAACACTGCATGAAGACGATTTGATGATCGTCAACCCCAATGTCAGTCATACGGAAATTGGAATCAAAGGGGAAACGTTTGAATATATCGTATTAGGATTTGAGGGAATGGAATTCTACAATGCGGATTTCAATCAACATATCCAGGTCTTTCAGGCAAACTACCAAGATTATAAACATGAAATCTTATTTTATCTAAAAACACTTCTTTTAGAAGCCAAGAATAAAGATCAGCACTATAAAGAGCTTTGTCAAAATCTTTTGGAAATTCTCATGATCAACATCATTCGCCGATCAAACATTCAATTAACGGTTTCACCAAGTCAAAAAGTAAATAAAGAGTGTATCTTTGTCGAAAACTATATCAATGATCACTACAAAGAAAACATCACGCTGGATCAATTGGCAGAATTAGCTTATGTCAACAAATATTATCTGGCACATACCTTTAAGAAACAAAAAGGGATTTCTCCCATCAACTATCTTTTAGAGAAACGAATTGAAGAGGCAAAATATTTGTTGAAGACCACCAATCTTTCTGTCAATGAAATCGGTCGAATCGTCGGTTTTTCCTCACAATCGTATTTTGCACAGAGTTTTAAACGAGCTTTAGGCAAAACGCCGTTAGAGTTTCGTAAAAATAAATCTGAAACAGAATAAGGCTTTCCTCATGGAAAGCCTTACTTTTGTATATCGTGTAAAATCCTTTCGATCTTATTTCCCTGTTCCAGACTTGTATCCTGCACAAAGATCAAATCCGGCATTTTACGAATCTTAATCTTTTTCGCAAGATTTGAACGTATAAAACCTTTGCTTTGGTTTAATACACGTAAACCGGCATCATTGCGATCTTGTTTTCCTAAAAAAGATACATAGACCTTGGCAAGACTTAGATCCTTTGTACATTGTACATCGGTGACTGTCACAAAACCAAGCTTTGGATTCTTTAATTCAAACTGCAGGATGTTTGAGATTTCCCGCATGAGAATATGATCCATACGATCTGCTTTTAAACCAGCCATTATTCCTGCACTTCCTGATCTTCATACGCTTCAATGATATCATCGACTTTAATATCATTGTAGTTTTCAATGGTCATACCACATTCAAAGCCGCTATTGACCTCTTTGGCATCGTTTTCAAAACGACGTAAGGAACCAAGCTTACCTTCATAAATCACGATGCCATCGCGAATTAAACGAACCTTACAGTCACGTTTGACACAACCATCCGTCACCATACAGCCGGCAATCGTTCCTACCTTGGAAACTTTATAGATTTGACGAACTTCAGCCTGACCGATGATAACTTCTTCATATACCGGTGCAAGAAGACCTTTCATGGCACCTTCTAATTCTTCCAATGCTTTATAAATAATGTTATGAAGACGAATCTCTACGCCCTCTTCTTCTGCTTTTTTACGAATGGCAGCACTTGGTCGGATATTGAATCCATAGATCAGTGCATTGGATGCACTAGCTAACATGATGTCAGATTCCGAAATCGTTCCTACTGTCGAACGAATCACATTGACACGAACCGTATCTACATCCAGCTTTTCCATGCTGGCCTTCAACGCTTCGGCAGAACCCTGCACATCCGCTTTGATCAAAACGTTGATCTCCTGAATATCGCCTTCTTCAACCTTTTTGGCTAAATCTTCCAAAGACATAGCACTGGTCTGATTACGTTCTTTCTCGATTTGTTTTTCCAAACGATGAGATGCGATTTCCTGTGCTTTCTTGTAGTTTGGATACGTCATAAAGACATCTCCGGCACGCGGTACATCATTGAGTCCAATAATTTCCACCGGACAGCTTGGTTCGGCACCCTTGATTTCCATACCACGATCATTAGTCATCTTACGAACACGTCCGTAAGAACTTCCAACAACAATGCTGTCACCAGTATGCAAGGTACCTCTTTGTACCAACAAAGTCGCAACCGGTCCACGTCCTTTATCCAACTTGGCTTCGATAACCGTACCACTGGCAAGAGCATCCGGATTTGCTTTTAATTCCTGCATTTCGGCAACCAGTAACATCGTTTCCAATAAATCGGAAACTCCTTCACCGGTCTTGGCAGATATTTTGGCAAAGATCGTATCGCCACCCCATTCTTCCGGCATGATACCTAAATCAGACATTTCCGACATGATACGATCTGGATTAGCACCCGGTTTATCCATTTTATTCACTGCTACAACGATTGGAACACCGGCAGCTTTGGCATGATCTACCGCTTCCTTTGTCTGTGGCATAACACCATCGTCTGCCGCAACGACAATGATAACGATATCTGTAACCTGTGCCCCTCTGGCACGCATAGACGTAAATGCTTCATGTCCCGGCGTATCTAAGAAAGTTACCTTTTTTCCTTTCACTTTAACCTGGTAGGCACCAATATGCTGTGTGATACCACCAAATTCTTCGCCGGTAACATGTGTTTTACGAATCGTATCCAACAATGTTGTCTTTCCATGATCGACATGCCCCATGATCGTGATCACTGGTGGTCTAGGCTGTAATTTTGATTCATCTTCTTCAATGTTATCGATTTGTTCTTCAATATCATCTTCATCGATCACCACTTCTTTATGCGCCTCGCAGTTGAACTCCATACAGATCAATTCAATATCTTCATCACTTAATACCGTATTGATCGTGGACATGTTGCCCATCATAAAGAGGAATTTGATAATATCCGAACTATTGCGCTTTAACAGTGTGGCAAGTCCACCAACTGTCAATGGTTCCTGATATGTAATCTCTTTAGGGTATTCAACTTTCTTTACCGGCTGCTGGCGATTGTTGTTTCTCTGATTTCGGTTTCGATTCGGTTTTTTCTTCTGTTTGTTGTAAGCCATTTGACATCACCATTCCCTTTCTATCATTCCATATTTGTTTGGCTAAAGAAGCATCCAATATGGAAAATGCTACAAAAGATCGTTTCGTGATCTGATCAAATTCATCAGGATCCACACCAAAATAAGGTATTTGATACGTATGACATTTGTCCTGTATCTTTTTTTTCAAGTTGTTTCCAATCAAATTGGAATATACAACAAGACAAGCCTGTTTCTTTTGAATGCTTAGAAGCAGCTTGCTTCCATAAGCAACTTTTCCGGCTCTAAAGGCAATCTGACAATACGAGATCCATTTACTCGTCTTCACAGAGCTTTTCCAACTGATCATAGATCGCTGTTGGAATTTCCATTTCCAAAGCTCGATCTAATGCTTTATTCTTACGAGCCAGAGCAATCGTTTTCTTATTTAAGGAAACGTAAGCTCCATGTCCGTTCTTTTTTCCTGTCAGATCAACCTCAATTGCTTTTTCCGGTGTACGTACCACACGAATCAGTTCCTTTTTAGGAAACCGTTCCTGTGTCACTACACATTTTCGCATCGGTATCTTACGCATACAAACTCCTAGTCGTCATAGTATTCGTCGAATTCTTCATAATCGACATCTTCATCCCAGACATTCTCTTCTTCCATCTGCTGGGCCTCAATCTCGGCAAGCTCTTCCTCTGAATAGATCGGTTTCATCTGCTCAAACTGCTGTTTTACCTCACTTAGATCATGCTTATCCGTTGTTTCTTTGACTTCTTCCTGTTTTTTCTTCGATTTTACCGGAGCTGTTTCCTGTTTATTCGAGACATCTGCAAAGTTTTCAAATTTAGAAGTATATTCCGTGCTTGGCGCAATACTTGCTTTTTCTTTACGTTTTGCCTTAGCGATACGAGCTGCTTCTTCCATTTCATCCAATTCTTTTTTCTCTTGTTCTTTTTCAAACAAGGTCGTTGTATTCTGAAGTGGCATATCTTCTTCTGTATCCAGTAAAACATCATCATCGTATGTAAAGTCAGCTACATCCACGTTTTCGATTTCCGTTGGTGTCTGGTTCAATTCTTCAATACGCTGCTGCTGTTTATAAGCACGCTCTTTTGCTTTCTTAGCTTCGTATTCTTCCTGCATTGCTTTGGATAAAGCCATGTAGTCAATACCTGCTTCTTCCATTTCCGCATCCGATTTAATATCGATCTTGCGATTTGTCAGTTTTACAGCTAATCGAGCATTTTTACCACGTTTACCGATGGCAAGCGACAACTGACTTTCCGGAACGACAACGATCAAGCCATCCTTTACATTTTCATTTGGAATGACCGCAATGGCTTCACTTGGACTCAAGGCATTCTTGATCAAATCCGCAATGTTATCAGACCATTCAAAGATATCAATTTTTTCGCCATGCAGTTCGTTGATGATCATCTGTACACGAGAACCGCGCGGACCAATGCAGGCACCGATCGGATCAATGTTTTCATTATGTGTATAAACGGCAATCTTACAACGTTCTCCCGGTTCTCTGGCAATCGCTTTAATTTCAATGATACCCTGATAGATTTCCGGTACTTCACGCTCAAACAAGCGCCGCACGAATACCGGTGTAGCTCGTGATACCAGGACTTGTGCGCCTTTTGTTTCTTTATTGACTTCAGTAATCACAACCAACAGATTTTGTCCTTCATAATAAGTTTCCCCTGGGATCTGCTGGCTCTTTTTCATCATGGCCAGTGTCTTACCGATATTAACGATCACAAATTTAGGTTCTACGGTTTCTACCGTTCCCATGACCATTTCATCAACTTTATCGCAATATTCTTCGTAAACGATTTGTTTTTCGGCTTCACGAATCTTTTGTTTGATGACGTTTTTGGCCAGAACAACGGCAGCACGATCAAATTGTGTATAATCCACTTCTTCATCGATCATATCGCCCAGTTTGGCATCCTTATTCACTTTCTTCGCTTCTTTTAAGGAAATTTCCAACTCATCGTCTTCGACTTCTTCTACAACGACTCTTTGATGATAAATATGAATGATTCCGTCTTTAATTTCAGTTTTTACATAAGCGTCCGGAATTTCAATATGCTTACGATACGCTTTTGTCAAAGCTTCCTTTAAAGCTTCTTCCACAATTTCCGGTGTCAACTGACGATCACTTTCAATTCCCAATAATGCAGAAGCAATCGTATCCACTTTTTGTTTCATGTCCGTCTCCTTTATACCTTAACAGCTGTTCGAATCAGCGCAATATTTTCTCTTTCAATTTCCATCGTTTTATTTCTTGTCCTATCTTTATACTGAATCACAATGGAATGTTCATTGATTTCTTTTAAGTCTCCCGTCACAGCATCCAATCCCTGTTTAGGATCTTTCAGCTTACAGTACACATATTCTCCCAAGGCTCGCTGCAGCTGTTCTTCATTTTTTAGTTCCCTTTCCGCTCCCGGAGAACATACTTCCAACATATACTCGGAAGCAAACCAGTCTTTTTGATCCAATACTTCCCCAATGGCATCACTGCACAAAGCACAAGTATCCAGATCCATGCCTCCCTTTTCTTTTTCTACACTAAAGCGTAATAACGGCGGATCTTGACTCGGTATCCATTCAATGTCATACAACCTGCAGCCAAGCTTTGACAGAACGGGTTCGATCCACTCTTTGAGTTTGTCCATACTTTCTCCTTTTCAAAATGAAGGAGTGGGTTTCCCCACTCCTTGTTTCAATACATGCATAACATAGCACAAACTATGCTTAAACGCAAGCGATTATTTGTTTTCCCTAATCTAAATCTTCTCCATTCGATGCGATAACTTTCTTATACCAATAAAAACTATCTTTTTTATATCGTTTATAGGTTCCATTTCCATTATCGTCAACATCTACATAAATAAACCCATATCGTTTACTCATCTCTCCTGTAGAAGCACTAACCAAATCAATACATCCCCATGGGGTATATCCCATTAAATCTACACCATCAATATCGACTGCCTTTTTCATTGCATCGATATGTAACTTAAGATATTCAATTCGATAAGAATCATGAATTTCATCATCTTCTAATTTATCATATGCACCTAATCCATTTTCGGCAATAAACAATGGTTTCTTATATCGATCATAAAGTACATTTAGCACATATCTCAATCCTTCCGGATCAATCTGCCAACCCCAATCACTTGTTTTCAGATATGGATTCTTGGCGCCTTGCAAAAGATTACCGCTGGAATTATTCTCTATAGGGTTTGCGCTAATGCAATTCGTTTGATAATAAGAAAAGGAATAAAAATCTACCGTACCTTTTTTTAAGCTGTTATAGTCTTCTTCCGAAATTTCCAGCTGAATATTATTTTTCTTCCACATTTTTCTCGCAAAATAACTGTATTCTCCAAAAACTTGAACATCTCCACAATAAAAATTTCTCTCATTCCATTCTTTTTGATTCATTAGAATATCTTTAGGATTACATGTTAAAGGATAAGTTGGCATGATCGCAATCATGTTGCCAATCTTGAAATGTGAGTTTGTCTCATGTCCTAAAGCTACCGCTTTGGCGCTGGCAACCAATTGGTGATGTAATGCTTGATATCGCTTTTGAAGATCGTCCTTCTGATTTAAAAAATCTTTAGTACCTTCATTCAAAATTCCCAGAGACATGTAATTTCCTAAAGGCAAAGTTCCACAATTAATTTCATTAAACGTAAGCCAGTAAGTAACAAGTTCTTTATATCGATTAAAAATAACTTCGCAATATTTCAGATAATAATCTATGACTTTACGATTGTTCCATCCGCCAAAATGTTCAACCAAATAAATAGGCATTTCATAATGAGAAATCGTAACTAAAGGTTCAATATTGTATTTTCTTAGTTCTTTAAATACGTTCTCATAAAATTCTAATCCCTTTTCATTCGGTTTATCTTCTACACCAGTAGGAAAAATTCGTGTCCAGGCAATAGACATTCTATAAGTTCTAAATCCCATTTCCGCAAAATAAGCAATATCTTCCTTATAACGATGATAGAAATCACTAGCAAAATGGCTGGGATAATTTAAATCATCGCTTATATCCATGGTGATTTTTCTTGGGTTTTTATGTGTTCCAGAAGATAATAAATCAGCCGTGCTTAACCCTTTACCATCTTCCAAATATGCACCTTCAACCTGATTGGCTGCTGTAGCTCCTCCCCACAAAAAATTTTTATTCATTTTATCCTTCCTCGTTTTCCTTATAAAGGAATAATGTTGCTATAAATGTCACGATGCAACCAATAGCAATAGCAACACACATTAAAATCATATTTGTAAGACCGCTAGTTCCTCCGATAAAGCAAGGGAGTGCTACAAATGATGAGGCACCGGCAAAGGCATAAATATACACATTCATAATTCCTGCAAATAGGCCGCCACAAAGACTGCCTATCATAGCTGCATAAAGAGGCGTCTTATATTTGAAGTTTACTCCATACATTGCAGGCTCTGTAACACCAGCACTTAATGCAGTAATTGCACATGAAATGCTTGTTGATCGTACTGTTTTATTTTTGGTTTTGATTCCAACAGCCAAAGCTGAAATTCCCTGATTAATATTTGATATTACAAGTGAAGTAAAGAAAATTGGTTCATAGCCAACCGTTGAAAACATCTGCATCAAATATGGAACAAAAGCAGAATGCATACCAGTCATAATTAAAAAAGGCATTAAAGCAGCTAATACACCAACACCTAAGAATCCAACAGTGTTATATAGCCAAATGACAGCAGCTGATACATAGTTACCAAGAAATGCTCCAGCAGGTGCTAATAAACAAAAAGATAATGGAATCATCACAAGCAAAGTACACAATGGTTCAACTATAGACCGCAAGGAATCTGGCGAAATTCGTGCAAAGAACTTTTCAATATAAGACATGATCCAAACACATAAAATTGCAGGAAAAATCGAACTTGTATAGCTGGCTCCATAAACAGGAATTCCAAAAATATCAAAAGCAGTACCGTCTGTAACACCATTTACAAATGTAGGGTATACTAATATGGCACCAATAACCATTCCCAAAGAAGGATTAGCTCCAAATTTTTTAGCTGCATTGGCTCCTACCAATATAGGAAGAAAATAAAATCCGGCATCTCCAACAATAGTTAGAATTTGATTGGTGCCACTATCCGTTGGTAACCATGAAAAAGTAGTAATACATAAAACAATAACTTTTATCATTCCGCAACCTATTAATGCTGGGATGATTGGAGTCAGGCATCCTGAAATTCCATCTAAAATATTGCCAAAGACTAAACTTACACTCAATTTTTTCTTAGTAGAAGTTTCTTCTTCATCTAAGGTATTTTCTCCTCCTAATCCTGTTTTTGTGCAAATCAGATCATAAGCATCACCAACAGCCTGTCCAATAATGATCTGATATTGATCATTTTGCCACTGACTTCCCATGACTCCTTCTATATTTTCAATTGCTTCTTTTTGGACTAAACTCTTATCTTTTAAGTTAAATCGTAAACGGGTAACACAATGCGTAAAAAAAGTCACATTCTCTTTACCTCCAATCAAATCAATAATCTGATTCGCTAATTGTTCATATTTTTGTTTTTTAGCCATATTTCTTCTCCTTTTTATCTATGCATACAATGAATGCGCGCTTATTCATTGATGATGCCAAAAATAAAACCCCAGCTTAAAATGCTGAGGTAATGCCCTATTGGTTACAATCCTCTCGACTACATAGTCGATTTATATGTAAAATCAAATATAATAATTCTTCATCAGTTAATTTCCACTCAAGATTCTGTTTGATGTATTCTCTGATATGTAAAGCGCATTGATATGGTTCTGGAAATTCCTTGACCAATTTATCAAACATCTTTTTATTTTCTGATTGTATGTCAGTATGTCCTTGTTGTCGTTTTAATAAATATTGCATATGGGTGACAAATCGAGAATAATTAAAACTTCTTTTATTAATGGAAATTTTTAGTTGTTCTTCAATCATACCGGTAATATCAGCAATCACTTTTTTATCGTCCAATGAATCTATGTTATTTCTTTGCATATTTTCCGCATTGATGAAATGCAGGGCAATTCCGGCAGCTTCATTCATTGGCAGATGTATCCCTTTTTTCTTATTGATAAAAACCACTGATCTTTTTCCTATTTCTAACTCTGTTTCATAAAGATGTTCTAAATCGTACAGAAAAGGGATGTTGATCTTCATATTTTTTTCATAACGTTGAATCGCAAAATGAATGTGATCGGCTAAGGTAAATACGACATTTGAATTGAGTTCATTCACAATTTTTGTCTTTGCATAATCCACTATTTTAGCAGAGATTTCAAAAATATCTTCAGGTATCTCATTCAACAAATCCATCAAATTAGAACTCACGCCATAATAGGTTCTGGAAATTTTATTTAAATCATGAATTTCGTAAGGCACTTTGGGAAAACCGATTCCATTTCCAAAGGCAATTAATTCTTTTCCATTGTTATCTAAACATATGGCAACATTGTTGTTGATCTTTTTAATTACCTTCATCTTCAGCCTCCTAACTATTCAAAATAAATTACTTTATCATCCTTGGCATGTACAACCTTGTTTGGTTCTATACAATGGAATTTATAATCAGCACTATTGGTTATTACCATCGGTGTTATAAGATTGATTCCTTTTTCTTTCATAAAATCAAGATCGACTTTTGCAATCAACTCACCAACTGAAACTTTTGAACCTTTCTCTTTTACACAAATAAATCCCTGGCCATTTAAATTAACAGTATCCAATCCCACATGAATTAAGATTTCTGCACCATTTCTAGCTTTAAAGCCATAAGCATGAAAGGTGTGAGCTACCATTGTAAGTTCACCATCACAAGGAGCATAAAGATTCACATCATTTAATTCAAACGCAATCCCATCCCCCATCATCTTGCTCGCAAACACTTTATCCGGAACTTCTTCAAGAGATATTGTTTTACCATTTACCGGTGAATATAAAACACATTCTTTATTCTTTTTGAATCCAAACATAAACAATCCTCCAAAATAAAAAACTCTCTTTGACATAACCATGTATTCTACAACAGGTAATGCCTCAAGAGAGTAACAATCCTTTATTACGGATTAAGCTTAGCACGCATTGAAAGCGTTGTCAATCAAAACGCTTTCAATTATTTGTTTTCTTCCAGCTCAATATGGCGTAAAATGATCGTTTCGATCAATTCTGCTGCCAATTGTGGATCATCATTACAAACGATGTATTTATACTGGTACACCATCTTCATTTCATTGCTGGCTTTGGCAAGTCTTTGTTGAACAATTTCTTCCGGTTCTGTTCTACGTCCACGGATACGTCTTTCCAATTCCTCCATAGAAGGTGGTACGATAAAGATACTGATCGCATCCGGACATTTTTCCTGTACCTGTGTAGCGCCCTGTACTTCAATTTCCAGAAGAACATTCTTTCCTTCATCGCGCAAGCGGTTGACTTCCTTTAATGGCGTTCCATAATAATTACCGACAAATTCGGCATATTCCAACAATTCACCATTCTCGATGGCCTTTTCAAACGCTTCCCTTGTGGTAAAAAAGTAATCCACACCATCTTGTTCACCTTCTCGCGGCTTTCTTGTCGTCATAGAAGTAGAATACGCCAGATTCAATCGTTCATCTTCCGAAAAAATCTTTCGTATCGTTCCTTTTCCAACACCGCTAGGCCCACTTAATATAATCAATAGCCCACGTTTCATTCCCTTTTCTCCTTTTTTTATTACTAACATTTTACACCGAATGCACACAGTGTCAAAAGAAACTTAAGAATATGTTATAATGGTACAGCTAAAAGGAGGCAACTATGGCATTAGATGGTTTATTGTTGCATGTAATCAACAAACACTTACAGGCACTTTGTCCCTGTAAGTTAAATAAAATCCAAAATATAAGCGATGAAGAGCTTTTATTTGTCCTTCGTACACATACCAAGACCGAAAAGCTTGTCATCAATGTACATTCCAATACCAATCGTATTTACTTAAACGATTATACCTATCCTTCACAGATGGCTCCCAGCAACTTTGTGATGGTGCTCCGCAAAAACTGCAATCAGGCAATCATTGAAGATATTAAACAGATTGGTTTTGATCGCATTTTAGAAATGTCGATCGTAGCCCGCGATGAATTGGGCGATATCAAAAAATATAAATTATACATTGAATTGATGGGCAAATACTCCAACCTGGTTTTTGTTGATCAACAAGGAATCATCATTGATGCCTTAAAGCGCATACCGGTTTACGAAAACTCCAAGCGCTTGATCCATCCAGGTGCTCGCTATACATTACCGGATCCCGGTCATAAACAAGATCCGCTGCATGTAACACATATTGATACAGATACCAGCCTTGTCAAACAAATCTATGGTTTTTCTCCCTTGTTGTCAAAGGAATTCCTCTATCGATTAAACAAAGGACAAACGTATGAAACGATCTTGCAGGAGTTACTAAATTCTTCATCTCTTTATGTATATGAAAAGGATTTTCATGCCTTAGAGATGCAGCACATAGAACAAAAGCCAAAAATCTTTCCATTTATGGAAGGCTTTCATCATCTTTACCAGGAAGAAGAACAAAAAGCTCGTATCAAGGAACAATGTGGGGATGTCTTTCGATGTGTGGAAAAAGAAAAGAATAAAGCCATCAAAAAGCTTCCCAAGCTACAAAGCACGTTAGAACTTTCACAGGACTATCAAAAATATCAGGAATACGGTGATCTTTTATTTGCCTATATGGATGAAGTACCAAAAGAGCCGATCATTGAAGTTCCTTCTTTTGAACGAGATGAATGGGTACAGATCCCTATTGATATGCGCTATGATCTCAAACAAAACGCCAATAAGTATTATCAGAAATATCACAAATTAAAACGATCACTAGCCATATTAAAAGAACAGATCGATGCATGTAAGGAAGATATTGCTTATTTTACACAGTTAGAAGAACAATTAGCTCATTGTTCTATTCCTGATGCGCTGGAAATTCGCGAGGAACTTGTCAAAAATCGCATCTTGTTTGTAAAAAAGAATCAAAAGAATACCAAACGCAAAAACAAGCCGAATTTACTATGTCTTCAAAAAGACGATTTTACAATCTTTGTCGGTAAAAATAATCTGCAGAATCATTACATTACACATCAAATTGCACGTAAAAACGACTTATGGTTTCATGTTAAAGATTATCATGGATCCCATGTTTTATTGAAAAGTGAACATGTAGATGAAGAACAAATTCGTATGTGTGCCAACCTGGCCGCCTATTATTCCAAAAGTAAAGATTCCAGCAGTGTACCGGTCAATTACACCACAATTTCGAATTTAAAAAAAGTTCCCGGAGCCAAAACCGGTTTTGTGACCATGAAAACCTATAAAACCATTTATATTGATCCCCAGGAGGCACCGGTGGAACAATGGATACAGGAATACAAAAAAATCTGATCAATTTGACCAGATTTTTTTATCCTTTGATTTCTACCGTTGATCCATCCGGACCCGGTGTATTTTTTAAGTAATCGATGATTTCCTGTTTTTTATCCGGTTTACAAGGCTTACACAAGAACGTGTTAACCTCTTTTGTGACCATGGCTTCAGCCATACCGGAACAACCCGGATAACCACATCCTCCACAGTTATAACCAGGAAGCATTCCTGTCACTTTTTCTACACGTTCATCCACTTCCACTTTGAGAAACCGGTCGGCAAAGCCTAACCCTAGTCCTAAAAGGCCTCCCAATACAAGCATCATGACGACTGCAATCAAAATCGTATCCAACATATCCTATTCTCCTTCTGCTTTCTTTATATGATGAGCAGGATTGTGTGAGCAGGAAAAATCATGACAGCCTTCACAATCGGCTTTCAGATCTTCACATCCTTCCGGTAATGGTGTCTTTTTGTTTAATAGATACAAAACGATATACACCAGTACCAGCGCTCCAAAAAACAATGCTGCTAAAAGGTATTTCATTATACGATACCTGCAAGTCCGGAAAATGCCATAGACATGATGGCTGCACAAATCAGGGCAATTCCATTTCCTTTAAAGGCAGCCGGTACATTGCTTAGCTCTAAGCGTTCACGAATGGTTGAAAAGATATACAATACAAGCGCAAAACCAAGCGGTGTACCAACAGAATATACCAGCATATGTGAAAAATCATAAGTATTGGTAATGTTGACTAAACATACATTTAACACAACACAGTTGGTCGTGATCAACGGCAGATAGACACCTAACGATTTATACAAGCTGGGACTGTACTTTTTGATGAACATCTCCGTTAACTGTACCAACGATGCGATGACCAGGATAAAGGTGATCAGTTCCATAAATTCCAAACTGATCGGAACCAAAACCAAATAATATAAAGCGTAAGTAACCAGAGCCGCTACCACAATAACAAAGACAACGGCAACACCCATTCCTAACGCACTGGACTTTTTCTTCGATACGCCCATAAAAGGACACATACCTAAGAACTGGTTTAAAATGACGTTATTGATCAATACACTGGTTACCAGTAAAGTTACTAATTCACTCATATTCTATTTCTCCTTTGCCTTTTCTTTGGCTTCCAGATGTACTTTATAAGCACCTAAAGCCGAAGCCAGACAAGCAAACGTAATAAAGGCACCTACCGGAGAACCAAATAAAGAAATGGTAAAATCTTCCGGGAACAGCGTGACATTCAATAGCACCTGCGCCGTATTAAACGGATTGGTGATCAAAATACCGCCGGTAGAGAGCACCTCACGAATAATGGACATGGAAAGTACCGCTAATGTATATCCAAGTCCCATACCAATTCCATCGATTGCACTGGCTACGATACCATTCTTGCTCGCAAAACTTTCGGCACGACCTAAAATGATACAGTTGACAACGATCAGAGGTATAAATACACCCAGACTTTCATTTAATGCCGGTGCAAATGCCTGAATCAACATTTGTATGATCGTTACTAACGTCGCAATAATCACGATGTAAACCGGAATACGAATCTCATCCGGTGTGATTTTTCGAATCATGGAAATGATCACATTCGACATCGTCAATACGATGATAACGGAAACACCCATACCGATCGCATTATTGATGGTTGTTGTAATAGCCAGTGTTGAACAGATACCCAGAAACAAAGAGAAAACCGGATTGTCTTTGATCAAACCATTTTTGAAATTCTTTAACTGATCCATATTCTTCCTCCTATTCTAAGCTTTCTACTACACTAGCCGCTTCATGGATCCCATTGACAACGGCACTCGAAGAAATCGTAGCCCCTGAAATCGTATCGAGTTGTCCATCGGCCGGATTACCTTCCATGGATTTTCTAAACGGTTCATCCAAGACCTGTGTTCCCAAGCCACTGGTATCCCCATTGGAAATTGCGATAAATTTATCGATGTTTAAATTATTTTTATCGATAGAAACTAAGAACGTTGTTCCCTGACTATAACCGGAAACGCTCATATTGAAGATGTAGAAATCTTGATAAGAATAAATCTTATTGATCGTTTTTGATTCAATGGAAGAAAGATCAACATTTTTAAAATCTTCAACATTGGCATCCGGATACATTTCCAATAAAGTTTCTCTTTCCTGTTTTGCCTCATTTTCGGCAATGACAGGTTCTGTCAGCTCATTAAAATAAGCTAAGGCACCACCAGCAATGACAGACACGATAGCTAAAAACAATGTTAAATGAAGAATCTTTTTCATAACGTTTCCTCCATTCTAACCGTTTCCACCATTGCTGTTTTTTCCGTGGCAGCTGTTGTAACCGGTTCTACCGAAGTAGCGGCATAGAAAGATACGGCAAGTCCTAAGATGGCTAAACAGCCTGCCATGATATAAGCTTTTTTCTTAACGACCAGCTGAACACCATCTAAGCTGCTTTCAATCATTGGCGTAAACATATTCATCAAAAGAATAGAATATAAACAACCTTCCGGAAGATTGGCCTTTAATCGCAACAAAACTGTGATTACCGCTGCTCCCAGGGCAAAGATCACACGACCCTGCGCACTGGTAGGGCTTGTGACCGGATCGGTTAACATGAACACCGCACCAAAGACGATACCACCGGTAACCATATGTAAAAGCGGATACCAGATAAAAGCCGGAATACCGTGATAGGAATCAATACCGCTTAATACGGCAACCACAGCTGTCAAAATAAAGATCGTTCCTAAATATACGACCGGAACACGCCAATCGATGATCTTACATACACAAAACCAGATTCCGATCAATACGATCGCAAGGGTAAAGGTTTCTCCTAATGCCCCATCGTAAAAGCCTAAAGCTAAATTGGCAAAACCACCATATTGTGATAAAAAGGAATCCAATGCTTCCGCAGAGGCCGGCAGCCAATTAAACGTATTGGCTAGATAGGCTGTAGGAGTAGCCCCGGTTGTAATGCCTGTGGCAGCAGCACTGGTAAAGGCGGCAAAAATAACGGCTCTTCCGACTCCGGCCGGGTTAAAGATATTTTGTCCAAAACCGCCAAACAACAACTTTCCAAATACGATCGCAAAAATTGTGGCAATGATTAAAGCATAAACGGTCATGGTAATCGGCACCATCAATGTCAGGATAATACTTGTCACCCAACCAAATGACTTTTTCATATAAGTGATCGGATTCTCTTTATAAATCTTGGCAAAGATTGATTCACAAATAAACATTGTGACTAAAGAGCTTACCAACAACAAAACTTCATGTAATACATAGCTTGCACCATACGTTGTACCATTATAGAAACAAGATAAAAGGAAAAGAATCATCAGACCTACTGTCAGCTCTAACATGATCTTTTGTGTGGTCAGGCTTCCTTTTAAACTTGGTGATACGTGAAAATTAAATTTCATAGCTTGACCCCTCTTACTTCTTCTTTTTCAACATAACTGTTCGTTTTGCCTTACGAACATTTTCTGTTACATCGATATGACTCGGGCAAACATAGGTACAAAGTCCACACTCAATACATTGTAAAGCCCCTCTTTTTTCCATTTCTTTGGCATCACCGGCATTCACAGCCATGGCAATACGTACCGGTTGTAAGCCGGCCGGACAATGATCGCTGCATCGACCACAGCGTAAGCAGGCAATCGCATCATCTGCTACATTCGGTAAAACCGTAATCGCATTGGTCGCACGATCGATGACAAACTGATCATTGACGATCGTTCTTCCCATCATCGGACCACCGGCAATCAAACGAACGCTGTCTGTCGTATAACCGCCACAGGCTTTGATGACTTCCTGTGCCGGTGTACCAACCGGACATTCCACGTTAGTAGGATTTTTAACCCCTTCACCGGAAACCGTTACGATCTTTTTAGTAATCGGCTCTCCTTTTTCAAACGCATAGGCTGCCGCAATAGCAGTTGTCGCATTACTGATGATCGTATGAGCTTCGGAAGGAAGACGATCATATTCTGTATGCAGGATCTCACGTACTAAAACACGTTCCCATCCCATAGGATACACATCCGGTACCGGGTAGACTTCCATTCCCTGTTTATCATTCAGTGCATCCTGCACGACTTGAATTAGATCCGGGTGTGTTTTCTTGATCGCAATATACACTTTTGATACATCAGCCATCTTCTTAAAGATTTCACATCCCATCACAAAATGAGAAACATCCTTCATGATGATCTTATAATCGGCAGTAATATAAGGCTCACATTCAACCGCATTGATGATGATACAATCAATTCCATCCGGCTTCTGATACTTTACATAGGTAGGAAAACCAGCTCCCCCTAAACCAACAATACCGGCCTGTTTGATTTGTTCTACACATTCTTCCCTTGTTGCCGTATGATAATCCAAAGGCAAAAGCGCCTGTGTTTTTGTTTGTGATCCATCCAATTCTATAACCATATGGTCCATAGGCTTCAACATAGCACTCATTCGTTTTTTTATACCGATATAAGTACCGGAGACACTGGAATACAAAGACACAAAAAAACCAGACTTTGTTTGCGCCAGTTTCGTACCGATCTGTACCTTGTCGCCTTCACTGACAAAGATTTCAAAGTCTGTATTGGCACCAGCGGCCAAAGGGATATAGACTTCTTTTTCAGGCATCAAAGAAATGACGTCTTTTTTCTCTGTCAAACCTTTACGTCCAGGAATATGATGATGCATTTCTCCCAGAAACAGTGACATATAAAAATCCCTCCTAATAATTCATTCTTTCTTATCATATTCTTTTTATGAAACAACTTCAAGGTCTTTTCCAAATGCATATGTCATCTTAATGTAACTCAAGAATTAAAAAATACAGTGACAAACTAATTTCATCACTGTATCAATTTAACTTAGGATGTATAGGATGTAAAAGTTTTTTTAAACACATCGTAAAGTACAAAGCTAATACATCCGATCATCAAAGGTAGAAATACAAAGTTTTGTATAAAAAGAGAGTTTTCTAACTGACCTTGAACAAAGAAAGTATGTATGAAGTAGTAAAAGACCACAAATATTATAAGAAATAATAGAAACTCTAATAAAATGAGAATACGTTTATTCTTTACGATCAGATCAATAGCCAATGAAAATAACGAATAAACAAGAGCCGGAACCACACACCATGCCCGCATAATATTCATGGCTTGAATCCATTGATATTCAATTGGAATCATGGAAAGTAAACCCCCATTAAAATACAGGCACAAGTATAAAAGAAAAACGAGACCAAAATCTTAAAAGAATGTAATTGTTTCACCAGTCCATCTCCTTTCTTTGAAAATCTTCAATAACATCTTAAAAAATCATTAAATTAGTTGGTGGTTCCACTCTTATTATCCATTTCAATTAAACATACAACCATTGACAAAATTAGTCCCAAAAAATCAAGATCAAATAAAAATAGTCTTTACCATATGCGATCATTTGATCATCTATAAAAAGCTTCTCAGCTTAACACCTACTTTAATTATAGACTAATCTTATTCAAAAAAAATAGCCTTATATCGATGGTTTTACTATGTTATAGCAATAAACTAGTCTCTTGACAGAAACATTCTTCGCTAGTCCTCGTTAGACTTTTTTATAGAGATTGACTATAATACAAATTATGGAAAAAAAGAGTAATACATTTAAAACCTGGATTTTGATTTCGTGCTGTTTCTTTGTATTGATTTGCAGTATCGTTTACTTCATTCAACATAAAACAAGTAATCTTCCTGATACACATTCTATTGTATTGACTGATGTTGGTTTTGATACATCGATCACCTTTGAAGCTGATTGTACTAAAGAAGAATTTGATTCATATGTCGCCATCGTAAAAGAAAGCTTTACACACTATAATCAGCTTTTTGATCAGTATCACGCCTATGATGGTATCAACAATGTATATACCCTGAATCATGAAGCTTATAAAAATCCGGTAAAGGTAGATACTGAATTAGTCGATTTGATTACGTATTCTTTATCCTTTAATGAAAAAGATACAGCTTTTGATATAACACAGGGAAAACTATTAGATATTTGGCATACATACCGAGAAGAAGGTTTAGAAAAAAATGCGCAGCAGGAAAGCGGTCGTCTTCCCGGCAATGAAGAAATCCAAGAGGCAAGAACTCATTCCGGAAGTGATAAGATACAAATAGAAGGCAATACGATTCGCTTTACCGATTCGCAATTTCAAATCGATTTAGGCGGTATCGCCAAAGGATATGCGACAGAACAAACAGCAAAAAAGCTGAAAGAAGAAGGATTGCATACCGGTTTTATCAATGCCGGAGGAAACGTGGTACTCATTGGCCATAAGTCCAATGAGGCATGGAAGATCGGCATTCAAGATCCGGATAAACAGACTTCCCTGCTTCGATTGGAATCCTCAGATCCTTTAGCCATAGTGACAAGTGGCGACTATCAAAGAAATTATGAAGTTGATGGCGTACAATATGCACACATCATTGATCCAAAGACCGGCTATCCGCCTAGGTATCATCGCAGTGTGACGATTTTTTGTAAGGATTCAACCTTAGCCGATGCACTCAGTACCGCCTTATTCTGTATGTCCTTAGAGGATGGTCAACAATTCATTCAAGAAAATTATCCAGATGTTGGTGTCGTCTGGATCGATTCAAAAGGTAGCACATCCATCGAACCGGATCTTTCCACAAGTCAATATGATGTGTATATAACAGATAATTATAAAGATAAGGTAAATCTAAACTAAAATGGGGGTCATTTGTGATGACCCTTTTTATGATGGTTTTGTGTTTGTGTCGTATCATTACTTTGTCTTGTATGCCGACCGATGCGACAATGAATTTGTTTATTTTCCTGTGTACAGTTTTTAGTTTGTTCATAAATTTTTTGACAGACAGCTTCATCCTTGCTATATACAGTGATCATCCATTCTTCGTTATCATTCAAACCCTGCAGGATGTCTTCATAATACTGATGCCATGGACTCTCCTGTTTGCACCATTCTTTTCCCAGTTTGTCATACGTCGTCACATCAATTACTCGATCTAAACGATTGATCTGTAATTCGATAGATGTTTCTCCATCTAATGTAATAGCCACAACCGGAATAAAGTAAAACCAGTAGCTAAAGCCGCAAACAAGTAAAGTTACCGCAAAGGAAAGTGCTAACTTTAAACCCCATCTTTTCTTGTGATGCATTTGATCATCAATAAACTGCTTTGTTTCTTCTTTGATTTGATTTGTACACTGAATCTTATCAAAATCTTCTTGGATTTCAAGACGCATCCCATTCACCTCCCAACTGCTTTTTTAATAATCGTTTTGCCTGAAACATCCACGTATAGATCGTATTGACTTTTTTCTTTAAGATCCTGGCAATTTCTGTTTCTTTATATCCTTCATAATAATATAAATAAATCACAGAGCGATACTTTTGCGGAAGGGACAAAACGGCTTCCAATACTTCCGGATGCTGAGGTGGTTCTGTTAAAAAAAACTGTTCAACTTTATCTAAAGATACGATATGCGAGTGGAAAAAATTCTTCAGAATATCTTTACAGGCATTAATGCTGACACGGATAAACCTTGCCTTTTCATGCTCTTCACTTTCAAAAGGTTTATCGTGTTTTAAATACTTCAAAAAGACACTCGGCAAGACATCTTGTGTATCCGCTTCATTTTTCAAAAACAGAAAACAAATTCGTGTGATCAGATTCACATATTTATCGATAGCCAGATTCACTTCCCGCTCGCTACGCATTGTATCGCTCCTATCGTAAATTTGAATACGTTCTATGTTTTACATGTTTTTGTGCACGACTCACATTGGCTGAACTCTCTTTTCTCTGACAATGATCGCAAATACCGTTTTGATCATCATCTTCATAAAAAATACAATTCTTGTGATCTTTATCCAAACAGAAATAATATCCATCTTGATAATCACAAATACCATCTTGATTGCCATCCAAAGTATTTAATTGTACATTCATTCTTACCATATCATTTTCAAAGATAGGTTGTAAATTGGTGTTGGTAAATCCGGCACTCATACAACAGCTAATACAAGTACCAATCAAAAGTGTTAATTCTTTCATCCTCATTTCGTCCTTTTCACCCTTAATACGATTGAAAGAAGGAAATCCTTTTAAAATTTTTTTAAGAATGGTTAGCCTTAACAAAGCAATACGTTAATATTTTTCACTTATAAAACCTATTGAATTCATATACTATATAAGCAGAAAGTGGGGTGTCCTTATGGCAACAAAAAGTTTTACTGATGTATATACTATTAACCGGTCTGATTTAAAAAGAATTCGTAATATCATGTTGGATACACGGAAGCTTGAACTTAAAACAGTAAAGGGACATCAAGATGTTAGAGACAAAGAAGAACTTCTACGAATTTTAGGATTAAATGAATAAATCTGTTTATAAAACGGTCTGCCTTAATGATTTAATCTATAAATTAAAACTCAGCAACGATGACATCCAAAAAATTCTTGCTGAGTTTTCTTGTCCCTTAAACAAAGATGTAGAATATTTTTTGAAGTTAAAGGCTATAGAATTTGAAAAAGTTAATTTAGCTAGAACCTATTTAGTCTATGCAATCAATAATAATGATTCAAAACTATGTGGAGTCTACTCCCTGGCATCAGGTCATCTTGTGTTGGATTCTAAAATATCAAGGGCTCAAAAGAAAAAATTTTTTGGTACTACCTATTCATTTGGAAGACACATCAATACACATTTAATTGGTCAACTCTCAAAAAATTATCATAATAACTATAATCAATTAATAAGTGGTACATCATTAATCGAATTAGCATTTCATAGGATAAAAGAAAAAATAAATGCAGCCCAAGTCCAATTATTCATATTGACTGTAAAAATGAATCTAAACTTAGAAAATTTTATGAAAGTGTAGGTTTTTCTTATTTTGGTAAAAATCAAGATAAAGATTTGCTAATTTATCTTATGCCGACCAAAAAACTGGATAGTGTATCTTTAAAATAAAAGAAGCTGTTTGGAAATAGTATCCTTTCCAGAACAACTTCTTTTTTGTTGTTATTTATGTAAGATATGTGCGCAGCGATCGCAAAGTCCATCTTCGTTTTCACTGGTTGTGTAGTTCCAACAACGAGGACAGGCATGACCATCGGCATGTTCAACTTTTACACCGCAGAACTCATACATTGGAAGTTCTTCATTGCTAAAGGCAAACTGGGAAACGATCAACCATTGTTGTGGTTTCTTCACGATTTCTTCCATGATGGCTTTCGTTTGGTCGTCCACATGTACGCTGACCTTGGCTTCCAGGGATTTACCAATCACACCTTGTGCACGGGATTCCTCCATAGCCTTCAATACATCTTTACGAACCTTGAACAATGTTTCCATCTTTTCACGTAAAGCATCCGTATCGAAGTTTAACTCCAAAGATTTAAATGCGGTTAAGTGAATCGATTCTTCATCAAAATGCATGAAGTCGTTGATTTCCTCACAGGTATGGCATAAGATCGGTGCCCACAATTTTGTCAAGACTTCAACAGCTGTATAAAGCACGGTTTGTACCTGACGTCTCTGGTTATCATTGATATTTTCAATGTATAAGATATCTTTTGTGTAATCCAGATAATAAGCACTTAATTCATTTGTCATCAGATTGCTTAAAGTTTGTACAACATCGGCAAAACGATATTCCACATATGCTTTTTCACAAGATTGTACGACATCATTTAAACGAATCAGAATGTATTGATTTAAGGCATCCAGTTCATCAAAAGGCAGACAATCTGTTTTTGTGAATGCCTGATCATCTAAGTTGGCCATCAGGAATCTGAACGTATTGCGGACCTTACGATAGTTTTCACTGATCTGCTTTAAGATGTTTTGCCCCATGGAACAGTCTGCCTGATAGTCCACACTGCAGGCCCATAAACGTAAGATATCGGCACCGTATTTCTTAGTGATTTCACTTGGTGCTACGGCATTCCATTGCGATTTAGACATCTTAACGCCTTTTTCATCCATGACAAAGCCATGAGATAAAACCTGACGATACGGTGCTTTCCCATAAACAGCTGTACCGATGATCAAAGAAGAGTTAAACCAGCCACGATACTGGTCAGAACCTTCAAAGTATAAATCAACCGGATAGTCAAAACCACGTTCGATCATGCAACCGGTATGACTGGAACCGGAGTCAAACCAAACATCCATCGTATCAGTTTCTTTTTTAAAGAGACCGTTTGGCGAATGTTCGTTTGTATAACCTTCCGGCAATAAATCTTTGGCTTCTCTTTCAAACCATACATTGGATCCATATTCACCAACTAACTTGGCTACATGTTCAAAGATAACCGGATCCATCAAAGGCGTTCCGTCTTCTCCATAGATGATTGGAATTGGTACACCCCAGGCACGTTGACGAGAAATACACCAGTCGCCACGATCGGCAATCATGTTGTGCATTCTTCCCTCGCCCCAGCTAGGTACCCAGCTGATGGAATGAATCTGTTCCAACAGTTCATCACGAATTTTATCAATAGAGGCAAACCATTGTGTCGTAGCACGGAAGATGATTGGTTTTTTAGTACGCCAGTCATGTGGATACGAGTGCGTAATAAAGGTTAGATTTAATAAAGCCCCTAATTCGTCCAGCTTCATTGTAACTGTCTTATTGGCATCTTCTACATATTGCCCGGCAAGCCATTCTCCGCAGGATTCCATCATGCGCCCCTGCTCATCAACGTTACAATAAACCGGCAGCTTATAGCGCATTCCTGTATTAAAGTCGTCTTCACCAAAAGCCGGTGCCGTATGCACACAACCAGTACCGGCATCCGCCGTTACATAGTCAGCCAGCATCAACAAACTTTCACGTTCCGGATACAAAGGATGAGTGCAAGTGATGTATTCAAATTCACTACCTTTGAACGTTTTGATGATTTCAAACGTTTCACATTCAAATTTTGGACATAACTGCTCTACCAGTTCCTCCAACATGATCAGTTTTCCCTTGTCTGTATTAACCAAAGCATAGGTCATATCCGGATGCACACAGATTCCCAGATTTCCCGGAATGGTCCATGGTGTTGTCGTCCAGATGACAAAATAAGTATCAGTATCTAAAACACCTTTTCCGTCTTTGACCTGGAACTTCACATAGATCGTTGGTGATTTGATATCCTTATATTCGACCTCAGCTTCGGCAAGAGCGGATTCACTGCTTGGTGACCAGTAAACCGGTTTTAATCCTTTATAGATCAAGCCTTTCAATGCCATATCCGCAAAGATTTCGATCTGATGTTTTTCAAATTCCTTCTGTAATGTAATATACGGATGATCATAATCCCCGATCGATCCTAAGGATAAGAAACCTTTCTTCTGGTTTTCTACCTGCTTCATCGCAAAGTCGTAACAAATCTTTCTAAATTCGGCAATACCGATCTTCTTGCGATCATAACCAAGCTTTGTGACAGCCGTTTCAATCGGAAGTCCGTGAGTATCCCAGCCCGGAATATAAGGAACCTTTTCTCCTAACATAAAGTGAGATTTGTTGATGACATCCTTTAAGATTTTATTTAAGGCATGTCCTAAATGAATATCGCCATTGGCATAAGGCGGGCCATCATGCAATACAAACGATTTGGCATCCTTTCTTCTTTCCAACATTTTTTCATACAGTTTTTGATCTTGCCATCTCTTTTGAAATCCAGGTTCCTTTGTCGGAAGCTTGCCTCGCATTTCAAAAGCAGTTTTTGGCATATGCAACGTTTCTTTATAATCCATCTTTTTTCCTCCTGCTTTCATAAAAAAAACGTCCTTTTCCAAGGACGTTAAAAACGCGGTACCACCTTAGTTCACAGATACACTGTGCCCTCAATAAGATAACGGAATCATCCGGAATTTCTTACTATTTTCTTTCAGAAATTCAGCTCCAAAGGGATACCGGTATCCTGCCTCATACAATCTTTTCACCAACCGATTGCTCTCTGATTGAAACATGTAGAAACCGACTTGTCTTTGTCTTTGCCTATACATATTTTTCAAAACGCAAGATCAGTCTGTCCTTTCGTGTGTGATTTTCCACACCTAAAAACTGAAAGCGACCTACCTTACGTATAGAAACGTAATCATTATTACACAATCGATCGTTTTCTTCAAGAACAACATCGTTCAACTTCACAAATCCACTCCGTAATAAATCCATGGCTTTCGAGCGTGAACAATGGGCTAAGGCTGCCACAATCGCATCCATGCGTAGGGATGCGACATGAACCTTAATGATTTCAGTAGAAGCTGTTGGGAAAACAACCGTATAATCTTCTTTAAAACGGACAATAGCATTGGCAATCTTATGACATTCCTGACAAATAAAATCTGTCATTCCTTCTTTACAGACCAAAAGGATTTGATTCTCATCAACAAAGATATCGCCGAGCTGATTTCTTTGCAGGCCTAAATGCATTAAAGCACCAAGCACATCCTTGTGTGTACAGGCTCTTTTTTGTGGAATATATGTGCTTTTTAAGATCACATAATCGTAGTTTGGTTCCAAATCCATCGGCTGGATACAAGCCATCTTGCGAACCGCATTTTCATAACCGCCATAAAATGAGACAAAAAGATCTTTGGGCGCCTGTTGTGCCACAATTCTTTGTCCCACAGGCGTTAAAAAAGAGGTCAAGACCGGTATTTGCCTTTGTTTCGCAAGATCAAATTGATCCTGTAAACGGGCAATAAACAACTCATGACCTCTATAGTATGTACTTCTTATCTCAGATTCAGCCTTAGTCTTCAAAGTCATCTGGATTTCCTAAAGAAATCGATCCCTGTACACCAATTTCAGCTGGTGAACACAAAATGACGTTCTGACCAATCTTCTGGATCTTTCCATCCAGTGCAAAGACAACACCTGTTAAAAAATCAATGGTACGTTGTGCATAGTCACGATCCAGCTTATGCAGATTGACTACAACGGCACGTCCCTCTTTCAAACGCTGTCCTACTTCTTCGGCTTCTCCAAAACTTCTAGGTTCGAATAAAACCATCTTTGTCTTAGCATTTAAAGTCGCTGAATTTGTTCTTGCTTTTGGTCTTTCATATCGATTTTGAGGTTCAGCCTCTGTTTCATTGCTTACAGTTTCAACTGGCTGCGCTTCGTATCCTTCATCTTCTTCTTCGATTGGTGCTACGAAATCTTTTACCTTGTCCATAAATCCCATGGGTAGTACCTCCTGTCTTCAAGTATTATATCATAGAAAAACAATTTGAAAAGTGAAATTCTTGAGAAATCACAACCAGTCGTTTTTCACAAATTTGCGATCGCTTACATTCCGTAATTTATGTCTAACCAACGATCATTTGATCAAGCTGGTAAGCGATATTCTGTGCCTCATCCTCTGATAGAAAAGAATATTTGACCATCTGCCGTAATACTTGTTTTGCCCTTTGTTTCGCAAGAACCGGATTCACATTTAAAGAGTAAACGCTGGGCGCATTCGGAATACCGGCTAATAAAATACATTGGGCTTCATTTAAATCGGCAGGATCGACTTGAAAATATCCAAGACTGGCCGCATGAATACCGTAATAGCCTTCTCCAAAATAAATGGAATTGACATAAAGCTCTAAGATTTGATCTTTAGAATATTTGCTTTCGATATCAAAGGCCATAAAAATCTCGGCAAATTTACGTACAAAGTTCTTATCCTGGGTGAAAAATTCATTTTTGGCCAGCTGCTGAGTAATCGTTGAACCACCTTCCACAAACGACATGGCCTTTAAGTTATTTAAGATGGCTCGCCCGATGGCTTCCAAATCAATGCCCTGATGTTCATAAAAATCATGGTCCTCTACCGCTACCACAGCTTTACGATATAATTCCGGAAACTGTTCCAAAGTAACGTAATCTTCATGGCTTTGAATGCTTTCCATCTTGTCTTCAATGTTTGTCTGATCTATTGCTTCTTTATAATCCATATAGCCAAGTCCCGCAAGACATCCTACGCTCATGGCTGCCAGCAGGAAAATCAGAGCTATAAGCTTACCAATCTTCTTTATCATCTTGCCTTCACGATACGATAATACACTTTAGAGGTCAAGACATATACAACGCAATAGATCAAGGCAAAGACACCAAAACAAATGGCAGTTGTCAAAATAAACAGTTTGATATTATCAAAGTATAATAGACCCATCAGTTTATCGATCAAAGGTAAGGCAAACGCAATATGGATACCGGCAACGATCAATGGCAGGAAAAATACCGTGAGCACCTGTGAATTGATAGAGCGACGAATATCTTTTTTCTCCAGACCGACCTTTTCCATGATTTCAAAGCGTTCCTTATCTTGATAACCTTCCGTGATCTGCTTATAATACATGATCAATACAGTTGCGATCACAAATAAGATGCTTAAGAAGATACCCAGGAATAAGAATCCGGCATATAATCCTAACATATTGATTTGATCGGTATCCCTGCACTCCGTATAAACCCAGGTATAATCTTTTTCACTTTCAAAATCCTCCGTATTATTTAATACATTGAAAAGAGATGCGATTTCTTTTTGAGAACGTGAATCTTCGCTGTCAAAGGCAAATACACTCGTTGGTCGATTTGTGACTTCATAGCTTTGTTCCTGGATTTCCTGCATTTTTAAGACCGTATCCACACTATCCATCACAATAAATAAGCTGGGACTGACCGTACTGGCCGCTTCCTGGTTATCCATAAATTGATTTAACTTTTTTTTGACCTGGAAGCTTTGATCCCCGATACGAATTTCCGGCTGTTCATAATCAATGCGTAAGCCATAGATCATAACTTGTCCGGGATCTAATGTATCTTGTGTATGCATAGCTTCATTGTAGTCTTCTAATGGAATCATATAGATGGTGATCGCATCATTGACATCACTAAGGCCACCTTGATCCAAACCTAGATCCACCGCATTTCCATGTAAGAGTCCACTCATTGATGAATAGCGGTAAAACATCTCGTCCTTGACCTGAATATTTTGATCTTTAACGACCTGCATCAATCGATCTTTTGTCGTATATAAATCATAGTCGCGTAAAGAGACAATGATTTCTCGTGGATATCTTTGATCTAAAATATCCTGCATACCATTCCATAACGATAACGTAGTCGATAACATCACCAGTACCATCGTTGATAGAATACAAATATTAGCCAAACCAATCGCATTTTGTTTCATACGATAGATCATGTTGGAAATACTGATGAAATGATTTGTTTTATAATAATATCGTTTATTCTTCTTTAACAGCTTTAATAATGTCACACTACCGGCCGTAAACAATAAATACGTTCCGATGACTACTAAAATGACCGCAATAAAGAACATGGTAAAGGCCATTAATGGATTTGTAATCGTAATCGCCATATAATAGCCGGTAATTAAACACACCAGTCCGATCAATGCCAGAATCCACTTAGCCTTCGGCTCTTTCTCGCCGACCTTATCACTATTTAATAATTCGATCGGATTGGCAATATGCACCTGCACCAACGAAAAAACATAGATCAAAACATAAATCGCAAAGAATAAAAGAAAGCTGCATAGGATGCCGGATGTCGAAATATAAAAGCCAAAATGCACATCCGCCTGAATCATCCTCAACAACAGCATATACATCAGCTTATCAAATAAGATACCGACAAGAATACCCAGTACCAGCGAAAGAAAGAAACTGATAAATGTTTCATGAAACAGCATGCGTGCAATATGCTTTTTTTCCATTCCTAAAATATTAAATAAACCAAATTCTCGCTTTCTTCGTTTGATCAAAAACGAATAGGTATAAAATAAGAAGATGATAGAGAATACGATAATAACACCGATTCCAAAGCCTAAAAGCTGCTGAACATAATTGCCACCCATTAAACCGCCGATGCCTTCATTGGTCGATAAAGAAAAGACCAGATAGAAGATCATAACGGTTAGTGAGCTGGATAGAAGAAACGGAATCTGCATTCGCGCATTCTTTTTAAAATTGTCAAGAGCTAAACGAAAGTAAAAGAAATTACGCATGATGAACACCACCTGTTGCCAGCAGTGTCAGCGTATCAGAAATACACTGATACATTTCATCCATCGTCTTTTCGCCGCGATAAATTTGATGGAACACCTGTCCATCCTTGATAAAGAGAACACGCTTGGCATGCGCAGCCGCTTTTGTGGAGTGCGTTACCATGACGATCGTTTGATGGTTTTCATTTAAAGTATTAAAAACGCTTAAAAGCTCTTCGGTGGATTTTGAATCCAGAGCACCGGTTGGCTCATCGGCCAAAATCAATTCCGGATTGGTGATGATGGCTCTTGCCACCGCTACTCTTTGTTTCTGCCCTCCGGAAATCTCATAAGGATATTTATCTAACAGCTCCTCAATTCCCAGCTTGCGGGCAACCGGTATCAACAGATGGATCATATCGTTATATTTCATTTTAGCCAGCACCAAAGGCAAAAGAATATTATCTTTATTGGAAAAGTTATTCAATAAGTTAAAATCCTGAAACACAAATCCTAAATGTTCCCGACGAAATGAAGAAATCTGTTTATCTTTGATCTTAGTGATATCTTTTCCATTCAAACGCACAATTCCATTAGTCGGTTGATCCAGGGCCGCCAATATATTCAATAATGTGGTCTTTCCGGAACCGGATTCTCCCATGATGGCCACATATTCACCCTTCTCCACATTAAAATTGACATCGCTTAAAGCTTGCACTTTGTTGGAAGAAAAGCGTGTCGTGTATATTTTCTTTACATTTCTTACTTCTAATAATGACATAGATCATTCCTCCTTTGTGATTTCATTATAGGAAATCCCCAGGATTCCTGACATGGATTTAGCTTACAGTTTGCCTTTTAATCTTACAGTTTTGTAAGAAAGGTGTCACTCATGACGAAATCGTCTTCGATCCAATCCCAATAACACGCGGGTATAGGCATTTGGCTTGGATTCAATGGAAATCGTATGCTCCAGCTTACGACAGATTTCTTTACAGAGATACAGTCCCAAACCAGTAGCCTTTTTATCCTTACGTCCATTAAAGCCGGTATATCCCTTTTCAAACACACGAGCCAAGTCACCGGCACTGATACCGATCCCGTTATCTTCAATCACCAGTTGTTTAGAGTCGTTCATATAAATACGAATCTCTCCGTTGATCGGTGTATATTTCAGGGCATTGGATAAAATCTGCTCCAGGACAAACACCAGCCATTTTTCATCGGTCAACACCGATTGATGTGTCGGTTGAAAATCAAGATGAATCTTTCGGGCGATGAAGTCGGTCGAAAAATACCGAATGGATTGTCGGATCAAATCATCCAGATCAACATCCCGAAACAGAAAATCTGACTGCTTGGAATACATACGTAAATATGCCAAAACCATATCTGTATATTGATTGATGCGGGTAAGCTGGCTTTGTATGGATTTTCTATCTAACTGTTCTTCTTCCAGTAATAGCTGCATACCGGCAATCGGTAATTTTACCTGATGAATCCACATCGTAAAGTAATCCATCGTTTCCTTAACCTGGTTTTCATTTTCCATAATAGCTTCTACGCGGGCATGATCCATCTTCTCCAAGAGTTCATGATAATCCTGACCGGCAAGTGTCATATCCTCGATGGATAAGGCCGATACGATATTTTCCTCACGGATCGTTGCACGTTGATGATGCATCAAAACATATTTATAGAAATCAAAGCCAATAAAGACAAAAAAGAAAAACAAGATCAAAAGATAACCATACAATAAAGGCTCTACATCCATTTGATATACATAAAATAAGCATAACAACATCAAAAACAAAACAAGCATCAGGCAAAACCAATATTTATGATCTCTGATATACGAAGTAAGGCATTTCATATCTTATAACCCAATCCTTTTTTTGTTTCGATGTAATTGGTACAACCAATAGATTCCAGTTTCTTTCGCAATCGATTCACATTCACACTTAATGTATTTTCATCCACATAAAAATCCGTTTTCCATAAATGATTCATCATTTCTTCTCGAGAAACGATCGTATCCTTCTTCTCTAATAAAATATGCAGGATCTTTGCCTCATTTTTAGAAAGTTCAATTTCCTGATCCTGATATAATGCTTTATTTTCTTCGATCACAAATCGTAAGCCTTTATGCTCCAGCACATTTAGCTTTCCGCTAAAGTCATAGGTTCTTCGAAGCAGTGCCTGAATCTTTGCCTGCAGGATCTGCAGTTCAAAAGGCTTGGTGATATAATCATCAGCTCCCTGGCTTAATGCCATCACAATATTCATATTGTCACCGGCACTCGATACAAACAGGATCGGCACTTTAGATACCCTGCGAATCTGTGTTGTCCAGTGATACCCATTTAAGACCGGTAAGGTCACATCCATCAAGACTAAATCCGGATTACATTGAAAAAATGTATCCATGACATCATGAAAATCTTTGACCAGAACAACTTCATAATTCCAGCTTTTAAGAAACTGCGCTGTTTTTGTCGCAATCACATTGTCATCTTCTACCAAGAATATCGTGTACATAGTTTTATTCTATCATGTTTTTTCCATTTAATTCTTAAAGTTTTCTAAAGCCAGAAAAAAAGACCGAATGGTCATTTCCCCATTCGATCTTCCATCTCATTATTCTGTTTCAATCAAACCATATCCGCCATCATAACGTTTATAGACAACGGCAATTTTCTGCGTTTCATCATCTGTATAGATAAAGAAATCATGTCCTAAAAGCTCCATTTTCATGATGGCATCATCCAGGCTCATTTCTACCGGTTCGATGGATTTCGTCTTTACTACGACATCTTCATCAGAACCATAAATTTCATCATCTTCCAAAAAAGCCTCGGCCAATGAATCTTTATTCTTGCGTGTCAGACGAGTCTTCTGACGACGAATCTGATCTTCCAGCTTATCGATGACTTTATCCACGGCATTATATAAATCGTCATCCATGACTTCAGCACGAAGAATGGCAAACTTTGTGGGAATCGTCACCTCAATCTTTTGTTTATGAGGATAGGTACGAATCAGCACATTGGCTGTATCCTCATCGCTGATGATAAAGTATTTGTTCAATACATCCAGCTTTTTGTGAATCTTATCAGAGATCCCTTGCGTAACAGTTACGTTTTTTCCTACTACATTGACTTTCATAATAGGTACCTCCTTGTTTATAAGAATTATACCACAGGACTAGGAAAATTAAAATTAAAGCCCTTTCTTTTTAGTCCATTTATGACATCAAGAAAATTCTTCCAAACAAAGTTGAATATTCTGTAACTTTTGAAGCTCACGTTTATACGCTTCATATTCTATTTCTGTCATTTTCTCTTTTCCCGGATATGGAAAGTACAGAATACAGCGCTTATGTATCTTTGCCAGAGCCATTTGTAGTACCAAAACCTGTTCAATGGTTTCCAAATGATCGACAAGAGATTGAAAATCAATACAGATACAATCTTGATTTGATTGATCTTCCTGTTGGATCTGCTCTAAAAAGCTTTCATATTCTTCAAATACTATTTTTTTCATACCAAGCTCCTAAACACTATGATGCTTATATTTGATTTAAACTGGTTTTACCGCAATAAACAAATGATCTCTTTCATCAATCTGATAATTTTTCTCAAAGAAATCATACATTGTCCAGTTATAATAGAAACGTTCGGCCGGAATGATACCGTAACCATCCTGATTGTGATCCGTTGTATCGTAAGAATCAGCTACGATGATCACATCATCCTGTGTTGTTTCGGTTCCCACATCATCATAACCGATAATGGTCTGCCAATGACCACCCCAGTCATTCCATGCGACCATGACAGGAACACCCTCTTTTAAGTATTCACGAATCATATCCAGATTGATCTTCTCGGCGGCTTCTTCCTGTGTATAATCATAGGTGGAATGAATCTCCATACCTCCTACACCTTCAAAGATTTTGATCATAGACTCCAGACTGGTTGCTTCCTGTGCCAGCTGGTTGGTACGATACATAGCCAAAGATTCTTCTGTATGATCGCCCAGCTTATCATAGTAATTCAACACCATTAAAGCACTAACGACTCCACAGCTCCATTCCGAAGATTGTTGGAGAGTTTCAAAATGACTAAGAATCGTCAATGTATCGTCAGATTCCATATTATAAAAATCCGGATGTGCATAATAGATGGAATCTTCATGATCTCCATCTCTTTCGACACTATCCGCTCCATCTTCCTTGGATAGATCAACGGGATTGTCAATTTTCATTTCATCACTCATATTGACTTTTGTGGCACTGCAGCCTGCCAAAACCATGGCACATAAAACTAAAAATAACTTTTTCATTAAAATACTCCTTCTTTACCTAGAGCACTTGTAACTGCTGATGATTTTGAAACGATTCAATTTTTATCAGATCTATTGAGCTTTATATAGCATATTGCTTTTAATACTCTTATTGATTCTACAAGTGTGTGCTCATAAAACTGGGCTTTTAACCCACAATAAGACTTCATCAGTCATAAAATCGGCGATGACCTGCTGACCGTCAGCGTATTTCAAAGGGTCGATTTTATTTTCAATATACTATATGTTTTCTAACTCAATACATCCCTCCCGTCTAGTTAACGAAAGAGATTATATCATAATCGTTTTATTTCACAACATCTTTCTATTTTTTATTTCCAAACCCAAAAGAAAAGGACGAAATTCATTCGTCCCTTTTGTTCATGACACAAAATATTATAGATTTTCCAGATGATTGTTTTTTACCCATGCCTCCAACATGTCTTTGGTAATCTCAACACTTTCCGGATTCAGATCGGATTTAAAAATTCCTTTTTCAACATAATATACGCTTGGAGTTACATGAAAGGTTGGAAAGTAATTACGCACTCTGGCTAAATTATCCGCCGGTGTGGCATTTTCTTCCTGATCCAATAAAACCTTATAGATCGTAATTGGATGATTCGGAACAAATTCACTGAGAATTTCATCAAAATCATGGCAATAGCCACAATCCGATTGTGCATAGTACACGATAAAACTATCCTGGTTTGCAATTTTTTCATCGACCTGATCTAAATTGATCGTTTGGATCTCACCTGGAGATGCAGGCGAACTGTTCGCACTGCATCCCACAAGCAAAATCAAAGAGAGAATCAGTATGATGCCTTTAAAAGACTTCATTATTTCTTTCCTTTACGGCGAATACGAATCTTTTTGTTTTTAAGTACAGTTACAGTACCGGCCGTAGCAGCAGCCGTTGTAGCCAAAGCGACAAATAAGCCGACAAAGGAATGTACGCCTGTTTTTGTATTTCCATTAGACTTGGAAGAATCTGTTGGATTTACTGTAACAGTATTTGATGAATTGGTCTGACTGTTCTCTGTATCTGGATCATTGCCTGGATTTTCCGAAGGATTTGTTCCCGGATTTTCTGTATCTGGTTTTTCATCCTCTTTTGGTGTTACAGAAAGAGCTTTGGCAAGTGTCGCAATGACATCATCGGCTTCCTGATTGGTCAGCTTGTCATTTTCCAAGGCTTTTTCACCGGCTGCAATCGCATCTTTGATCAATTCTTGATCTTTAGAAGCATACAAGTCCAGATCGATATCCTTTAAAATATCTAAAGCAGATCGAATTGAATCCTTCTGTTGTGAAGTCGCAAGATTTTCATTAGTATGCTCTTCTTCCTTAGGTTCTACTGCTAAAGCCTTAGCCAGTGTTTCAATCACTGCCGATGCTTCTTCATTGGATAACTTATTATTAGCCAATGCCTTTTCACCCTCAGAAATTGCATCCTGGATCAGCTTCTGATCTTCATCAGAATAAAGCTTCAAATCTAGATTCTTTAAAACATCCAACGCATGGCTGATGGAATCTCTTTGTTGCACAGAAGCAAGGTCTTCTTCCTCTTTAAAATGTAAACCGGCCTGTGCATCCAATAAAGCGTTGACCAATGTATCAATTTCTTCATTGGTTTGTGGATTGGCTGCTTTCGCATTGTCTAATGCTGTTTTAAACGCAGTCAAGGCATCATCTTCTACACAGTTTTCTAAATTAACTTTTTCAGCTTCCTGAATCGCATTTGCTAGTTTTTCACGGTTCAATTCTTCCAGTTGCGCAAAGCCTTTCTTTAATGCTTCTACATGCGATTTGATCAATTCTTTATTCTGTACTGGATTAAATAACAGATTCTTAGCTAATTCCAGCTGTTCTTTAAACAAAGTAAACTGATCATTTTGTGCATAGCGAGAATCATCCATACTATTAAAACTGTTGATCTGATCAATATCCTTTTGGATTGCTTCGCTTTCAGACAAAGCACCGGCTAAAGCGTAATACGCATTCTGTAAGGTATCCTGATCTTTATCCAGGGCTTGCTCTGCCTTTTCAATTTCGGAAGTGACATAATCCTGTAAAGCGGCATTTTCGTATTTAACAGCTTTGACCTTTTCAATCAATGCCGACAGTTGCTCCTGTTTTGGATTTTCGACTGTCACCGTTAAAGTCGTACTTACCGTGTCATTCGCTTTGGCTGTGATCGTTGCCGTACCGGCTTTTAAAGCGGTAATCGTCACTGTACTTGTATTCGTTGTACCACTGACATCTCTTCTGGCTCTGCGACTGGTAATGGCTTCTACACTGGCAATCGCTGGATCGGAAGATTCCCAGGTGATACTATCGGTCGTATCTTCCGGCAGGATCGTTGCGGTAACAGTTTCTGTATTGCCGGCATCCAGCTTTAATTCGGTTTTATCCAGTTCGATTGAAGTAGCCGGAATCGCATCAGAATGCAATGCTCCAAAGATACTGAATTCTGCAGCAGAAGCATAAAGGTTATTTTGATTTCCTAAAGATTCCAGAGCCGTAATGCGAACATAACGTGCCTTGGTCTTGTCAAATTTGATCTTATGCGGTTCGGTTCTTTCCACAATGGAAGTACCATCGTTTTCAATCGTACCTACAACCACCGGTTTAAAGTTTTCTCCATCTTCACTGGTTTCAATCTGATATTTGACGATGTCACCATTTCGACTGCCCTGACGAGGCAGGTAGTTAACTTGTTCCACATCATATTCATTGTTAAGATCAATCGTTACACTTTGTGGCAGCTTTTCGGTACCCTGTTCCCATCCGGAATGCCAGTATGTTTCCGGGTTTCCATCAAAGGCATCGCCAACCGGACCTTCTGAAGCTGATGTTGTCGCTGTCACGTTTTCCGGATCGACCGCAATTGGATTTTCACTGTCTGGCTGTCCTTCATTAGAACCGCGATACTCTAACTGTTGAATAGCTTTAAAGAGCTGTACGACCTGTGCATTGACTTCTGTTTGTGTTGCATCTTCTTTCTGATCGATATCATTGGCCAGTTTTAAAGCGTTTTTTAATACATCTAACGATGTGTTAATATAAAGATTTTCGTTTTCTAAGATCGTATTTGCTTCTTCAATTTTCGCTTCTAATTCTTCTTTGGAAGTAACCGCCTCATTAATCGTGATTTCCACTTGTTTAGTCACCGGCTGTCCCTGCGCCGTATTTCCATTCGATGTAATCGTTAATGTAGCTGTACCTTGTTTCAAGGCATGCAGTGTATAAGTATAATGATCACCTGCATTGGTACGAATAACTTCTAAGACTTCCGGATCAGAGCTTTCGATCTTGATGAGCTTGTTGGTCGCATCTTCCGTTACAACGGTTGCGCCAAAACCTTTGAGATCTCCAATATTCAGTGTTGTTGGATTAGCTTCATCCAAAAGTGTATGAAATGCATCGGGTCGGATTTTATCACGAGCTTGGATAAAAGAAGAAGCAGAAGGAGTATCCAGAGAATAACCAAATCTTTTGAATAATTCATCCTTTAGAGAACCGGATTCGAGTAAAATAACATTCATCAAAGTATCCCCAAAAAGATGTTTTCTTTTTCGAGTAAAGTCTTTTTCCGGATTAACGACAAACAAAGAAGAAGATGTATCCATGGCTTTGATACAGAATTTTAATTGTTTTTTGATTGATTTAAATATGTTCATAAGTACCTCCAAAATCGTATACCTATAAACAATTGGCCTATTATTCATGTTTTATGAATAATAGGCCGCATTCTTTTCAATGTTTGTCAATATATTTGTTTGATTTTTTTATAAAAAAGAGAGGCGCACATTTTGTGTGCTCCTCAAAGTGTTCATTTTCTTAACTTAATGACATTGGCTATAAGGCTCTTTTTTATTCATTGTCCTCATAGCTTATTCTTGTATCTTATGCAATGTATCAATCAAAATATGCATGACATCCACATCAATTTGTCCCGGTGCACTTTGAGTACCGGCCGATGCAAAAGTCAGAGAGCTTCCCATAAATTCTCCCAAAATTCTGGATGGCATTCCTTGTCTGCCCATGGACATTGTCACAAGCACGATATCCGGATAGTGTTCTTTAAAAGTAGAAGTTGCCTCCATCAATACAAAGACATCTTCTTTTGATCTTGGCATACAGGCCATTTTAATAATATCCGCCTCCGTTTGTCTCATGCAGTTCAATTTTTCCATGATTTCTTTTTTTGAAGGCGTTTTATTAAAATCATGATGCGATGCGATAACCTGGATTTGATTTTTTCTGGCAATCGGCAACAACCGATCAAAGTCATCTTTTACCCGATCGTATTCCAAATCGATCAAGTCAGCGACTTGTTCTTTGCAAATCCGTTGATATAATTCTTTATAAAATGAATCGGTGTAATCAAGGCATCCGCCCTCTTGTTTCGTTCGACACGTAATCAACAATCCCAATCCGTCAAGACGTTCTTTTATCATTTTGGCAATCTCTATACATCTTGTTAAATCTTTTATTTGTTGAAAGGCATCGATTCGCCACTCAACAAGGTCGATATCCATAGCGCGTATTGTTTCCACTTGTTGAAGGATCCTATCTTCGGTTGCCTCCATAACAGGTATACAAATCTTTGGCTTTCTATTGTTCCATTGTATTGCATTCATTTCTATCACCTTTTTTAGTGTACCAAAAAATATAGAATCTTGTCAGTTTTTCCTTGATTTTTACAACGTTGTATTGTAAATTATTTTCATAAGGTGAAAACTTATGAAAAATATTAATTCTGTTTCTTATTTTATGTATACCTTTAAATAGCCCTGAAAAAGCCATTTTTTAACAAACTGGTTCTTTTTTCGGGGCTTTTAAGCATCATGGCATTTCTCACATGATGCTTTTTTATTTACTTCAAGGAGGTTTTACAATGAGCGAGTATGGATTGATCGGAAAAAAACTATCGCACAGCTTTTCCAAGATCATTCACGAAAAGCTGGCTGATTATACGTATGATCTAATGCCTTTATCCGAAGAACAGCTCGATGATTTTATGCGTAAAAAAGCGTTTCAAGGCATCAATGTAACAATTCCGTATAAAAAGACAGTCATTCCCTATTTGGATTTTATAGATGAACATGCCAAAGCTATCGGCGCTGTCAATACGATCGTCAATCGTGATGGAAAGCTTTATGGATACAATACAGATTATGATGGATTTGATTATATGATTCAACATCATCATGTCCCCATCCAGGATCAAAAAGTATTGGTTTTAGGAAATGGCGGTGCTGCGGCAGCTATTAAAGCCGTCTGCAGAAACCATCGCGCCAAACAGATTCTTTGTGTATCCCGTCATCCAAAAGATGATGCGATTTCCTACAAGGAAGTCTATGCCAACCATTGCGATGCGGATATCATTATCAACACATCGCCTGTCGGTATGTATCCTCATATCGATGAACAGGCTGTTGATTTAAACGACTTTCCGAAGTGTAAAGCGGTATTGGATGTTGTCTATAATCCAATCTGTACCAAGCTTTGTCTGCAGGCCCGAGAAAAAGGATTGTTGTATGCAGCAGGAATGGAAATGTTGATCGTACAGGCTATTCGTGCCAAAGAACATTTTCTACAAGATACGACACCGCAAAAAGTGATCGATCAAATCTTATTTGATTTATTGATGGAAAAAACGAATCTGGTTTTTATCGGGATGCCTAGCTGTGGTAAAAGTACCATAGGAAAAAAAGTAGCACAGCTTTCCCAAAAGAAATTTATCGATCTGGATGAAGAAATCGAAAAAGAAGCACAGAAAACCATACCGGAAATCTTTGCCGAAACCGGAGAAGCTGTATTTCGAGAACTGGAAACTAAAGTTACAAAACGTATCAGTGCCAGTCAAAATCTGGTGATTGCCTGTGGAGGTGGCATCATCAAAAGCAAAATCAACATCGATGCATTACGATTAAATGGTGTTTTGATCTTTCTGGATCGTGATTTAGATCAGTTGGAATCCAATGATCCCACACGTCCTCTTTCCTGCAGTCAAAAAGCGGTGGAAGACATGTATCATCAACGCATGCCCTACTATCTTCAATATAGTGACATTCAAATCGTAAACAATACCGATTTAGATACGATTGCCCAAACAAGTATTCAAAAAGTAAAAGACCATATACAAGATTTAATTTGTACAGGAGGAAAAACTATATGATCATTACCTTAAAAAAAGAAGCCCAACAAGAAACAATCGATCAGCTGATCCATCGTTTTGAAAACATGGGATTGCAGGTCACTGTGATTTACGGAGAAAACTACAATGTCTTTGGTTTAGTTGGGGATACCTCAAAAGTCGATGAGAAAAATGTCATGGCCAACCCCATCGTTGCCAATGTACAGCGAGTGGATGAACCTTATAAGCTGGTCAATCGGAAGTTTCATCCGGAAGATACCATTATCGATGTCAATGGCATTCCCATTGGCGGTAAAAAGATCGTCATGATTGCCGGTCCCTGCAGTGTTGAAGGAAAAGAGCAGATCACACGCATTGCCAAGGAAGTCAAAGCATGTGGTGCCGATATGCTTCGAGGAGGTGCCTATAAGCCAAGAACCAGCCCTTATGCTTTCCAGGGATTAGGAACCGAGGGAGTCAACGATTTATGTATCGCCAGAGAACAGACCGGCCTTCCGATCGTCAGTGAATTGATGGCCGTAGAGCACTTGGATGAATTTGTTCAAAACGTGGATATCATTCAGATCGGAGCACGAAATATGCAGAATTTCGATCTATTGAAAGCCGTTGGACGAACCAAAAAACCGGTTTTACTAAAACGCGGATTGGCCAACACGATCAATGAATGGATCATGGCTGCCGAATATATCATGTCTGAAGGAAATCCAAATGTGATCTTTTGCGAAAGAGGAATACGAACTTTTGAGACTATGACAAGAAACACTTTGGATCTTGCGGTCATTCCTATTATCAAAGAAAGAACGCATCTGCCAATCATTATCGATCCAAGTCATGCCGCCGGTGACTGGAAACTGATTGAATCACTATCTTTAGCTGCGATTGCCGCAGGTGCCGATGGCCTGATCATAGAAGTACACGACAATCCAGAATGTGCATGGAGCGATGGAGATCAAAGCCTAAAACCGGAAAAATATGCTAATTTGATCCAAAAAGGAAGAAAAATTGCCGAAGTTATCGGACGCGAACTATAAAAAGAAGCAGTATCACATGAGATACTGCTTTTCATTATTGGTTTCAATCAGATCGATCCGCCGTTTATAATCCGGCATCACTTTTTTTAAGATGTCATAAAATGCCGGTGAATGATTCGGTTGTAAAAGATGAATAAATTCATGGCAGACAACATATTCGATAAATTCAACCGGGTAATGTATCAACTCCGCATTTAACGTAATCGAATTTGTTTCCGGATGACAGATGCCCCAGCTGCTTGTCATCTTTCGAATCAAGACCTTAGGCATGGTAATGGAATACTCTTGAAAACGATAGAAGATCATTTCCGAGATATCACACAATACATCTTTGGCATTTGCCCGTAAAAACTGTTGGAAAACCTTTTCCATGCTTGCTTCATCTTTTGCCTGTATAATCAGTTCATCCTCACAAGTTGTGACATGACTGGTCGTTCCTTTGATTTTTTTGACCTGAAAACTTCTCCCAAAAAGCCGGACCGTTGGCACCTTGGCTTTAAAATAAACTTCATCCAAATGACGTTCTACATATTTATCGATCATTTCTTTTGAACAAAATGGATTGGCATGTACAACCAGCTCTCCTCTGGCTGTAACCCGCATTCGAATTCCCTTTTGTTTTGTCATCTTTAAGGCGTATTTAGGAATGTTATTATGGTCCTTAGAAAAAAAATTTGACATAACTGAGCCTCCTAAAACCACTCTCTATGTCCCCTTAATGCTTAGACATGATATCACATCCCAATCAAAATGTGTAGCATAAATTCTGCATGACTCATTGTTTTGAGCTGGAAAGCCTTTATCTATCGAATAAATCAAAGATTATATTTTTTAGTGTGTTTTGTCTTTTTCAACAAGCTGTCATTTCTGATCGAAATATGTTAGGATGTGCAAGGTGATGACAATGAACAATCCTTATACACACTCTCATGACAATAAACGATATTATACGATCAATCATTATTTTAAAACCAAGTATCATCAAAAAGTAGCCAAGGTCCCCTTGAATGCCGGCTTTACCTGCCCCAATCGAGATGGTACCAAAGAATTTGGCGGCTGCACCTTCTGTTCCGGAAAAGGAAGCGGTGACAGTATCCTTTCCTTTTTTGACAGTTTGGAAACTCAATATGAACTTGGCTTAGAGCGAATGCAAAGAAAATGGCCGGGTTGTTTAGGCTTTGCGTACTTTCAATCTTACTCCAACACCTATGCCGATTTGAAGACGATACAAAAAATCTATGATCCCTTTTATGCCCGTGACGATGTTTTAGGAGTTTGTATTGCGACAAGACCCGATTGTCTAAACCCGGAAATCATCAATTATTTTTCTGAAAAAGCTAAAGAAAAAGAAACCTGGATCGAGCTAGGCTTACAAAGCGCACATGATAAGACTATGGAACGTTTAAATCGGCTTCATACAACACAAGAGCTTTGGGATGCATTGGAACAGCTAAAAGATACTCCCATTTTGACCTGTGTACATATCATTAATGGCTTACCCGGTGAAACCAAAGAAGATATGATCGATACGGTGCGACAGCTTGGCAAACATCCTTTTGATGCGATCAAGATTCATATGTTACATATCATCGAAGGCACCGTTTTGGCAAAACAATACCAGGAGCATCCATTTCCGTTACTTTCCTTAGAAGACTATGTGGATGTGGTAGTCAGACAACTGGAAATTTTACCTTATGACTGCATCGTAGAACGATTGACAGGAGATGGAATGGCCAAAGATCTGATTGCTCCTTTATGGACCATCAAAAAGACGATCGTGACCAATGAAATCGATAAAAAAATGGCGGCATTAAACACATGGCAAGGAAAAAAGAGCGAGAATTAGTTTTCCTGCTCTTTCATTTTGACACAATAGTAATTTTTCTTACCACGACGTAAGATCATATAATCTTGCACACAACAATTTCCCTGTGCAATCAACATCTGTGGGTCATTCACCTTATTTCCATTGATGGAAATCGAGTTTCCCTTGATCCATTCACGTGCTTCTCGTTTACTGGAAGCGATGTGTGTTTGAATCAGTACATCCTCCAACATCAGACCACAAGGACATTCAATCTGATCCATCTGTGCTACAGCTTCTAATTTCTGCGCATCATTCAACTCCGAAAAAGAACCTCTAAATAACGCATTGGTGATTTTTAATGCACTGTCTAATCCTTCTTCTCCATGAAGATCTTTAACGACCTGACTGGCCAAAGCTTTCTGTGCTTCGCGTTTATGCGGTTCTTCTTTTAAAGAAACTTTCAAAGCATCAATTTCTTCTTTGGTCAAGAACGTCAGTTTCTTCAAATATTCAATGACTTTTGTATCTTCGGTATTGAACAAGAACTGATACAATTCATACGGACTGGTCTTTTTCGGATCCAACCATACCGTTCCACTTTCACTCTTACCAAACTTTGTACCATCGGCTTTTGTGATCAATGGCATCGTCAAGCCATAACATTTGACATCCGCACCACATTTTTTACGAATCAGTTCCAATCCGGAGGTGATATTTCCCCATTGATCCTGGCCACCAATCTGCATCGTACAATTTCTGGTCTTATATAACGTATAGAAATCTAAACTCTGTAAGATCATATAAGAGAATTCGGTGTAGCTAATACCACTGTCCAGACGTTTCTTTACCGTTTCCTTGTTGATCATATAGTTGACGTTAAACAGTTTTCCATAGTCACGCAAAAAGTCAATGATCGTAATATCTTTTGTCCAGTCCAAATTGTTGACCATATCAAAGCCCCAAAGTTTTGAAATCTGCGCATGCAGGGCATCATAGTTTTTCTGTAATACTTCCGGTGTTAACATATTACGCTCGCCGGTAGCCTTTGGATCACCGATAAAACCGGTAGCACCACCAACCAGCATGATAGGATGATGTCCATGCATCTGTAAACGCTTCGCCATTAACAAAGAACTGTAGTGTCCAATATGTAAAGAATCTGCTGTTGGATCGGTTCCAATATAAAAGGTCAGCTGTTCATTGTTGATGGCATCTTCTACATCCGGGCTTGTCACATTATCGACAAGACCACGCCACTTTAATTCATCAAATAACTTCATTTTGTTTCCTCCATAAAAAAAACGCCCTCTATAAGGACGTTATCAACGCGGTACCACCTTACTTCATACAAAAAGTATGCACTCTAGTCTTTAACGCAGACATACGTCATGATGAAGCTCCAAGGTGTATTCCATAGACTTTCCTGCGACCTTGCACCAAACAGTCGCTCTCTGTAAAGAAAGACACTATGTACTCTTTCTCTTCTTAGCTGTAGTTAAATTATACAAAAAACAATTGAAAAAGCAACCCTTATTATGCGCCAGTTATGCATCAAAATGAACACAAAAAAAGAGAAGTATCTGTACAAAGTCTAAATCATTCAAAAAAGTAGGCTTAACTTGCAATTTATTGACTTTAGCTCTTTTATGCAAATCTTTCCGGTATGCAGGTGAAAATATCCAGTGTTGTTAACTGACGAATATAAAAGTAACATTTTGTTTTCTTGAGTTTTCGCTTGATATAAATCAGTGTTTCCATCGAATCCATGTCTCTGCATTCTCTTTGCATGGTAAACAATGCCGCATATCGGTTGATATATTTGGAGGCCACTCCCTTATATCTCTTATACTGTGCTTCAATCTTCTGATGGAAACTGTTCACATTGTTGAGATGATTGACCCTGTCATAATCATCCTTTGTCTTCACGATTTTATGATCGCATTGTTTTTCTTCAATCAGCTCATTATAACTGCTTAATCCATCCGTCCAGATAAAAGAATGATTTTGAATATGATTCTTCATTTTTAATATATCCTGATTGGTTGGTTTGGCTAGATTAAAAGCGTTCAGGATGGACTTTCCCAAACGTTCCACACCGCTCAGAAGACAAACCTGTTCATCGGACAGACCTCGTTTGGAGGCCGGTTCTCCTCTTTTCTTGCCGGGAACGGAAGAAATCTTTGTTCCCTTATGGGAAAAAGGTACATATTTTTCATCCAATTCAATCTCATCTTTCAGTACATAGGGGATACACCGTTTGTTCTAAAGAATGGAGATACTTATGACGCATGCGGAAGGCTATGGTTTCATGAACATTGATTTTTACAGCCGTTTCCTTCATGGAATTTCCATTCTGCGTTTCCAGAATCAGATCATCCCATTTGGCCTGACTCTGATGAGAATAATAGGTTAACTCGCCATGGTCAATAACAAAACGCTTTCCACATTCATGACAGCGAAGCATTTGCTTACCGGCAGCGGTGAAACCGGCCTTGGTCAGTCGGGGATGAACAGCGCCACATTTCGGACAAATTTCAAAAGAGCATTCCTCGCTTTCCTTATTCGAAAGAATAAAATCATTGACTTGACGAGTAATTTTTTCCACTTGGAAAGGATACAGTTCTGCCCGGATGGAAGAAGTTAAAATTTGATTTGTTTGTAACATGATGTGTACCTCATTTCTTTTTACACTTTCATGTTACAAGCAAAACCGACATTATTCATGTCACATCAACAAATTGCAAGTTAAGCCAAAAAGTATTGAAATCTTTTTAATAGTTTTACTGATTTATTTCGTATCTAATAGTGAGGCTATTATTGCTAGTATGTGAAATCTGTTTTTACCTGCCTTCTTTTACTGCTTTGTTTTGATAGCTGATAGTAAGGAGGTTTCTATGCCATCGAAATTGAATTTAAAACACGACATGGCTTTTAAGTCCGTCTTTGGTGCCGATATCAAAGAAAGTCAGATCGCACTTTGTTCCCTGCTCCGTTCCATTCTCAAACAGCCGGTTTCTTCTGTTAAAGTCATGAACAGTGAACTGACTTCCGAGATTGTCCATCAGAAACATCCCCGCATGGATCTTCTTGTCTCTTTTGATGATGGTCGTCTGGCCAATATCGAAATGCAGGTGGTTTACGATCCAGAAGAATTCTTTTATCGCATGTTCTATTATGAGATTCGCTTAGCATCCAGGCAAGTACTCAAGGAAGGAGAACCCTATTCGAATTTTCATCCGGCTTATCAAATCGTGATCACGGATTTTATCATTTCTCCGGAATATGAAGAGCTGGTGGAACAGTCTGAACAAAGAAACTGGAAAGGACAGGCTTTAAAATATGCCGGACAGTTAATGCAGCTGATCTTTGTTCAGCTTCCCAAAGTTCCTTTGATGGAGGTCAAAGACATGAGCTTACTTGAAAAGTGGAGTTTCTTTCTGAAATACTTTGAAGACGAAGGAAAACAGTCTATAATCAAAGAAGTAATCAAGCAGGAAGAAGGAATCGCCATGGCAGACAAGATCATCAAGTATATGAGCCAGGAATGGATCAATCAGCTCAATGAAGAATTCGAACAGTTGAGTATCAATGACAATATTCGAATGGAAAATGCACGAATCAAATGGGCCCGTGAAGAAGCCTTGCAAAAAGGACGTGAACTAGGCAGATTGGAAGAACAGAGAAATATGATTGAAACGTTATCCCAAACAATGTCTGTAGGACAGATTGCCAAAGCTATACAAAAATCAACGGAAGAAATTCACCATATCTTAAAAGATTGTCAATAATCTAAAAACAGGATAGACTTCAAACTATCCTGTTTTTTATGAAATTGTATAAAAAATGAGGTGACAAATCACCTCAAAGTGTTATTTCTTAATTGTTGTTTTAATAATGCGTAATAGCTGAATACAGATAAAAGAAGCAAAAGCACAGAGAACGATCAAACCGATATATTGTAAAGTCAGGTCTTGTGCAACGCTAAAGAGTCCGTGTAAACCTGGAACTAATAAAATCAACATTAATAAACCGGCTCCGACAACAAAGGCTAAACAGCTATAGACATTGATAGAAAGCTTATATAAAGGCAATGCGGAACGGCTGGAGAAACCATGGAATAAACGAGATAAACACAAAGTCGCAAATGCCATGGTACTAGCCAACGCCGGACTGACTTCATTTCCTAAATAGTAGGCAGTCATCACAAAGACAAAGATGATCAAACCTTCGGTACCAATTTGGATCAACGTTTTTGAATTCAGGATGGAATCATCACTCTTTCTAGGTTTTTGTTTCAAAATATCATCTGAGCCTTTTTCAATACCGATCGCAATGGCCGGTAAGGAGTCTGTAATCAAGTTAATAAACAACAAATGCACAGCCGTAAATGGTGTTGGCAAAAATAATACAGATGTATAAACAACCGCCAAAATGGCCGAGAAGTTTCCTGACAATAAATACGTAATGGCATTTTTAATATTGTTATAGACGTTTCGTCCGGTAATGACCGCTTTTACGATCGTAGAGAAGTTATCATCCATTAAGATCATACTGGCGGCATCCTTGGAAACCTCTGTTCCGGTAATTCCCATGGCAACACCAATATCACTTTGTTTCAGTGCCGGGGCATCATTGACACCATCTCCGGTCATGGCTACGATTTCATTTCGTTTCTGCCATGCCTTGACGATACGAATCTTGTGTTCCGGTGCCACACGAGCATATACAGAAACTTTTGGTAAGATCGCATCCAGTTCATCTTCACTCATCTTTTCTAATTGCGAACCTTCCAAGACCACATCACCCTCGTTAAATATACCAATCTCTGTGGCAATACTTTGGGCAGTAATCGCATGATCACCTGTGATCATGATAGGTTTGATACCGGCAATACGACATTTTTCAACCGCATCTTTGCTTTCTTGACGAGGCGGATCCATCTGGGCCCCCATACCTACAAAGCACAAATCGCTTTCATCGGCAAAATCAAGCGGTTTTGGTTCCATATTTTTATAGGCAAAACCTAAGACACGCAACCCTTTTTTGGCATAATATTCATTCTTTGACAGGATGACTTCCTTATCTTCACTTGTAATTGGACGTTTTTGATCATGGATCAAGATTTGCGTACAACGCTTTAACAGCTCATCCACAGCACCTTTGGTATAAAGGTGTGATTTTGAGTTGATGGACATCATCTTACGAGTCGAATCAAATGGAATCTCATCCATACGTTCGGTTTCAACTATATAATCGCCATCTTTTTTACCATAATTGTCAAACAGCTCCAACAAAGCGATCTCCGTTGGATCCCCAATCTGTGCATCTTCTCGATAAATCGCATTGTTACATAATAGACATTCTTTCAATAAAACGTCATGACAATGATCATCGGCATCTAAAGCTTCCGGTGGAAAAGCTTCCTGATTGGCAAAGACATCCATGACCTTCATTTTATTCTGTGTCAATGTTCCCGTCTTATCGGAGCAGATAATAGAAACACATCCTAAGCTTTCCACAGCATTTAACTGCTTGATAATCGCATTTTCCTTGACCATCTTTTGGGTTGAAATAGAAAGCACGATCGTAACGATGGATCCTAAAGCCTCCGGAATAGCTGCAACAGCTAAGGCCACCGCAATCAACAAAGCATCCAATACGTTTTCATGCGCTAAAAAGACATTAATGGCTAAAATAATGGCACAGATCACACAAATGCTGATGGTGAGTTTAACAGAAAATTCATCTAAGCTTTTCTGCAATGGTGTCTTACGTTCCTGTGCATTTTCGATCATGCTGGCGATATGACCGATCTGTGTATCCATTCCAATGGAAGATACAACATATTTTCCGGTACCATTGGTAACCAATCCGCTGGAAAAAGCCATGTTGGTCTGATCGGCTAAAGGCTGTTCTCCACTTAAAGACTCAGTCGTTTTTTCCTGTGGTAAAGATTCACCGGTCAAAGCACTTTCATTGATCTGCAAATTCGCTGCCTCTAAAATACGTCCATCGCCTTCGATCACATCTCCGGCCTCTACACAGACAATATCACCAATGGTCAACTGATCACTGGATATTTCTTCCATTTGCCCGTTGCGTAATACTTTGACATGGGGTGTGGAAAGCTTTTGTAAGCTTTCCAGTGATTTTCTGGCCTTCAAGGTTTGAATCGTTCCCAGGATCGCATTGATCGTGATAACCACTAAAATAACAGCCGTGCTGACATATTCACCGGAAAAGGCAGATATCAAAGCCGCACAGATCAATACGATAACTAATAGATCTTTATATTGTTCTAAAAAGATCAAGACCGGACTTTTCGGCTTGCTCTGATTCATCTGGTTTAATCCGTATTGTTCCTGTCGTTTTTTTACTTCTTCATTGGAGAGACCTTCCATCGAAGTGGATAATTGTTCAAGAACTTCCTTTTGTGTCTGATTATAGATTGACATAACTTTCTCCTTTACAATAAAAATAGACAAGATCCATTAAAGACCTTGCGTCCTTAATGAGTCTTGTCTTTAAGATTGTCCAGAATTTACATTCGGGTATGTTGAACAATCAAGCAATGCTAGACTACTCCCTCATTGCAGATATTGTACATAATCTGTTTGTAAATTTCAAACATTTTTTATTCAATCACAAGATTACGAATGCCGTTTTCCTTTGCTACACTATAAAACGATTCCATGACTTCTTTGTTATAGAGGTTGGGATTCTCTTTGAAACAAAAGTCCATATCTAAATAGGCATACTTCGATTGAGCCAAAGGATTATAGTTTAAAATCTCATAGTGCACATCCGGATACACAGAAACCAAAAACTTGGAAATCGCGGCAATATTTTCTTTTGTAGCGGTCATAGTTGGAATCAACGGTGTACGAATGATCACATGTTCTTTTTTATCGGATTGTAGAAGCAATTGAATATTTTTCAGAATCAAAGCATTATCGACTCCGGTATATTTTTTATGCTCTTTTGCACCAAACAACTTACAATCCGCATAAATCTGATCCAGATATGGTAAAGCCTTTTCCAGCCATTGGGAATCGGTAAATAGACTGGTTTCGATGGCCGTATGAATCTTTTCTTCATGACAAGCCTTTAAAAGCGCCAGTAAGCCTTCCGGTTGTAGAAACGGTTCTCCGCCGGATATGGTTACCCCACCTTCCCGCTTAAAGAAAGCTTCATCTTTTTTGATTTCTGTCAGAAGCTGTTCGATCGTATATTCCTTTGAATCAAACTGCAGTGCACGTGTCGGACAGGCATCTACAATAGCATTCCAATCTTCTTTTTTTTCACGATGCAGACAAATTCTTCCGTCTTTGACTTCAATTCCCTGCCTCTTGCTGGCATTTAGACAACTCAAGCAGTGAATACACTTATTTTCCATATATAAAACCTGAGCAGTCGGTAAAAGTCCTTCCGGATTCTGGCACCATTTACAACGCAAGGGACAGCCTTTTAAAAATACTGTCGTTCGTATGCCAATGCCATCATGTGTGGAAAAGCGTTTAATATCAAAGACACGAAGCTTAGATGTTGTCATAGGATGTCCTTGCGATGATCTCATTTTGAAGATCCCCAGCCAGTTCGGTAAAGTAAGCTGTGTAACCGGCCACACGTACTGTCAGTGAACTATATTGTTCCGGATGCTTTTGCGCTGCCAGTAAATCTTCTCTTCGAACCACATTAAACTGAATGTGCGGAATTTCCAAATCGACAAAGGTACGAAGTAAATTACAGAATTTCTGAATACCGCTTTCCGTCGCAAAGAATTCCGGTAAAAATTTCATATTCAACAAACCACCATTAGTCGTACAGTCATCTTGAAGTCGAGATACGGATTTTAAAACAGCAGTCGGCCCTTTTAAATCACGACCATAAACGGCAGATAAGCCACCATCGGCCAACGGTGTTTGCGATAATCGCCCATCTGCGCTGGCTCCCACATTTTGTCCCATCGGTACATGGGCGCTGACTGTGTACATACCGGAATGATACATACCACCACGATAATTCGTATAATTTCTAAGTGTATCTCTAAAGAACTGTGCCCATTTGGCCCCTAATTCATCGACCCATTCCACATCGTTACCATATTTTGGAACACGGTTCAACAACATCTGGCGCATAACTTCATCGTGTTCAAAATTTGTCTGCAAGGCTTGTTCCAAAGCCTGTGGTTCAATCCGTTTTTCATCATAAGCCATCTGTTTGATGGCAGCTAAAGAGTCCGCTAAGTTGGCAACCTGAATCATCTGGATACCAGACAAGTTATAATGCGCACCACCTTTTGTGACATCCAAGCCTTTTTCCATACAGTCATCGATCACACTGCTTAAAAAGCCGGTCGGTAAAATATCAATATGGGCTTTTTCCACCTCTTCGCAACAAGGAATCATCTTATCAATAAAGTACAACATCATCTTCTTAAAGGCTTCCTGCAGTGCATCAAAGTTCTGATAAGTACTTAAAGAACCCAGATCCGGTCCCAGCTGCTGTCCTGTCAGAAGACATTTTCCATGATTTAATGTAAGCTCTAACACTTTATTCATATTAAACATGGCTGCATCAGACCAGCCCAGATTATTTCCCTGTGTCGTTAATTCCACACAACCAACAATGGCATAATCCAAGGCATCTTTATGGGAAATTCCTAACTTTTCCAGTTCATGGACAATGGCTTTATCATTAAAGAACTGCGGCATACCACTGCCCTTAGATACGACCTTGACCGCATGACGAAGCAATTCTTCATTTGTATGCTCGTGCAGACGAACACTTAAATTTGGTTGTGGAAGGCCAAGCTCTTCCTGTGCCGTTAAGAATAGATGACTTAATTCATTGCTGAAATCCTGTCCGTTTTCATCCACACCACCAACGGCAATGTTAAAACCGATGGGAAAACCGGCAAAGTATTTTGCGGAATTCTTATTGCGTAAATACACGATCTGGTTAAATTTCAACCATAAGCATTCAATAATCTCCAATGCTTCTTGATCATTGATCAAAAGCTCTTCTTTATCTTTTTTATAGTATGGATATAAAGTTTTATCCAAACGTCCCGGTGAAAAACTGGAGGCATTGCTTTCCATGTGTAAGATCACAAACAAAAACCACATCGATTGTACGGCTTCATGGAACGTCCGGGCCGGATGCTTTGATAAGTTGGCACAGATTTCTGCCACTTGTTTCATGGTTGCGGCATGTTCCGGTGATGTATCAGCTTCCTGCAACAATAAATCATGATAGCGCATCATAAATTTCTGTACGCCTTCCATGATCAATACAATAGAACGATAAAAATCTTTTTGTTCTTCCGTACAGTTTTTTAAGTGTTGACTGGCTTCTTCTTTTAATCCTTGCGGTCCTTTTTGAAGCCATTCAGCCACATTTGGACAAATATGACCCTGCGCATGATCTTTTTGATTGATCTTTACAACTTTGCTGATGGCATCAATTTGATCTCCGGCACGTTTACGAAGAACATCTTCCAAACTCTTTCCCTTCCAGTATGGAAGAATCTCTTTTCGGAAAGTTTCAATATCCTCTGGACGAACCTGAAAACGATCCTGTGGACGAGAATCGATCGTTTCTAATTCTTGGTCAACCCAACTGATACCACTTTCCGGAAAAACAACGCCATATCGGACGCCTTTTGTACGATTTCCTACGATCAATTCTTCCGGTTCTACACCGATTTCCAATTCATTTAACGCATTATATAATGCATACGCTCTTTTCATCTGAGAAGATTCACCTTCATGCTCCTTATATGTTCTTGTGATGATCAACGCCTGTTCGATACTCACATATCGAGGCTGTGAAAGCATTTTGTCTTTTAAAATTTGAATTCGATTTTCCATAGTGTGTCCTCCTAGTCTAAAACTTCGATTCCGTATTTTTGACAAAGCTTGCGATGAGCTTTTCCTAACGCATGATCGGTGATCAACCCGGTAAATTCTTCCACACGGGCATATTTATAATTTCCAATCTGACTGAATTTTTCATGATCGACAAGCATATAAGTCAGTTTTGATTGCTTCATGACCACATGTTTTGTCACTCCATCATTGGCCATATACGTATAAACGGCGTCTTCTTCCAAATCCAGTCCAACTACGCCCATAAATGCGATATCAAAATGAAAGTTTTCCAACATCTGATCAGCCAGACTGCCGACAAACCCATCTTTACCAAAGTCAAATTCACCACCAATGAAGATGACATTACTGTTGGAGTTGACCAAAATATTGATTACTTCCAATGAATTGGTCACTACAGTAATGGGAAGGTTCTTTTCGGCAATAATACGAGCCAGTTCAACGACCGTGGTACTGATATCTAAGAAGACAACACTGCCATCCTCAATTTTCTGTACAGCTTTCTGTGCTATCGTTTTTTTCTGTTCCGTATTTAGTTTCTTTCGTTGTGCTGCCGTTTTCCGTTGTACATTTTCTTTGACCGGAATAGCACCACCATAAATTTTCTTACATTTGCCTTCTTTTTCCAGAACGCTTAAATCTTTACGAATCAAATCTTCTGTGACCGAAAAACGCTCACTTAATTCTTTGACACGTACGCTTCCCTTACTGATCAGCTCTTCTACGATCAAGTCTTGTCTTTCTTCCACAAACATCTTTTATCACCACAACCACTATAACACATCAATAATAAATAATAAAGAAAAATAAACAACAATAATAAAAAATAAGAACCCGTTTCCAGGTTCTTAATCATGTACGCTGTCTTGTGTTGTTCTTATAATCGTTCCATCGTTTCCGTTAATCGTATAATCATATTCTGTCAATCCCTCTGTCACTTCGATCTCATAGAAGATACCATTTGGTTCTACATCACGATCGGCATCGGTAATCGTACCATCGGCATGATTAGATAGTGCGATCTCCTGTGCTTTCTGCATTCCGATATCGGTTGTATTATTTTGTGTATTGTTTTGTTCAGTAGACTGCGTTGATTGTTTTGGGAGTTCCTCTTTTTCAAATCCATTGATATCTCCAAAGCTTCCTACAGTAATCTCATAACGAGCATCCTCTGTAAGAATAGTAAACTCATACTCTGATAACAAGAACTCTTTTTCGCTTTTTTCTTCAATAATTTCCGCCTTTTCATCCGATACCCGATCTAATGCGATATCTCTTGCCTTTTCTAAATTGACCTGCAATCCAAAAAACAAAGAAACGCCAACGATCAAAACGACAACAACCAGAACAAGAATAAGGATAACTGATTTTTTCATAAAGCCCTCCCTGTTATATATATTCTATCAGAACTTATTCGATCGCTCTATGATTTTTGCTTCTAAAACCAAAACTGCAGAATCAACTGGAAGAAAAACATAAAAATCCATATCACAAGCAATGAAAAACCTTCTTTATTTTTCTTATATTTGTGATATTCAATACCTCTTATCACCACCAATAACAATAGAAATAAGATCAACAACGCATTAACAATGTAAAAGGGAATCCAATGTGTTTTAACATTCACACAGATAAAAACCATTAAAGTAATAGTCAATATCACTTCTATGGTTTCCAAGTTGAATTGAGGTTTTCTTTTCATAATAAACCCCGCGCTTTCAACTTCATTATAAACTATATTGTATTTTTTACACTCATATAAAAAAACAGGATATTATTGAATCCTGTTTCTACCTTATCTATGCAACGCAAAGCTTTACGTCTAAGTTTTTATTTTGTACCGAGGATTTCTGAAAACAACGAACGATCTGCATCAGCTGTTCAGAAACGGGCTTTTTCTGCACGATACGAATTTTTGTGCGGTCCTGGATCTTCACCAATGCATTATAAAGTGTTTCAAGACTCTCTTCGGGTTTATAATCCACCTGCAACAAGAGGAAAATTTCTTCAAGAGGACGATCCATCTCCTGAATACGATCTAATATAATGTTGATTCTTCTCAAATATATCACTCCTTTACTCTTTTATACTACATAGAATGAAAAATGTTGTCAAATTTTTGTTAAATATTTTCAAAAAATTTGTAAGCGATTACTTTAAAGAGGTTTCAAAATAAAAAATCATAGTGAATTAACTCCTCTATGATATATTAAATGCCACTTCTACGAATTACGGTCATGACTTTACCTTGTATTTCCGAACGATTTACCGGTCCTAATATTCGAGAATCTTTGCCGCCTTCACGCAAATCTGCCAATAAAAAATAGCATTGAGAAGGAACCTTTACCGGCAAAGAAATTCCACCTTCATATTCCCCTGTGGAATAGTAAATATCTGTTTCCATAACGGAATGACCGTTGATTTGTAAATAATGGTCCTCTGAAATATCAACTTCATCGCCTTCTCTTGCGACCACTCTTCCGACATAAGTTTTATCTTCCTTAGTATAGACAAGCACATCACCAATCTGATAAGTCTGATCAAGACGATAAAATAACATTAAGTCACCGGCAGCTATCTTTGGTTTTATATCCTCATTTGGCATTGGCATAAGACCAAATAAAACACCAAACATTAGATATAAAATCAACAACATTGCCATTAGACGCATTCCAAAGAACTTTACTTCCTCCCATGCCTTTGATTTCTCTTCTCTTACTTTTTTTGGATGTTTACCGTGCCTTCTTGAAGGAAAACGATTGGATACAGCCTTTACAACCGGATCATCAGCCATTTTCTTTTCTCCTGTAAGCAATCACCAGTATGACCAATAGAATGAAAGCTGCGATACATAAAAACCAGTAGCTTTGCATCTGCGTTGTGTATTGTGTCTTAGTTTTATCTATGTGTTGTTGCGATCCGGTTAACTGATACGAATTGGAAAAATGAATATTCTCTGTTTTTTCTACAGAACCATCCTTATAAGCTATAACAGAAGTCGCTAAAGTATGATTCGAATCATAGTATACATCAACAGTAAGGTAATAGATTGCAGGATCGTATATAACCTGCTCTTGATGCTCATTAATCTGTGAAATACGATAAAAATAAGTTCCTGTCGTATCAAAGATCAAATTCTTGAAGAAACATACCCTTCATTTTCTACTGCTGTTTCAACAACATCCTCGGCTATGGCTTCCTTTTTTTCATTTAATGTTTCCAGTTTGAAACGATATACTTCTCTGGGAGGACTTTGCTTTGCATCCGCCAAGACGGAAAGGTGTGCCTGCAATCGAACTGTTAAACTATTCTCTTGCGCAAAAACAGGCTTCATAAATCCCATGGATAAGCAGCTGGCAAAAACAATCAAAACAAGAAGACGTCTATTCTTTTTTAATTTATTTATCATTATGGCGCCTCCTTTTCTATCTCATTTAAAACACCAAACACAACGATACGACCATTTGTCGTAGCACTCATACAAGTTGATAAAGCAATGATTTTATCCGTAGATTTTACGTTCGATTCCAAATAGACCTTGGCATTCTCGTGGACAAAATTTTGAAAGGAATTCCTATGTTGTTGTATGGAAGCGATATGGTAGACATTAGATTCATATGCATCACACTCTAATGCCGCATACAATCGAATCGCAATCATCTTATCCGGAAGATACAATATTCCTTTCTGATGTTCTTTCAAGTACGATTGATCGAGCATTTTTGACAAATCCCCATACATAGCCCCATTTTCCATATGATGACCAAACGTCACATTGTAACTATCTGAAAAATCTTCCTGGTTTTGCGATGAAAGGAAAATGGATCCACTTAGCGCAAATTCTCCTAATGGATCTTTGTTCAAATACTCCATGTCATCCTTTCCCTGTAGAACAGGATAATCAATGTGTATGTCATCCACGGTGATTCAGGCCTTGACATCTGGGTTTTGTTTTCTTAACTCGTCAAAGCCGGGGCTGTGAATGCCGTCCGGCTTATAACGAAGTAGACTGTCCGATACAAACGCATTATTATTGATTCGATAAATATCCCACAAAGAGTAAGCTCCATATGAGAAAAGCAGCAAGATTAATAAAACGGCAATTAGAGATAAAAGCTTATTACCCAGCCTTGCGACACTTTCTGCAATCTTCATAGAATACAGCCACCTTAGAAAGGATCTTTATTCGACCAACTATGCATCATTTCTACGTCTTTTCTCCTGTAGTTCGGTGCAAATACCACATGATACTTACAATTCCATTTCGTATGTGATAAACTGTGTAAGTCATCAGTATACTGTGACATAAAAGACCTCCTTACATCTTTCGTTGTAGCTTGCAGACCACATACGAATTATAATGCAAGGAGGCTCTTTTTTTCATGATCTCTTCGCTTAAGCTTAGGCGGACCCTAGACTATCTAGAGGTTTTACTAGCCAAAAACAGAACATTCAAAACTTGAATGTTCTGCTTGCTCATTTTTAGTCATTTTCCCGGTCTATCATTCCGTACTTGTTTTAACGAAATGATATTGTTTTTTAGCCAATTCCTCTGATTAGATAAACGTGATCGTTGTTTTGTTGAACATCTTCAAAAACTTTTTGAAGTGATAAAAGTTCATCTGGTATAGTATTTATCTGCCTTAATTCAATCACGATATCTTCTGAAATATTCATCAATTCCTCTTGTAAAGATGTTATATCCTGCACCTTTGCTTGCTCTAATCGTAGTTTAGCAACAATATCACTGTATGCTTCTTCCAGATTTCTATAGTCATCTAAAGTAATTCGAACTTTATTCAATTTCTTCATCTCCTTCAAACTGTGCATTATATAAATTGTAATAGAAACCTTGTTTTTTCATAAGTTGTTCATGATTTCCGACTTCTACGATATCTCCATGATCCATGACGAGTATCGCATCGGCGTTTTTGATTGTAGATAATCGATGGGCAATGACAAAGCTGGTTCTGCCTTTCATCAATTCATCCATTCCTTTTTGAATCAAGATCTCTGTTCGTGTATCTACACTGGAAGTTGCTTCATCTAAAATCAAAATAGAAGGATCAGCTAAGAAAGCACGGGCAATGGTTAACAACTGTTTTTGTCCCTGTGAGATATTACTTGTATCATTGCCTAACATGGTTTGATATCCATGATCTAAGGTATGAATAAAATGATCGACATGAGCAAGTTTACAGGCTTCGATAACTTGCTGATCCGTAGCGCTTTGTTTTCCAAAGCGTAAGTTTTCCATAATCGTTCCTTCAAACAACCAGGCATCCTGTAAGACCATACCCACTTTGCTTCGAAGATCACTTCGTTTCATATCTTTGATATTTACGCCGTCTATATAGATGGCACCACTATTCAACTCATAAAAGCGCATCAGTAATTTGACGATCGTTGTTTTTCCGGCACCGGTCGGTCCTACGATGGCTACCGTCTGTCCGGGCTTAACATACATAGAAAAGTTATGAATGATCGTCTTATCTGGTTCATAGCCAAAAACAACATTTTCAAAAGATACCTGTCCTATTGTTTCCTGGTTGGAAACTGGCGCTGTAGAATCCGGAAGTTGTTCAGGCTGATCCAGGAATTCAAAGACACGCTCGGCCGCCGCTGCGGTTGACTGCAACGTATTCATCGATTGTGAAATTTGGTTGATCGGCTGGGTAAAGTTACGTGTATAGGTAATAAAAGATTGTATATCCCCTAATGCGATCTCTTGTCGCATCGCCAAGTATCCACCTAAAATACATACACCGACATAACCTAAATTTCCGATAAACTGGGTTAACGGCATCATCAATCCGGATAAAAACTGGGATTTCCATGCGCTTTGATAAAGATCTTTGTTGTAGGTTTCAAAGGTTTGCATGCTTTGTTTTTCACCGTTAAAGGCCTTCACAATGATATGTGCCGAATACATTTCTTCAATATGACCATTGACGATTCCCAAGGATTTTTGTTGCTGCTTAAAATACGATTGAGAACGTTTCACAACAAACATCACAACGATAATGCTTAATGGTACGATCACAAGAGCCAATAAGGTCATCTTCCAGGATATGGATACCATCATGACCAAAAATCCGATCACACGAACCAGATTGCTTAAAAGTGAAGACAAGGTCTGGTTTAAGGACTGTACCAATGTATCAACATCGTTGGTAAAGCGCGAAAGAATATCGCCATGGGCATGTTTATCAAAATAAGAAAGCGGAAGACGATCGATCTTCTGATTCATTTCTTTTCGTAAAGAATACCCAATCTTATTAGATACACCGGACATCAAAAAGCCTTGTACATATTCAAAAGCTGAACTTAATGCGTAAATGGCACAAAGTATAGATACGATCTCAAAGATCTTATCAAAGTCTATACCACCGGTTCCCTGTACCTTTGCCATAAAGCCATTGGCAATCTCGGTAATGATATTCCCCATGATTTTAGGGCCGACAACACTGATTACAACGGAAACCACAGCCGTAATCAAACCAAGAATAAAACTAAATTTATAGGGAGCTAAAATGCGCACGATCTTTTTTAAAGAGCCTTTAAAATCTTTAGGCTTTTGTACGCTTTGTCCTCTTCCATGCATTGGGCTAGGCATTTTCAAGCTCCTTTCCATTCATTTGTGAAAGAACAATTTCCTGATAGACTGAACAAGATTCCATCAATTCTGAATGCGTACCTTTTCCTACCATTTTTCCTTCTTCCAAGACAATGATCTGATTGGCATGAAGTATGGTGGAAACACGCTGTGCGACAAGAAGTACCGTGCTTTTCGTTTCCTGAATCGATGTATGCAGCTGCTGACGCAGCCTGGCATCGGTCTTATAATCCAGAGCACTAAAGGAATCATCAAAAATATAAATTTCCGGTTTGCGAATCAAGGCTCTGGCAATCGAAAGCCTTTGTTTCTGACCGCCGGATACATTGGTTCCCTGCTGGGCGATCGGTTCTTTAATCCCCTTTGGCTTGGCATCGACAAATTCTTTAGCCTGAGCAATAGCTAAGGCTTCATCCATTTCTGTTGCATCGGCATCCGGTTTGGCATACTTCAAGTTAGATTCGATCGTTCCTGCTAATAATACACCTTTTTGTGGAACATAACCGATTCGATCACGCAGGCTTGAGGCATCTACATTGCGAATATCTACACCATCCACACGAATCGTACCTTCGCTGACATCATAAAATCTAGGCACCAGATTCACTAACGTACTTTTCCCGGAACCTGTGCTCCCGATAAAGGCCGTTACTTCTCCGGGGCTGGCGGTAAAGCTGATATCGGTTAATACATCTTCATCGGCACCGGGATAGCGAAATGAAACATGATCAAATTCGACTTCTCCGCGTTTTGTTTTATCAAAATCCATCGGATGTTCGGGTTCAAATACGGTATTTTCTGTTTGTAGAATTTCATAGACGCGCAACGCACTGACGTTGGCTCTTGGGATCATGATGGCAATCATCGTGATCATCAAAAAAGCCATGATGACCTGCATTGCATACTGCATGAAGGCCATAATGCTGCCGACCTGAATCATACCACTGTCCACTTGACCGGCACCCACCCATAAGATCAATAGTGTTGTTCCGTTCATCAAGAACATCATCAAAGGCATCAACAAGGCCATGGCACGTGTCGTAAACAAACTGACCTTGGTAATATCCAAATTGGCTTTATCAAACTTTTTCTGTTCTACCGATTCATTGTTGAAGGCACGAATAACAAGAATACCATCTAACAGCTCTTGAACCACACTATTGAGCTTATCAGTATATTTCTGCATCTTTTTAAATTTCGGCATCACGACGGCAAACATAGCTCCGACAATGCTTAAAATCACAACCACGCAAAGCGCAATAATCCATGTCATACCGGCTTCACTTTGCAGAACATGAAGCAAGGCCCCAATTCCAATGATCGGCGCATAGATCACGATACGAAGGATCATGATGATTGCCATTTGAATCTGTTGGATATCATTGGTCGTTCGAGTAATCAAGGTGCCGGTATTAAATGTCCCAAAGTTTTCATTGGAGAAATAGGTCACCTTTTTAAACACATCATTTCGCAAGTGAAATGATATACCGGCGGCCACCCGACTGGCAAAATAGCCCACTAAGATTGCACAAATACCACTGGCCAGTGCATAGGCCAACATGACAAGTCCACTTTGAAGGATATAGCTTTGTTGCAATTGTGTCATATCCATACCTAAATTTTTGTATTCCGTAGATACAAATTGGGCACTCATCGTAGTGATTGTCGATTCGCCTAGGCTTTTGATTTGCTCATCAGCTTGTTCCTTAAACGTCTCTAAGCCATTTTCCATCAAAAAAGGTGCCAGCTGTTCTTGCGATAGTCCTTCCTTTTGCATAGCCTGCATCACCATCGTAAATGTCATCTGCAGCTGTGTTAAATCCTGATTTAATTGATCTAAAGACTCTTTTGACAGATCAGTATCTAAAAAATAAACCGGTTCTTTTTCTAAGGCCGGAACTTCATCAATCTGTTTTGAAGTGGCATTTGTCGGTTCAACTAAAGTATAGGCATCTAAGATTTCTTCCTTAACATCCGCATCGGCCAAAAATAAATAGCCCTGCATCGTTTTCTTGGAAACTCTTTGATACACACCGGAAGTGATTCCCTGATTTTGAATTCCCACATTTACGATATTTTGCATCGTATCCGGTAAATTCAATTCACAATACGCCTGTCCAAACAACAAGACGACAATACAGAAAACGCTTCCGATAAATGGCTTAAAATATCTGAATAGCTTGCTCATTCGATTCCTTTCTTTCCATTACATCACACACGAATCTTCCTGCATTTTTTCTTGTACAAAACCAATCATCTTCTCTAGAATACGGTGAAAATTTTCACAGTCTTCCGGACCCAACATGTCCAGAAATTCATTCAATCGAGCCTGATGACAACTCCATTTCTCTAACATTTTCTCTTTGATATCATCCGTGATCTGAATATAAACCGTTCGCCGATCCATGGTAGAGCGAACACGTTTTACCCATCCATTTTTTTCATAACCTGTAATGATCTGACTGGCAGCAGCCGGTGTCACTTTTAAGTTTTGTGCTAATTGTGACATGGTCACCTGATGATGTTCGTTATCCGTATGAATATAGATCAAAATACTGAGATCTCTTGCCCGAAATCCCTTAATAGGCCCTCTGGACTTTCTTGTGAACTCCATCAAAGACAACATAGAAGAATTGATCAAATCGATCGTTTCTTGTTTTGACATACTAATCTCCTTTCATTAAGACTCTTAATCTTTTAGTATCTAAATATTATCATCTCATGAACTAATGTCAATATAAAACTTATCTTTTGTGTAAGTTATTTTAATTTGCTTAAATTATTTATATTTTATCAAAAGGAATCATTCATACAGTTTAGCCATAATAAAAAGCTCCACAATGGGAGCTTTCATTTGTAAATCTTAACCAATTTTCTTTAAGATCTCTTCTAAATTAGCTTGTGTCATATGAAGCTGATCTTCATACGAAGCCAGTTTTGCCTTTTCCTGATCGACTTTAGCCTGTGGTGCCTTGGATACAAAGTTTGGATTGTTCAACATACCGCTGGCACGTTTGATTTCTTTTTGAAGTCTTTCAATTTCCTTTTCCAGCTTTTCTTTTTCTTCGTTGTAGTCAACCAAATCTCCCATACGAACACGAAGTACCGCTTTTTCCAGAGTACGGCTCAAAATATCTTCATCTTCGATCGTTTCAAAGTTAACATGACACATACGGTCGATAATGCGTTTATAATCGTCCGAAAGATCGATCACACTTCCCTGTTCATCCACAATGGATATCGCAAGCGGATTGCTTGGTTTCATATTGTATTCCTGTTTGATCTCACGAACTTTTACGATGATCGATAAAGCCAGATCGACAAATTCTTTTTCGTTTTCTTTGGCATCGAATTCAACTTTTTCCGGCCATGTTTCCACATTGATGCTTTCTTTATCATGTGGCAACGACTGATAAATCTCTTCCGTTACAAACGGCATAAAAGGATGTAATAGCTTACAGATGTTTGCCAATACAGTAAGCAGTACAGCTTTTGTAGAAGCAACGATATTCTGATTTTCACTATATAAATTGGCTTTACTTAATTCAATATACCAGCTGCAGAAATCATCCCATACAAAACTATACAATTCATTGCCTACCATGGCAAATTCATAGCGGTCCATATTCATCGTCACATGATCGATGACCGTATTGATTCTTGACAAGATCCATTTATCGACAGCACTTAAATTTTCCGGTTTTAATACCGGCTTTTCATCCTGGAGCTGCATCTGTACAAAACGAGCTGCATTCCAGATCTTGTTGATGAAATTCCAGGCGGCATCCATCTTCTTATCATCAAAACGAAGATCCAAGCCCGGTGTAGAGTTTGTCGTTAAGAAGAAGCGTAAGGCATCCGCTCCTTTATCTTGAATGACATCCATCGGATCAATACCGTTACCCAGGGATTTAGACATCTTGCGTCCTTTGGAATCACGAACTAAACCGTGAATCAATACATCCTTAAACGGACGATTTTTCATACAATATCGTGTTTGGAAAGCCATACGGGCAACCCAGAAGAAAATAATATCATATCCTGTAACAAGACAATCATTTGGGAAATAACGTTTTAGATCGTCTGTTGTTTCCGGCCATCCCAAAGTTGAAAAAGGCCATAAAGCACTGGAGAACCAAGTATCTAATACATCTTCATCCTGCTGCCAGTTTTCAGGATCTTTTGGATCTTCCATGCCTACATAGATTTCACCTGTTGCCTTATTCGTCCAGGCCGGAATTCGATGACCCCACCATAACTGACGGGAAATACACCAGTCTTCGATATTCTCCAGCCATTGTTCAAACGTCTTTTCAAAGCGGGAAGGAACAAAGTTGATCTTTTGATCTTCAATCTTTTGATTTTTTAAAACTTCATCGGCCAATGGTTTCATCTTTACAAACCATTGCTTGCTTAAATATGGTTCTACGATTACACCGGTACGTTGCGAATGTCCTACCTGATGCATATGTTCTTCAATATGATCGACAACATCGGCTTTTTCAAAATCTTCGACCAACGCCTTACGACATTCAAAGCGATCCATACCGGCATATTTATGTGCCATTTCATTCATCGTGCCATCCGGATTCATACAGATCGGCATCAGCAAATTGTATTTTTTAGCCAACATGAAGTCATTTGGATCGTGGGCCGGGGTACACTTCATAACAGCTGTACCAAAGTCCATATCGATATAGTCATCCGCCATGATCGGCAATTCTTCCTCATTGGCCGGATTAATCGCATGCAGGCCAATGATATCCTTATAACGTTCATCATCCGGGTGTACAAAGATAGCCTGATCGGCAAACATTGTCTCCGGACGTGTTGTAGCAATCACCAGTTCTTTTCCGGTTTCCACCACTTTATATTTAAAGTAGTACATGTGACCTTTGATCTCTTTATGCTCAACCTCAATATTGGATAAAGCGGTCTTGGCTTCCGGATCCCAGTTGATGATTCTTTCGCCCTGATAGATCAGGCCATCATTATACAGATCGACAAAGACTTTTCGTACCGCATGGCTCAATCCTTCATCTAATGTAAAGCGTTCTCTTGTATAATCTAAAGACAAGCCTAATTTAGCCCATTGTTTACGAATCGTTGCAGCATATTCTTCTTTCCATTCCCAGGCGCGATCCAAAAATTTCTCACGGCCAATATCATAACGAGAAATACCCTCGTCTTTTAAACGAGCATCTACCTTGGCCTGTGTCGCAATACCGGCATGATCCATACCAGCTACCCACAACACATCATAGCCCTGTAAACGTTTATACCGACAAATAATATCCTGCAATGTCGTATCCCAGGCATGACCCAAATGTAGCTTACCGGTTACATTGGGTGGCGGGATCACAATACAATACGGTCTTTTTGAAAGATCCCCGGCTGTAAAATAACCTTGGTCGATCCAATTTTGATATTTACCGGATTCTACTTGTAAATGATCATACTTGGGTGCCATTTCTTTTTCCATAGTCATCCTCCTTCATAAAAAAAGCACATCCGATTAGGACGTGCTTGACGTGGTACCACCTAAATTCGTATGTAAAACATACCTCATTACACATAACGCTGTGTCTGCGATGTCTTCTACTCAACTCAAAGACCTGCTCCTAGACTACCTTCATCTTCCCTTTGTGCTTCTTTTCACCAACCAGAAACTCTCTACAACTTCCGGAAAAACTACTCCTTCTATTCCTCGCATTTATGTGTATAGTTTATGTTAAAAGGAATCAAATTTCAAGTTTAATTTTTAAATCAGAAATTGAAAGACAAGAGCCACAAGACAGATAAACAAACTGGAAGCTAAAACAGCACTCATTGAGATTCCAAAGGTTCCCACCAGAAAGATCAATCCCACCAATAAGAATGTACATGCGATGATCTCTAAACGTTCTCGAATCAGACTTGAAGAGAACTTAGAACGCGCATAACTCAAAACACTTAATGAAATACTACAAAATCCCATGACATACAACATTTTCCCTACCTCAACTTTGTCTTTATCATACGTCCTGGAAGTTAAAGCATGGACACTGCTGTGTTAAAAGAATGTAAAAAATAACTATACTTTTGATATTCTACGTGTTATAAAAAAAGTAGAGAGGTAGGTATTTGTATGATCACATTAGAAAACAACATCATCAAATCAGAGGATATATCATGCAATGTCGCATCAATACAAAAAATTGAGCTGAAGATCGTCCCGGTTAAGAAACCTGCTTCTAAAACTGTTTTTAATTCTCTGGCCAATGCACTGAGTCAATCAATGTCTAATGGAGATGAACCTGTGCAGATCATTCTGCGCATTACCTGTGATGATCAAAGTATAAAAGACCTCGTTTGGAACAAAGAGCCTTATATTCGAAACAATCTGGACTATCATAAAGCTATTAAAGAAGCCAGAGCACTTCAGGAGCAAGTACAAAAATCCATTTCTTAGACACATCATTAAAAAGGAGACTTAAAATTGATCATCAGTCTCCTTTTAAAATAGGTTCTATCAATGAATGATTCTTTATTTTCTTATGTAATCAATGAAGCTGGAGATGTTGTAATACTTTTGACTGTAAGTCTTTTTTGACATGTAAAATGGAAAAGGCTTGTTGCACATCGGAAATAAGTCCACTTTCCAATAAACTGGAGATATTATTGACCAAGGTTTCTACTTTACCTTTTTCTAACCCTTGTTCAAGTCCTCTTTCCTGCCAAGCCAAAAAAGCACCCTCTGAAAATGTACACATCTTCTCTACCTCCGTTTTTAGTTCTTCCGTTACTACTATATCATATTTTTTCTCTAGGATAAGTCGTATTTCATCAAATTCTCGATTTGATAAAAACAATAAAAAAAGAAATTCCATAATATCTTTTGGTCGATTCATAATTTCCTCCAAGTAAATATTGGCATCAGTATGGATACAAGGATACAAAAGATAGATTTGAGAAAAGTCGTAACATTCCGGATCAAAGCGAAAGTTACCTCTTCTTACATGCTCCTGCGTTCGATATTCTAAAAAACAATTATCTTTTTGATGCGCATGATGAAGACAAATCCAGATAGAACGAATATCTATGATTTCATCAAAATCAGAATTTTGAAATCCTAAAGGATCATTCTTTTGCCCTGAAATCAACCTTGACATGTAATATCGACATCTGCGTGGCAACGCATATCGATATGTGTCCTGTCCCTGTGCTTCCAAATGAATTAAAATCTCTCGATGATTGTCAAGCGGATGTTAGATAGAGTACAAAAAATCATATTTGATAATCGCATCCGGAATGCTGGTATCTTCTACATTGTGTGAAAAAAGCTGAGGATGTAAGGAAGATGGCTGCATCAAGTCAATGATTTGATCAAGCGATAGATGTTTGAATTCCTCTAAACATTGTTGAAGAATACAAGCCTGAATTGATTTAAACGATAATATCTTTTTGCTTTGTGCATCAAAGAATCGTTTATCACTATTCAAAGAAAAACCAAGTGCATTTAATTCTATCATATGAGACCCTCCTACATATATATACGAAAATAAATCGGTAAACTATGAATTAAATTTATTTTTTTTAAGATACTTGATAAAAGTCTCATGTGATTGGTTCTTGTGTTGGCAAAATAAAAAAGGTATAGAGCCAAACCCTATACCTCAAAGGATATTTACTGTTCTACTTTAGATTGTACGTATTCTAATACTTCTTCAGCTGTTTGTTTGTTCAAGCATTCCTGAGCTAAATCTTTCATTTCTTCGTAGCTCAAAGATTTGACCACTTTACGAGCCTTCAGGATCTGTGTTGCGCTCATAGAGAATTCATCCAATCCCAATCCTAACAGAATCGGTACGGCATTCGGTTCTCCGGCCATGGCACCACACATACCAGCCCATTTACCTTGTGAATGAGCACCTTTGATCGTGTTGGCAATCAGACGAAGTACACTTGGGTTATATGGCTGGTACAAGTAAGATACATGTTCAGACATACGGTCAGCAGCCATAGAGTACTGAATCAAGTCATTGGTACCGATAGAGAAGAAGTCTGCATATTGGGCAAACTGATCAGCTAATACGGCAGCGGCAGGAATTTCAACCATCATACCTACTTCGATATTATCAGCTACCTGAACACCTTCGGCGATCAGTTCTTTCTTCACATCTTCAAAAATAGCTTTGGCATCGCAGAATTCTTTAACCGTTGCGATCATTGGGAACATGATGCACAGTCTTCCATAAACGGAAGCACGGCACAAAGCACGAAGCTGTGTACGGAAGATATCTTGTTCCTTTAAGCACAAGCGAATTGCACGATATCCTAAGAATGGGTTCATTTCCTGTGGGAATTCATAGTAAGACAAGTGTTTGTCACCACCGATATCCAGTGTACGAACAACTACACGTTTACCCTGCATTCCTTCCAGAACTTGTTTGTAAGCTTCAAATTGTTCATCTTCTGTTGGGAAGTGATCCGAATCCATGTATAAGAATTCCGTACGGAACAAGCCGACTCCTTCACCACCGTTTTTCAATACGCCTTCTACATCTTTGAAACCACCGATGTTTCCGGCCAATTCTACTTCATGGCCATCTTTTGTAACTGATTTTTCAGAAACCAGAACCTTTAATTCTTCTTTTTCTTTGGCATAAGCTTCTGCTTTTTCGTTATATGCCTTGATTGTAGCTTCATCTGGATTTACTTCCACAACACCATCTAAAGCATCTAAGGCCAATACATCACCTGTCTTAACTGCATCCATAACACCTGGGCATCCTACAACGGCAGGAATTTCCAAAGAGTTTGCCATGATGGCAGAATGTGAAGTCTTTCCACCGATTTCTGTGGCAAAGCCTTTTACATATTCGTTTAACTGTGCCGTATCACTTGGTGTTAAGTCGTGAGCAACGATGATTGAATCTTCATCAATGCTTGTCAGATCCGGAATGACCAAACCTAACAGATTACATTTCAAACGGAATGTTACGTCCTTAACGTCTGCAGCTCTTTCCTTGAAATATTCGTTATCCATGCTTTCGAACATTTCAACCATCTGTGTAGCAACTACTTCCGTTGCATATTCCGCATTCACTGATTCATTCTGAATCATATTTTTGATCTGTCCGGCTAATTCTGGGTCACCTGCCATCATCAGATGCGCATCAAATACAGCCAGTTCTTCTTCACTTAAGCGTTTTGCAGCTCTTTCTTTGACACCTTCAATGTCTTTTTTTGTTTTCTCCAAAGCTTCATCAAATTTTTTGATTTCTGCTTCGGCATCTCCCTGTTTCTTTTCGATTACTACATTTGGTGTTTCCAGTTTATAGACCTTAGCTACGGATACACCAGCACTTGCCGCAATACCTTTTAACATGTAAAATCCTCCTATTTTTAAAGTACTTAGCTCTATACTCGTACAAATTTTATCACTTTTGATCACTTTTTACAATTTTTAAAAGCGGTTTCACATCATTTCTAAGATGAAGTGTTACATCGTTAAAAACAAGCCCTGTTTTCCATCCATTTTTTTTGTTTTTAATCCAGGATCGCAAACTCACTTTCCTTGATACATTGTTTTAAATACGGAATTTGTTTCTCTTCTTTCAGCGTACAATGAAAGAAAAGCTCTTCTTCCATAGAAACGATTTTGGCCTCTAAAAAGAAGATACCATCTTCTTTATATTCATGTATCCAAACGGCCTTATCACGATATTGAATCGGTTCCTTTTTTTCCAGCTGATCCAATTGTGAACAGATCAAAGGTTGTTTGGATACCTGAATCAAGTAGTCCCACTCATGTTCTTCCTTTCGAGCTGACATCAGACAAAGCGATTGTGTCACCGGATCATAGCTTCTTTCACAGGCACCTAACGCCACGACCTTTACATTTTCAAACAGGTGATATACTTCCATCAAACGATATTGATATACTTCCTGTTCCATGTTCACCGGATCTTTTAGCTGATCTTCTCTTTGCAGAAGTTGAATGTAGAAACGATATTCTTTGACCGGTAACGGAATGGAAGAATCCATCTTATAAGCCAGTTCGATATAATCACAGATCATATTTGCCATTTTATGCGTATGATCGTTCATCAAAGCATAAGGCCCATATCCTTCTTTAGCCAATAAAGTTAAAGCTGCATTTTTATAGTAGGATGCATCCATATCCCATTCATTCCATACATAAAACAGATCCATCAAATCATGCGGATCCATATGTAAAAACTCTTTGGTGTCGATATAACCGATCGGTGTCGCAATCGCATTCTCTTTTTCCATCGGCAAAAAGTAAGTTTCATCGTATAAATAGTTCTTATAGAAGACAGGTTCTCGCTTCACTAGATTGCCTCTTAAATAGTCTAACTCATCTTCATACAGATGATGCAGACGATGAAAGTTTCCATCCTGATCAAACTCCAGATCATCCACCAGTTCAAATTCTCCGTTCAGTTCTTGTTGAATATCCATAAAGATATCAACGCAAAACGCATGAAAACCGGCACCGGCATGACGGGTATTAGCACTTAAAATGACCTCTCTGTCTTCTTCATGAACAATGATCTTACCTTGTGGACAGACATCGATCTCTACAACATCGCCACGTTCTTCGATCTGAACATTTTCACGATGGGCAATCGCGCCGAGCACCTGATACAATTCATCTTTTTCTTTTTGATTTCTATCCTTACAAAACAGTTGTACAAACATTCTGATTCGCTCCTTTTCATTACTAACATTATATCAACACCGTCAAGAATCTATGTTATAATAGAAAACATGAATCAATGTACAAAGAATTGGAAGGACTATGAAGTCCTGGATACAGGAAACAAAGAAAAACTGGAACGATGGAATTCCATTATATTAAGAAGACCCGATCCGGTCTGTGTATGGCCAATCGATTCTGAGAATCCGGATTGGAACAAAGCGGATGCGATCTATCATCGCTCTAAAAGCGGCGGTGGCCACTGGGAAACGATCAAAGAAATCAAAGAATTTTGGACGATCGGTTATCGTGGATTACGCTTTAAAATCTCTCCTACCGGCTTTAAGCATACCGGACTTTTCCCGGAACAGGCAGCCAACTGGGATTTTATGATGGATACGATTGAAAACGCAAAACGAGATGATCTTCGTATTTTAAATCTGTTTGCCTATACCGGAGGTGCGACAATGGCCTGCGCCAAAGCCGGTGCCAATGAAGTCGTTCATGTGGATGCCAGTAAAGGCATGGTGCAGTGGGCTAAAGAAAACATGCATCTTTCCCATCTGGAAAATCATAAGATTCGTTTTATTGTAGATGATGTCGTCAAATTTGTAAAACGAGAACAACGGCGCGGCAGAACGTATCACGGCATTATCTTAGATCCCCCAAGCTATGGACGTGGTCCAAAACAGGAATTGTGGAAACTGGAAGATCAGATTTATGATCTGCTGGCAGAATGTCAGAAGTTATTAGACAAAGAAGCATTGTTCTTAATCGTAAATTGTTATACTACCGGCTTTACCCTTTCCGCATTACAGGAAATCTTAAAACGAACGATTCAAAAAGAAAAAGGCGGACACATTGAATGTGGTGAAAACCTGTTACCGGTTACTCACAATCAAGGTATCCTGCCTTGTGGAATTTTTGGACGATGGACTGGCGACTAAACACATAGTCGCTTTTTTCTTTGATGGAAAAAGCTTCAAAGTATTTGGTTTCCATCGGAATCCATTTCTGTACAAAATCATCAAAACGATCCAAAGAGCGCTTTTGTAGTCGCTCTATTTGTGATGCTGGATCAATATCCATAAAAATCTTAAAAGCATCCATATCATCTAAAAAAGGATGATGCGCATAACTTCCTTCTATGATCAAGATCGGACTTTCTTCTAAAATAACTTCCTTTCTGAGCTTTTGTGACGAACAGTCATACGATCGCATATGAATCGGTTGTTTTTGATTCCAGGCTTCATTGATTTCCTGATGAAATCGTTCATAGTCGATATTTCCGCCTGGCTCTTCCAGTCGCTGCGTTGTTCTTTGATGCGCCTGTAAAAAATAGTCATCCATATGAATGCAGGGACATTCCAAAAACGAAGATAAAAGTTTTCCAATCGTTGTCTTCCCGGAGGCACATGGTCCATCGATCGAGATCACGCGATGTTCTCGCAAAGACTGCAAAACGACTTTAAAAACATCAAAATAATCGACATATTCCTTTCTAAAAACGCGATAATGCGGATCATAGTGTTCCTTATACTCTTGACTGTGTGATACGATGCCTTGATCTGTAAAACCATATGTTTTCAAAGCCTGATCAAAAACTCTTCGGGTACTTCTCTTTTTTGCACTTTCCATAAACAACTCATTCCATAATAGAAGATCCTCTTCCTTCATGTACGATAAAGGAACTCGTATAAAACCATTACCGATTTCCTGTAGCGAATCCTTGCCGGCAATCCTTTTTTCTTTTTGTAAAGCCTGAAAGGAATCTTCCGGTGAAGTCATCAAATGTCCGTTTCCCAAACAAGCCTGTACGATCAATTTATACAGATCCTGACGTGTTCCATAGGGATGTAGTTGTCTTTCCAATTGCACTGCTTCTTCTAAATCCATAGATTAACTATAAAGCATTTCAGCCATAAATTCAAAAAAAGCCAGAATTTCTTCCGGCTGTTTCATTAATATTCAAATACAGGAACTACGACACCCTGATACGTTTCTTCGATGAATTTTGCGGTCTTTTCTGTTTCCAATACTTTTAATAAATCTTTGATCTTCTGAGAATCTTCATCTCCCTTACGAACCGCAATGACATTGGCATAAGTATCCGCTGCTTCTGAGTCTGTAGATTCTGTCACTAACAGATTCTCTGTGATCTTTGCGTTTAAGGCATTGTTTCCATTGGCAATCGCATAATCAACTTCATTTAATTTTGTCGGTACAACTTCGGCAGCCAATTCTACGATTTCCACATTGTGCGGATTTTCAACGATGTCCGCTTTCGTAGCTTCCAATCCTTTTCCTTCTGCCAGTTTAATGATGCCCTGAGCTTCCAACAACTGTAAGGCACGCGCTTCATTTGTCGTATCATTTGGTACGGCAATCTGCGCTCCATCCGGTACATCACTTACATCCGTATGTTTAGAAGAATATATTCCTAACGGTTCAAAATGAATCTTTGCGGCCGCAACGAGTTCATCATCGCTGTCACAGTTTTTCGATACCCAGTCTTCCAGATAAGGCGTATGTTGGAAGTAGTTGCAGTCAAGTTCTCCATCACGCAAGGCCGTATTTGGTTTTACATAATCAGAAAACTCAACGATTTCTACCTCATATCCTAATTCTTCTAAATCGGGTTTAATGTTTTCGATAATTTCAGCGTGTGGTGTTACACTGGCACCGATCGTAATTGTTTTATCATCACCGGATCCACTGGATCCACATCCTGCCAAGCTTGCCGCTAAGGCAACAGCTGCTAATGATTTCCATAATTTCTTCATAATAATTTTCTCCTTTTTCTAATGTGTTGTTTTTCTTACAAGCAAATCGCCGATCAGCTGTACGATGATTGTCAAGATCACAATGACGATCAGGCTGACCCACATGATATCAAAATTGGATTGTGAATATCCATAGTTATAACAGAAAGCACCCAATCCACCGCCACCGATGGCACCCACGATGGCGGTTAGACCAATCATGGAAATAAAGGTAATCGTCGTAGCACGAATGATACTGGGAACACTTTCGCGTAAATAGACCTTAAAGATGATTTCCAAAGGAGCAAGTCCCATGGATTCACTGGCTTCCACCAGCCCTCGATCGGTTTCCGCAATGGCCTGTTCAACCTGACGGGCAAAAAAAGGTACGGTTCCAACGATCAATGGAAAGAATGTAGCCTTTAGACCAATCGAAGCACCGGAAATCAATAAAGTCAAAGGGGATAAGACCATGACCAGAATGATAAAGGGCACGGCTCGAAACAAATCGATGATACGTCCTAAAATTGTATTCAAAATGCGGTTTTCTAAAATATCACCCGGTCTTGTGACGACCAGAATCACACCAAATACGATACCAAAGAGGGCTGAAACAGCACCGCTGATCAATACCATCAATAAGGTTTCAATGATCGCATCGCCAAAGACATCGATTCGATCGATCAAATTTGGCATGATCTGGATGAGAAAATTCATCATCACTTCATCACCTCCACACTTACTTTATTTTGACGACAGATTTCCAGAGCTTTTTCAATATTTTCATCACTGCCGGTCAACACACAAACTAAGACGCCTAATGGAACCTCATGAACAATTTCCACATTTCCGAAGATGATCGAACAATCGACATCATATTCTCTAGATAATGTAGAGATCAGCGCTTCTTTCGTATTTGTGCTTTGATAGCTTAATTTCACCAACTTTTGATTCTTTTCAATCTGCACCAGCGGATGATTGCTGTCTAACAGATCTTGTATTTTTCCCAAGTTGTTTGTCGTATTGATGAAATTCTTTGTAACAGGCATCTTTGGATGTGAGAATACATCCACGATGTTTCCTTCCTCTACGACTTTTCCATCTTCCATGACCGCAACACGATCACAAATATCCTTAACGACTGCCATCTCATGCGTAATCAAAATAACCGTCAAATTCAATTCTTTATTGATTCGCTTGATCAGCTGTAAGATTTGTTGTGTGGTATGTGGATCTAATGCCGATGTCGCCTCATCACACAACAAAACTTTAGGGCGGGAGGCCAAAGCTCTGGCAATCGCAACACGTTGTTTTTGTCCCCCACTTAACTGACTGGGATAAGAATCCTTTCGATCCTTCAGCTCAATCAGCTCTAATAAAGACATGACACGTTTTTCGATCTCGTCTTCTTTTAATCGCATATGACGCAAAGGAAAGGCAATGTTTTCATAAATGGTTCGTGAACGCATCAAATTAAAGTGTTGAAAGATCATTCCCATTTGTTGGCGTTGTGCCCGAAGTTCTTTATCACTCAGTTTTAAAAGATCTTTCCCTTCAAAAATGACCGATCCCGATTCTGGTTTTTCCAATAAATTGATACAGCGAACGAGTGTTGATTTGCCGGCACCGGAAAATCCGATGATTCCAAAGATCTCACCATCCTGTATTTCCAGGCTTACATCTTTTACGGCATGAACATTTCCATTCTTGGTCAAAAAGGTCTTTGTAACATGTTCCAAACGTATCATTTTTTCACCCTTTCTTTCTATAAAAAAAGCTTTCATCCTAATAGGACGAAAGCTGAAACTTCGTGTTACCACCTATCTTCGTAAAATGATCACTCATCTTACCTCATTAAGTACCATCATACTCTATCACGATAACGGGTGAACCCGTCAAAGTCTAAATATCGACTTTGCAACTCCAAGACCATGTTCCCAACAGATTTCTTTATCCTCTTTCAGCATACAAGGACTCTCTTCTCAAAGAAATACTGTAAGTACTCTTCTTTTCAACATCAATTTATGGATAGATAATACCAATCCAATGAAAGAATGTCAAACATTTTCTGAAAATTTTTCATAAACTCTCAACAAACCATCCATTCCGGATAAAACTGAATTCCGTTTTTAATCATACGATGAATCAATGGACGACCCAATGTTTGAAAATAATGTTCGATCGTCGGTACCTGTAAGATCAAAAGATCCGCCAACATTCCTTTTTGAATGTTTCCTCTGTCATTTAGATCAAAACAAGCAGCCGGCAAAGAAGTCATAGATTCTAAAAGTGTTCTTTTATCTACATGGTGTGTATTAAACAATGCGTAACAAAGCGGTTGAAAGGAATATACATAACTGTTGGGCAAACCAAAGCCGCAGGATAATAAAAACTTAGATGGCTTTGTAAGTTTATATTGTGCTTCTCTTTGAAGAATCGGATATGGCGCTTCTTTCTTCTGTATAAATACATCCTGACTTAACTCTTTTCGCTGGATCTTAGGATTTTTTGTAAGTAAGGTCAGGATGCCATTTTGACGCATCGCAAAAAGTGCGGTACTGTTTTCCCGCAGCTGATCGCCTAAACGCACCTTGGCAAAACCGGTAAAAGAAACATCGATAAAGCCCGGTAATACGATCTCACCAACCGCATCGATCACTCGTGTCGCACTATCTATCCATTGACTATAGGAACCGATACCGACATCGATGATCTTATCGTGATGGATGGCGATATAAGCACGTGAAAGAATACGAAATTCTTTATCACATGTATATAAATTTTCAATATTTTTAATCAACAGTGTTGCTTTCATAGTAGTATTTTCCATAGATATTATAGCGATTTCCGTATAAAATGTATAGAGAGGTTAAATATGTTTGGATTTCGCAAAAAGAAAAAAATACAAGTCTTAGCTATTCACGGCTTTGGTAAAAATCGACATCATGAATTCGATGCAATGAAAGAATATTTAGAAAAACGTTCTTGTCAGGTTCATCTTTTTGACATTTATGATCTTCAAAATGAGCAGGATACAGATGAAAAGAAATGGATGAAGCGATGTGAGATACAGGTAAAAAAGTGTCTGGAACAAGATAAAGAATTAGTTCTGATTGGATTTTCTATGGGAGGTGTTATTGCCAGTTATCTGGCTACGATCTATCCTGTCAAAAAATTAATACTGGTAGCCCCGGCTTTTCAATACCTGGATCTTCAAAAAGTTGCTCAGCATTCTTTGGCTACGCTCAAAAACTTAGGCAAAAAAAAATCGACTGAGTCTTTACCCACTCGTACCTTTATGCGTATCGTCGATCAATATAAAGATTCCATTGATCACGTAGATGCCCCAACACTTATCTTACATGGGACATCCGATGAAATCATTCCGTATGAAAGCTCGCAAAACGTGTATAAAAGAATGAAGAATCCCTGTAAATTGATACTGATTGAAGGAGCGCATCATAAAATGCTCTACGATCATCAAGGGTATGAAACACTTTGTTTTCGCTTGATTGACGATATGATCAAAGATGAATTATTTTAAAAAGAACTGCCATAGCGACAGTTCTTTTTATTTATGATCATTCAATAATTTTAATTTTAGATCCAGTAAATCTTTTGTCAGATCTACATAGTATTCCTGTGGATAGGCAAAACGTTTGATTTCTTCCCAAATGGTATCCAGCTCTCTTTTTGAATACTCACGAATACCATCTAAGCTTGGACATTGATAAACAACCTTCCCGCGTAAAAAGATTGGTACCAACAGCTCACGAAGCTCATACGTGCCACCTTCGATCACCTTATATTTCCAACGTGACATCGGATGATAGATCGTTAAATCTTTTTGATCATCTAAAACCTCATGTTCCAAAGCCATAAGATCGGCCTGCGCCATACCGGTATCTTTCTCGTAGATTCGATAGACCTTCTTCAATCCCGGATTGGTAACTTTTTCGACATTATCACTGATTTTGATCTTAGGAATCATATTTCCGTCTTTTTCGATCGCAACCAGTTTATACACACCCCCAAAGACAGGAGAGTTCTTTGAACAGATCAGGTTTTCTCCGACACCAAAAGAATCAATCTTGGCACCTTGTTGATGAATCAAAGATTCAATTACATACTCATCTAAAGAATTACTTACGACAATGCCGCAATCCTGCATGCCGTTCGCATCGAGTTCTTTACGCACCTGTTTCGATAAATACGCCATATCACCGGAATCGATACGAACGCCTTTTAATCGATATCCATTTGGTTCCAGATAATCTTTGGCAACACGAATGGCATTCTTCATTCCACTCTTTAGCGTTGAATATGTATCAATCAAAAGCGTACACTGATCCGGATACGTCTTGGCATAGAATAAAAACGCATCGTATTCACTATCAAAGCTTTGAATAAAAGAATGAGCCATGGTTCCTAATACCGGTAAGCCATACTCCTTTCCGGCATACGTTGTGGCACTGCCGGCACAACCGGCAATGTAAGCTGCTCTGGCCCCATAGATAGCCGCATCAAAGTTATGAGCACGTCTGGCTCCAAACTCCATCACAGCTCTACCTTCAGAGGCTTGTACGATACGTCTAGCCTTGGTCGCAATCAAAGTTTGATGGTTCAGTGCTAAAAGTAAAGCCGTCTCTACCAGCTGCGCTTCAATGATCGGCGCTTTAACACGTACTAAAGGTTCATGTGGAAAAACCGGAGTTCCTTCCGGAATCGCATAAATATCACCGGTAAAGCGTACCGTCGATAGATAGTCTAAAAACTCTTCGGAAAATTGATGAAGCGATCGTAAATAATCAATATCCTCTTTTTCAAAATGCAGATTTTTTACATATTCTATGACCTGCTCCAATCCACAGAACAAGCACAATCCTCCGTTATCGGGATTATTTCGATAAAACAGATCAAAAACTACTTCCTGATCTTTATTTTGATTAAAATAACACTGACTCATCGTCAGTTCATAAAAGTCCATCACAAGACTTAGATTTCTTAACTCTTTCATACTCTCACTCCATGATCTGGCTTACACACACGATGCCGTTGGCCACCATATTTTCAATCGCCACTTTATTCCAGAAATCCGCTTCATGTACCGAAGGAATATCATACGTTTCCACACAATCGATTGGCAATAGTACACGATGTTCTTTTTTGTTGTGTTCATTTAACCATGCATTCAAGCTCAATGCGAATTGAAGTATGCATAAATCAGTACAACAGCCGGTAATCACAATATCCTTGTATTGATCGATCTTCGATAAAAAAGACGAAAAATCAGAACAAAAGAAAGTGTTGGTACTGTTTTTGAAAAAACACTCTTTGACATACGGTTTAAGCGCATCAATGATTTCCGATTCCCGTGTATGATTTACACAATGCGTTGGATACGATTGAAATTCTCTGGCATCCGGATCATGTTGATCACATACAAAGATCGATGGACAATCCAGCGTTTGTAACAGCTTCTGGATAGCCGGCACGATGGCTCTAATTCTTTTATCATGCAGTGCCCCTTCTTCGATAAACCCATTGATCATATCGACAACGAATACGACAGGATCTTGAATGGATGAGGAAGAAATAGGCGAAAATGTTTTTTTATTTAGCTTTGCCATAGTTTTCACTCTTTTCATTTTTTTAAGTATATCACAAAAAAAGAAGTTCTATTCCTGAACTTCTTCGTTTTTTTCTTTCAATAAGGTTTCCAGCTTCTCTTTAAAATCCGGATTTTGTTTGATGTATTCTTTGGCGGCCTCTTTGCCCTGTCCGATCTTTTCACCCTCGAAGCTATACCAGGCACCACTTTTCTTTACAATATCGGCATCAACACACAAATCTAATAATTCAGAAATATAAGACAAGCCTTCACCATAGATGATTTCTAATACTGCCTGTTTAAATGGTGGAGCCACCTTATTCTTCACCACTTTTACCCGTACCTTATTTCCTACAATATCCGATCCGTTTTTGATCGCATCGGCCTTACGAATATCAATACGAACTGAACTGTAGAATTTTAAAGCACGTCCTCCCGGTGTCGTTTCCGGGTTTCCATACACAACTCCGACTTTTTCACGCAGCTGGTTGATAAAAATCGCCGTACATTCATTATGATTCATTAGACCAGCCAGTTTACGCATGGCCTTAGACATCATACGAGCCTGAGATCCAACTTGCAGATCGCCCATTTCCCCATCTAATTCAGCCTGAGGAACTAAAGCGGCAACACTATCTACGACAACCAGATCAACAGCACCACTTTCAATCAACATCAACATGATGTTTAACCCTTGTTCACCGGAATCCGGCTGTGAAAGGATCAACTCATCAATATCAACACCTAAATTACGGGCATAAACAGGATCAATCGCATTTTCAGCATCGATAAACGCTGCACGACCGCCCATTTTCTGCACTTGTGCAATCGCATGCAGGGCCAATGTCGTTTTACCACTTGATTCCGGTCCAAAGATTTCAATAATACGACCTTTTGGATAACCGCCGATTCCTAAAGCCTGATCTAACAGTAAACTTCCACTGGGGATCGGTTCTACATCCACTGCTGCACGATCGCCCAGCTTCATGACTGCGCCTTTTCCATATTCCTTTTCAATTTCATTCAATACATCATGTAGTAATTTATCTTTATTTTCTTCTTTTGGCATTTTTTACTCCTTTGTGATTTCCTGTATAAGATTCTGGATCATGATCTCAACCGCCTCTTTTCGTACTTCATTACGGCTTTTGTGATCCAGAAATAATTTAAAATTTTTGACATTTTTTTTGGATGCGATCGAGCAATAGACTAAACCAGCCGGCTTATCCTCCATCGTATCCGGACCGGCATTACCGGTAAAGGAAACGCAGTAATCGCTCTCTAACAATTCCCGTGTCTTTTGAGCCATTTGATCCGCACATTCTTTAGAAACGACACCGTATTTTGAAATCACTTCTGTATCGACACCGACTACTTTTTCCTTGATTTCTGTAAAATATGTGACAATGCCACCCTTGAGTACTTTACTGGCACCAGGTACAGAGGCAATTTCAGCACTGAATAGACCGGCAGTCAAACTTTCGCACGATGCGATCGTCCGCTTTTTTCTGGTACATAACTTTACAAGCTCTTGTGCACTCATTACATGCTCTCCAATACATAATCTTTTAACTGTACAAAATAGACAAAACCGCTCCACAAGCTTGCGATGGTAGCTCCCCATAACAAAATCTGATCAACCGGTAATCCAATATAGACAAACGGCCAGTTCTTTAATAATAAGAAGACAATCGCAAACATCTGCAATACCGTTTTCAGTTTACCGAAAAAGCCGGCACTGACAACTTTTCCGTGCTGCGAAGCAAGCATACGAAGGCCATCAACCACAAGATCACGGGCAATCATCAATAATACTGCCACAACATTGGCCTGATGCGTATAAACCAATAAAATCAACAATGTATTCACCAGCATCTTATCCGCAATCGGATCGGCAAATTTACCAAACGAGGTAATCAAATGCTGTTTACGAGCGATCTGTCCATCTAACATGTCTGTAAAGCTGGCAGCCGCAAAGACCAGAAATGCGAAGATATCCCGCAATGCCAGTCCATTGGTTTGCGATACAATACAAAAATCTTGCGGTATCAACAGATAGATCAATACCACAACCGGTACCATCACGATCCGCAGCATGGTCAGTTTATTCGGTAAGTTCATAATTTGTCTCCTCTGTACTCTGGTTTTCCTGACTGGTTGCCGTTTCATTGCTTACTACATCCACATAGAGTGTAGCCGGCATTCCCTGTGCCCAATAGGTAGGATCAAAGGTCACCGTTTGATCGGCAATCGTAATAGTCGTCCCTTCGGCAACATAATTTCCGATTTCAATGCTGATGCGACAAGCTTCACTGACTTCAATTTCCTGTTCAAAGGTATCCGTATAAACTGTATCTACATTGTCTTCATCCATTGGTACATCATCTTTATAAATCACTACCGTACTCTCCTGCGGCAGTTCAATCTTCACAGTAAAGCTTTTTGTCGTTTCCAATACATTGGAAAGCTGGAACACGTTAGTTGAGGCATCCATGACCTTAAACTTCAAGGACTGATTTTCTCTTTCCTGCTGGCGCTGTTTGGCAAGACGATCAGTTTCCTCTTCTTTTTGACGCAACTCTTCCTGACGCTGGCTTTCCTGTTGTGCCTGCTGACTGGCAGAACGAGCATCCAGCCAAAAACTGACGCCGGCCGCCAAAACAATCAATGCGACACCGGCAAGCAGGATTTTTTGAAGATTCTTCCGGTTTCGAAACTGTAAATTTCGCGATATGGCCGAAACCCGCTTTTGAAAACGACTATGTGACGGATGTTTTCGTTTTGAAACCGATGAACGATTCGGCATCTGTTGTACGATTTTACGCTGCGCCTGACTTAAAGCCATGGAACGCTTACGCGCATAATCATTGATATCCGCATCCACTTCCTGACTGATCACGCTCCAGTTGACACCGATTGCATCACAATACGCATGAACAAAGTACCGGACAAACGAAAAGTCATCCGAGAAAACATCAAGATTATGTTCTTCAATGGCCTGAATATACTGCGGAGCCAGACGTGTCTGACTGGATACATATTCAATAGTGAGATTTAAATCCATTCGTCTTTGTCTAAGAATATGATAATAGGCCATCTGTTCTCCCCCTTTTAGCCATTCCATTATATCAAAATGGTTCCTAAATTTCTTAGAAAATCCTATTTTTTTTCATTCTTCATCCAAAGATAAAATTTCAGCAATTTTTGTACGCAATACCGGTAGTACATCTTGTTTGAACCATGGATTCTTTTGTTGCCAGCGAAAGTTCAATGGACTCGGATGCACAATAGGAAAATACAAAGGTAGATATTCTGAAAAAGAGCGTACAGTTTCGGTTAAATTTTTCTTCATCGAGTGCTGTAGATAATGTGCCATCGCATATTTTCCCACTAAAATGGTCATTTCTACAGAAGGCATATTATCAAAAAGCTTTTTATGATAAGTATCGGCAACCCAGGGCCGTGGTGGAAGATCCCCGGTCTTTCCCTTTCCCGGATAATAAAAATCCATAGGTACAATGGCAATCTGCTTAGAGTAAAAAATCGAAGCGGAGATTCCCATCCATTCCATTAAAGTCTGCCCTGATTTATCATGGAAAGGAATCCCATTTTGTTCCACCTGTCTTCCCGGCGCCTGCCCGATTATACAGATTTTTGCCTGTGGATCAACCTGCAGAATCGGTAAGATACCTCTTTCTGTAAATTCTTGATTTCTTGGATCTTCCGAAATTTTTTTGATGATAGTCTCTAAACGCATATAGATTTCCTCTTCTTCATTCTTGAAAGGAGTATAACATCTACTATGAAAAAAATATATTTCTTTGCATAAAACAGATAAAAAGCACTCTAAGAGTGCTTTTTATCAAGTATCGAAAGGAATCGATATGAATAAATTGTCTCACACACAATAAGGAAGGATGTAAGTATGTGAGTTGTTGAAATTGAGCCTTATTTCAACTTTATTCGTCTTTATAGTACACCTGCTTTCATAAAATGTAAACCCTTTCATTTGTAAAAATCAAATAAAAAAACAAAATTTACAACAATAAACTTATAATGAAAGCCAATATTGCTAAAGAAGTCGCTTAAAAAGAAGCGATTTTTGACGAGTTATGGCACCATAACAGGTCACACATATAAAATAAATCAAAAATAATCGACTAAACGCAAAAGAACCTGCCCCAAACCAGCCATAAAGCAAACAGATCACAATCAGTACATTATGATTTCTAAAAAGTACTTGCACCTTTTTTTGATGGATATCCTAACTGTCAATTTAAAAAATCGATGTGTTTGTTTTGATGTAACCACCAAAGTTTCTAAATAGAAGATATACAGAAACTTTTCATTGTTACCTTCCTATACAGGGAAATCTATGTATCATGGCAGCACAAATTATTTCTATTCATTTGACCATAAAAAAGAATGCCTTTTCAGACATTCCTATTCACTCATTAATTTCTTATCAATGGCAGCGGCTGCTCTTTTTCCGGCTCCCATCGCATTGATAACAGTGGCTGCACCAGAAACCGCATCGCCTCCGGCATAAATATTTTCACGGGAAGTTAAACCATCTTCATCACAAATGAAACATCCTTTTCGATTGACTTCCAGGCCTTTTGTCGTATGACGAATCAATGGATTCGGGCTTGTACCGATGGCCATGATCATACAGTCGATATCAATAGTGAAATTAGAACCTTCGATCGGCACCGGTCTTCTTCTTCCGCTTTCATCCGGTTCACCTAGTTCCATACGAATACATTCGATCTGTTTACACCAGCCTTGATCGTCACCGATAACACGAACCGGATTGCATAAAAGATCAAAGATGATACCTTCTTCCTCGGCATGCTCAACCTCTTCTTTTCGAGCCGGCAGTTCCTCCATACTTCGACGATATACGATATGCACCTCAGCGCCTAGACGTCTGGCACATCGAGCCGCATCCATGGCAACGTTTCCACCACCTACGACAACACATTTGGTAGGATGTTGTACCGGTGTATCGCTGTCTTCCTGATATGCTTTCATCAAATTGATACGTGTTAAAAATTCATTGGCCGAATAAACACCGATCAAGTTTTCTCCAGGTAATCCCATAAAGTTAGGAAGACCGGCACCTGAACCGATAAATACAGCTTCATAGCCTTCTTCCATAATAGAATCGATGGAATCAGAACGCCCCACAATAAAGTTTGTGATGATTTCTACACCTAATTCTTTTAAGTGGCTGATTTCTTTTTGCACGATTTCCTTTGGTAAACGAAACTCCGGAATACCGTACATCAATACACCTCCGGCAACATGAAGGGCTTCAAAGATCGTTACCTGATATCCCAGCTTGGCCAAATCTCCGGCACAGGTCAACCCGGCAGGTCCGGCACCTACGATGGCCACCTTATGACCATTTGACTGTGGTTTTTCAAAAGGTGTGTCGTTATGTTCTCTGTGATAATCGGCAACAAATCGTTCCAAACGACCGATCGCAACCGGCTCATTTTTAATACCGCGAACGCAGACTTTTTCACATTGATTTTCCTGTGGACAGACACGACCGCAAATAGCCGGTAATGTGCTGGTCAAAGAAATGATCTTATATGCTTCTTCAAACTCTCCCTGCGCTACTTTTTCAATAAAATCCGGAATATGGATATTCACAGGACAGCCGCTTACACAAGGCTGATGTTTACAATGCAGGCAGCGAGTTGCTTCTTCAACCGCCATTTCCGGCGTATATCCTAAAGCAACTTCATCAAAATTTGTGATACGAACAGCCGGATCCTGAACCGGCATCGCAACTTTATCCGGACGCATATTTGGCATATTATTCAACCTCCTTATTCAGAAGATGACAAGCTTCATCTCGCTTATGTGCTTCAAAGCTTTTATAAGCCGTATTTCGAGCCATAGCCTGATCAAAATCAACTAAATGGCCATCAAAATCTGGTCCATCTACACAGGCAAACTTGATTTCATCTCCAACCTTCAAACGACAACCACCGCACATTCCGGTACCATCGATCATCACAGGGTTCATTGATACCGTAGTTGGAATATTGTATTTCTTTGTTGTTAAAGAGACAAATTTCATCATGACGATCGGACCGATAGCCACAACTTCGTCAAATTTTTCACCGCCTGTGATCAAGTCTTCCAGCTTATTGGTAACTAAGCCTTTTTCTCCAACAGAACCATCATCACTCATTAGATAATAGGCATCACTGACTTTCTTAAATTCCTCTTCCAGGATTACAAGATCTTTGTTTCGAAAACCAACGATCGTTGTCACATCAGCACCCGCTTCATGAAAAGCCTTGGCAGTCGGATAAGCGATGGCACATCCAACACCACCACCGATGATACAAACCTTCTTATTTCCATCGATCACACTTGGTTTACCTAAAGGACCGGCGAAATCTTTTAAACAATCTCCTTCATTTAGTGCGTTTAAAAGCATGGTCGTTTCCCCAACAACCTGGAAAATGATCGTAACCGTACCTTTTTCTGGATTACTGTCGGCAATCGTCAAAGGAAGACGTTCTCCCCGCTTGTGAACACGTAAAATAATAAACTGGCCGGCTTTAGCTCGTTTGGCTACAAAAGGCGCTTCGATTACCATACGAGTTACAGTCGGATTTAAAGCTTCTTTTTTCAATATTTTATACATAACATTCCTCACCCGTTGAAAATTATATCATAAAACTTTGAAAATTTATTACATTTTTTATCATTTAGAATTATAGACCAAATCAAAATGAACCATTGGAAGCTTTTCTTCCAGTCCGGTATCGTAATCCTTCTGTCCGATAAAGCTTAAAAAATCTTCATCCCTGGTCGAATCCTCCAGACACTCCAAAAGTAACGCATTCACCTTAAAGGCTTTATCCATCGCTCTATCATACAAATCAAAGAAGCTTTCTGTACTTTTGATCTCCTCATCGCAGGGATGTACCCATTCTTTATGTAACAGATTGATTGTATCAAATGGATCTTCCGGTTGATTGGGCACAAAGAAGCCCGAAACAGCGCTTTCTGTATTTGTCAGTTTTTCGATATTGTGAAAGAAATGAAATTTTTTACCCGAGGCATCGTAAAAGACCTTCTGCATAAAATTCCAGTCCTCTATGCTTTCTAAAATTTGATGCGGTTTGACATCCACACCATAGATTTGTCTTGCCACCGGCACATAAATACGTGCAATCGCCCGCACTTGTTCTAAAGAAGCATCTGTGATCATATAAGCCTTGAAATCCTGAATCGTCTGTTCTCTTTTGACCTTCAACATGATCGCATCGATCAAAGATTCAAAGCGATGATGCCACCAGCTGCTTTGTGCACTTTTACATCCTGTTCGATAATACACATACGGATGCGCCGTTGAATCCAGCGACCAATGCATCAAATGTCCCATCAAATAGGCCGTCATATCTTTTTGAATCTCTTTGTCTTTTTCCTTACGAATACAGGCAAGCGCACATTGATAAAACTCACGTATATGTTGCGAATGCACTTTGCTTCCTAATTTTCTTAACGGTGTCTTTTGAAACGCTCTGGTTGGACTTAAACCATGAAAGAACAAAAAATCCGGACCGTTGGCACCAATTTCCACCAATTGTTTTCTAGGTAACAGCCATTCTTGTAAACTGGTACTGGCATCTTCTAAAAACTCATTGGCAAATAATGTATGAGTAATGATATTAGGCATTTTCTTCCTCCTTGATCTGATTTATCAATCCATGATACACCACATATTCCGCATAAGTATCCATTCGACAATAATTTCGAATATCCTCGCGAATCTTTTTTTGATCCGCCACACTGGCCTGTTCGATCGTACGATAGGCATGCACCGCATTTAAACCATCATGGATCGCCAGTTGTTTATAAGAAACTTCATCGGTAAAAACAGGCAATACATTTTTTAAAGAATAATGACCTCGCATACGATTGTCATAATAGATTCCGGTTTCAAATGGTTTAGATAGATCCATCATACGATCGCAAACTGCTTTTAGGCGATCGGCATATTCCGGAAACTGTTCAGCAAGCTGCATCAATCGTAATTTTTCAGCCCCCTCCATATTATAGACAAGGATCGAACCTTCGGATGGAAGATCGTTAAGTAACGATTCGATAAATGCTTTACGACAATCACTGGTGCCAAAGAAATCACGATGCTCCAATTCTTTTTGACGGGTTTCAATATGCAGGCTGTATTGAAAACATAGTACATCAAATGGTTTCATGTTCGGATAAGGTGGTATGCCAAAGGTATCCCACTCAAAATCTAAATAACTGATCGGATATTTTACCTTATCCAGCCATTGTGACAAGGCCAGTCGATCCATAAAAAAGCCATTGCGACTTGCCATGAACTGTGCATACTGTAAGCGATAGCCTTCCAGCTGATCGATATCCATTTGAGAAATGTGACGCAATCCCTGCCGATACGCTTCCAGTTTATTTTGTGAAGTCGTCAAAAACAAAACGGAATCATCCGGCAAAACCGAATCATCAAAACAGGAAGCATAATAACTGCACCGTCTTCCGGCCGTACAATTCTTATTTCGCTCCATGTTGATTTCGCTTTGAGCTACGATCTCTTTGGTCTTGGCAATGCAGGCGTCCAAATCGACATCAATAGCTTGCACACGCGAATCGATATTCTTTGATGGATTATTTCGACGGTTGAAGAAACAGTCCCCTTTTACCAACAAAGAATGAAGATCCAGGTCTTCCTTACGCACATAATCTTTCTGTATGTAGATAATTTCATGCGATACGATCGATATCCCGGCCTTTTGGGCAATCAGATCATTTAATTTCATGCGAAAGGCTTCACTTTCCCTGGGATAACAACTCAAATACGGATAGATCGCATGATATCCCTCTTCCCTTTTTATCAATACAGGAATCTGTGTTCGACATTCATCATAAGAGAAACGGGCAAAGAGAATCACGGATGTATCTTTCATTTTCGCCATAGTCATCTCATTGGTATCCCCAACTTGTCCACATACGGCATCCTCCAATCCTAAATATGCTTTCCACAAAGAGGAGAATGGTTCAATCATATGGAAATATTGTTTAGGAAGACTGATTTTATGATAAATGTTCCAGGCATACTTTTCACAGCAAAGCGCATGCAGGATATCAGTAACATGAATCATCATAAGGTTCACCTGTTTCTAAAAAAGCACGAATTTTTGATGTAAATTCTTCCCGATAGCTTTCGGGTTCTACAAGCGTTACTTTGCCATCAAAAGAAAAAATCTGACGATAGAGCTCATAACGATCCGGACTCTTGAAGCTATAGAGAATACCACGAGGCGTTTCAGCTTCTTTTTTCAATTCAACGCCCCAGCCTTTATATTCTTCAAAACGATCGACTTGATCTTTTTGGACCAGCACTTTCACACGTTTAAAATCGTTTTTGATGATCCCAAAACGACTGATGATAGACATCAGCTGATATTGTGAATCCCACAGGAATATATCTTTAGTCTTTGTTAGCGATCGCATGCGCTTTTCACTGAAGCGATAGACACGATATTCCTTGCGCAAATGGGAAAAGCCAACCAGATAATAAGTATTGCGATAATGGATCACATCATAGGGATCCAGTTCAAAAGACAGACAGGTCTCATTTTTAGTCCCTTGATATTCCAGCTGTAAGGTTCGATGTTGAAGAATCGCTTCCATCGCAAGATCCAACATTCTTTGCAGGTTGACAGATAGCTTTTCACCCGGACTTTCCAAATAGCGTATAGAAACCGGCACTTTTTGATGACTGACATCAAGCACCTTATCCATTGCACTGCGATAGGCCGGATAAAAAGAAACTTCCGGATGTCCTTTCATAAAAGAAATACCTTCTTCCAAGGCTGCCATTTCTTCTTCTGTCAAACGAGTGACCGGCATAAGCTGTTCTTCATCCAACATATAACCGCCATAAGGCCCTTTCTTTTCAATGATATTAAAACCGGCTGTCACCAGCTCTTTTTTAAATTCACGAATATTTCGAGGATTTGTTTCCAGCTCCTGTGCTAAAACACGGGTACTTACCGGGTATTTTGTTCCCGTTGCCCTTAATATCATCAACATGCGAATCGTCAATGCACATCGATTCATAATTCTCACTTCCAAACTGTCTCAATTGTACCATGCCCGCTGTATAAAAAAAAAACTCCTAAGAGTTTTTAATTTGATCTTTGTATTTGATCCGCTTTCGAATATCTTCTCCCAACAGCTGATAGATACATGAGCAGATCGGAATAAAGATGATCATTCCCAGAATACCGGCAAGACTGCCGCCTACGGTTACCGCAACGATCACATACATCGGCGGAAGTCCTACACTTCTTCCTACAACATTTGGATAGATGAAATTGCCTTCGACTTGTTGAATACAAATAAACAAGATCAGAAAGTAAATGGCACTCATCGGGTTTTCAACCGCAATAAACAGGGATGCCAAAATAGCACTGACCAAAGCTCCAAACATAGGGACATAAGCACCGATCGCAACGATGATACCGGTAAGCAGTGCATAAGGAATCTGAAAGATCGTACAGCCGATAAAAACCAGTGTTCCCAGAATCAAGCATTCACAGCTGGTTCCGGCAATATAACTTGTAAATGTCTTTTTGACAATCGAGCATACGTGCATCGTCTTATCATAATAGGGATTGGGAATGTAAGCCTTTAATAAAGCTTTTAATTCACGAACAAACGTTTTCTTGTTGAATAATAAGATAAAAGAAAACATGATCGCGATACAGGCACTGGCCACAACGGAAAACGTAGTTGTCAATGCGGAGTAAATCGAATCAAAAATACCGTTGGCACCACCGGAAAAGACCCAACCAAACAATCCAGGCAACATATCCGCCAGCTTATCCATATCACTTAAAGAAGAACGCATATCCAGTAATGGTTCATGAATCGATTCAATTGGTTTTGTGACATCTAAAAGCCAGGCGTAAAAATGATTTAACGCATTTGGCATCTGTTCTACGATACTTTGAATAGAATCTAACAACTGCGGACTCAATAAAAACACAAAGCCTAATATAATCGAAAAGACAAAAATAATGGCAAGGATATTGGCAATGGCCCTAGGTCCTGTCGTATCTTTGACATGGAACCATAAACCAGCATATTTCATCAATCCATTCGAGACAATATTAAAGATAAAAGCGAGACCTGCCCCAAAAATAAAAGGATAACAGATCGCAATCAGTCGCATCAAAAAATCATAAATCAGACTGGCATTGAATATCAGTAAGATCAAAACAGCTGTAAACAAAATCAGTCGCTTGATCATAGATTCTAAGGCTCTTCCATTTTGTTTCATTCGGTTCACCACCTATGCAGTATTGTACTTCAAAATCTAACGCAACTCAAGAAATCAAGGAATTTCTACTATTTATATGTGCATTGCCTTCAAATGAATGATTTTGATTTGTAATCTTTTACATATCTTTGAAAATCAACTTTATTTTTTTACATTTTCTCTTTACATTAAGCATGCTCTCTACTAGAATAGTTCCATTAGAAATTGAGGTGATCAACCATGGATACAAAGTATATTTTTGTGACCGGCGGTGTTGTTTCCGGATTGGGAAAAGGAATCAGTGCTGCCAGCTTAGGACGACTTTTAAAAGCGCGCGGCTATAAAGTAACAAGCCAGAAGCTGGATCCTTATATCAATGTGGATCCCGGCACGATGTCGCCTTTTCAGCACGGTGAAGTTTTTGTGACCGATGATGGCCTGGAAGCCGATTTGGACTTAGGCCACTATGAACGTTTTATTGATGAAAACCTGCACTCTTATTCCAATCTAACAACCGGAAAAGTTTATTGGAATGTATTAAATAAGGAACGTGACGGAAAATATTTAGGACAGACTGTACAAGTAATTCCGCATATTACCGATGAGATCAAGAATTTTATCATTCAGGCCGGACGACATGCACAAGCGGATTTTGTGATCACAGAGATCGGCGGAACGACCGGTGATATCGAAAGCCAGCCTTTTTTAGAGTCCATTCGACAGGTGGCTTTAGATGTCGGAAGACAAAACTGCATCTTCATTCACGTAACATATATTCCCTATATTTCCGGAAGCAAGGAATATAAATCCAAACCGACACAACATTCTGTGAAGGAACTTCGTTCCTATGGAATTACGCCGGATATCATCATTGCTCGTTGTGATGAAAAGATTCCGCAAAGCGTAACGGATAAAATCTCTTTATTCTGTAATGTGCCTAAAGAATGTGTCATTGAAAATACAACATTAGATTCTTTATATGAAGTTCCGTTAATGTTGGAAGAACAAAATTTAGCCGATATCATCTGTCAAAAGGTCGGTTTAGAAGTTCGTCAACCCGATTTGGAAGACTGGAGAGCCATGGTACAAACCATTAAAGAAGCCAAAGAACCGGTTCGTATTGCCCTAGTCGGAAAATATGTTGCGTTACACGATGCTTATTTAAGCGTCAGCGAAGCTTTATATCATGCCGGCTTTAAATGTGGTGCCGATGTAAAGATCAAATGGATCGATTCTGAAAAGATTGAAGACCAAAATCTCGATGAAGTCTTTAAAGATATCGATGGTATTATCTTACCTGGTGGTTTTGGGGATCGCGGCATAGAAGGAATGATCGATGTAGCGTGGTATGCCTATCAAAACAACATTCCATATTTAGGTATTTGTCTGGGTATGCAGATCATGGCCATCGCCTTTGCCCGTCATGTTTTAGGTTTGAGCGATGCCAATTCTTACGAGTTTGATCCTCTAAGCAAAAATACGATCATTGATTTTATGGAAGATCAGAACAGTGAGATGCGAAAAGGAGGTACGATGCGCTTAGGAAGCTATCCTTGTGCCGTTCGTCCGGACAGTCTGTTAAACCGCTTGTACAAACAGGAGATGATCGATGAAAGACATCGCCATCGTTTCGAATTCAATAACTATTATCGCAGTGACTTTGAACAAAACGGAATGTTGATTTCCGGTACCAGTCCGGATAAGCAGCTTGTGGAAGCAATTGAATCTATTAAGCATCCGTTTTATATCGGTGTACAATTCCATCCGGAATTTAAATCTCGCCCAAACCGGGCCCATCCGCTCTTTGTAGGCTTGATCGAAGCCAGTCTGAAAAACCGAAATGATGAAAAGAGTTTTATTCATTGTGAATAATTGGTAAAATAACAGTAACGTAATGGAGGAATTTGTATGAAGATTGTTGACGAATTTTTTGGATGTGATGTATTCGGGCCTGCTGCGATGCAACGCTATTTACCACATGCGATCTATAAACAGATGATCGATGTCATGGAGCATGGAAAAGAGCTCCCTAAAGAAATTGCCGATACCGTTGCCAATGCCATGAAAGACTGGGCCATGGACAAGGGTGCAACGCACTATACACACTGGTTTCAACCAATGACCGGCATCACGGCCGAAAAACACGATGCCTTTATCAATCCGACCGGTCCTAATTCTGTAATCAGCGATTTTCGCGGAAAAGAATTAATCAAAGGAGAGCCGGATGCCTCCAGTTTTCCCAGCGGTGGATTACGCGCCACATTTGAAGCACGTGGCTATACCGCATGGGATCCGACAAGCTTTGCCTTTGTCAAAGAAAAGACCTTATATATACCAACTTTGTTTTGCAGCTATGATGGCTCTTCGCTGGATAAGAAGACTCCGCTTTTACGAAGCATCGATGCTTTGGATAAAGCAGCAGTTCGCCTTTTAAATCTGATGGGCTATCATACCAAAAAGATCACGATCACCGTTGGGCCGGAACAAGAATATTTTCTGATCGATGAAAATCTCTTTAAACAACGCCTGGATTTGATGGTTACCGGACGTACTTTATTTGGTGCACCACCGGTCAAGGGACAAGAACTAGACGATCACTACTTCGGTAATATTGACGAAAGAGTCAAAGCGTATATGGAAGAAGTTGATCAGGAGCTTTGGAAGCTGGGTGTCTTTGCGAAGACTGAACATAAAGAGGTGGCTCCCTGCCAGTTTGAGTTAGCACCGGTTTTCAGCTCCGTAAACAGCGCCAACGATCAAAACCAGATCACAATGGATGTTTTAAAGCGGGTAGCTCGCCATCATGGATTCGTCTGTCTGCTTCATGAAAAACCATTTGAAGGTGTCAACGGTTCCGGTAAACACAATAACTGGTCCTTTAGTACCGACAGCCATGAAAATCTTTTAGAACCCGGTGATGATCCAAAAGACAACATTCGTTTCTTGACGATTCTTGCGGCTATCATCAAAGGAGTTGACGAATACCAGGATTTGCTTAGACTTTCCGTTGCCAGTGCCGGAAACGATCATCGACTGGGAGCCAATGAGGCACCACCGGCCATCATCTCCATTTATCTGGGCGATGAATTGACCGCTATCCTGGAAGCAATTGAACAAGGAAAAGAATATGTGGAGAACACCAATCGTAAATTGGAGTTAGGTGTTAGTGCCTTACCGCCGATTTCCAAGGATTCCACCGACCGCAACCGTACTTCTCCGTTTGCGTTTACCGGAAACAAATTTGAGTTCCGTATGTTGGGATCAGCCTTGAACATCTCCTGTCCCAATACGATTTTAAATACGATCGTAGCCGAAGAATTAACACAGTTTGCCGATGAACTGGAAAACTATGCACCGGAACAAAGAACCGAGCATGTGATTTCCATGATTCAAAAAACGCTCAAAGAACATAAACGAATTCTTTTCTCCGGAAATGGATATAGCGAAGAATGGCGTCAGGAAGCCAAAAAACGAGGCTTGCAGGAATTAAAGACAACGGCAGATGCTCTGCCGCATTATACGGCTCCTAAAAATCTGGCGGTGTTTGAAAAACATAAAGTATATTCAGCCAATGAACTCCATGCCCGCGAAAACATTCTTCTGGAAAATTACTATCAAGTCGTTTTGATTGAGGCAAGAACGATGGCTTATATGTTGCGAAAACTAATCTTACCGGCTGTATTTGAATACGAAGCAAAGCTGGCAACGATCATACAAACAAAAAAAGCCAGTGGTATCAATTCTCCACTGGAAGAAAAGATTCTTTTCAACATCAATGAACCATTGGAATTTGTATCCAATCATCTGGAAACTTTAGAAAACTTGATTGAAAAAGTGCCGGCCAGTGAAAAAGAAAAAGCACAATATGCAGCGGATGAATTGTTGCCACTTATGGAAGCCATACGAACACTGACGGATTCCATCGAACAAAACATTCCTAAAGATTTCTGGCCATTACCAGATTACAACGATCTTCTTTTCAAATCTGTACAGTAAAGGGTTGCCACAACGGCAACCCTCTTTTTTTTTTAAATTTGTAAGATCATCGATGAATTAGGTTCTAAGTAAAGTACCCCATTTATATCCACCTGACTTTGGGTAAGCAAATTATTCGCCTGCCCCCGATAATCAATTGGTACTTCTACATTGTCCGGATTCATATTGATGCAAATCCAAAGTGTTTCTTTTTCACTTTTCATTTGATAAATACAGGCTGTATTCGTCAGATAAATCTGTTGATAATCGCATTGATGAAGTGCATCGTGTTCATGCTTGATCGAAATCAGCTTCTGTATATGATCCGTTAATGCATTCCATTCTAAATGCGAAATCTCCGGTCTTAATTCGGTATCGTTCCAATTTTTCTTTCCTTCGATACCCCATTCACTTCCATAATATAAACACGGTATGCCCGGCATCGTAAACAACATCGTATAGATCAATGACAGATGTTCTTTATGAACAAGCTGAGATGCGATGCGCTCTACATCATGATTATCCACAAAGCTCAATAAGTGCTTACCTCGATACAAGCACCAGTTATCTTTACCAAATTGACGATGAAGTGAATGAAGGATCTCAAATAAGTTGGCACTGTTAAAGCTGGAGTATAATCCTTTATAACATTCATAGTTAGTGCAACTATCCAACATTTCCGCATTGACCCATTGATTGTAATCACCATGTAAGGTTTCTCCCAGCAGAAAAAAGGAAGGATCTATTTCCTTACAAGTCCTGTGCAGTGTTTTTAAGAATTCTCGATCCAGACAATAAGCTACATCTAAGCGTAAGCCATCAATTTGAAACTCGTTTCTCCAAAAGGAAATCACATCCAGCAGATATTGTACAACTTCATAATTTTGAAGATTCAATTTCACCAGGTTATTATTCCCTTCCCAATTTTGATAGTTTAAATGATCATCGTAATTATTATTCTCCCAGAAATTAATATAAAACCAATCTTTATAGGAAGAGTTTTCACGATTCATCAAAACATCCTGAAACGCAAAAAAGCCTCTGCCTACATGATTAAATACACCATCCAGAACAACACGAATCCCATTTTCATGTAATAGCCTGCATATAGATGTGAAATCTTCATTCGTTCCCAATCGACTATCCAATTTTTTATAATCGATCGTATCATAACCGTGTGTATGACTTTCAAACACAGGATTAAACAAGATACAATCTACACCCAGCTTCTTTAAATGCGGTATCCAGTCTTTCATACGTAAAATTCGGCTTTCCGATTGAAAGTCATTTTCAAAAGGACAGCCAAAAGCTCCTAACGGATAGATTTGATAAAATACACTTCTATCGCTCCACATATTCTCTCTCCTATTTCTGCAGCAGTATTCTTAAATACGAAACAGCCGTCTCCTTATCAATTCTTTGTTCCTTTAAAAAACTATGCTCTAACACCAAAAGAATCGTGTTGCAATAATGCTCTGCCCATAATCGATTGGGCAGCCCATTATGATCTGAAAAATCAATCGTATCCATAATTTCCAAAATCTGTACTTTCACATACTGTTTAAATCTTGTATAAAGCTCTCCTTCCAGAGAATTATGTACCAGTATGCGAAACAGTCGTTCCTGCCGCTGTTCAAAAAAATCATAAATACGACCAAATACTTCATAGATTCGATGATCCGTGTCCAAATCTTTAAAATCATACAAGCGAACCTTTGATTTTAAAATATCCCAACAATACTCCAAGAGATCGTATTTATCTTCAAAATAATTATAAAAGGTAGCTCTGGGATAATTGCTTAAAGAACAAAGCTCAGAAACCATAATCGTTTCAAAGCTTTTTGTTTCCAATAGATCAAACATCGTACTTGAAAAAGCATCCAATGTACGCATTGCGAATCGATTTCTTTTTTCTAAATTGTAGCGCATAATATTTTTCCCTTATGTATATATTTTTACACGTGTCTAAATACAGAAATATTATAGCTTGAATCCATTTCAATCGCAATACAAAAAAATTAAAGTTTTTCGCTAAATTCAACTAAAAAGTTGATGATTCAACATGAATAGCGTCAGATTCAGGG
>OGRO01000017.1_pt1 | contig 173810 bp, 132 predicted proteins | sample 1553451 | NCBI WGS metagenome assembly OGRO01 (sample SAMEA2580021, study PRJEB22360) | human gut metagenome | reverse complement strand
AAATTTATCTTGAATTTTTGCTTTTTGGGTATTGACTTTTTATAGCTGGTCTTTCTTTAATATCTATCTAATATTATAAATCAATTAGTGAAACTTATTAATCGGATTAGAAAAAAGAATTGATTGATTCGTAGAAACCTGTTATAATAAAGTCACAAACAGAAAAGGAGTTGATACGCATGAGCAGAAACTTAATTATTTATGCTTCTCGTAAGTGCGAAAATTATGTCAACGGTAGAATTGAACATCTCTCCAAAGGCAACTCGGAACAGATTGTTGCGAAATGGGCAAAGGAAGGGGTTCAGAAGTAAAATGGCAATTACAGAATATGCAAAAAAGTATCACAAAAAACTGTTTCCCGGCTATGTTTCTTCTTTCCTGCAAACAAATCCGGAGTTTATCGAACGATTTGACAACTTTACTTTTGATGAAGTGGTGAATCATAGCCAGTTGGATGAAAAAAATCGGTGGCTTTCAATTCTTTCCACGCTGATTGGTTGTCAGGAAATTGATGAGTATAAAGCATTGCTACCGGCATCGTTTCATTTCGGATTAACTCCGGTAGAAGTGAAAGAGATGGTATATCAGGCAACTGCATATCTCGGCATCGGCAGAGTGTTCCCATTTCTGAAAGCAACAAACGAAATCTTTACGGAACTTGGAATTGCTCTGCCGGTGCAAGGACAAGCAACTACTACAACAGAAAACCGACTGGAAAAGGGCATTGAAGCACAGGTTGCTATTTTCGGCGAGCACATGAAAGATTTCTATCAATCTGGCGACCCAGAGAGCAAGCAGATTCATTATTGGCTGACAGACAATTGCTTTGGCAATTATTATATGTAAGTATTTCAGTTTAAAAAATCAAACCTCCTATGATTCATATATGTTCATAGGAGGTTTTTCATTATCTATTTTTAATTAAATAGCTTTTTATTTTCGAAGTACAAAACTTATTCCAACCGCAATGCCACAACCGGATCTTTCTTTGCTGCACTCTTAGATGGAATAAATCCAGCAATCAATGTCAGCAGAACACTAATGGCAATCAGAATAATTGCTGCTGGAATCGGAAGAATCGCACGCAAATTGTTGATGTTGGTGAGATGATGCACCAATAGATTGATTGGAATACAAAGCAAATAGGTAACAAGAACCCCTAACAAACCAGAAGTAAACCCAATAATAATGGTTTCCGCATTAAACATACTGGAAACATCTCGTTTTGATGCACCAATCGCACGGAGAATCCCAATTTCTTTGGTGCGTTCCTGTACAGAAATCAATGTAATTACACCAATCATAATCGAAGAAACAATCAACGAAATGGCTACAAATGCAATCAGTACATAAGTAATGGTATTGATAATCTTCGTAACCGAAGACATCATCAATCCAACATAGTCCGTATACTGAATCTGTGACATCTCATCTTTGCCCTCGTTATAATCTGCAATTGCATCTTCAATGACATCCTTATCTTCAAAAGTTGCCGCATAGAGATTGATTGATGCAGGATCATCTAAATCAATATCCCCCAGTGCTTTCAAGTTGTCCTCATAAGTGGAATCTGAAAACTGCATCAGTTCGTCATAATAGTTCGCACATTGTTCTGCGGTCAACGTGGGAAGCAGCTGATTCAAGGCTTTCAGCAATTCTTCTGGCTGCATCGCTGCCATTTTCTGTTGGACTTGCTGGGCATATTGTGCCTTCACTTGCTGCTGCATCATTTGCGTAAATGTGTCTGTAATTTCGTCATCACTCATGGATTCCAGATAAGATTGCACATCACTTTCACTCATGCTCATTTGCTGCGTCATTCCCTGCAACATTGCCGCTTCCATATCGCTGCGACTCATGCCTTGCATAGACTGCTGCACGGATTCATTCAGCTGTTCTTCTGTAGGAATGCTCATCATCTGAATATACATCTGTGCTTTTCCGCTGTCATCTAATCCATTTACATATTCTAAAAACACCGTCTGTTTCTCTGCATCAGTTGTGCTTCCAGAGCTATCCTTGAATGGCAACCCAGTGAAAATATCTGTATCCTTACTTTCCTTCTGAGCAGCAATTGCATCAGAATCCTTGCTGTGGTCAATCAAATACTTGGTCAAATCGCTGGTATAAACAATCGAACCGGACAGCATCGGAGCGGTGGTATCTTCATTTGGTCGAATAATACCCGTAACTTTTAATTTTAATCCATTGTCATAGAGGTACTGTAATCCGGCATCTGTATCTCGCAAATCGGTATACAGCCCTGTACTTTCGTCATAGCGGTAACAATCGGCATTCAAGATTGTGCGGAAATCCATATCACAGATATCAGCATATGACCAGTTCTTATTGTCCTTTTGCAGCTCCTTGCCATTGACTGCCGCTTCCATGATGTTATCTACATCTTCTTTCGGTTCTAAGCCGAGTGCATACAATGTCATGTCATCCAGTTCATTGTTTTCATCTAATACCAACATAATTTCATCGTAGCTGTTCGGCCACGAACCATAAACCACATCGTATTGCTTTTTCAACAAGTCGTTGATGGGGTTTCCATTCTCTCCGGGAAGCAGTTCCTGCCACAAATTCATAGAAGAACCGCCCATGCCCATCATGGCAGTTGCTTGTTCCCCAAACATGGAGTTGCTGGCATTGGTCATTGCCTGCATATCAATTCCCATATGTTCCAATACCATTTCTTGCATCAATTCTTCGGTGTCTGAATGGATAATTGTTCCATCTACATTCTTAGTATAGATGAGCAAATCCAAATCATATGTATATTGAACCCCGTTGACTGCCTTGTGTAAATCGCTGTCACTGTCTTCCCGTTCGGATTCAATATAGGACTTGAAACTCTTCAAATCATTTTCCGAAGTTTCCATATTGTTCAAAGCGTCCATCATGTCATAAATTGCCGACTTCTTATATACTGCATCTTTGTCATGTGTACTGTCCGAAGTTGCAGAGCCCATAAAAGTTTGCATCAAGGCACTGAGGTCTGTGTTCGTTTTCTGAATTGTCAGCGGATAAGAGGACAATGTTTCCTCTTGAATCACATTAATATAAGTGTTGAAGCCCTGTGAGATGGAGAGTACCAATGCAATTCCAATAATACCAATGCTTCCAGCAAAAGAAGTCAGCATGGTTCTTCCCTTTTTGGTGAACAGATTTTTCAGGGACAACGAAAATGAAGTGCCAAAAGACATCGAAGGTTTTTTCAGCTTCTTTCCGTTTTCGTTGTCAGCTCTATCTGCTTGCAATTCCTGTTGGTATTCCTCTTCTGTCATTGGCTTGGAATCATCTGTCAGTTTGCCGTCCAATACACGAATGATACGGGAGGAATACTGTTCCGCCAATTCCGGATTGTGTGTAACCATGATAATTAAGCGGTCTTTTGAAATTTCCTTGAGAATTTCCATGACTTGAATGCTGGTTTCTGTATCCAATGCACCAGTCGGCTCATCTGCTAAAATAATATCTGGATTATTGACCAATGCCCGTGCGATTGCCACACGCTGCATTTGTCCGCCAGACATTTCACTTGGTTTCTTAGAAAGCTGATTGCCCAATCCCACATCTTCGAGTGCTTTTTTCGCACGTTTTCGACGTTCTGCTTTGGATACGCCCGATAATGTCAATGCCAGTTCTACATTTTGCAGAACCGTCTGATGAGGAATCAAGTTATAGCTTTGGAATACAAACCCAATGGAATGATTGCGGTAGGTGTCCCAATCTCGATCTTTGAAGTCCTTGGTAGAACGCCCATTGATGATTAAATCTCCCTCTGTGTACTGATCCAATCCGCCAATGATGTTCAGCATGGTGGTCTTTCCACAACCGGATGGCCCTAGAATGGAAACGAATTCGTTTCGCCGGAATCGCAAGTCAATGCCTTTTAGTGCATGAACCGTGTTTTCTCCAGTCAGATAGTCTTTTTTGATACCTTTTAACTCCAACATAAAGGTGCTCTTTCCTCCTTTTTGGTATCGGGAAAATTGCGGTTGCCTGCCGGAAAAAAGCCGACAGTTTCACGTGTTATTGTATCACATCGCTAAAAAAATGTCAAGGAAACACCACTGCAACCAGCACCAATCAAAAGAGCCATTTCAAGCGTTTAAATATAATATTCCGGCTCATTTTCGGTAGAAATATATTGCCGGACACTCTGACGAATGATTAAGGTACTCTGTAATTCTGTTTTTACAATTGCCTTATGCCCTCCATTCATGCGGTCTGTCAAGATTTGAATCGCCAGATGTGCCATTTCTGCCTTTGGCAAGGAAACCGTTGTCAGCATTGGCGTTGTATATTGTGATTCTACAATGTTATCACTAGAGATAATGGACGGATGATAATACCACTTCTTGCTTTGTGCCAGATATTTTAGCATACCGATTGCCAGAATATCATTTGCACAATAAAACGCAGTTGGTGGCGTTTCTAGCTTGGAAAAATACGCCATCGCATGATATCCATTCTTTTCATTGGGCATGATATCATAAACATCATCAATATCTGGTGCAATTCCGTGGTGAATGAGTGCTTCCTGATAACCAATATATCTTGTTTCATTGTGGCAGTCCTCTACATAGCCGATTTTTTGATGTCCGCAGGAAATCAGATAATTGACTGCTGTCAGTGCAATCTTTCTGCCATCACATAAAACCTCATCCACTTCATAAGTCGTAGAATTCCGGTTGATGAAGATGAGATTTTTTTCATAACGCTTTAGCGTTTTTAAACCCTTCTAAGAACATTTTCCAATGAGAATCAATCCATCATGCTTCTGCTCTAATGTATGGAACATCCGCCCTGCTAACTTCTCAATCTCTGAAAAATCTGCTTTCTTCTCGCTGGAAAAAACAGCATGCCGCCAGATGTTTTCAATCAATCCCCCACTTTTTCGCACTTCAATTTCTACCAGCCGAAGCATTTCGCTATAAAATGGGTCTGTTTCATCCGAATTGACACGGGTCAATAAAATGTTGATGTGAAAGATTTTTCTCGGTGTATCCCCGTTTTTCAGTGCTCGTGCTGCTTCATTTGGCACATAACCGATTTCCCGTGCAGTCTGTAAAATCTTTTCTTTCAACTCCATCGAATGGCATTTGTGCTCTGAATCTCGCAAAACCCGTGCGACTGTTGAAACCGATGCCCCTGTTATAGCAGCAATTTTTGTAATTGACATATTTTTCACCCCATATCCGATAAAATCTATCTGTATGATATGCTTTATTATAACGACCTCAACTCAGATTGTTAAGCAAAGTGATATCGTTGTCAAATTAAAACAATGATAAATCCCATTGAAATAGTCGGATAAATCAAAAAATACTGAAAGTCCTGCTCCTACACAATATAGAAATAAAGCATCCCGAATCATTGCAGCAAATTCAGAATGTGATTTGTTTTAAAAAATGTATTAAAATCTCCTTGATATGCGTGAAAACTTTGTATATAATGAGCATACAGACGATATTTTTACTTCATCATCAAAAGAAAGGGATTATATTATGAGAATGACTTCAAAATGGATCGCTGCCACACTTGCAGGCTTGCTCACAGTGGTATCTATACCAATGAACGCATTACAGCAAACACAAGCTGCTGATTTTTCTGTATGGATCAACGAAATCTGTACGCAAAATAAATCCTGCCTAACAGACAGTTATGGCGTATATTCCGACTGGATCGAGCTTTATAATTCCAGCGATTCTGCTATCGACTTATCGGGTTATGGCTTATCGGATGACCCAACCAAACCGCTACAGTTTACATTTCCGGAAGGAACGGTGATTGCTGCCGGAGAACACCGCATTCTTTTTGCCTCAAAACAAGCGTCTACCGCTTCTGAATTGCACACTGGCTTCGCCCTGAGTAAGAACGGGGAAACAGTAACACTCGCAAGCCCAAGTGGTGCGATTTTGCAGAAAATCGCCGTGCCGGCACTCGGTAAAAATGTCACCTATGGACGTTCTCCAGATGGCAGCGATACCTTTGAAATCATGACAGCAACCCCGGGCACTGCAAATGAAATTGTCATTGATACCCCTGTATTTTCTGCTTCCTCTGGCTTTTATGGGACAGATTTCTCTTTAACACTCACCTCTTCCAAAAAAGATACCATTTATTATACTTTAGATGGCAGTGATCCGACCACTTCTGAAACGGCTCAGATTTATACTGATGCAATTCTAGTACAAGACCGCACCGATCAAGCAAATCTTTGGAGTGCGTTGGCAGAGGATAACAATTCTGCGACCTCTATCTCCAGAGGAACTGGATACAAAGCACCGAATTTCAATGTTGACAAGGCAACGGTCGTTCGTGCTGCCGTTCAAAATGCAGATGGCGTGTTCAGTGATGTGGTGAGCCAGACTTATTTTGTTACCACAAGCAATCTTGCACAGTATCAGGATTTGACAGTGGTTTCCCTTGTCACCAATCCAGAAAATTTATTTGATCCGGATACTGGTATTTATGTAACGGGTAACCAGTATTTAGACTGGAAAAATAGTGATGCCTATAACCCAGATAAGAGCGTTTGGGATACAGACAATCTGACAAATTATTTTTCCAAGGGAAAAGAATGGGAACGGGAAGCAGCTCTCACGGTTTTCCAAGATGGAAAGGCAGTGGTTGACCAGAATATCGGCATTCGAATCAAGGGGGCTTCCAGCCGAAACAGTGCACAGAAAAACTTTAACCTCTATGCAAGAAGTACATACGGGGCTTCTAAAATCTCCTATCCGCTAATTCCTGATAATTACGCAGCAGATGGAACATTGATTGATCAGTATGATTCCGTATCTCTGCGAGCAGTCAGCGAAGAAGGTCGTTTACGAGATGGCTTCTCTCAAAAGCTGCTCACCGACCGCACCAACCTTACCAAACAGGATATGCAATCTTGTGTGGTGTTTCTCAATGGTGAATATTGGGGCTTATACGAGATGACGGAAAAGTTATCCGATGACTTCATCAAATCCAATTATGATATTCCAAAAGAAAACGTTGCCATGATTAAAAATGGTGCACTGGAAGAAGGCAGTCAAACAGAACTGAATAACTTCTATCAGTTTTTCAAAAAATATGCAGCAGCAGACCTGACCAATGAAGACAATTATCAGGCGGTCTGTGATTTTGTGGATATTGATAGCATGATTGAACACTATGCAGCTGGTATCTATCTGGGAACGTATGACTGGCCAAACTATAACTATGGCGTATGGCGAAATACTGGGGATACAATCGCAGGAAATCCTTATAGTAATGGAAAATGGCGGTTTATCTCTTTTGACTACGATTATACTATGGGCAAAACCTATAAAGATTTTGGCGGTGTAGAGGGTTATGCTTATGACAACTTCCAGCACGTTGCAAATGCAAATGGATTCCCAACGAACTTATTTCTCAACCTATTGCACAACGAAGATTTCCGAAACAAATTTGTCAATGTATACTGTGACTATGCCAACGAAGTCCTCACACCAGAAAAAGCGGATGCAATGATTGCAACTTACAAGCAAGATTATACCGAACAGCTTGCAAATACGACGGTTCGTTGGTGGGGATTCTTTGGCGGTACAAAGGAAAACAACTTACGCTATCAAAAAAATACCTACTTGAATACGACCCTTCCGCAAATACAAACGTTCTTCCAGAAACGTGCAGACTATACAATAGAAGATATGTGCAGTTACTTGAACCTCTCCCCTTCGATGCAAACGATTACACTCAAAACCAATGGAAACGGCAGCATTCAAATCAATAGCATTGTGCCAGATGCTGCAACCGGTTGGAGCGGACAATATTCTCCGGATTGTCCCATTACCTTGACAGCAATTCCTGCGGAGGGTGCAGAATTTTTGGGCTGGGGCGGTGATCTGTCCAGCACAGAAACAACTGTAACACTGACGCTGAAAGAAGCCATGTCCATTACAGCAAATTTCAGCGGTGCACAAGCTGTTCTGGGAGATGTCAACGCAGATGGTGTGTGCTCTGTTGCAGATGCGGTTCTGCTGCAAAAATGGCTGCTGCGTGCTGGAGAAATTACAGATTGGCAAGCTGGTGATTTTGATGAAAATCAAGTTTTGGATATTGTTGACCTTGCACTGCTGAAACGGAAATTATTGAACAAATAAGAAAATGCCACAAAATCAACAGCAACATTGTTATTGAAAAAGCGATAGAGCGGTGATCCACTCTATCGCTTTTTCTAATTCAGCAGTAATCATAATCTCGAATTCTGTTGAAATTTTCATCTTGTTTCTTCCTCAAAAGAATCATCTGACTCTATTTCAACTCGACTTTTTCTCCTGTCTTCATCTACATATTTTTTGAATTCTCGAAAGATTTTCTTTTGTTCCTCGGTTACATCACCAATTAGATAAACAAATCCATTATGAATTCTGATATTCTTTATGATTTCCTTTGGCGGCATCAGTGTTGACATGGTTCATTCTCCATTTCTTTTATATAAATATATTAATAGTCAATGTATTTCCAATCTTCTCATATTCATCTGAAAAGTTTTTATCTAGAAGATATCTTGCAAGCGAAGTTAAATCTTCTTGCCATGTTGTTCTTCCACGACCCAGTTCAGGAATATATTTTCTTTCGAACTTTAATTAATATTATTTTTATAATTAAATTATATATATTTAGCAGTATCATCATCCATCATCATAATCTTGGCTTCTATTGGAATTTTCATCTTGTTTCTTCCTTGAAAGAATCATCTGACTCTACTTCAACTCTACTTCTTTTAAAAATACCTTCCACTTCTTTTTTAAATTTACAGAAAATATTTTTTTGTTCTTATAAAGGCGATTGAATGATTATAAAAGGGGGGAAGACGATGGAAAATGAAAAATTAAACGATTTGATTACATATCTGCTAGCAGAATCTCCTGAGTTGAATAGCTTGACCATTCCGACAAATGAATTAGAGCAGTTTCGTCTATATCGAAGCCTTGTGAACATTCGTCCAGCAGGAAAAACTAGCGATGAATATCTTCAAATAGAAGATGCGTTTTTACAGGAAATGACGCAACGAAAAGGCATTACAAAAATTTCCGATTTACAGCCTACCGAAAATCATATTTATCTTTGGAAAGGCGATATTACAACGCTGCAATGCGGTGCAATTGTCAACGCTGCTAATTCTGGTATGACTGGTTGTTATCATCCCTGCCATAATTGTATTGACAACTGTATTCATACCTTTGCAGGAGTTCGCCTGCGACTGAAATATGCCAAAATTATGAAATTGCAGGGGTACGAAGAACCCATTGGGAAAGCAAAAATTACCCCTGCTTACAACCTGCCCTGTGATTCTGTAATACATACCGTCGGGCCAATCACACAAGGCAGACTCATAAAAAAGCACTGCGAACTTCTGAAAAGCTGTTATCAGAGTTGTCTGGAACTTGCTGTTCAGAACGGATTAAAAAGCATTGCTTTTTGCTGTATTTCAACGAGAGTATTTGGTTTTCCGCAGGAGAAAGCTGCTGAAATTGCAGTGGATACCATCAGAGCATTTCTGAAAACCTATGAAATCGAGGTGATATGTAATGTTTTCACAGAGGAAAATTTTGAAATCTACAAAAGATCACTCGGCTGAAATTGACCGTCTGAAAAATGAAATCGAAACCGCTGATGCCATTGTTATTGGTGCAGGATCAGGGTTGTCCACAGCAGCTGGATTTACTTACAGTGGAGAACGCTTTGAAAAATACTTCTCCGATTTCATTGAAAAATATCAATTTCGAGATATGTATTCCGGTGGTTTCTATCCATTTGAATCTCTAGAAGAACATTGGGCGTACTGGTCGAGATACATCTACATCAACCATTATATGGATGTTGACAATGGCACCTACAAGGGATTTTTCAAGCTTGTAAAAGATAAGGATTATTTCGTACTGACCACGAATGTTGACCACCAATTTCAGAAAGCAGGCTTCGACAAGCATCGACTGTTTTATACGCAAGGAGACTATGGACTGTTTCAATGTTCCCAGCCGTGCTGTCAGGAAACTTATGACAACGAAGCATGCATTCAGGATATGCTAAAAACGCAAAAAAATATGCGTATTCCGACTGAGCTTATTCCACACTGTCCAAAGTGCGGCAAACCTATGACGATGAATCTGCGTGCGGACGATACCTTTGTACAGGACAAAGGTTGGTATCGTGCAGCAGAACGATATGAGGAATTTCTCCGCAGGCACAAAAACTTGCATATATTATTTCTGGAACTCGGCGTGGGATACAATACGCCTGCAATTATTAAGTATTCGTTTTGGCAGATGACGGCGAAAAATTCAAAGGCAGTGTATGCCTGTGTGAACTTCGGCGAAGCATTTTGCCCGAAACAGATTCAATCACAGGCAATTTGTATAAATATAGATATTCATAATTTTTTGAGAAGTAATAAAGCAAACATTTCCATAGCAAAGCCTTGGCTTTTTCTTATTATAATCTATAATTTTCATTACTAAATAAATAATATTTTTTCATCACTTTCCAATCGCATGCAAAAAATCTAGTGCAATCTGAATAACAATCCTATCTTATTTTCACTATATTTCAAAGATACTTTTACCGCAATTTATGGAACAATGAATTTTTATACAAATTTCTATTTTCTGGATATTTCACAAGAAGGGTACTTTTTTCGCAGCAGCTCCAAAATAGTTGACAATCCATTTCAAAAAATGTATAATGAATCATAAAAAATAGCAGCATAAAACCACAAAATTTGACGAAAACAAGAGGTATTGTCAATGAAAAAACATTTCTGGATTACAATTGCATCATGCCTGAGTCTGTTCTTAACTCTATTCATTCCGTCCAACATACACGCACAAGCAGAATCTTCTCACATTGAAAAGATTGATGGAACATTCATCCAGCCGTGGTTGTACATGACCTATGACGAAGAACAATGGGACAATGAAATGCAGGCATTAAAAGAGGTCGGTATCGACTATCTAATCATGGGCGATGTCGCAAATCATAATTCTGATGGAACGTGGACGGTATACTATCCCTCTAAACTGGATTATTTGAGCGATTACATTGCATATGATGCATTAGAACCCTTGCTATATTACTGCGAAAAATATGACATCAAACTCTATCTTGGCATGGGGCTTGATTGTGCTTGGAATAGTGACATCGTTTCGGAAGCAGGTAGAAAAGCCAATCAGACTTACATGAAACAATGCAATGAAATTACGACAGAACTCTACAACCAGTATAAATCTCGCTATCCAAATACTTACTATGGGTTCTACTTTGTGACAGAACTTTATAATACCCTTTATATGGATACTGATACTGGCATTGATGCTTATGCAGACAGTTTAGATGAAATGTTTACAATGGTGATCGAGAATTGCAACGCCTTGGATGAATCCATGCCACTGCTTTTCAGCCCTTATGTCAATATTTTTGGCTATAGTTACGCAAGCGTCAACATTGACCGATTTACAGAATACTGGTCGGATGTTTTAAGCCGTATCCCGTTCCGAAATGGCGATATGATTTGTCCGCAGGATAGCTGTGGCGGTGGTGGTATGGATGTTGCACATCTCGCCGAGTGGACAAAAGCCTATCGAAATGCAGTCGACCGTTCCAACAAAAATCGTGGGACAACGCTTCTCCTTGGAACAAATGCAGAAATGTTCGTGCAGCCAGATGCAGAAAGAATGACTGCTCCGCATGGCGTATCCTATTCCGGTATCAAAAATGTAAGAGATTTTACAACCAGACTTGAAACTGCAAAGCCATTTGTAGATGCTTTATTTTGCTTTGCATACCCACATCACTACTCCCCTTACAACACCGACCCACAGTTTCATGAATGCCTAAAAACCTACCTGAAAACTGGTGAAATCGAATCCGAACCACCAACACCACCAACCAATATCGAAGTTCAACTCATAGAAAGCGATGGAAAACAACTCCCTAGATTTACATTTACAGGCATGAAAGACAATAATTCCGTTGTTCATACCAACATTTATAAGAACGGGAAACTTTATGATTACATTGTCCCTGCTGCAAAAGTTGGTGGCAATGCAACACAAAATATTTGGACAGATTACAACTTTACAGATGACAATGCCATCTATGAAATAGAATGTGTCGATGTCTGCGGAAATGTTTCTAATAAATGTTCCTTTTCACTAGATTGGAATGCACTCAAAGAAACGGGCAGCCTTTCCATTACACCATCTGATGCAATCGACTGGAATTGGACATCCTTGGATTTTCTCAGCTATTCCGTTACAGATTCCGGTGTAAGAATCAATGGTTGTGATAAAAATGCCGTTCATATTGTCATTCCAGATGAAATAGAGGGAAAACCCGTCACAGTCATTGACTGGTATGCCTTTGAACGGTGTGAAAAACTGGAATCTGTTGTCATTCCGGAAACTGTCACACATATCAGCAGATTTGCATTTGCACATTGCATTTCATTGGAATCGGTCAATCTGCCAAAATCACTCTATTCCATTGAACAGTATGCTTTTTATGACTGCCCAAATTTAAAGGGGCTGAACTTGCCGGAAAATCTCAACATCATTGAAGACAGAGCGTTTAGCGGATGCCGATCTATTTCAAAAATTGTCATCCCAAAAAGCTGCCAAAACATTGGCGAGTATGCATTTTTGGATTGCGATTCCTTAAATACGCTCACCTTAAACGGAGAACATACAACGCTTGGTACAAAGTCCTTTGGATATGAATATGATAATGGATATGCTGTAAAAGATGGTTTCCTTTTGATTTCACAAAATGAAAATGCCATTCGTTATGCAGAAGAAAATCATATACAAATCTTATCCGAAATCATTTCTGGCGATGGCAATGCAGACGGTGTATGCAATCTGGCGGATGTGGTACTGCTGCAAAAATGGCTGCTAAATATACCAGAAACAAAACTGATAAACTGGAAAGCAGTGGATTGCAATGAAGACAATCAACTGGATATAATAGATTTGTGTCTGTTAAAAAAGAAACTGCTTGCAGCAAAATAAGAAAAACGGACTTCGTTATTCCAGCGAAGTCCGTTTCTTTTTACAATAATGTTTCTGTCAACTGCGTATTTGCTTAAGAACTTCTCGATAGTAAAACTAATGTTATTATTCTTAATGAATTATTTATGCTTTCATGCAAACTTTAAAAATTCAAGCTTAAACAATTTTATTTTCAAATTTGCTGCACTGCATTCCAGCACCCATTTCTAGATTTGTTTTCAGACAGACACATCTTGCTGTCGTTTCAAACTTCCAGATTCCATTTTTCGGATTCTGAGGTCGAATATATTGATTCGTTGGGTCATACCAATACTTGCAAAACGCACAGCGTTTATTTTTGTTTCCGTTTAAATAATAAGCACACATCATCATAATCACATCCAATCTGTTTTTTATTAGGCGATGAAAAACGGTTATCTGTTCCTGCATCCAATTGCAGTGCTTTACGTTTTTCTAACTTGATGTTTACAAAATCATGGTAGATTCCAAACAATTTATGATGTTAAAATAAGACCGTAAATTTGCTTTTTCTGCAAGAATATCAAAATACTGTGAGGTGAAAAAAAGTGGCAAACGGAGATAGTTATCGGTCAAACGGACAAATTCAGCATTTTCAGATCAAAACGGACACAGACGTCTGCGTTTGCTGTCTTTTTTAACTTGCCTACTGATTTCCCCGTTTGATGCATCAAGCGGGGAATTTTTATGCCCTTTTGACTTTACTATCGTTATTTTCAAAATAAATATAGTAAAGGAAGGTTCAAAATGGAAAAAATGCTTGCAACAATGACAACAAAGCCAAACTATGAAAGTGAAATCATCAAGATTGTCAAAGGAAATGGCTCTCCCAAGGTAATTCTGAATCAGTTGGAGAACTATCACGGCAGCGACATTGCAGATGTGATGGAACAATTGAATGAGCAGGAACGGAGAAAAATCTTTCGCATCTGTCCGGCTGAGATGCTCGCAGAAGCCTTTTCCCATCTAGAAGAAACACAAGCAGGTGCATACCTGAACGAAATTCCACTGAAAAAAGTTACCGAAATTCTCGCTGAATTAGAAACAGATGCCGCAGTAGAAATTCTTCACACGGTCGGAAAAGAAAAACGAGAACCGATAATTGATGCACTGAATGAAGACATCAGAAAAGAAATCCAGTTAATCGCTTCTTTTGATGAGGACGAAATCGGCAGCAAGATGACTACAAATTGTATCATTTTACGGGAAAATCTCACGGTAAAAGATGCGATGAAAGAACTCGTTCGACAGGCTGAAGAAAATGACAACATTTCCACGCTGTTTGTGGTCGATGATACAGACTGTTTTTATGGTGCAATTGCACTGAAAGACCTTATCACTGCAAGAAGTCATGTGCCGCTGGAGCATCTAATTGCAACTTCATTCCCCTATGTATACGCAAATGAAACAATTGATGCTTGCATGGAGCAACTGAAAGATTATTCAGAAGACCTGATTCCAGTGCTGGATAATCAAAACAAGTTGCTCGGTGTTATCACCGCTCAAAGCTTGATTGATGTTGTAGATGAAGAAATGGGAGAAGATTACGCAAAACTGGCTGGTTTAACCGCTGAGGAAGATTTAAACGAGCCACTCAAACAGAGCATGAAAAAACGATTGCCGTGGCTGTTCGCACTGCTATTGCTAGGCCTTTTAGTATCCGTCGTTGTTGGAGCATTTGAAAAAGTCGTTGCACAGCTGACGCTAATCATGGCATTTCAGTCTTTGATTTTGGATATGTCCGGAAATGTCGGCACACAATCTCTTGCTGTTACAATTCGGGTGTTGATGGACGAAAACTTAACATTCCAAAAGAAACTCAAGCTTATTGGAAAAGAAATGCGTGTCGGATTTTTCAATGGATTGCTATTAGGCGTTTTGTCTTTTGTGATGGTCGGGCTATATATTATGCTGTTCAAACATAAGACCATCTTGTTTTCTTTCGCAATTTCCGGCTGTATTGGGGTGTCCTTGATGCTTGCGATGCTGATCTCCAGTGCTGTTGGCACGTTGATTCCGCTGTTCTTCAAAAAAATCAAGGTAGATCCGGCAGTTGCTTCCGGCCCACTGATTACAACTGTAAACGACCTTGTTGCAGTTGTCACATATTATGGTATGAGCTGGATTCTGCTTCTGAACATCTTGAAGTTGGTGTAATGATTTTTTATGATTCCCAGATACAATGATAATCCTCTGCTTCTCCCCATGGATCTAAACCATCTGATTCCCCTACATATAGCAGTTTCTCATTCCGAACCAAAATCAAACATGAATGTTCCGGCTCCCATGGACAATCGCATTCAATTCCGTAGCCGATTTCATCCATTTCTTGCGGATAGACAAGCAATGTGGGATTAGAAAGATAAGACAATAAATTTTCACCGGCTTCATACCCCTGTTTTACAGGTTCTATCTCTACAACAATCTCATCATAAATTCCCATCTCTTTCCATGCATCATACATATAGAGAAAATATGCTGCTAGCATCTCCTGTAGATTCACACAAAAGGCAGCATTTTTCTTTAATTGCTGATACTGTGCAATACAGGCTTCTGCATCTTCAACAGTTGCTCCATCATCTGTAAAAATGGAAACTGACATTTCCCCTTGAAACAACGAATCAGAATCAAATGTTCCCTCTAAAAACCAATTGTTTTCATCTGCTTTTAAGTTTTTTATCATGAAGCAATACTCCTTCTGTGAAAAATTGTTTCTGCATTTTTAGTATATCATATTCGCTTCTGTTTGTCAAAAAAATCAGATTGACAGAATATCTAGTATATTGTAAAATAGAACAAATACTTTATTTGAAAAAGGAGCTAAAAAATGGGCATTTCAAGTACATTATATAGCGGATATTCCAAACAAGAAATAGAAACAAACCGCATTCCAACACCCTTTGGAGCTGCCACAGTATCCATTTCTGGACAGCCAATTTCATTCCACTATACAACCAAACAGCACACTTTTAAAAATGGTATCTCTACACAAATTCATCGAATCCGAATCGATACCTTAAATTATCAACTGGATGATATTCTTGATATTCAAGTTGGAACGATTCGTACATTTGAATTTTTTGATTCTGATGAAAGCACTGTCATGACCAAATACCATGATGACAAATTTTGCATTGCCCTCATTGGATACGATACCGATTATGATTTTCGTACCGATGCATTTTATGGCGGAGATGTTTATTCTTACGATTCTTCCTGTACAGAATCTGGTATCTGTTGCACCATCGTAAGAAATCCGGCTGTATTTTCCCGAGAACATAACCGAATGCTTTATGCTTGGGTAGTCTTTTTACCCGTATCAGATCGCTATGATGCTGCGGATATGATTGATATTGAACTTTTATGATTCTGTTGATGCAATCTTTTCTCTCTGCATTCTATCGGAAAAATCTTCTGATCTCCGAATCTCTTCATCGGAAAGTTCTGGATTCCATCCAAATACTGCATACAGCTGAACAAGAAGATAGGCATTGTCTTTCTGGATATGCTGTAATTGGTCTGCCTTTTCGGTTTCCCCAATTTTCCGAAGCCAGATTTCCAGTTCTCCGCTGTAGTAATTGTAAACCAGTTCTTCCAGACTCAAACAACGCTTTAAATCTTCGATTGTCTTGACATACTCACCATTCATGAACATCATTCTCACCTCCTGAAAATAGAATATCATAGATGCTCTGATAAGTAAACGGCAAACAGTTCCGAAATTTTTTTGATTTTTCGGAACTGTTTTCTCTTGACATTTGATACTGCACCAAAAGGAGTTGATACGATGCACCATCAATTATATGGCTTTCGATTCTCATATTTTGATTTTCATTTTTCTGCAATCACAAATTTTATCATACTGGAAATTCAAAACAATCGTTTTTACTTGCAGTGTTATCACGGCCCTGATATTTATACCATTGACATCACTGACCAAATTGACACATTCTGTGAAAGCATGACGAATATAAATTTGAACGACTGGAATGGAATTAATTTCGATTTTCCAATGGAACTTTTCCCCGGATTTTATTGGAACTTAGAAATTGAAACCGATACTATTTCTCTTCTATGCAAAGGATTGCATAATTTTCCGCCCAACTGGAACGATTTCAAAACCATTCTTCATACTCTTGGTATCAAAAAAGGGCTAGACGCATCCAACCCTTTTTTCTGATGTTCACTTTTCATTGCCAAAACAATTTCAATTTCTTACACCAATGGCTTTCCGCTGAACACAGGAAAGATATTATATGCAACATAATCCCGCAGTTCTTTCATCTACAACAACGTCTGGAAATCTCCGTCTGTAATCACAAAATCTATATCTGCATTGTTTTTCATATGCTCTGGATTCGCTGTTTTTGGCAAAGCAATCGTTCCCAGCTGCAAACCATAACGAATGCACAGCTGTGCAGCAGAAACGCCGTATTTCGCTGCTAGTTCTGTGATGATTGGATTTTTCAGAGCTTCCCCATGTGCAATCGGGAAATAAACTTCTACCTGAATTTGTTCATTCTTGCAGAAATCCAACAGTGCAGAATCTGTTTTTCTATCAATGTTTGTTCCAATTAAAATATTGATTTTAAAAATCAATTGATAAAAATGCTGGATGCAGAAACATTTTTGGCTACAGAAATACACCCATAAGTTCCATTTCTTGTATACTATCCATAAGTATTTCCAGAAACAATTGTAGGATTTATAGAAATTAAAAAAGAATCCTTTGTTTTTCTTGACTTTTTATCCAATTTCTTGTAAAATGGAAAAGAACTATCATCCCCCCATTTTTATGTAGAAAGAAGGACCTTTTTATGTTTTGTAAAAACTGTGGTGCACAAATCAGTGAAACTACCAGATTCTGTCCAAAGTGTGGAACTGCAGCCACTCCACCACCGTCCGTCACATCGCCCAACTCTCCATTTTCTTCACAACAAAGTTCATCATTTTCAACGACTGCACAAAGTACAGCCGCAAAAATCAAAAAGAATCCAATTCAATTGATTCTCATTGTCGCTGGTGTTCTTGTACTTCTCATTATTGTGATTGCATTTTGCAATCGAAGCAAAAACGGTATGAAATCCAGTAGCAAAGCGGCTGGAGCTTATTTAGTTGCTGTTTACGATGAAGATGTAAATGATATTCTAGATCTGGTTCCAGATGAGATCATAAAGCAAATTATGAAAAATTATGGTTGTTCAAAAAAGCAGCTTAAAGAAGCCGTAAAAGCAGAATTGCGTAATGAATCCGAAGATTATCCACATTGTGATTCTGTAACTAGCTACGGCAGTACCAAACAGACACGTCAATATTCAGAATACATTGACCGGCGTGTAGAGGATTGTATGGACGAAGATAAGATTTCTAAAATGGAATTGTGCGTTGTAAATGTAGAAGATGACTACTATTATTATGATCAGCCTGCTTATCAATATGGACGAGATAAACATACTTGGTACAGCATGGATGCCACAAATTTTGTCGCTTATGCGGTATGGGAAAAGTATTAAAATTATTTCCGGTTAAAAAACCGCTGAACAGATTAATTTCTGTTCAGCGGTTTTCCTTTTGTTTTGTTTTTGCGGTCAGGCAGTTACTTCTTCATCCTGTACCACTAATTTTCCATCTTTTGCAGTAATCGTCAATGCACGCAGCGTGTTGGCGTTGTGAATGATGCATTCTGCAATCTGGTCTTCGACTTCCTGCCGAATCACACGGCGGATTTCTCTTGCTCCGTAAGTCTTGCCATATGCCTTTTCTGCAATCAGCTTGCAAGCATCTTCTGTTACGTTCAAGGTAATCTGCTTCTCCAGCAGCGGCTCTTTCATTTCATTCAGCATCAAGCCGGCAATCTTTGCATAATCATCCTTCGTCAGCTTGTTGAATACAATGATTTCATCAATTCGTCCAATGAATTCCGGACGCAGGAATTCCCGCAGGGCTTTCATTGCCCGTTCCTTGGTAACTTCCTCTTCTGTCCGATTGAATCCAACTCCAATGCTCTTATCTGTAGAACCAGCGTTGGAGGTCATGCAGATAATTGTATTTGCAAAGCTGACAGTTCTGCCCTGTGCATCGTCAATCTTTCCTTCATCCAAAATCTGCATCAGGATATTCATGACATCCGGATGTGCTTTTTCAATTTCATCGAACAAAATGACAGAATACGGCTTTCTCCGTACCTTTTCGGTCAACTGTCCAGCTTCATCATAGCCAACATATCCCGGAGGCGAACCAATCATTCTTGCAACCGCATGCTTTTCCATAAATTCTGTCATATCCAACCGAATCAATGGGTCGTTGTCATCGAATAATTCTTCTGACAGGACTTTTACCAGTTCGGTTTTTCCGACACCAGTCGGCCCTACAAAGATGAACGATGCCGGACGGCGTTTATTCGTCAGCTGTACCCGTGTCCGCTTAATTGCCTTTGCCAGAGCAGAAACCGCTTCATCCTGTCCAATAACACGGGCTTTCAAGTGGTCTTCCAGTGCAATCAGCTTGGTATATTCCGTTTCCTGAATCTTGCTGGCTGGGATTCCTGTCCAGAGAGCAATGACTTTTGCAAGGTCTGCTTCTGTTACCTGTACTTGGTCAACCTTCTTTTGCAGCTCTGCAAGACGGTCTTTTGCACGAATCATATCGCCCTTGAGCTTTGCAAGTGCTTCATAATCCACTTCTTCCGTCTGTTCTTCCATCTGCTTTTCCTTGACTTCCAGCTGTTCCAGATTTGCCTTTTCGGTGTCATATTGCGAGATTTCCGGCGACCGCAGACAAGTGCACGCACAGCTTTCATCCATCAGGTCAATCGCTTTATCCGGCAAGAAACGGTCTGTAATATACCGTTCTGCCAGTCTTGCACACAGCCGTACCATTGCATCTGAAATATGCACACGGTGGTGCTGTTCATAATATTTTTTAATGCCGTTCAAAACCTCAATGGTATCTTCTACTGTCGGTTCTTTAACCGTAACTGGCTGGAAACGCCGTTCCAGTGCAGCATCTTTTTCAATATACTTCCGATATTCTTCAAATGTGGTTGCACCGATTACCTGCACTTCGCCACGGGACAACGCTGGTTTCAAGATGTTCGCAGCATTCATAGACCCCTCGGAGTTGCCTGCTCCAACTAAGTTGTGCAATTCATCAATAAAGAGAATGATGTTGCCTTCCTGCTTGACTTCGTTCACTAAGCCCTTAATACGGCTTTCAAACTGTCCACGGAACTGTGTTCCAGCCACCAGAGAAGTCAAATCGAGCAGATAAACTTGCTTACCTTTCAGATAAAACGGAACTTGTCCGGCAGCAATCCGCTGGGCAATGCCCTCTGCAATGGCAGTTTTTCCGACACCCGGCTCACCAATCAAGCAAGGATTGTTCTTGGTACGGCGGCACAGAATCTGCACAACCCGTTCAATTTCCTTATCCCGTCCAATGATGGCATCCATCTTGCCTTCCTCTGCCTTCTGGCTGAGGTTCGTGCAGTAGTTGTTCAGGAATTTCAAGTCTTTCTTTTTCTTCCGCTTTTCTTTTTTGCTTGGCTTTGGCGGTTCTGCGGTAAGATCTTCGCTCGGGAGGGTTTCCTCTTCCTCGTTCTGATTGTCGCCCGAAAACAGCGGCATATTTGGCATATTCTTCATCATGTTCTGGAGAAACGGCGGCAGCGTTCCAGAACCACCCATTTCAAAACTGTCCCCATCCATCATATCCATCATCTGGTCAGACAGCTGTTCCAGCTCTTCATCTGTAATGCCCATATGCTTCATATATTCAGAGATTTGCGGAATATTTAATTCCTTTGCACAGACCATGCAAAGTCCTTCATTCTTCTTTTGATTGCCCTGCTGCGAGGTAATAAATACCACTGCCGGACGCTTTTTGCATCTGCTGCATAAAATCATAACTCCATCACCTTTCTGCAAGTTTCTGTCGGTGGATGAAATACCGACCAGTTATTTTTTCAATTCGTAAAGCAACTGGAATAGATACGTTTTTTGAATCGTTGCCTCTGTGAAAAAGGGCGTTGTTCCCTCTGTTGCAGAAACCACAACTTTTGTCAATACAACCATCATCCAGAGCAAAATCCCCGCTTTTGCCAAACCTGCCAATGCCCCAACAACCAAATCTACGGAAAGTCCCATCTGCTGTACGGGTATCAGGAATAAAACTGCCTGAAACAGCAGCATCAAAACCCCAAAGCATAAACCAAACAAAATTGCCTGCAAGACAGAACAGAGAATTGGTTTCCCATAGGTTGACACCAATTGCTGTGCAGCTGTATGAGTATCGCCCGAAATCACGGATTTTGCAGTTTCTTTCTGTACCGCACCATCTCCGGCAATCTCTTTCATCAGCCAGCTGGGCAAAACGCCATTCGTCAATTCTTCTACGGAATCCGCCGCAGCATCTATCTGCTGATTCACCCACCCGGAATCGAATCCATACTGAGCAGCCGTTCCCTCTGGGTCTGCTAACATACTTTGTACTTGTTCTCTCGAAACCGGAATGCCATTGTCAGAAAGTGCCGTTTGTACCAATCCAGCAACGTCTACCGTATTCAGCTGCCCTTCCACGGCAGAAACCACCGGCTTTTCCAAAAATTCCGTATAACAAAGTTCTGCCAGCGGTTGACTCACCCACAAAGTCACAACTGCACTCAAAATGGTTGCAGCCGTCTGAAGCAGCGAACGGCTAACCCCTTTTCGCATGCCATTCCAGACACAAAGAGCGAGAATCGCCAGAACCACCAAATCATAATACCATGCCATACGCCATTCCCTTATTCTTTAAAGTCCACCCGGTCAATTTTATCATACCGCAGCAAGAACAGATAATTGTCTTTCTTCAGGAAAGAATCATAGGTGCTGTCTAACCGCACCGTTGCTACAGCTTTCCCAGAGAAGTTATAAGCGATAACGGTTTCAGCATTCATCATATAGACCCGGTCACCATAAACCTGCACCGCCTTGGCATCACCATTCACAACGATTTCAATTGGTTCGGATGCAGAGCCGGGGAAAATGACCAGTTTGGTTTCCCGCTTTTCTTCATCCCGAATCAAAACCGCTGCATTTCCGGCATCCACTGCATAATTTTCCAGCGTTCCGCCGTAATCATACTGCGATTCCAAATTTCCCTTGTCATCATAATATGCACAGGTCGTATCACCGATGACGCAGGCATGATTGTTTTCTGTCAAAGACAGTGCTAAACTCAAAGTCGTCAGCGGCTCGGATTCCCATGTATAGTCCGTTGTATCAAACTGAATGCATTTCAGCGTTGCCGTCACATCCCCATCTACGGCACTCAGCTCCGTAAAGACGCAGCCGGTACTGTCTTCATTAAATGCAATATCGCTCAATCGTTCGATACAATTACGAGTATACAGCTTTTTTCCGTTTTTGTCAAATATCTGCAAAACGCAGCTGTACAAATCGGATTCTGTTACCAATGCCACGACCCCTGTCGAGCTGATTGCTCCGGTAATAATTGCCTGATCCATCGTCTTGGTATAGACATTTCCGCTCTGCCGATCCACACGGAATCGTGTTCCGCCATTTTCATACAGCAATGCAAAATAGTCATTGCTCTTTAAAATTGGCTTACTATATGCCAGCTGTCGGGTTTCCTTCAAGTCCCCATGTAAAGAATACAGATACAGATAGGAAGCATTCAGAATAAACAAATCGTTTTCAACAACCGCTGCCCGATAATCGGCATTTTTGGTAATGGAAAGCGGAAAGTTTCCGTCTGCCAGTGTTCCGTCATTCTGTGTAATTACCGATTCGTAGCGTGTGCCGATGCCCTCCAGTTTTGGAATCCAAGCATCCCGCTGCAAATACAAATATCCACAAAAGGCAGCAATCAGCAAAAACAACAGCAATTTCTTCAAATTGTTCTTTGTCCGCTGTTTTTTTCGTTTCTGAACCGCATCAAAATTTGCTTTACTTCCCATTTCGTTCACCTCCGCTGACAGCACTGCCAAAAAACGCATCCCCCTGCGGCAACCGATATGCTGCATCGTCATAAAAGATTTCATGCAGATACAAGCCATATGGCTGCACCGTTCTTCCGGCATAAATGCGGTTGCGTGCTGCTAAAATTTCTGGAATTTCTGACACGGAAAGCTCCCCTTCGCTGACGCTGAGCAGCGTTCCAACCAGAATCCTAATCATATTATACAAAAAACCATTCCCTTTTACAAGGATGAAACAGTCTGTTCCCTGCATTTTTATATCAAATTGATAGATTGTTCGTACAGTATCTTTATTTTCTGTGCATCCTGAACAAAAGCTGGCAAAGTCATGCGTTCCTTTCAGCAAGTCTGCCGCTGCCTGCATCTGGTCAATCCGCAAAGCACGCCGATAATGCAACGCTCTGTCAGCGGCAAACGGATTTTTCGATTCGCTATTGTGAATCCAGTAACGATATGTTTTCGCCTGACAGCAAAACCGTGCATGAAACGTATCCTTTACTTCTTCACAAGATAAAATCGAAATATCCTCCGGCAAATATCCATTCAATCCCCGCACAAAATTCCGGCAGGGAATGGGATTTTCTGTGGTAAGCGAGAAACAGAACTGCTCCGCATGTACGCCGGTGTCTGTTCGGGAACATCCGGCAATCACCGTCGGGGTGTTCAGCAGCTTGGAAACCGCTGCCTCTACCACCGCCTGCACGGTGTTTGCATTGTTCTGTCGCTGATAGCCATGATAGCGTGTCCCACAATATGCCATCATTACTTTTAAGGTTCGCATGTTTTTCTCCTTCTGCCCACAGAATTGCTTCTGCAAGCACGTTTTTGCTTTTGTTCGATGACAAAACAGAATGTCAACAATAAAATGGCACTGCCGCAGCAAATCGTTCCGACAACCGTTCCTTTCGGGCAATACCGCAGTGCAATTGTGTGTGTTCCGCTGGAAACCGGAACACCGAGCATTGCTCCACCAATTGAAATGGTTTCTGTTTGTTTCCCGTCTATGGTGACATGCCAGCCATCTTCCGCCGGAATTGAGAGATAACAGATTCCATCGTGGTCAGCATTTAGCGTTCCCGTCAAACGAGTATCACTCCAGTCTGTCACCTGTAACCCACCAGCGGCAAGCTGCTGATAGCCCTGTTCTAAAACATCCTGATTCAAAGCGTAGACAAATAATGTAATCGCTCCGTTCTGGATGCTCTTGCGGTCAACATTCCATTTTAAAGTTGCCTTTTCTCCGGCTTTATAGCTGCCCAACGGGAAAATATACGGCTGTTTTGCAAGTTTCTGGGAAAATGTATAGCGTTCATTCTGATAAATGTCTACTTCCTCCACCTTATCTACAGATAAATACGCATATAACAACGTATCCTGCTCCGGCATAAAATTATATTTTAGATACGGTTCTGCTGCCGTACTCATCGGGAAATAGGTATAATATCCGTAGCCATTCCGGCTGACTTCGACACCGCTGTGCCCAACATCTTTGACATCGACTGCTGTATATAGAGGTTCTGTGATGCCTGTCATCTTTGTGAATAAGTCATTCTGTACTTCAAATGCATTTTCGTTGGTATCCACGGAAAAATCTGCTGTTTCCGAATTTACCAGAAAGCCAACCGGCAACGCATAGCGATTGCGGTAGCTTGTAACCGTATCACTGACAGCAACTTTCTCAACCGTTTCTGCTTCTGGCATAAATCCGGTTTTCTGAATCAGATAACGAACCCCTAACAGCATATCTAAATACGGCGTGCTATGAGCGTAATAATACCGATTTCCTGCCTCGGAAGCTGGCATTCCCAGCTTTTTCAAAAAGGTACTTACCTTGCAGTTTGCCAGAGAGGAAAACTGCGAAACGCCTCGATATTGATACAGTGCAGGGTCATTTAAGGTGTACCAGCTGGTCAACTCAATGCGATAAAATGCATTCTCTGGTTCTTGCTCTTCAATCTGCGAAAGCAATGCTTCTACCGATTCGTATTTTTCCGGATACGAGGTATAATCTGAAGTGGAAACTGCCTCTGTTGCAATCCGAACATGACAGCCCATTTCTACCAGCATCACAACCAGCATACCAGCGGCAAAAACACGCCGGTGCAGCAGTCCCAACTTGTGCAGCAACATCCACAACAGATATGCCAGCATTGTCATCCCTGTATACAGAACGACTTGTTTCCGGTCGGTCGTATAGACAAGGAACAAGAATACTCCGCTGCAAAGCACCATTGCAATCAAATCCAGCCACTTCATTCGCCGCTCCAACAGCAGCAAATAAGCACGATATGCCAGTGTCAACAGGGCAAACGAAAACAAGAAGGAAAACCGATAGGGCAACATATTCGGAAAATGACAGCCGTGCCAGAGATAATTCAAGATGTTCCAGTTACAGCTTACCAGCAGGAACGCCAGAACCAGAATTGCCCCGACTTTCTCCCGAATCCGAATTGACCTTGCCCGGAGAAACATCCCCACCAATACCACACAGAGCACCCCACAATACAGGTTTGGCTTGCCCTCTTTGACCGTTGGAATCTGATAGGCAAGCAGCTGCGAAAGCAGATCTCTCCATGTTTCATAGAATGTGGAATGCTGCGGAAATGTATTGTGGATGCTATACGTATTCTGCAAGGCGTAATAAGTTGGCAGCAGCAAAATGCTGCTGATTGCCAAGCCGAGAATAGTTGCTGCCAGCATTTTTCCGCTGCGAGTCAAAAACCGCTTGAATCCCATTCCCGTAAAGATACAAATGCAGAAGTATGCAATCACAGTGAAAATGCAGATGAAAAAGCCAATATAGAAATTCGCCAACATCGCCAATGCTAGTGAAACTGTATACAGACGATAAGAACCCGTCCGCACTAGTCGCACAACGCCTAGCATCACTAGTGGCAGCAGTGCCACGGTATCTAGCCAAATGATGTTCCAAGAATACCCCATCATGAAATCACAGAGGGCATACATCGTTCCAAACAGACAAAGTGAACTGTCATTTCTGCCATATGTTCCCTTTAAAAACGCTGCAAAAAAGCCGCCTGCTGCCCCGATTTTCAGCAGTACCAGCCCCGTTACGGTATCTCGCAGCATGGATGCTGGCACAAGCAGCGTCAGCAGATTCAGCGGACTTGCGGTATAATATGCCATCATCGCTGCAAAATTCGACCCCATTCCCGACTGCCATGTATACAGCAGGGATTCCCCATGTTTCAGTTTCTCCTGTAAGATGCAGAGAAACGGATAATACTGATGCCAGAAATCCGTTACTAAAATTTGCCGTGTCCCGAATGGATGCACCTCTAACACAATCCATCCGACTGCTACCAACAGCATAGGCAGCAGCATGGACAGCAGCAAATAGCGTTTCGGATTGTTCCGGTTGGAAGCCAACAAACCAGACCGCATAAATCAGGAACTCCTTTTTATCTTTATCCCAGAATGATCTTCATTGCAATCGAACCGGCAAAGAATACCAGTGTAATGCTCATTGCCAACCAATCTTTTCCGGACAAATGCAATTGTTTCATCTTTGTTCTGCCAATATCACCCCGATAGCAACGGCATTCCATTGCAGTTGCCAATTCTTCCGCCCGGCGAAATGCCGAAACAAACAGCGGAACTAAAATCGGAATCAATGCCTTTGCTCGCTGAATCAGGTTGCCACTCTCCATATCTGCCCCTCTTGCTTTCTGGGCAGCTATGATTTTATCGGTTTCTTCAATCAAAGTTGGAATAAACCGCAGAGCAATCGTCATCATCATGGAAAATGCATGTACTGGGAATTTCAGCTTTTTCAGCGGTGAAAGCAGCCGTTCAATCGCATCCGTCAAGGCAATTGGCGAGGTGGTATAGGTCAGCATAGACGTTCCCACAATCAAAAAACTAATCCGGATGATCATTTGAACACCTGTTTTCACGCCCTCTTGTGTGATTTGCAGGAAGCCCAGCGACCAATAGACCGTTCCATCACGAATGAACAGCAAGTCCAGAATCGCTGTAATCAGCAAAATCGGCAGAATGGGTTTCATGCTCTTGAGCAGCACCTTTGCAGAAATGCCCGAACAAAAGAATGTCAGAAAGAAAAAGGCAATTCCAAACACCATCGAATAAAGATGACTGCCCATAAACAGCATTGTGATGTACAGCAAAGTGATAATGATTTTAAAGCGAGGGTCTAACCGATGAACAAAACTGTTTCCCGGATAATACTGTCCAATGGTAATATCTTTTAGCATTCTGTCCCCTCCTTCTGCTGCCGGTAAAGCTGCAAAATCTGCTGATAGGCAGCTTCTACCGTATAAATATCATCGCTGAGCGGAATGCCCTGCTCTCGCAGCTGCATACAAACTCGGGTAATCTGCGGCACTGCCAGCCCGATTTCCTGCAAGGCTTTTGCCTGCCGGAACACGTTCTCAACCGTGTCATAACAGAACACCTTTCCGGCATTCATCACCAGAATTTTTTCTGCACAGTTTGCCATATCTTCCATGCTGTGAGAAACCAGCAGAACCGTTCTTCCGGTTTCTTTGTGATAACGGCGAATCTCTCGAAGAATATCTTCTCTACCTTTCGGGTCTAGTCCAGCCGTTGGCTCGTCCAAAATCAAAACTTTTGGCCGCAATGCCATAACACCTGCAATTGCAACTCGCCGCTTCTGTCCGCCGGACAAGTCAAACGGTGATTGGTTCAGCTGTGCTTGTGTCAGACCAACCAGAGCAGCCGTTTCTTCCACTCGTTCCTTGATTTCCGCTTCAGACAATCCCATGTTGCGAGGGCCAAACGCAATATCCTTATAAACGGTATCTTCAAAAATCTGATATTCCGGATATTGGAACACCAAACCCACTTGAAAGCGAACTTGCCGGATATTTGTCTTGTCTGCCCAGATGTCTGTTCCATCCAGATAAATTTTTCCGGAAGTCGGACGAATCAGCCCATTAAAATGCTGAATCAAGGTTGACTTTCCCGAACCAGTATGCCCGATAATGCCGACAAATGCTCCCTCTTCAATCTCCAGATTGACATGGTCTACAGCAGTTTTTTCAAACGGTGTGCCAATGCTGTACTGATAGGTCAAATCTTCGGTTTTTAAGATTGCCATGCTGCACCTCCAGTTTTTCCACTCAGCAGTTTTGTCAATGATGCAACGCATTCTTCCTCTGAAATCATGTGTACATCCACCGGACAGCCTGCTTGCTGCAAGCGATATGCAAGTTCTGTCACCTGCGGAACATCTAAGCCTATCTTTTTCAGAGTTTCCACATGAGAAAAGACTTCTTTCGGCGTGTTATCCAGTACCACTTTTCCATCATCCATGACAACAACTCGATTTGCCTGTGCTGCCTCTTCCATATAGTGGGTAATCAGCACAATGGTAATTCCGTATTCCCGATTCAGCATATGAATCGTATTCATGACTTCTCGTCTGCCGCTGGGGTCAAGCATGGCAGTGGGTTCATCCAAGACAATACAATCCGGTCGCATGGCGATAATGCCAGCAATGGCAACTCGCTGCTTCTGTCCGCCGGAAAGCTGACTGGGGGCATGTTCCCGATAGTCATACATCTCCACGGCTTTCAGGGCATCGTCAACCCGTTCCCGAATCTCCTGTGGCGGAATGCCCAGATTTTCAGGTCCAAATGCCACATCTTCTTCGACAATGGTCGCTACAATCTGATTATCTGGATTTTGGAACACCATTCCTACATGACTCCGCAGGGTGAAACGCTGCGACTCGTCTTTTGTATCGATGCCGTCCACGGTCATCGTACCTGCTGACGGCAGCAGGATGGCGTTCATGTGTTTTGCAAATGTTGACTTACCAGAGCCGTTATGCCCCAGCAAGGCAACAAAATCACCTTTGTCAATCGAAAGAGAAATGTCTTTTAAAATGTCTGGAGAGGTACGCTCTCCGTTTTCATCGGTATAGTGAAACCAAAGTTGTTTCGCCTGTGCTTGTGTTTCCATTCCCGTTCCTTTCTTTTCCGAATTTCTTATTTGCGGATTAGATTATTCAGCCTGCCAGATGGCGGTTGACCCACACGGCAACGCCAGCCCACTTTGTGCGACTGGCAAGCCGATTTCATCGAAAGTCACTGTTCCGCCAAACCGCTTGCGTACAACACTACCCAAAATATAGCCCATTACGGACGGCGACAAACCTGTTGTATAGCTGTTAATCAGGAAGAACAGCGGCTGTTCCGTCAAAACGCCGGCACAAAGCTGTACCAAATCATAAATACAGTCTTCCAGCTTCCAGATTTCACCACCCGGCCCTCTGCCGTAGCTGGGCGGATCCATGATAATGGCATCATACCGCCGATTCCGGCGAATTTCTCGGGCAACAAACTTTTCGCAGTCATCAACAATCCAGCGAATCGGGCGGTCAGACAGTCCTGAAAGGGCTGCATTTTCTCTTGCCCACTGTGTCATTCCCTTGGATGCATCTACATGGCAAACACTCGCTCCGGCTCTCGCACAAGCCAGCGTTGCACCGCCTGTATAGGCAAACAGATTCAAGACAGAAATCGGTCTGCCTGCATTCTGAATCAGATTGGAAACAAAATCCCAGTTGACAGCCTGCTCCGGAAATAATCCGGTATGTTTAAAGCTGGTCGGCTGAATCCGAAATTTCAAATCCAGCGGTGTATATTGAATGTTCCACGATTCCGGCAGTTTCCGGAAAAAATCCCAGCTGCCGCCGCCAGCATTCGAGCGGTGATAATGCCCGTCTGCATGATTCCACATCCCGTGTTCTTTTGGGGTTTTCCAGATAATCTGGGGGTCTGGACGAATCAACGTCACATTGCCCCACTGCTCCAGCTTTTCTTGTCCGGAAGTATCTAAAATCCGGTAATCGTTCCATTGATTTGCAATTCTCACAGTTGTACGGCTCCTTTATCGTTTGGTGTAGCGTTCCAGTTCTTCTGCAATCGCAGAAACAGCTTCCTGCATCAAATCGGCATCCTTTGCTTCTACCATGACCCGAATCAGCGGTTCTGTTCCGCTTTCCCGTACCAGAATTCTGCCGTCTTCGCCCAGTCGTTCTTCATACTGTTTCATCACGCTGCAAACTGCCTCGTCTTCTTTCCAACGGTTTCTCTGGTCAGCTGTAATCCGCACATTCTGCATCTGCTGCGGAAATGTTTCCATTTCTCCTGCCAGTTCGCTCAGTTTTTTTCCGGACTGCTTTACAATTTCCACCAGCTTCGCACCGGAGAGTTCGCCGTCCCCTGTGGTTGCGTGTTCCAAAAAGATGATATGACCGCTCTGTTCGCCACCGATACAATAGCCGCCCTTTTTCATCTCTTCCAGCACATACCGGTCACCAACTTTTGTTGCAACGGCATGAATGCCTTCCCGCTTGGTGAAGTGGAAAAAGCCCAGATTCGTCATAACAGTTACAACAGCCGTATCTTTTTCCAGCTTGCCGCTTGCTTTCAGTGCCTTGGCACAAATTGCAATCATCTGATCACCGTCTACAACCTTTCCGGTTTCGTCCACTGCCAAACAACGGTCTGCATCTCCATCAAATGCCAGACCCAATTGACAGCCATGTGCTGGCACGTATGCCATCAGCTGTTCCATGTGGGTAGAACCGCAGTGATCATTGATATTCGTGCCGTCTGGCTCTGCACTCAACATACAAACCTCTGCACCCAATGCGGTGAAGAGCGTTTCTGCGGTTGCAGAGGCACTGCCGTTTGCACAGTCCAGTGCAATCTTCATCCCGTCAAATCGAGTCGGGACACTCTCTAAAATATGCTGAATGTAATCTTCCTTGGCGTGTTCATAGCGTTCCATTCTGCCCACATTGGTGTGCGATTGCAGCGTTACTTTTTCCGGTGTATCCAGAATCAACGATTCAATTTCTTCTTCCACTGCATCCGGCAGCTTATAGCCTGTGGAGGCAAACAGCTTGATGCCATTAAATTCGACGCTGTTATGAGATGCAGAAATCATCACACCGGCATCTGCTCCCATCGAACGCACCAGATAGGCAACGCCCGGTGTTGGAATCACACCCAGCTGCACAGCATCTGCCCCAACAGAACAAATCCCTGCACACAGAGCGGCTTCCAGAATATCAGAAGAAATTCGGGTGTCCTTCCCGATGACAATTTTCGCCTTGTGCTTGGCTTCTTTCGTCAAAACCAATGCGGCTGCCCGACCAATCTGCATGGCAAGTTCACAAGTTAATTCTGTAATCGCAACGCCTCTTGCTCCATCTGTTCCAAATAATCTGCCCATTTTTATTCGACTCCTTTATCTGATGAAACAGCCGCCAAGGGTCAGCGGCTGTCCGTTGTAATGTAAAACTATAAAATCATTTCAGTCAGAAAGTATTCATTTCTGTTCTGTGGCATCTGCTTCCGCTTCGGATAGGGTCATTTGTCCCTGTATCGGTGCTTTTCGCTGCTCTGGAAGCGGAAATCCCATGTGTTCATATGCCAGTGCTGTCGCACAGCGTCCCCGTGGCGTTCTCGACAAAAAGCCCAGCTGCATCAGATACGGCTCGCAGACATCTTCCAATGTAACGGCTTCTTCGCCCAATGCAGATGCCAGCGTTTCCAGCCCAACAGGCCCACCGCCATAGCCTTTAATCATCATCGTGAGCATTCGGCGGTCATTGCTGTCTAAGCCCAGTTCGTCAATCTCCAGTCGTCCCAGTGCAATTTTGGCAATGTCCAGCGTGATTTCTCCGTTGCCCATAACATCGGCAAAATCTCGTACTCGCTTCAGCAGGCGGTTTGCAATTCGAGGTGTTCCTCTTGCTCGGCTGGCAATTTCTGCTGCTCCCTCAAAGGTACAGGGAATTTCCAGAATCATGCTGCTTCGCCGGACAATATCCGTCAGCTGTTCCGTGGTGTAAAGCTCCAACCGCTGAATCACACCGAATCGGTCTCGCAGCGGACTGGAGAGCTGCCCTGCTCGTGTTGTTGCACCAATCAATGTGAACGGGTTCAAATCAATCCGCAGGGAACGGGCGGAAGGTCCTTTTCCCATGATAATATCAATGGCGTGGTCTTCCAATGCCGGATAAAGAATTTCTTCTACTGCACGGGAAAGCCGATGGATTTCATCAATGAATAGCACATCGTTCGGCTGTAAGTTGGTCAGCAAGGCTGCCAAATCGCCCGGCTTTTCAATGGCTGGACCCGTTGTCACCCGCAGGTTGACACCCATTTCATGGGCAATGATGGCGGAAAGTGTTGTCTTTCCCAGCCCCGGCGGCCCATACAGCAAGACGTGATCCAAAGGGTCACCTCGCCGCTTCGCTGCCTGAATATAAATCGCCATGTTTTCCTTGACTTTATCCTGACCGATATATTCCGCCAGTGTTTGCGGTCGCAGTGTGACTTCCACATCATGATCTTCCGGTGTTTCTTCTGCCGTGACCATTCGGGAATCAAACTGCATATCGCTTGTTTCAATCACAATGCGTCCTCCTTTTTCTGTTTAACGCCGTTTTCCAATGACCTTCAGCGTTTCTTTAATCAGTTCTGTTGCGGACAACTCCGCAGGCAGCTTTGCCAGAATCGGCATTACTTCCAGCTGTGTATAGCCCAGAACGGTCAGTGCCGACAAGGCTTCTGCCACTTCGCTTTCTGCCGGCGGAGCAACTTCAGCGGAGAGATTTGCTGCGGACAGGACACCGCCCTGCTCCTTCGCAATTTTGTCTTTCAATTCCAGTACAATCCGCTGTGCCATTTTTGTTCCAATGCCTTTGACTTTGGTCAAAGTCTTGCTGTCGCCAGAGGCAACCACCAATGCCAGGCGTTCCGGTGTCAATTCGGACAAAATCGCAAGGGCTGCTTTGCCACCGACACTGCCGACCCCTGTCAGCATGGAGAAACAGCGGCGTTCCTGTGCACTGAGAAAGCCATATAATTCCAGATTCCCTTCCCGCATGGAAACGGAGAGAATCGTATACAAAAATACCTCTTCGCCAACGGCACACAGCTTGCTGTAAGTCTGATATGAAATCCGGCAGGCATAGCCAACGCCACCGCATTCGACAACTGCCATGTTCATTTCCTTGGCGATTAAAGTTCCATGTAAACTGTCAATCATGTTTCTGCTCCCTATGTTCCTATGATTCCATTCTTCCCTGCAAGCCCGTTGCACAATGTCCGTGGCAAATGGCAATTGCCAGTGCATCGGCAGCATCGTCCGGCTTCGGGATTTTTTGCAGCTTTAAAATCCGGCGTGTCAATTCCATGACTTGCTTCTTCTCGGCTCTGCCATATCCGACAACCGCCTGCTTTACTTGCAAGGGCGTATACTCCGAAACGGGAATCTGTTCCAGCTGTGCCGTCAGCATTAAAACGCCTCTTGCCTGTGCCACATCAATTACCGTCTTTTGGTTAGATGTGAAATAAAGCCGTTCCATCGCCACACAATCCGGATGGTATTGCTGAATCAGCGTCCGAAAATCCCGATAAATGCTCTCCAGCCGCCGTAAAAACGGCGTTTCTGCGGCGGTGGTAATTGCACCGTATGTAATCGGTGTAAAAGTCGTTCCGGTATATTCCAATACGCCAAATCCAACAATGGCATAACCCGGGTCTACCCCTAAAATTCGCATAACTGCCGTTCTCCTATTCTCATTTTCATCCCGTCCGTTTTACAGACAATTACTATTATACCATATTTCAAGGGGTGCTTTCAATAGTGATTCAAATTTTTATGTTGATTTTCCAAAAAAATTTTTGTATAATAGAAAAAGACAAAAAAGTTGAAAGGAATGCGATTATGAATTTAGAAGAAATCCGTACAGAAATTGATGCCTTGGACAAGGAACTGCTCGCACTGTTTGAACGGCGTATGGATCTTTGCCGAGATGTCGCCCTTTATAAAAAAGAACACAACCTCCCAGTTTTCCAGCCGGAACGGGAAGAAAAGCTGCTGGACAAGATCGAGCAAGCAGCCTCCCCAGACCGCAAGCATGCTGCACGCACGCTGTTCTCTGTCATCTTAGACATCAGCAAGCAGCTGCAATCCCGTATCTTAGCCAAAATGGAAATCGACCCCATTTTCCCCGTTCCGAATTTTTCTGCTGCCCAGAAAATCGGCTGTCAGGGAACGAATGGTGCAAACTCCGAAACGGCTTCTCAGCAGTTCTTCCCTGGCAGAGCTGTCACCTTCTACCCCACTTTTGAACATGTCTTTCAGGCAGTAGAACGGGGCGAAGTCGAATTTGGGGTGCTGCCTGTCTACAATAGTACCAGCGGTTCGGTCACGCCAACGTATGACCTGCTCGGAAAGTATAACTGCTATATTACCGCTATGAATCAAGTCAAAATCAAGCACTGTCTGGCAGTTCGACCGGGCGTTTCTCTGGAACAGATTCAGGCAGTTTACTCGCATCCACAGGCATTGATGCAATGTTCGGACTTCCTGAAATATCATAATCTCAAACAAATTGAATACAGCAATACTGCAACAGCAGCTGCCTTTGTTGCATCCAGTTCAGAACCATTTGCAGCGATTTGCTCGGAAGAATGTGCCAAACAAAATCACATGGACATCCTGTTTTCCGGTATCGCAAACGTTGCCTTGAACTATACCCGTTTCATCTGCATTTCCAAACAGATGATGGTTGCACCGGATGCCTCCGTCATTTCGATTATGATGACTTTGCCAAACGTACCCGGTAGCTTGAGTAAAATTTTGAACCAATTCTATTTACAGGGGTTGGACTTGGTGAAGCTGGAAAGCCGACCGATTCAGGACGGCAGCTTTGACGTTGCATTCTATGTGGATTTCAAGGGCAACTTGATGGATCGTTCCATTGCAGCCTTCTTAAATGAGCTTTGCAAGAATTGTCAAGACTTCAAACTGCTGGGAAATGCCGTCGAGGTATCCAATTAACCAGCAATTTCAGCACTTCTTTCTTTTGACACAACATCCGCCGATTCGTCCGCAACCGAAAAGGAGGAATGATTTCCCATGATTCAATTACTGTTATTATTATCCGTATCCACGATTGCTTGTATTTTATGCAACAAAATTACCGCAAAAATCGGAATCCCGATGTTGCTGGCATTTCTCTGCGTGGGAATGCTCTGCGGAGAAGATGGGATTCTGGGCATTTCATTCAATGATTATCAGCTAACCGAAAACGTCTGCACCGCCGCTCTGATTCTGATTATTTTCTACGGCGGTTTCGGAACAAAATGGAGTGCTGCAAAGCCCGTTGCCGGACGAGCCATCCTGCTTTCTACCGTTGGAGTCTTTCTCACAGCGGCGGCAGTTGGCGGCTTTTGTCACATCGTGCTGCACGTTGGATTACTGGAAAGTTTGCTGATTGGCTCTGTCATCAGCTCTACAGATGCCGCCTCTGTCTTTTCCATCTTGCGTGCAAAAAAGCTGAACTTGAAATACGGCACGGCATCTCTGCTCGAAGTTGAGAGTGGTAGTAATGACCCGATTGCATACTTAATGGTCACCATTGTTGTGGCAATGATGGAAACTTCTGTTTCTGCCGGTTCTGTTCTGTATCAAGTCTTTGCACAGATTGTATTTGGTGTGGGAATCGGGGCAGCGTTGGCACTCGTCGTATTGTTCTTTCTCCGGCGATTCCAGTTCGATACCAGTGGATTTGACTTGGTTTTCATGCTGGCAGTGGCAATTCTCTCCTACGTCGTTCCAACCATGATTGGCGGAAATGGCTATCTGAGTGCCTATATTGCCGGCATTATCCTAGGAAATGCAGAACTCTCCAACAAGAAAAACCTTGTGCATTTCTTTGACGGTGTAACCGGTCTGATGCAGCTACTGGTCTTCTTCATCTTGGGAATGCTCTGCACCCCGACAAAATTGATTGGCGTGCTGCTGCCAGCTTTGGGCATTGCCATCTTTTTGACATTCTTTGCCCGTCCGCTGGTCGTTGGCGTTTTATTAACGCCCTTCCGGGCGAAATTCTCGCAGCAGCTGCTCATCTCCTGGGCTGGGCTGCGTGGTGCAACCTCTGCAATTTTCGCCATCACTGCTGTTGCAGGCATAGAAGCTGCCGGTTCTGTAACGCTGAAATATGACCTCTTTCACTTGGTTTTCTGCATCGTGCTCTTTTCCATTGCCCTACAGGGAACATTTCTTCCTTGGGTATCCAAAAAGCTACATATGATTGACGATTCTCAGAACGTCTTGAAAACCTTCACCGACTACACGGACGAAGAAATCATTCAGACGCTGCAACTGCCGATTCATGCCAACCATGCTTGGATTGACCAGCCTGTCAGCAGCATTGCACTTCCGCCGGATACCCTACTTGCAATGCTGATTCGGAACGGAAAAACCGTGATTCCAAAGGGAAATACCAAAATTGAACAGGGTGATGTTGTTGTACTGAGTGCCGGAAACTGCCAGCAAACAGCAAATATGCAGCTTTCCGAACTCGTGATTGACGGCCATCACAAGTGGAGCGGCAAGCAAATCCGCAACCTAAACCTCGGAAAAAAGACGCTGATTCTCATGATTCAGCGTGGTTCAGAAACGATTATTCCGCAGGGTGACACGGAAATCTTAGCAGGAGATACCGTCGTTCTGCACTCTGAAACGACTTAAACCATCCAACACAAAAGCCCCCGACAGGCTGTACCATTGGGACAGCCTGCCGAGGGCTTGTTCTTTTTTCAAGCTTATAGGTTCTGAATATCCTGCTCGGTAATCAGCAAAAAGCCTGCTTTTTTCAGGATGTCTTCTGCTGCTGCAATGTCGGTTACTCGCAGAACAACATATGCCCGTTCGCCTGGATGTGCGACAAACGCATAGGTATATTCCACGTTCATGCCTGTTTCAGACAATACCCGCAACATTCCAGCGATTCCGCCCGGTGCATCCGGTACAGCGACCCCAATGACAGGATTGATGGAAACAATACAGTTCTGATCCCGCAGAACTTCTGCTGCTTTTTCAGTATCATCTGCAATCAGACGCAGAATACTGAATTCTTTCGTGTCGGAGATGAACATTGCCCGCATATCTACGCCTGACTCTGCCAGCAGCTTACAGATTGCAGATAATGCACCGGGTTTATTTTGTACAAAAACGGATACCTGTTGAATTGCCATAATGATACACTCCTTTTTTCTGTTACATTTTTTCGGTTTGGTTTTATGAATTAGTCATGCAGCTTCCGCTTGTCGATGACACGGACTGCCTTGCCTTCGCTTCTTGCAATGGTCTTCGGATCAACCAAATGCACCTTCGGAGAAATGCCCAGCATGGTACGAATTGCTGAAACCAGATGCTTTTCCTGCTTGGTGATTTCTTCCAGAGAGTCTGTAAACTGTTCCGGAGAGAGTTCTACATAGACATCCAGCGTGTCGGTGTTGTTGACACGGTCAACTTCAATCTGATAGTTCGGAGAATAGCCTTCGTTCAGCAGAACGGTTTCAATCTGAGATGGGAATACGTTGACACCACGAATAATCATCATATCATCGCTGCGTCCCATCGGCTTTGTCATCTTGATCAGTGTTCTGCCGCAAGAGCATTTCTCCCGGCTCAAAACGCAAATATCTCTGGTGCGATACCGCAGCAGCGGGAATGCTTCCTTTGTGATGGAAGTGAAGACCAGTTCCCCTTTTTCACCATCCGGCAGTACTTCGCCAGTTTCCGGGTCAATGATTTCCGGAATGAAGTGGTCTTCGTTGATGTGCATACCGTGCTGTTCGCAGCATTCAAATGCAACACCAGGGCCAGAAGTTTCGGTCAAGCCATAAATATCATATGCCCGAATGCCCAGCAAATCCTGAATGTTCTGCCGCATTTCTTCTGTCCACGGTTCTGCACCGAAAATACCAGCCTTCAAGTGGTTATCTTCCGGCTTATATCCCTTTTCTTTCAGTGTTTCGCCGATGTATGCCGCATAAGATGGGGTACAGCAGAGAATGGTCGATTGCAGATCCATCATGAACTGAATCTGCCGTTCTGTATTACCAGAGGACATCGGCAGCGTCAAACATCCAACCTTATGAGAACCGCCATTCAGACCTGCTCCGCCTGTAAACAAGCCATATCCATAGCAAACCTGGCAGACATCTTCATCTGTTCCACCTACCGCAGTGACTGCTCTTGCACAGCAATCCTCCCAAAGGTCAATGTCATGCTGGGTATAGAATGCAACCACTCTTCTGCCAGTTGTGCCAGAGGTCGACTGAATTCTTACGCAGTCCTTCAGCGGCTTTGCGAGCAGTCCGTATGGGTACTGATCCCGCAAGTCTGCCTTGGACAGAAACGGCAGCTTATGTAAATCTTCAACGCCGTGAATATCTTCCGGCTTTACATGAGCGGCATCCATTTTTTCCCGATAATACGGTACATTTTCATAAACATGCTTGACCTGTGCAACCAGCCGTTCTGACTGAAGGGCTTTCATGTCCTCCAGCGGCATGGTTTCTATTTCTTTCTGATAATAACGCTGTTCCATTTTTCCGAATACTCCTATTTCTTTGGTTTCTGTCGTAATTTGCAGAAATTGCTTGCTTGCATTTTTCCCATCCATGTGATACAATCAAAAAGAAACTGTATGCGTTACAGTTCTCAGATTTTTATCACAGAAAGGCCGATTGATATGCCAGTCATTGATTTTCACACTCACGTGTTTCCAGAGGCAATCGCAGAAAAAACCATCTCCATGCTTGCCCAGAAGAGCAACAGCCAGCCGTTTGGCAACGGCACATTTTCCTCTCTGCTGTCCAATATGCAGAATAGCGGCGTTACCCACAGCGTCACGCTGCCCGTTGTAACCCGTCCGAAACAGTTCGACAGCATTCTCAAATATGCCATTGCCTGCAACGAACATCCGCAGATTTTTGCCTTTGGCGGCATTCATCCAGACGACCCAACACCGGAAGAACACCTGCTGCAAATCAAACAGGCTGGACTTTACGGCATCAAGCTGCATCCGGACTATCAGCAGACCTACATAGACGACCCGAAATACATCCGCATTTTGCGGATATGTGTCACTTTGCAGTTACCTGTGGTCATTCATGCCGGAATTGATGACGGTTTTCCAGAAACGGTACACTGCACGCCAGACCGCACCTTGCACATGTTAGAGCAGGTCTATGGGGATACCGTACCGGAGCAACCCAATATTGTCCTTGCACATGGCGGTGCAAACCGTATGCACGAAGAAGTGTTGGAAAAGCTCTGCGGAAAGCCCGTCTATTTTGATATCAGCTTTATTTTGAGCTACATCCAACCGGAACTGCTCCTGCAAATCATCCGCAAACATAGGGCAGACCGCATTCTGTTTGCAACGGATTTCCCGTGGAGCGACCCTGCTGCGGACTTGACAGCAGTACAGAATCTTCCACTGACGGATGCTGAAAAAGAGCAGATTCTCTGGAAAAATGCACAAACGCTTCTGCATCTTCCGCAAATTTAAATATAGCATACCATATTTCGGCGAGAAATGCAAGATTTTTATAAAAAATTTGTTTTTTCCTGGGTGCAAATCAGGAATCGGCAAATTTTATTTGTTGTCGAAAAAAGATTGTTCCTGCTGCAACGTACCACTCCGGTATGCTTGCAGCAGCTGCATCAACTCGTCAATGCGTTCCTGAATCTCTCGTCCTCGGTCGGTATCTCGCACTTGCAGCCGTCTGGAGGCTGCCATAACAGAAATTCGGTCGGTGTGAATGTCGGTTTCCTTTTGAATCGCCTCTTCTGTAGAAGTGAATGGCTCATGTGCAACCAGCATCATCCCATAGGAATTATAAATCAGCGTATAGCCAGCAATGCCGGTTTTCTCCTGATAGACTTTTGAAAATCCGCCGTCAATAATCATTACTTTTCCGCCACATTTCACCGGACTTTCTCCGGCAATCTGTAAGACTGGCACATGCCCGTTGACAATGTGGGAATCTGTGCCCAGCCCAAATTCTGCTAGAATGCGATTCATAACCGTTTCGTCATTCAAGAACCGATAATAGGCATTTTTTCGCTCCTGATGGGTTTCAGGCTCTGCTAAAAAGTAGCGTTCAAAGGTGGTCATCTTATCTTTTCCATAGAGCGGTGAATTTTTCGCCGTCCAGATATACCATAGAATATCTCGCCCTTTTTCCTGCTCAATCGGGTCAACCTCCAAAAAGGCTTTCCGAACATAGCTCTCCAGACAGTCATACAAGGCTTTTCCGCTGTATTCGTTCCCATAGATGTTGACTTTTCGGAATGTTCCATCCTCTTCTATCGGGACACAACCATGATACAGTAGGTTTCCATTACAGACTTTATAAAGGCTTCCATGGTGCAGCAACAACTTCACATGCCGCTGCAACTTTTCACAGTGCAGGAATGCCGATTGCAACCGCTCCATCACCAGTTGTTCTTCTGGGGTCAGTGTATAGGGGTCTTCTGGGTCAATGGTCGGAAAATGCGTATCCAGTAGGGAAAGCGTCTTTCCTTCATATTCGATTGTTCCGGCTTCATAGTCAATCAAATGCAGTAACCGGCGGTCTTCCATTTCAAAGGATGGATGCTTTTTCATCAGCTGTCCTTCTAATTTGAATTGCATGATGGCAATCGCCTTATGCATTTTCATATGCAGGGCAGTTTCTGCGGTGCTGGAAGTTTTCGGGTTTCCGGAAAGCTTGAACTGAGAACAGGGGTCATCCTGATAAACTGCCATCGCAAATGTTGCCAGCGGCAACAAGTTGATGCCATATCCATCTTCTAAGATGTCCAGATTGCAATATCGAGCAGAGTTGCGGATAACCGTTGCGATACAGGCAAGCTGTCCGGCTGCTGCTCCCATCCATACAATATCATGATTGCCCCACTGAATATCCAGAGAGTGATACTGCAACAGCTTATCCATAATCTTATGCGGAGCAGGGCCACGGTCATAGATATCCCCTAAAATATGCAGGTGCTCCACTGCCAACCGCTGAATCAGTTCGGACATGGCAACAATGAACGATTCTGCCCGGTCAGTCTGGATAATCGTATCAATAATCGTTTCATAATATGCTTCTTTGTCCAGAATTTCCGGCTTTTCGGTAATCAATTCTTCCATCACAAAGGCATAGTCCTGCGGCATGGCTGCCCGTACTTTTGCACGGGTATATTTTGAGGACAGCGTTTTACAGAGCGTAATCAGTCGATAAAGAACGATTTTGTACCAATCCCGCATATGCCGTTCTGTCTTTTTGACAATATCCATTTTTTCTTGCGGATAATAAATCAGCGTTGCCAGTGATTTTTTGTCAGCGTGTGTCAAGGTATGCCCGAATACTTCGTCAATTTTTTTCTTGACTGAACCAGAACCATTTTTCAGCACGTGAGAAAATGCCTCATATTCGCCGTGAATATCGGTGATAAAATGTTCTGTTCCCTTCGGTAGGTTTAAGATGGCTTGCAAATTGATAATTTCCACCGCTGCTTTGTCGATGGTTGGATATTGTTCCGCAAGCCGCTGTAAATATTTCAGCTGAAGTTGTTCAAATGCAGATGCTTGTGTAGTCGATTGCATAGAAGCCTGCTCCTTTCATGTCTGTATTGGTCTTAGTATAGCATTTTTCACGATATTTGTAAAGCAATTCGGAAAAAAGTATCCTAATTTTCCTGTTACCTCCAAATTTCTGCTCATAATCTATAAATTTCTATAAAAAATCAGGCAAACAAATTGACGTTGCTGCATATCTGTGCTATAATAAAAAAACAATAAGGAAAGGAAGTTTTTTACTGATGTTTTGGGAACTTTTAAAAGCACTCTTCTTAGGCATTGTCGAGGGTGTGACCGAATGGCTGCCCATCAGCAGCACCGGACACCTGATTTTAGTGGATGCCTTCCTGAAACTGGATGCCAGTGATGCATTTAAAGAAATGTTCGATGTGGTCATTCAGCTGGGTGCAATTCTTGCGGTCGTTGTCATCTACTGGAAAAATCTCTGGCCGTTTCACAAGAAAGAAACCAACCCCAACCCCCTGACGAAAACTGGATTCGGGGCGTGTGTGCAGAAAAATATTTTGCAGATGTGGTGCAAGGTATTGGTTGCCTGCGTACCGGCTGCGGTAGTTGGGTTGCTGTTTGATGATGTCTTTCATGCACTCTTCTATAATCCGATTACAGTTGCCATTATGCTGATTTTGTTTGGTGTTGCGTTTATTGTGATTGAACGCTGGCAGAAAACCAAACAGCCTCGCATTCATTCCATTGGCGGACTGGATTACAAAACCGTGTTGCTGATTGGTGTATTTCAGCTGATTGCAGCCGTGTTCCCAGGGACTTCCCGTTCCGGTGCAACCATTGTCGGAGCGTTGCTGCTGGGTGTTTCCCGTACCGCTGCGGCAGAATTTACGTTCTACTTAGCCGTTCCGGTCATGGCTGGTGCAAGCCTGTTAAAGCTGGTCAAGTTTGGCTTTCACTTCACCGGCATGGAATTTGCCGTTCTGCTGGTCGGCATGGTCAGTGCGTTCGTGGTTTCCATCTTTATCATTCGATTCCTGATGGATTACATCCGCAAACATGACTTCACTGTTTTCGGCTGGTATCGAATTGTTCTCGGTATTTTAGTCTTGATTTTTGCAGCTGTCGGTGTCATCTGACAACTGATTCCAAAACCGTTGTACTGCTTTTGCGGTGCAGCGGTTTTTTCTTTGCAAAAAAATTGACAATTTCACCGCTTTTGTGCTATAATAAAATGATTGTATATTTTCGTTCCAATTTTACAGGAGGGTTTATTACCATGTTTTTCTCGGACAAACTGCGGCTGCTGCGAACGCAAGCTAATCTCTCACAAGAGGATCTTGCAGATGAATTGCACGTCAGCCGTCAGTCCGTTTCCAAATGGGAATCGGGAATTTCTTTTCCAGAAATCGAAAAACTCATTTCCATCAGCGACTATTTTCATGTTTCCTTGGATGCCTTGCTGAAAGCACCGCTGCACGATACCCCAATTACCGAAACCATGGATCGGCTGGTATTGCAATTCTTAGGTTCTTCGCAGTCTATGCACGACATCTCTCAGCAATTGGTCACCATTATGCAGGATGGAAAAATTGATGCACAGGAAGCCTTGCAACTGGAACAAATTCTATGTGCCTTGGATCACATCATGCAGGACATCTGCAAACTGAAACAGACTTTTTCCACAGCCTGTACCACAAATACAACCGGTGTATCCGGTTCTAAATCTTAAATTTTAATCGAAAAGGAGTTATTATGTATACCTGTATCAAAACAGAAGGAACTGCCAGACGGGGCGTTTTTGAAACCGTACACGGCACGATTCAAACCCCATTTTTCATGAATGTTGGAACAGCCGCTGCCATTAAAGGCGGTATCTCTTCCATTGACTTGGCAAATTTAAAATGTCAGGTCGAACTCTGCAACACCTACCACTTACATCTTCGTCCAGGTGATACCGTTATCCGGCAAATGGGCGGTCTGCACAAGTTTATGCACTGGAACAAGCCGATTCTCACAGACAGCGGCGGATTTCAGGTGTTCTCGCTCGCAAAGCTGCGGAAAATCAAGGAAGAGGGCGTTTATTTCCAATCCCATATTGACGGAAAACGGATTTTCATGGGACCGGAAGAAAGCATGCAGATTCAATCCAATCTGGCTTCTACCATTGCTATGGCATTCGATGAATGCATAGAAAATCCATCTCCGTTCGACTATGTCAAGGCATCCTGTGCCCGTACCGTTCGCTGGCTGGAACGCTGCCAGAAAAAAATGGCACAGCTGAACGCTGACCCGAACACCATCAACCAGCATCAGCTTTTGTTCGGCATCAATCAGGGCGGTACATTTGACGGCTTACGAACGGCACACATGAAAGAAATTGCTACCATGGGCTTAGATGGCTATGCCATCGGCGGTCTGGCAGTTGGCGAACCAACGGATGTGATGTATCATATCATCGAAGAAGTTGAACCGTTCATGCCGAAGGACAAGCCACGTTATCTGATGGGCGTTGGAACACCGTCCAACATCATTGAAGCGGTTGCAAGAGGGGTCGATATGTTTGACTGCGTTATGCCGAGCCGAAATGCACGGCATGGCACTGTGTTCACTTGGGACGGCATTCTGCACATCACAAACGCCTGCTATGAAACCGACCCGCAGCCGTTAGACCCGAAGTGTGACTGCCCTGTCTGCAAGAACTTCTCCAGAGCGTATATTCGCCATCTGTTCAAGGCAAAGGAACAGCTTGCCGGACGGCTCGCCGTTACACACAACCTGTATTTCTATAATACCCTGCTGGAAAAAATTCGGGAAGCATTGGATGAAGACCGGTTCGGAGCATTCCGGAGCGAATATTCCGAAAAGTTGGCTCAGAGGATTTAACCATGACAGCGAAAAAAAGAATCGTACAATTGGGACTGGGAGTTGCGGCGGCTGCTTTGCTGGCAGCTGTTCAGCCCTGTTCCGCATCTGCACAAGATGTTCTGTTTCCGGAAACCATTCAAGTACAAAAATATACAGGAACATTTCAAAAAGAATTTCACATTGACATTGATAGCGATGGCGAAAAAGAAGCAATTGGTTACTACTATGTTGGCTCTAAAAGAGATGGCTATTCTATATCAGATGTTTATTCTGTATTTGACACAAATTCGGAATCATATATTTTATATAGAAGAATTTCAAACGACCATATGAATTATAAATTTCATATCATTCAAGACAAAAATACAGGTGAAACCTTTCTCGGATATATTTATACAGATATGTTTGGCTCTGAAATGTTGTATCGACTTTATTCTGACAATCAAAGCAAATTGATAAATAGTTACAACGCTAATACGGATGGTTCAGATAAATTACAAGCATATAAAACCTACATGAAAAACGTGGATTTTCTCGATGAAATGGCTTATGGGCATGGTGATGTCGATGGAGATGCAGATGTCACGGTATCTGATGCCGTCAGCATTCTTTCCTACTATGCTGCAACTGCTGCCGGACAATCGCCAAGTTTCACAGAATTGCAAAAGCAGGCTGCCGATTTCAATCAAGATGGCATGATTGCCGTTGAGGACGCTGTCAAAACGCTTTCCCTCTATGCAGAACACGCTGCTGGTATCATTGATACCGTTTTGCTTCCGGCTACCATTAGACAAGATTCCAGCCTCTTTTCGTTTTATGGAGGTACATTAGAATCTACTTTTTATCTGGATATTGATGGTGATGGAAAAGAAGAAACCATTGGTCGATATGATCATATTAAAGGTAGACGTGAATTATGTTCTGATTGCATTTTTCAAGTATACGATGACGGAACTTTTCAAGGCTCTTTTGGTGGTAACACAGATAGCCAAATATTCTCTCATACGATGCTTGTTTATGATCATAATATTGATGAAATATACCTTGCAGATTGTGGCGGACATCTGATACTTCGGTGTGGTGGTGCTGGTTTGCAAAACTTATATCCAAATTACGGAAAATCTATCATATTTATAGAAGTAGATAGCATCAAACCAGTTATTGAAATTAATGGAAAAAAAGCAACCAAACAAGAAATCTATGATTATCTGGATCAAATCGAAATCATTTCTTCTGACTCCAATGATGAACAATTGTTAGAGCAATTTAAAGAACTCATTGTTGATGGTTACTTATAAAAACAAAACAGCCAGTCCCCTGCATTTTCCGCAAGGGGCTGGCTGGTTCTTATTTTATGTGATTTTCTCGCTTAATCGGTGATATAAATATAGTCAATCGCAAGGAATCTGCCCTCGCCTGCAATCTGCATTGCACCAACCATAAATTCTGAATAAATATCATTATTTGGTACAAAATCCTTGGAAATGGTCACCCATTCCTTTGCATCGTTCGGCTGAACCTTATGACGATGAATGATTTGCAGCCGCTTAGAACCTGCTTCCTTGATGTGCAGATTCAGCCACTGCGATTCTGTCTGAATCTTGAACCGCATAAACAAATGATATCGCTTTCCGCCCTGCAGATGCATTGCAAGCGGCATACTTGCGTAATTTCCTGGCTTTGACTGCTGTTCTTTCGGAATCAAAACCAATCTTCCCTGAATCAAATGCTGTTCCCATGTATAAAGGTCATACTGGAATCCTATCTGCTGCGAATGGAATTGCAGCGGATTCAAAAATTCAGATGGAACAGCCCCTAAATTCTGCTGGTCAAACGCCAGCTTCACTGCTTTGGCGAATGGCTCTGTACGAACTTTATCAAAGAATGCATCCCGATACGGAGAAGCATAATTATGCTTTCCTTCCAATGCATATCCATTTCCGCCAATCCACTTCAGCGGAACTTCCTTTTTCAGCGTAAATTTCTGTTCGGAAATCTGGTCAAAGAATGCCTGTCCCTTTTCATTGTTACAAATGACAACAGAAACACCCTTTGTATAATCAAATTCCGGCATTCTTTTAGAGATGCCCCAGAAGTCCCCAATGGTGATATCGCCAAACCGTGGCAACTGCTGATACTTACAGTTCTGACAATGCGGCGGACACATTGTATGATTATGATAAACACTTTGATAAGCATCTTCTGCTTTTCCACGACGAATAATCTGTTCGCCGGACTTTAACTGAATGCTTACACAATCGGAATTCCAGCCTTGTGCTTTGTTCCGGAATTCATAACTTGCCACCTGATCCCCAAAAGCATCCTGTAGATATTTCTGGAAAAATCCAGCAGATGGGGAGTTTCCGCAGAGCAAATCAATGGTAATCAGGTTTTCATAATCTTTTCCGAGATATGCCCGTAATCCGGCAATCTGACATGGACAGCCAGAGAATAATACAAACTGTCCCTGCTGCAACCGCTTTTTCACCTGTGCATCGATATTGCCCAGATAACTTTGCAGGTACTTGGATTTCCGCAGCTTCGGCATATCGGATTCCTGATCAATCAAAATATGCTCTACAGAGAGATCCTCTTTCCAAGCAGCACCGCCAACAGCACCCTGTTGTTCAAATGCTTTCTTTGCCAACAGGGAGAATACCCCACCGCTGGAGCTTTTTTTCAGCAACTCGGCATCTGATGCAATCACTGCATAACAATTCGGTGTGGTCGTGTTTGCATTGGACGGCAGCCGATAAGATGGACAAACCTTCAAACATTTTCCGCAGTTGATGCAGGTTTTTTCGTTCAATACGGCACGATAAAGACCATGTTCATCCGGCTTCAGATCCAACGCCTTTACTGGACACGTGCTGACACATGCCCCACAGCCTGCACATTCTATGACTGGTAAATTTGATGTAATTGCTGATGCTGAGATGCTCTTTTTCTGGATGGGCTTTCGATTCAATACCGAAATTGCGTGCGGAGAATCCGAATTGGGATTCCCGATGATATTTTCTGCCTTCAAGGTTTCCAACGATTTTTTCGGCTGATTCAAGATTCCCTGTAACCATGTATAACAGCGGCTTCGCTCAGAAAGTATGGTTGCTTCTACTGCTGCATAATCAATCGGCTCTAACAACTTTTTGTCTGTTAAAATCTGATTGACCTCTGTCACCAGATGCGATTCAAAATGCATCAGTTCTGCCAGCGACTTGAACCGGGAATATCCACGCTTTTTGTTGGCGATCGCAATAAAATTTTTCTTGAAAATTAAGGCGAAACTTGCACCATGACAGGAATCTGTTACAACAAACTTTGCATGGCTCAGATAATACAGCCAATCTTCCACCTGCAAATTTTCAACGCAATTCGGCAAATTCATCAGCTTGCGATTCTTTTCAAAGAGCCACGGCAATCCATCCAGCATATTGATGATTTTAATGCCGCCAAGTTCCTTTGAAAGATGCAGCAACGCTTCCCGTTTCTCTGGCGTTGGGTCTAAGATATAGGATGCCAGAAATGGTTCTTCTTCCCGATGAGAAGATTTTTCAATCAGTCCCTGATAAATAGAAGGGTCAGCTACAAATACTGGGTCTAAAACCTGCTTTGCCAAGATGCCATAATCATCCCGGCAAAGTCGCACGCCATCTGCTTCCCGAACAGAAATGCCATCGAATCGGCTCATGTAATCGGCAATTTTCACCCGTTCTTCTGCTGGTGCAAAGTCTACATCGTGACCAAAGGAAACGGCATAGGCAATTTTTTTCTTCTGTTCTTCCGCAAAATCCAGATAGAACATCTTTCCAAAGTCCCGACTAATTCCATAGTTCCAAACCTGATCAGAGCCAATGACAAACCCGTCACAGAGTTCATTCAGTTCTTTCAAATCTTCCAAGCAATACTGCTTGCTGATATTATAATGTTCTCTTCCGAATCTTCTTGCGTGTGTTTCTTTTCGTTCTACATCATTTTCTGATAAAATCGGCTTGTCGATCATCAAAATGGACTTTCCCATTGAGGCAATGACCTGATGCAACGCATAATAAGTGGCAATACTGCCATAATTACAGCCGATCCATACACCCAAAATGCCGACATCGTATTTCTTCGACAATGCTGTATCCTCCAATCTGTTTATTTTTTTGCCTCCGGCATATGCAGGTATTCTCTCCAGAACGATTCGGACTGTAATGTGCCGGCTGCCTGCTGGTACATCTGTTCAATCTGTTTCCGGTTCTGCTTATAATATCGCATCACTCTCTGATACCGCTGTTTCAGCTGCTGATACCGCTGCTTATCCCGCTTTCTCAGGTAGGCAGTGTGGTCAAACGGGCTGACTGCCAAAACCTGTTCTGCAAAATATTCCTTCGTCGGATCATCGAACCAGTCATAGGCAATGATTGCGGTATGATCCTTTTTCAAGAACCAATCCGGCAGTTTCTGTCCATTATCGGTTACTTCATACCACCACTTCTGTGTTGGTGTCAGCTGCTTTTCTTCCTTTCGATAAACACGATCAAAGTCGATTGGCTTAGAATATACCATCGCAGCCGGACGCATTTTTTCATTCTTTGCAGCATGAGATTTCATGATCTGTTCGCCCTGCGGTGTTTTCATGAAGTCCGGCCCTGCACAGAATTCCTCTACCGCATCCAGCAGCAAATCGCAGTTGTTATAAGCCAAACGGCGAATTTCTGTTTCAAAGAAGCCCTGAATCCGCTTGATAAAGTCAATATCCTTACAAATGCCACTCATTGCCTGAATAATCAAACTGTTCCGGTGTACCATGTACAATTCCAGATTGGCGTTGAACTTGTTCGCAAAGCCCTTATGCCAGATGCAGATACCGTTCAAGGTCAAAAATTCTGCGTGGTTGGCAACAGAAAATTCTACGTCATCACCACGAATGAACAGCGGCACAGGCAAATGGCTGCGGTCAATCTTCTTGACTGGAATGCAGCAGTACCACCATCCAGCATAGGAATCTGCATGGAAATCTACATCTTCATCATTTTCAAAGACACAATCCCAGCGGTGCATTTCCATAATCCGCTTGTTCGGACCATAAGAGCCATCATCGTGTACATAGCCAACGTCTTCGTGCTGCAAGTTCATCTGTTCAAAGTAGAGCATTGCACCGCTGACATAGCGTTCACTATACTGCGGCTTTACCAGTGCCAACAACGAATAGGTACGGATAAAGCTTTCCGGCAAAACCATAACATCATCGTCCATCAGCAGAACATGGGTTGCCTTGAAATCTTCTGCACTGATGGATTCCAGAATGCCTCTTGTAAAGCCGCCTGCTCCGCCAACATTTTCATTCGGGTAAACGTGAATGTATTCGCTGTTGAATTCATCCGGATCTAATGTTCTGCCGTTGTCGATAATCCGCAGACGAATATGATTCTTTGCCGGTTCATCACTGTAGAACAGTTCCCGTTCCAGAATGCCAATGTTCCGAGTAATATAATCTTCTTTCTTAAAGGTTGTGGTTGCAATGGAAATCCGAACATCGTTGATTTTTTCTTCCGGAATGACGGTTTCCCAGCTGCCGCATTCTACTTGGAAACGGAAATCTGGTGCTTTTACACCCTTTTTCTCAGCAATTTCCGTCTTTTTTCGTTCTTCCGGTGTCATCGGCAATACTTCAATCTGAAATCCGATGACCTGTCCCTTACTGTCCTTCGGCACCATCATTTCAATGTCGGTCAGTTCTTTCAAATTATAAATGACTGGCTCATACATTTCTTTCTTGATATCTCTACCTTCCCGATAGTGTCCGAACATTTGCAGCTTGAAATGTCCCTTGCAACGCAAATGCAGATAAATATCACCCACGTTGGTATACTTCTTCCACTTTCCGAGCGAGAAGGAATTGAAATAGGTGAAAAATTCTACAAAATCGCCCGGATTCAAATACTGAGAAGAGGTCAGCGGGTCATATTGCATTCTTGCACCACGATACATCATCCACCAGTGTTCTTCCAGCTGCAAATTATACCGAAAAATCAGATTTTGAATTTTAAACTTTACGTTTCTCATAGACTCTTGTTCCCCTTACTTTCCAACTGCTTGTTCCTGCGGATTCGATGTTGTTGCAGCGGAATCTGGCACTGCAATGCCGAGCTGCTGCTTCAGCCAAACTTCCGAATCCTGCTTCATTTTCTGTAATACACGGTTTACCCGATCATATCGAATCGGCTTCCGGAACAGATATTCTTTCTTCTTCAAGTCTTCCTGTAAGATGACCAATCGTTCTTCCAAGCCCAGCGGCTGCAAAATCGCACGATACCGGTACAAATCCGGCAGATCCATGTTTGCCAGTACCACAAACGGCTTTTCAAAAATCAACGCAAAGCACATGCCATAATAATTATCTGTGATGACAAACTCACTGTGAATCAAATAATACAGCCAGTCTTCCACCCGAATGTGATAAGCTGGGTCGAGTTTCAGCAGTGCTTTCGATTCCGGGAAGCGATTGATGTCAATAAAATTCCGCAGCTGGCTGTAATGATTGACCAACAGAATATCATTGCCCTTCAGCAGGAACTGCCGCTTCCGGTCATCGCAGCATTCAATGTAAGTGAAGATAAAGCTCTGGTCTGTTTCAACTGCTTTCGCTGCGGAACGTTCTGCACAGTCAATATAGAACTGCTTGTCACACAGAAATACGGGATCTAACACCATTTCCGGTGTGATGTGGAATAAATCCTGCAACACTTCTGCTTCTTCGTATTCTTTAACCGCAATCCCATTGAATTGATGCAGCAATCTGCCGCAATCGTTTCTGGTTTCTCCCTCTGCAGTAAATGCTCCGCCAAAACAAGATGCATATGCAATCTTCCGCTTGTCAGCCGGTACATTTTCCAAAAAATAATACAGACCGGATTGCTTGCCTACCACATTATAATTCCAAACAACATCCGATCCAACAACGTGATTCTGCACATCCTCTCTTAAAATCCGTGCGTCTTCTTCGCTGTCAAAAACCTCCAGAACATCGCAGTTCTGATAAGCGAAGCATCCGGCAATGTTATCCTTTTCCGCATAATGTTCTCCCCAGAGAGCTGGCTGCTTTTGCAGCAATGCCGGGTGTTTTCCGTACTGTTCCAGCGTTTTGTACAATGCACAGGCGGTCAGAATGCTGCCATAATTCAAACCGAACCATAGACTATAAACTGCCGTATCATACGCCATGCTGTTCTTTTTCATAATGATCCTTTTCTCCTTGTCGTACAAAAATATGTACGTTCCTAAAATAAATTTTGTTCTTTGCAAAAAATTCATCCGCACGAAATTTTCATTCGCACCGCCTGCTTTTCCAACAAAAAACAAGTACAAATGTAAACAAATTTATTATATCATACGAACCGCTAAATTGCAAGCCTTTTTTCAGAAGAACTGTAATCCGTCTAAAAAAAGAAAGAAATGGAATCGGAAAAGTCGGAATACAAGCAGCAGATTCTCCAATTCTCCGCTTCTATCTGCCGTTTTTCTCATTTTTTAAAAAATCATGTCCAACGATTTCGAAGCCCAAAAAAGATATTTTAGAAATTCGATTGACAGAATGCCTATTTTTCGCTATAATAGGATGGGGTCACAAGAAAATGAAATTGTTTTGCACCCAATATGCACGACCGAGTCGACATTGTTTTAAAAAAAATGTGTATTTGTTCGCAAATGATGATAAAACAATGCTTCGGATTTTTTCTGTATTCCTGCAAAAAACGAGTTGGAATACTAGCGGAGGATTTTTATGAAGTTACAAAACATCTTATTCCCTTCTACCGATACCTGTACCGAAGAACCGATGTATTTTCGGAGAGGGGACAAAGTCTTTTACAACTGGTCAAGCGATGGCGTTGAAATTCAGAAAGACGGTATTCTCTTTTTTGATACGTATTTTAACGGCTTTACCATTGAAAAATGGGCAAAATATACGAATGTAAAAACCGTATCTCTGACTGTCCGCATTGAAGGGCACGTTCGTTTGACACTGATGCGGAAAGAAAAGAAAGGCAATCAGATTCTAACTGATTTCCTCGGGGAATATATCTGCAAAGCCAATTACGGCGAAATCAAAGAGTTTACATTCCCGTTCCACAGCGTTTCTACCAACGGTATCTATTGCTTTAGCATCACCGGCCTCTCTGAACAGTCTGGTTTCTACGGCGGTTTTTACTCCGGCGACATCGCAGAAAAAGACATTCAGCCGGTAAAAATTGCGATTGACATCTGTACTTACAAGCGGGAACGATTCATCGAAAAGAATTTAAAGCTGCTGAATGACCGATTCTTGGAAAATCCAGATTCTTTCTTACAGGGCAAGCTGGAAGTTTTCGTTTCTGACAATGCCCACACTTTGGATGTTCCGGCATTGAGCAGCGAAAACATCCACATCGTACAAAATAAAAATGTTGGCGGTGCTGGCGGATTTACCCGTGGCATGATTGAAATCAATCGCGTAAAACAGCAGCGGCACATTACGCACATTCTGGTCATGGATGACGATATCACAATTGAACCGGAATCGCTGTTCCGCACCTGTACATTCCTATCCTGCCGCAAGGCTCAGTATCAAGATTTGTTCATCGGCGGTGCGATGCTGCGACTGGATACCCAGTGCATTCAGACCGAAGCCGGTGCAGTCTGGAACGGCGGCGAACTGATTTCCCTGAAGCATGGCTTGGATTTGCGGGAACTGGATGCCTGCCTGTACAACGAACTGGAAGAAAAAACACAGTTCAATGCTTGGTGGTACTGCGTTTTCCCATCCGAGGTTGTAACCGATCAGAATTTGCCGATGCCGATTTTCATCCGTGGCGATGATGTGGAATATGGCTTGCGGAATATGAAAAATCTGGTTTTGATGAACGGAATTTGTGTATGGCACGAGCCATTTGAAAACAAGTATTCTTCGTTCCTGTACTATTATATTCTCAGAAACCGCTTGATTGACAATGCTCTGCACGACATGAGCCTGTCGAAAAAAGCATTCCGCCACCTCTTGCAACAACAAGTCTATAACGAAATGCGGCTCTATCGCTATAAAAATGCAAATCTGCTCATGCAGGGCGTGGAAGACTTCCTGCGTGGGGTCAACTGGCTGATGGAACAGGATGGCGAAGCCCTGCACAAGGAAATTATGCAGCTGGGCTATAAATTGCAGTACACCGAAGACCTGAAAGAAAATGTCCAGTTCTCTTTCCCGATTTATGAAGCTGCCTGCAAAGCCGTTCCGGCAACAAAATTCTATCAGCGAATCATCAACAAGCTGACCATGAATGGACTGCGGCTGCCAGTCAAGCGGCAATTTAACATTGTTCCGACAGATGGCGTTCAGCAGAGTGCTGTTTATCGGACACAGACCATTCTCAACTATGACTATACCAGCCGAAAGGGATTTGTGACCGAGCGAGATCCGGAAGCTGCAAAGCAGTGCTTCCGCCGCTTAAAGGCATTGTATCATCAGCTGGATAAGCTGTATGATGCGGCTGTTCGGGACTATGCAGAAAACGGAAAGAAACTGATGCAGCTTTCCTTCTGGGAACAGTATTTGGAACTGCCGGAAAAAGAACCGGCAACCGTGGAGGCTTAAACCATGATTGCAACAACATCTCTGCCGCAACTGCCGGGAAAAACCTGTACCGGCTGCGGCGGCTGTACCAATGCCTGCCCAAAAGATGCCATCTTTTTCGCACCGGATGCGGAGGGCTTTCAGCATCCGGTTGTACAGGCAGCACAATGTATCGGCTGCAAGAAGTGTGAGCAAATCTGTCCGGTTCTGCACTGGGAGAGCAGCAACATCGCGAAACCGGATTTGTATGCTGTTCGGGGAGCGGACGACATTCGAGCAAATAGCTCCTCTGGTGGTGTTTTCTCTCTGGCTGCCGAGGAAGTCTTTGCACGGAAAGGGGTTGTCGTTGGAGCAGCGTTTGACAAAAATCTACATCTTTCGCTCTCCATCGCCAAAAATGAAAAGCAGCTTGCTCCTATGCGGGGTTCAAAGTATGTGCAGAGTGACCCGGAACTGGTTTATCGGGATGCACTTAAATGTCTAAAGGCTGGAAAACTAGTCTTATTTACCGGATGTCCCTGTCAGGTAGCTGCCATGAAAAACATCGCCGGCAACAAATACAGCGATTTGCTCTATACGATCGACCTGCTCTGTCATGGCGTTCCATCACAGGCAATTTTACAGCGATATTTAGAAGAAATGTTCCCTGGAAAACAAGCGGTCGATGTTCGGTTTCGGGATAAATCACACGGCTGGATTGCCACTTACATTGATGTGGATTTTTCCGATGGGACTTCTTACCACGGTGCAAACCGCCGAAATGATCCCTATGAACGGATTTTCCAGCACAACATTGCCCTGCGTCCCTGCTGCCATAACTGTAAATTCTGCACGTTCCCTCGTACGGGCGATTTGACGATGGGCGATTTCTGGGGCATTCAAAAAATCGACCCCAGCCAGACCGATGGCAAGGGCACTTCGATGGTCTTTCTCAACAACGAAAAGGGCAGACAGCTGTTTACTTGGTTTCAGCCACAAACCGATTCTAAACAAATGCATATCGATTTTGCAACCGTTCCAAACCGACTAAAGGCAACTTATCCACCACATCCGGGAAGATCGGTTTTCTTCCCATTACTGCGTACCAAATCTATGGAGGAAATTGTAAAAATGGTAATGGATAATCAACATGATATTGGGTTGGTTGGCATTCATACCGTTGGCAACTTCGGGGGTGCTCTGACCTATTTTGCTCTATATAAAGTCTTATGCGATCTGGGTTATTCCGTTCTGATGATCGAACGCCCCGGAAACTGTGCCCACAAACCGGCACTGACAAGAATCTATGAAACATCTCCCTATCCTGCCTATGATACCGCAAAAATCTATCCGAACAAGCAGGCAATGAAAGAACTGAATCAGTTCTGCAAGATGTTCGTGGTTGGCTCTGATCAGCTGTTCAACGATGGTTTGTATAACAACTTCGGTAGATGGTGTACATTGGACTGGGTTCAGGATAACAAAAAGAAAATCGCCTATGCAGCTTCGTTCGGTCATGATTATATCTGGAGTCCGGAAGAAACCCGTGCAGAAATGGCACATTTTATGAAACGATTTGATGCTTTCTCCGTTCGGGAACAGAGCGGTGTTGACATCTGCAAAAAGGAATTCGACATAGATGCCCAGTGGGTGTTAGACCCTGTTTTTCTCTGTAAGCCTGAGTATTATCGAGAACTGGCAAAGCAGTCGAAACAGCCCATCGAAGAAAATTATCTTGGTGCATACATTCTCGACCCAACAAAGGAAAAAGCAGACATTCTCCGCTATGCTGCGAAGAAAAAGAAGCTGAGCACCACGGTTTATACCGAAATGGCATATCAACAAAAAGATTTGAATGACTTTGATTTGCCGGTACAGTTCGGCGGACTCATTGAAGACCGACTTGCCAACATCATTCATTCTGATTTCTTTATTGCAGACTCGTTCCATGGCATTTGCTTTGCGATTCTGATGAAGAAAAACTTTGTTGCTATCGTCAACGAAAAGCGAGGTAAAAGCCGATTTGAATCCATTCTGGGATTGCTCGGCTTGAAAGACCGCTTGATTTCCAACTTGGGTGAACTGAAGCAGAAAGAAGCACTGCTGACCACACCAGTTGACTACGATGCTGTTTATGAAATTCTGGATCGGGAACGCAGCCGCTGTCTGACTTGGCTGCGGGATGCTCTGGCAGATCCAACCAAAAAGCCGCTGTCTACTTATGACCTTCTGACAAGACGGATTGATTTACTGTCCGAACGGGTTTCAAAGTTGATGATTGCAAATGCCACTGCAAACCGCAAAATTGCACATTTGGTGGAATTTGCCGGATTCTCTCTGACAGCGATTTCCGATTTTTCGAAGTACTTCAAGGCATTACAAGCCAACATTGAAAATTATATCATTGCCATTGCTGTCAAGGATACACCAGGGCTCTACTTTACAGATGCCTTGTATGCGGATATGCAGCGGATTGGTGTTACTGTCAACCTGACGAAAAAGCATTGGTACGGCTACGCTGCTATCATTGACGGCGGAAACCTGTTGGCTGAAGATGCTGCTTATCAGAAAGTAGTCACGGTAAAGGCAAAAACAAAAGATGGTGTTGCTGTTGTTTCCACGAGCAAACCGCTCAAGGTCGGCAATGCAACTGCCATTTCTTTCAATGGTGTTGGCGGATCTGTCTGCCGCCGTGGTATTAACATTATGGTATACGATAAGACAAAAAAATGCGTCTGTGACAGTGTTTGTTTTGATACACACGTCAAGAGCATTGATTGTCATCGATAAAAACAACGTAACAGGAGGATTTTTTCATGAAAAAATACGATTATTTGATTGTCGGTGCTGGCTTGTTCGGTGCAGTGTTCGCTTATGAAGCCATGAAGCGGGGAAAGACCTGCTTGGTGATTGAGCGGAGAGACCACATCGCTGGTAATATCTACTGCGAAACCATCGAGGACATCCATGTACACAAGTATGGTGCACATATCTTCCATACCTCCAATCAGGAAGTTTGGAACTACATCAACCAGTTCGCAGAGTTCAACAACTACATCAACTCTCCGATTGCCATCTATAAGGACGAACTGTATAACCTGCCGTTCAACATGAACACCTTTAGCAAGATGTGGAACATTCGGACACCGCAGGAAGCAAAGAATCACATTGCACAGCAGATTGCAGCTCTGAACATCACAGAACCGAAGAACCTCGAAGAACAAGCTCTTTCTCTGGTTGGTACTGATGTTTATGAAAAGCTGATTAAGGGCTATACCGAAAAGCAGTGGGGCAGAAGCTGCACCGACCTGCCGTCTTTCATCATCAAGCGGTTACCGTTGCGGTTTACCTATGATAACAACTACTTCAATGACCGGTATCAGGGCATTCCGATTGGCGGTTATACCCCGATTGTGGAAAAGATGCTTGCAGGTGCAGACATCCTGACCAATACGGACTACTTCGAATTTATCAAGGAACATCCGGACGTTGCAGACAAGACCGTCTTCACTGGACAGATTGATGCCTTCTTTGATTACAAGCTGGGCGTTTTGGAATACCGCAGCGTTCGCTTTGAAACCGAAGTGCTGGATTGCGAAAACTATCAGGGCAATGCGGTTGTGAACTACACCGAACGGGAAGTTCCGTATACCAGAATCATTGAACACAAGCACTTTGAATTCGGCAAGCAGCCGAAAACCGTCATCTCCAGAGAATATTCTTCCGAATGGAAGAAGGGCGATGAACCGTATTATCCGGTCAACAACGAACGGAATAACCAGATGTATCAGGAATATCAGAAGCTGGCAGAAACCGTTCCGAATGTCATCTTTGGCGGCCGTCTGGGTCAGTATAAGTATTATGACATGGATAAGGTCATTGCTGCTGCACTGGAAACCGTTCAGAATGAATTTGGTGCATAAGAGAGGGGCTTAAACGATGTGGGTTCGTACACAAAATGAAGATGCCCTCTATCATGTCGCTGCGGTACGGGCAGTGAAAATGATTTCAGAACGCACGTATTCCGTCATTGGCATTCTGCTGGGTGCTAGCACATCGGATTCTGTTGTTCTGGGCGAATACAAAGATTATGCGACTGCAAAGGCAGAGGTCGATCACATGGATGCACTTCTGATGAAAGGCACTTCCTCTGTTTACCATATGACAAAAGAAAACTAAACGATACAACGCCGTCTTTTCCTGTGAATTGCATGGGAAAAGACGGTATTGTTCCATATTGGAATCAGAATGTCACAATTCCCCTATGAAATCGCCATGATTTTCTGATTTCCATTCCAATTGCAAACAATCTTCCTGACAAAAAAGGAGTTTATTTATGATAAAGACACTGAAACAACATCAGTTTTTGTTTCGGGAACTGGTCAAGCGAGATTTCCGGCAAAAATACAAAAAGACAACTCTGGGGTTTATCTGGAGCATTCTCAATCCACTGGCAGAATTTCTGGTGTTGATGCTGATTTTTAAGAACTTGTTCAGCAGAAATACTCCCCATTATACCATTTATATGCTGGTGGGTATTCTAACTTACAGCTATTACAGCAACGCCTCTCAAACCGGTATGCAATCTTTTTTAGGCAATGCTGGCATCATTCAAAAAATCAAAGTTCCGACTTGGATTTTTCCGCTCTCTAAAAATGTATCTGCTCTGTTTAACTTTTTCATTACGCTGATTCTATTGATTCCGTTTATGATTTATGACCACATGGGGTTCACTTGGAAGCTCGTCTTTCTCATCTATCCCATTATCCTAATGTTTTTCTTTAACCTCGGCGTTAGCATGATTCTCGCTTCGCTTTATGTCTTTTTTAAAGATATTCAGTATTTCTACAACATCTTCTGCCGCCTGCTCTATTTTTGCTGTGCTGTATTCTGGTACGATACTTCTATGTCAGAAACGGCACAAAAAATCCTGCACATCAATCCCATCTATGACTTCATCTATTATTCCCGTATGGTCATCATTCACCAGCAAATTCCAACGCTGTTTGACCATCTGGTTCTATTGGGCTATACAATCCTGTTCTTAGGACTGGGCATTCTCATCTACCGCTGCAACAAAGACAAATTTGTCTATTACCTATAAGGAGGAACGAATATGGAACCGATTATTAATGCATCTCACGTCTATATTCGCTACCTGCTGGGCGATTTCCGAGATATCGGACTAAAAGAATGGACGATTCAAAAAGTCAAGCGAGAACGGCGTGTGGAAAGCCGCTGGTCGGTGGAAGATGTTTCTTTCACACTGGAAAAAGGTGATTTTCTAGGTATCATTGGTGCAAATGGTGCTGGGAAATCTACCATCTTAAAAGCAATCTGCGGCATTCTGCCACCTGCCAAGGGGAGCATTCAAGTCAACGGAAATATCAGTGCCCTGCTGGAGTTGGGAACGGGTTTTGATAGCGACTTGAACCTCATCGAAAATATTTATATGCGTGGTGCTTTGCTGGGATATGAAAAGGATTTCATCACGGAACGCATTGATGAAATCATTGAATTTGCAGAGCTGAAAGAATTTCAGTTTTACAAGTACAAACAGCTTTCCAGCGGTATGCGTTCCCGTCTGGCATTTGCCATTGCCTGTATGGTTGATCCGGAAATCTTAATTCTAGATGAAGTGTTATCCGTTGGAGATGGCGGTTTCCGAAGAAAAAGCGAACAGAAAATGATGGAAGTCATTCAGGGCGGTGCAACAACCTTATTTGTCAGCCACTCTGTCGCTCAGATGAAACGGCTGTGCAACAAGGTGCTTTGGTTGGACATGGGCAAACAAATTGCCTTTGCAGAAAACAAACAAGAATCCGAAAAAATTCTGACTTGCTACAGCAACTACATGAAAGAACGGGCAATCAATCCCGCTGCAAAGCCCAGCTTGACGCTGCCTGCTCCTGCAAAAAAAACCGAAAAACCGACTGCACCAAAAAAGCCAGCTACAAAGCCAACGCCTGTCGCAAAGCCACAAAAACGCTTAGCTTCTGATATTCAATATGAGATTTACTCGAAAGCTTATATTGAAATTCTAAATGAAATGGTGTTGCATCCGGAAACCGTTGACCAGTTCAAGACATATTTTCAAGACAAACAAATCACCCATCTTGCCATCTATGGCGAGAGCATGGTATTGAAAACCATCACTGTTCTGCTGAAAGAGGCTGGCATTTCTGTTGATTACCTGCTGGAAAATGAAAAGAAATCCAGCCCCTATGCAAAAACAATCCACAGCCGAGATATTCAGAAATATCCGGATACACAATGTATTCTCATCGGCGATGTTCGCTTCGAAAAAAATATTCTGGAAAAGGTTCATAAACGCACTAAAATCCCCGTTATTACCATTTCCGAAGCAATGCACTACAAAAAAGACTCGAAAAAGAACACTACAAAATAAGAAAAAACCGGCTTGCAATAGGAGAAAATCCCCTATTGTAAGCCGGTTTCTATGTTTCTATGTTTTTATTCCGCCAGCAAGACGTGTTTTGGAATCGGAATCGAAAAAGTTTCATAAACGGCACAGATTTTATCGGCAATGCAAACCAGAATGCTTTCCCGATACCGTGGTGGTGTCAGGTTCAAGGGAAACATATGACGAGCAATGACATCTCGTTCTACTGCATTTAAAGCAAAATCTCGCTCTGCATTTTGTAACGCTGCTGCTGCGTGGGAGAACCCATGTGCTTTTCGGTTGGGGTCTTTGATGTGCCAATCATATAGAAAATAATCGTGCAGCAGTGCTCCCCGCACCAAACTCCGCAAATGTACCCGAATCCGAAACCGCTTTGCCAGCCAGACACTCATATATGCCACAAAAAAAGAATGCAGGTAACAGCTGACTGCTCCGTGCTGAATGTATCCCTTTTCCTGCTCCATGCCTGCGGACTGTAAAATCAGCCATCCGTTTCGCTCCACTAAGGCAACAACTTCTGTTTCGATGGATTTCATCTCTTCATCTACCTTCCTGTTTATTCGCTTTTGTTCACTCTTACTGCTTTTAGTATAAGCTTTTCATGAGCGAATTTTCAAGAATATCCTGTGAAATTTTGGTGAAACTCATCGACAAATTTCATCAAATCGAAAAGAATTACCAGATATTAGTTGCTGCTCATGTTGACAAAACAAACTCATCCGGCAACCTGTTGCATATTCGACAGGTTGCCGGATGAGTTTTCTCTTTTTTAGAAATACAGCAAACTGCAATTATTCTGCACAATGTGCACAGTCTTCACAGTTCGGGAACTGAGCAGCATCGTAAGCAATGCCGTTCTTGTCGTAGTAATCTTTCAGGGCAGACTTAATTGCTTCTTCTGCCAGTACGGAACAGTGCAGTTTATGTGCTGGCAGTCCGTCCAATGCCTCTGCAACTGCCTTATTCGTCAGCTGCAATGCTTCCGAAACCGGCTTGCCCTTAATCATTTCTGTTGCCATCGAGCTAGATGCAATCGCACTGCCACAGCCAAATGTTTCAAATTTTACATCTGAAATCACATCATTGTCAATCTTGAGATAGATTTTCATGATGTCGCCGCACTTTGCATTTCCAACTTCTCCAACGCCATCCGCATCTTCCAGAACACCAACATTCCGTGGGTGCAGAAAATGATCCATTACCTTTTCACTATATAAAGCCATCGTTGTTTCTCCTTTTTCTTACAGCAAGAAAGACTTCTTTCCGCTCTCTAAATCTCTCCAAACCGGAGACATATGCCGCAGATAGGCAACCACTTCCGGAATTGCCTGCAACATATAATCCACTTCCGCCATGGTATTTTCTTCACCCAGCGATAACCGCAACGAACCATGTGCAATTTCATGCGGTCTGCCGATTGCCAACAGAACGTGAGAAGGGTCTAATGAACCAGAGGTGCAGGCAGAACCAGAGGATGCACAAATCCCCTTCTGGTCTAGCAGCAGCAGCAACGATTCCCCTTCGATTCCCTCAAAGCAAAAATGCACGTTGCTCGGCAGACGATGTTCCCGGTCGCCGTTCAGAACGGAATGTGGAATCTTGGAAAGCCCTGCAATCAAGCGTTCCCGCAGTTCCAGACAATGACGCGTATTTTCTTCCATATGGTCGCAAGCATCCTGCAAAGCAGCTGCCATGCCCAAAATTGCTGGAATATTTTCCGTTCCGGCACGCTTGCCCCGTTCCTGTGCTCCGCCAGCAATCAAAGAAGTTAAGCGAACGCCTTTCTTTGCATACAAAACGCCAATTCCCTTTGGTCCATGGAATTTGTGGGCGGAGAGGGATAGCATATCAATGTTGTCATTCTTAACGGAAATCGGAATGTGTCCCACTGCCTGCACGGCATCGGTATGGAACAGAACATGGTGCTTTCTGCAAACCGCTCCAATTTCTGCAATTGGCAGAATCGAACCGATTTCATTGTTGGCATACATCACAGTAACCAGACAGGTATCCGGCTGAATGGCAGCTTCTACCTGCTCCGGTGTTATCATTCCATTTTCGTGCACATCTAGCAGCGTAACAGAAAAGCCCTCTGCTTTCAGCTGTTCCAGCGTGTGCAGAATCGCATGATGTTCAAACGCTGTGGAGATAATGTGCATGTGGCCTTTCCGCTTGCCGATGGCTGCAGCGGAACGAAGTGCCTGATTGTCTGCTTCGCTGCCGCCGGAAGTAAAATAAATTTCTTTCGGGTCAGCGTCCAGACAGACTGCAATCTGTTCTCTTGCTTTCTGCAAAACAACAGCAGCTTCTTGCCCGATGGTGTGCAGGCTGGACGGATTGCCGTACACTTCCCAGCCCTTTACCATGGCTGCCATCGCTTCTGCACTCATTTTTGTGGTTGCAGCGTGGTCTGCATAAATCATGGTTGTTCTTCCTCTCTTGGATTGGATTGTTTGGATGCAGGGTTTGCATCCGATAAAAAATAGGAGGGCTTGTTCGCTCCTGCAAACGCAGCCAGAACAAACCCTCCATACACTGCAATATTCGGATTGCGGTTGTATCCAATTTACTTTACAGCATCAAAACCATGCTGCAGGTCAGCCAGAATATCATCAATGTGTTCTGTACCGATAGAAAGCCGAATGGTGTTCGGATGAATGCCGCATGCCAGCAATTCTTCTTCGTCCAGCTGAGAATGGGTTGTGGATGCCGGATGGATCACCAAGCTCTTAACATCAGCAACATTTGCCAACAGGGAGAAGAGTTCCAGACTTTCGGTGAACTTCTTTGCCTTTTCTGCATCGCCCTTAATCGTAAAGGTGAAAATTGAACCTGCACCGTTCGGGAAGTACTTGTCATACAGTTCCTTTTCCTTGCCGGTGGACAGGGACGGATGGTAAACCTTTTCTACCTGCGGATGATTCTTCAGGAAGTCGACAACCTTCAGTGCATTTTCTACGTGCCGTTCTACCCGCAAAGACAGGGTTTCCAGACCTTGCAGCAGCAAGAAGGAATTGAACGGAGAGAGTACTGCACCTTGATCTCGCATCAGTGTGGTACGAATCTTCATGATATAAGCAGCGTTTCCACATGCTTCTGTAAATACAACGCCGTGGTAAGACGGATTCGGCTTGCTCAGACCCGGGAACTTGTCGTTCTGTGTCCAGTCGAACTTTCCGCCATCAATGATGATACCACCCATAACCGTACCATGACCGCCGATGAACTTTGTTGCAGAGTGTACAACAACGTCTGCACCATGTTCCAGCGGACGCAACAGATATGGCGTTGCAAAGGTGCTGTCTACGATCAGCGGAATGCCGTGTTTGTGAGCAACCGCAGCCAGTGCTTCCAAATCAATGATATCTGAATTCGGGTTGCCGAGTGTTTCTGCATAAATCAGCTTGGTATTTTCCTGAATAGCTGCTTCAAAATCTGCCGGATCTTTCGAGTTTACAAATGTAGTTTCCAGACCCTGTTCTTTCAAGGTGTTGGAAAACAGGTTGTGTGTACCGCCGTAGAGGTTGCTGGCAGATACAATATGGTCGCCAACCGTTGCAATGTTCTGGACAGCGTAGGTAATCGCAGCAGAACCGCTGGCAGTTGCCAACGCACCAACGCCGCCTTCCAGCTTTGCCATCCGCTCTTCAAATACAGAGTTGGTCGGATTCATCAGACGGGTGTAGATGTTTCCTGGTTCTGTCAGGGCAAACCGACCGGCTGCCTGTGCGGAATCCTTGAAGACATAGGATGTCGTGGCATAAATCGGAACGGCTCTTGCGTCTGTGGTCGGGTCTGGATGTTCCTGACCAGCATGTACTTGTAAGGTTTCAAAATGATACTGTTTCATATGCAAAGGCTCCTTTATCCTTTTTCCTATCTGTTTTGTAGGTTAGTAAAAGTATACACCAATTTTCTGATTTTGTCAACAGGAAAAGACCACTTTTCCGGAGATTTTTTCTTTTCTATTCAAATTCCCGTGCAGCGATTCATTTTTGTAGGAATCATCGCCATTCTATTTTTGGTCTGTGAATGTTGAAATAAACATCTGCTATGCTCTTCCATAGATAAACGACTTGGGAAACCAATTTAAAATGATTCGGCAGAATCGATTCGCTGTCTGCCTGTGTTCGCTGTTCGCCAGTGGTTGCCTACAGTAGAAAACAGTAGTATCATATCCGCTTTTTCAAAAAATATCCGCTGAACTTTAAAATTGCTGCTTCAATCGGTGCTGTTTGGAAAGCCGATACTGCAACGGCGTACAATGCATTAAATTCCCGAATAGACGAATAAAATAGCTGACATTTTCATAGCCGCATTCCAATGCAATTTCCAAAACAGTATCATCCGTTTCCAACAACAATTGACAAGCATGATTCATCCGAATGGTATTCAGATAAGCGGTAAATGTCTGCCCCGTTGCATTCCGAAAGTAACGGGAAAAATATTTTTCTGACATATGAAACGTATCTGCCAAGCTGGAAAGCGTCAGCGGCTCTGTCATGTGCTGTTTGAGATACGTCAGAATTTTTTTCATCCGTTCCCGTTGGTTACGGCTCGCCTCTAGCGTAATGGGGTCTGTGGGCAACAGCAACCCTTGATAGAGCAGTTCTGCGGTCAATTGCAGCAGCCCTGCTTTGACCAGTAATTCATATCCCACTGCTTTTTCCTCGGCTGCCTGTAAAATCCGGTGCAACAAGGGTTGCAAGGTTGCCTTTACGGCTGCATCCGTAATACAAGTTGGAAACTGCATACGTCCATCTATGAGTGGCTGCAACAGCAACTGTGCTTGGTCGGAAATTGCAAAGGAAAATAAATCCGGCTGAAAAATAAAGGTACTATATTCTAATGTTGCATCTTCCGAAGTAATCCGGTGCAGTTCTTCTGCATTGATACAAAATAAATCGCCGCCTTTTGCCGGATAGGTTTCATTTCCAATGGTCAACAGACAAGTGCCATGATGTACATGCATCAACTCCGTTTTTTTATGCCAATGCAATGGAATAAAAAAGTCGGTTGTATCTGTCTGTGTGCGGAAACATTCAAACGGAAACGCTGGTGTTCCATGCTGTTTATTTTCTAAAAGCTGTTGTTTTTTCATGAAAAACACCTCGAAAAAGAAGTAGAAAAAGTGCAATTTTTTGCGGATAACGTGCGAGATTTTGTTGTGTTTTAACGATATAATAAAGATAACATCAAGATAGGAGGGATTGCAAATGCAATTTTCAAACGATTTTCTGTGGGGTGCAGCGTCTGCATCCTATCAAATAGAGGGAGCTTATCTCGAAGACGGAAAAGGCGAAAATATCTGGGACGCTTATTGTCAGGAAAGCGGTCACGTTGCACATGGTGAAAACGGAAACGTTGCCTGCGACCATTACCACCGATTCCGGGAAGATGTCAAGATGATGCAAAAAATGGGCATCAAAAACTATCGGTTCTCCATCAGCTGGACTCGTATTCTGCCGGATGGGACGGGTGCTGTCAACCAGAAGGGCATTCAGTTCTATTCGGATTTGGTCGATGCTCTGCTGGAAGCTGGTATTACTCCAATGGTTACCCTGTTCCACTGGGATTATCCGTATGCCCTGCACCAGAAAGGCGGCTGGCTGAATCCGGAATCTTCTGATTGGTTCGTTGACTACGCAAAAGTTGTAGTCGATGCACTGTCTGATCGGGTTACCTACTGGATGACCATCAATGAACCGCAAGTATTCATCGGCTGCGGCTATGCAATCGGCAAATTTGCTCCGTTCCAGAAGCTGCCGGTTAGAGATTTGGCTCAGATGTGCCACAATGTTCTGCTAGCACACGGCAAGACCGTAAAGATGATTCGGGAATGTGCAAAGAAAACTCCGAAGATTGGCTTTGCATTCTCGACTCCTTGCACCACACCGACGGACAACTCTCCGCTTGCCATTGAAATCGCACGGCAGAAAAGTTTTGCCTTTACACGGGAACGGTTTACATTTGAAACAGCTTGGTGGGCAGACCCGATTTTCCTGGGCGATTATCCGCAGGATGCTTACAGCATTTTAAAGTCTGATATGCCAAACATCAAAGAAGGCGATATGGAATTGATTTCTCAGCCTGTTGACTTCTACGGTGTCAACATCTATTACAGTCAGGCAGAAGAAAATCCAAATGCCTATGTAGAAAATGATTATATGGGTTGTCCGAGAACCCAGATGGGCTGGCCGGTTACACCGGAAGCATTATACTGGGGGCCAAAGTTCCTGTTTGAACGCTACGGCAAGCCGATTCTCATCAGCGAAAACGGTATGGCAAGCCATGACTGGGTACAGCTGGACGGCAAGGTTCACGACCCGGGCAGAATTGACTATATGAAGCGGTATCTGCGAGAACTGCACCGTGCTATGCAAGACGGAACAGAAGTCATGGGTTATATGTACTGGTCGATTATGGATAACTTTGAATGGGCAGACGGTTACGACAAGCGGTTTGGTCTGGTCTATGTGGACTATCGGACACAGGAACGCACCATCAAGGATTCCGGTTATTTCTATCAGACTGTGATTGAAACAAACGGAGAAACCATTTTCTAATTCTAAAACATCAAATCTCTATTTTATCAATTTGCCCCCTTGCAGATGTAGCAAGGGGGCATTTTTCCTGAAAAAAGCAAGTCTTACCGCTGGAAATATGCCCGCAAGGCTGCATACAGCGTTTCCATCTGCTCCTCTGTTCCAATCGTAATCCGCAGATAGTCTTTCGTTCTGCCCGTTCCAAAATAACGAACAAAAATATGCTGTTCTTTCAGCATCTCGTATAATTCCTTTGCAGAATAATCCGGATGGGTCACAAACAGGAAATTGCTCTGAGAATCTGGGAACTGGAAGCCCATTTCTGCCAGAACTTTCTTGGCGTGTTCTCTGGTTGCAACAATCTTTGCAAGCGTTTCTTCCAAATAAGCACGGTCAGAAACCGCAGCAACACCAGCTGCAATCGTGGTTTGATTCATGGTATAAGAATTAAAGGAGAATTTGCAGTCATTCAGTACCCGAATCAAAGTCGGGTTGGAAACGGCAAATCCAATCCGCATTCCTGCCATCGAACGGGACTTCGAGAAGGTCTGTACCACAATCAAATTATCGTATTTGTCAATCAACGGCAATACCGATGTTCCACCGAAGTCAATATATGCTTCATCAACGATGACAATGCTGTCTGGATTGTGCTGAATGATGTCCTCAATATCTGCAACAGACAGAGCAATGCCCGTTGGTGCATTCGGATTCGGGAATACAATGCCGCCATTTTCTGCATAATAATCTTCTTTCACCAATTCAAAGCGGTCATTCAGCGGCTTTTTTTCATACGGAATCTGGAACAGTTCCGACCATACCGGATAGAATCCATATGTGACATCCGGAAAGAAAATCGGCTTTTTCGAGTTGAAAAACGTCAAAAAGCACATCGCAAGCACATCATCTGACCCAACGCCACTGAAAACCTGCTCCGGTTTCACGCCGTAAAAGTCTGCAATGGCGGTATTTAACTTGGAAACAACTGGGTCTGGATAGAGCCGCAGCGAATCGACAGATAAATCATGCAGGGCAGCTTCTACTGCTGGAGCAGGCGGATACGGATTTTCATTGGTGTTCAGTTTTACCATGTCCGGAAAATTTGGCTGGTCGCCCGGAACATAAGGGTCTACCTTCCGGACGTAGTTCATAAAAGCAGCTGACATAATGATTCTTCTTTCTTTTTCAATAATTTTCTATTCAGAACCGCTTACCGATTCTTCTTTAACAAATCCTGTTTTACTTCCCAGAGTGCCTGGGACAAATCGACATAGTAATTATGCGGATTCTCAAACCGCTTGACTTCATCCCAAAGCAACGCAATCTGTTCCTTGCAATACTGGCAAATCTCCGCCAAAGACGGCTGTTCATAGACACAGACACCATTCTTGAAAATCGGCACTAATAATTCTCGTACCGTGTAATTTGTAATTTCTTTGGTTTTCCAAGTCGCAATTGGGTCGAAAATGGTATGCGGCTGACTGGCATCAATCGTTTCATTGTGCAGACAAAGTTCATCGGCAATCGCCTTACCTGTTTCCTTGTCGTAGAACCGATAGACCTTCTTGAAGTGCGGATTGGTGATTTTCGTGATGTTTTCACTAATTTTAATCTTTGGTTCAATCGTACCATCTGGTTGTTCGATTGCAACCAACTTATAAACACCGCCAAATACTGGCGTACTCTTAGCGGTAATCATCCGTTCTCCAACCCCGAATACGTCAATTTGTGCGTGCTGGGTCATCAAATCCTGAATCAAGTATTCATCCAACGAATTGGATACAACGATTTTACAGCTCTGCAAGCCAGCAGCATCCAGCATTTTTCTTGCCTTTTTCGTCAGGTACGCAATATCACCGGAATCCAAGCGGATTCCAAAGTCTGTGATGCCCTGCGGCAACAGAATCTCTTTAAATGCTCGAATCGCATTCGGGATACCGCTTTTCAGGGTGTTATAGGTGTCTACCAGCAAGGTTGCCTGATGCGGATAATTTTCACAATAGGCTTTAAATGCTTCATATTCCGTATCAAACATCTGCACCCAAGAATGTGCCATTGTTCCACCTGCTGGAACACCATACAATTCATCTGTTAAAGTGCATGCTGTTCCGGCACAGCCGCCAATATAAGCAGCTCTTGCCCCTAAAATTGCACCGGATGCCCCCTGTGCTCGGCGAGAACCAAACTCCAGAACGGTTCTGCCGTCTGCTGCCCGTACAATGCGGTTGGCTTTCGTTGCAATCAAAGACTGGTGATTCAGTGAGAGCAAGATGAATGTTTCCAGCAATTGTGCTTCGATGGCAGGTGCTCGAATGGTCATAATCGGTTCATTCGGGAATACGGGTGTTCCCTCTGGAACTGCCCAGATGTCACCGCTGAAATGGAATTCTTTCAGGTAAGTCAGAAAACCTTCATCAAAACACTGTTTGCTTCTCAAAAAGGCAACATCTTCTTCCGTGAAATGCAATTCTTTCACGTAATCAATAACCTGTTCCAATCCGGCAGCAATCGCAAAACCACCGCCATCCGGAATATCTCGGAAAAAGACATCAAAATAAACGGTTTTCTGATAAAAGCCATTGCGGAAGTATCCGTTGCTCATCGTAAACTCGTAGAAATCACAGAGCATGGCATAATTTTCTTGTTTCATGGTGTTTCCTCCTCCGGCAAAATTTGCATTTGCAGATTTTTCATCATCAAAATCGCTGCTTCCTGTAATGTAGGGTCTGGTGCAGCAATACAGCTCGAATCCACTAAAATTGGAACTTCTGGCAATGCGGTCTTACAAAGCACTGCATTGGAAAGCACACAAATACTGGAAACCACGCCGACCAATTCAATGCTTGCATACTGCTGTGTCCGCAAATATACAAATAAATCGGTTGACCCGAATGTATCCTTTTCAAAGAACAAATCCTGCGGCTCTACTTGCTCTGCCACTTCTGGAACTAATGTATGCCCAGCCGTTCCCTTGATGCAATGCGGAACGGGCAAATGCTTTCCCTCCTGTGTGTTCCGGTAATCATCCGTATGAGTATCCATTGTAAACAGCACCACATCGCCACTCTTGTGATAAGCAGCAATTTTCTTTGCAATTCGCTCCGCCAGTGCCACTGCACCCGGAAAACCCAACGAACCTGTTACAAAATCTCGTTGATAATCCACCACAATCAATGCACGTTTCATGGATGCACGCTCCTTTTTCCAGTATCCCATATGGGTGTTGTTTTTATTATACAAGTAAAATTTGTTTTTGTCAACGCTGTTTTCTGATTTCTAGTGACCATTTTGCCATCAAAAAACCGGTTTTCTTCGCTTGTTTTTTGTGCAAAATTGCCTTTGACAGTGGCTTGAAAATATGATAAAATGAAAAATAGATGTGTAGCAACCCTGCGTAAGTCCAATCCAGGGGTGCTGCACATCTTTTTTTATAGAGAAATGTGTCTATCCGGCACGTTTTTTACCAGAAAGGAAGCGGTATTTTTTATGACAACAAACACAAAAGCCAAACCACGAAAAGCGGACAAAATGCGGTCAACACCACCGCATCAACTCCTCTTGAAAATGGGCATTCCAATGATCTGTTCGATGGTATTGCAAGCCATGTACAATATTGTAGACAGTGCCTTTGTTTCTAACATGCCAGAAAATGGAGAAGCTGCTTTGAATGCTCTAACGCTGGCATTTCCTATGCAAATGTTGATGATTGCGGTTAGCATTGGCACGGGAGTTGGTGTCAATGCACTGGTATCCAAAAGCCTTGGACAGGGAGATACAGAAAAAGCCAGTCGAACTGCTGGAAATGGCGGATTTCTTGCCGTTTTGATTTTTCTTCTCTGCGTGTTCTTCGGTATTTTTGGCGTTGCACCTTATATCCACCTGCAAACAAAAGATTTCCTCATTGCAGATATGGGGATTTCTTACTTGCGAATCTGCTGTATGCTCTCGATGGGAATCATTTTCTTTTCCATCTATGAAAAACTGCTGCAAGCCTCTGGAAATCCGATTTTTTCTACCATTGCACAAATCTCTGGAGCGGTCTGCAACATCCTATTAGACCCTATTTTGATTTATGGGTGGTGTGGTTTTCCGGAATTAGGGGTGCGAGGGGCTGCTTATGCAACTGTTCTTGGTCAAATTCTGTCGTTCTTGCTGGCATGGATTTTTCATTGCAAAGTGGACAAACAAATTTCCAACAAGCTGCAATACTGGAAACCAAACAGCACCATCATTCGGGAAATCTATGCAATCGGTTTGCCTGCAATTTTAGCACAGGCATTGATGTCGGTAATGACTTATGGCATGAATTTAATTCTAGGTTCTGTGAATACCGCTTTGGTGACAGCGTACGGATTATACTATAAAATTCAGCAGTTTATTTTATTTGCAGCTTTTGGGCTGCGAGATGCCATTACGCCGGTTTTATCCTTTTATCATGGCATGCGAAGCCGTGCCAGAATCCGCTATGGGATTCGTTACGGCATGCTGTATACTTGGGTCATTATGCTTGCAGGCACACTGCTGATAGAAGTCCTTGCCATTCCATTTGCCAAATTATTCGGTTTATCCGGAGAAACAGAACAGCTTTGCATAGAAGCCATGCGAATCATTTCTATTAGTTTTCTGTTTGCTGGAACAAATATCGCCTTACAAGGTATTTTTCAAGCGTTAGATAGTGGGCTGGAATCCCTCATCATTTCTGTATGTCGCCAAATTCTTTTTGTTTTGCCAGTTGCTTGGCTGTTTTCACTAACAGCAAAGGCGAATTTCAACCAAAGCTGGTTGATTTGGTTGACCTTTCCGATTGCAGAACTTGTTTCAATGGGAATTGGATTTGGATGCTTGCACCGGATTCAGAAAACAAAAATTGCAAAACTTTGATGATTATCCCCTTAAAAAGGAAAAAGGACTGCTGCGAGATGGTTGCAGCAGTCCTTCTTTTTTGCTTTTTAGTCTTCGTCTGTAATCGGATCGTCCAGCTTTGCACCGCATTTTCCGCAGAATGCAAACTGATACTTTTCATCGAACTGCATGCCACAGCCTGGGCAAACCCGCTTGCCCTTCATCTGCTGCAATTCCAAACGCATGCTCTGGATTCTCCGCTTTCTGTCATCAATATCCGCACAGAGTTCCTTCAGTTTTGCAAGTTCCTTTTCCTGGCTCTCATAATAGAGTTCGCCAATTTCCTGCATCACTTCCTGAATCCGTTCCCGTTCGTATGCAATCTTTTTCCGCAGATTGCTGGCTTCAGAAGCGTTCTTCGACATTCCAGAAACGCTGCGGCTCATTTGTTCAAAAATATTTGCCATTGCCATCGACCCCTGTCTTTCGTAAATTTCATGATGTTCCAACTATGAAACGCTCATAAAGTATATATCAATTATACAACTTCTCTCGTCCGTTGTCAAGCAATTTTTAGATAGATTTGCTGTTTTTTCTAAAATCCTCAAAAAATAAAAGAACCGTACAGCTTTCGCCATACGGTTCTCTTTTAACGCAACTAAAATTGCGATCGTTACATCAATATTGGAATATGCAATTTATTAAATACAAACGTATATCTTATTCACCCATGAACGGCAGATCCTGATAGCCTTCTACGTTCAGAACGAATCTTACCAAAGCGGTAGTATCCTTGTCGCCGATGTTATCGATATCGCTCGGGCTCTGATCGCAGTTAGCGTTCCGCAGAGCCTGATCGCTCAGCTGTACAACGCCAGCCAGGTACTTATTCAATGTTACAGCGTCAGCGATGTCTACAACGCCATCCAGGTTTACGTCACCGATGTTATCTGCATTCGGGTCAACGGTAGTAGTTTCGCCAGCAGTTGTTGTAGTTTTTGCACCTGTAGTGGTTGTAGCTTCGCTTGTTGTAGTAGCTTCTGTTGTAGTTGTATCAGCAGCTGTTACAGTAACAGTTACAGTGGTGGACTTGCCATCCTTGTTGGTTACAGTGATGGTAGTCTTACCTTCCTTCACACCAGTGATGGTGCCGTCCTTAGAAACGGAAGCGATGCTATCATCGTCAGATTTAAAGTCGCAACCAGTCTGATCAACGGTCAGATCCTTGGTTTCGCCAACCTTAATGGTTACTTCAGACGGTGTTACAACCGGAGCATCTGGATCTTCAGTCGGATCTGGAGTCAGATCCGGATATACTTCAGACATGGTACCCAGAGCCATCATGATGTCACCAGCATGCCAGAATCTGTGCAGTGTGAAGTAATAATTATCGGTGTTACCATCCTGCTTATAGTACTTTTCAGCTTCCAGATACATCGGATCGCTCTTGTAGTTCGAACGAATATCAACGAATGCTACGCCGTCCTGAATCAGGTCGCCGTTCGGCATCTTACCGGTGTAATCGCCCTTAGCCAGAGTCTTGCCCTGACCATTTGTACGCTGACCATTCGGCAGAACCAGCTTGGTTTCCCACAAACGTGTCAAGTTGGTGTTGTGGTCAGAAACGCCCAGACCAATATCGTCACGATACTTGTTCCATTCTCTGTCGAGGAGTTCCTTTGCCAGATACAGGGACTGTGCTGCACGATCCTTCATATCAGTGCTCTTTGTACCTCTGCTGGACTTATAAGAAGCTTCACCAGTTGCCAGATCACTTGCAGAAACGCCACGACCTGCTGCATAGTAAATCAAAGTGTTTGCCAGAGAAGATACGCATCCGAGGTCGCCGTCGCCATAGCCAACGATAGTTGCCTTCAGGTTGGTATTTTCCTGATATTTGCCTGTCCAAGAATTCGGTTCGCCAGACCAGATCAAGCTGGACGGAATCGAGAAGCTTGTGCCATCATCGGTAACCGTGCTCAGATCCGGAATTTCGAACTTGGTCTTGCCAGTGCCATCTGTTGCATGATACTTTTCATAATAATCTTCAAATGTGATGGTTCCGCTTGCCTTACCCAAAATGGAGTTGTCGAGGAACCAGCCTGTCCACTTGTCCAGAATGGTTTCCAGAGCAGTAGTCAGATCCATACCGCCAACAGAGATGCCGCTTGCATCGCCCTGTGTCTTAACAACATAGTACAATTCAGCCAGACGCTGAACAGCCCATACCTGGTTACCGATCCAGTGGTTCGAACCTGGGTCAGCATAAACCGGGTGTTCAACATAAACCATCTTGTTAAATTCAGAAGTACCAGATACATTCTTGCTGTGTTCTTCATAACGACCATTTACAGAGTTGGTGCTACCACCAGCGATTACGCCGTCATTAGACAGCAGCCACAGGTAGTATTCCATCTGTGTCTGGAAGGACTTCTTGAAGTCTTCTACAGCACCCTGTGCCTTCATGTTGGAGCTCAGGTTGGTGTCATATGCCAGTGCGTAAGCAGCCAGCGGGTTCTGGTAGAATTCATGTGCGTGCGAGCAACCGATCTGCCATGCCCAAGAGCCATCCAGAGCACCGCCCCAAGAAGTATACCAGTTCATCAGGTAATACTGACCATTGCTGTTGGAAGTATCCCACTTGTTGGTTGTACCAATGGTCTTGTAGTACTTATCGAACATGTTGTTTCTGGTTTCGTCACCCATCTTAGCAGCCAGAACATCCAGCTTCTGAGAGCCGCCCCACTTGGAGTCAACGCTCTGATCCGCAACGCCCCATCTGTTTGCAGCGTATACAGCCTGAATTGCACGGTCTTCTGCGTCCGGTGCGTTGGTGTAAGAATACTGCTGAGCAACCTTCTGTTCGGTGTTGAAGAAGCCCTTCATACCGCCGATACGAGTACTGCCTTCCTGACCGTTCTGAATACCAAACTTCAGTTCTTCTACGCAAGCGTGCGGAATGGTTTCCCAGCAGGATTCCTGTTCGCCACGCTGGAAGGTGTTAATCATGGTGAAAGAACCGCTTACGTTCTGCTGCTTGTACTGAGAAGAAGTACCAGCACCAAAGCCGTACCAGTCATCTACGTCAGCCAACCAGTGCATCAGGTACAAGCCCTTATCGCTGCCGTATGCACTTGTGAAGTACTGGTGAATCGGGTTTACAGCGTTGTTGCCGTTCAGCATGTCGGTCGGATACAGTTCAATCTGTTCCCATTCATCGCTGTAGGTTGCACTCAGCTGCTGCTTCTGCATGATGCCAGCCTGTGTATCCGGAATCAAAGTAGCTTCCATGGTCTTCCAAGCCTTTGCGGTATCGCCAACGGTTTCGGAAGCGGCATCCTTTTCACCCTTAACGGTGATTTCGCCCTTGTTTGCCTTATTTACGATGTTATCACGCATTGCTGCGGTCCATACCAAGTAGGACAAAGCTTCAGAAGTGGTTTCATGACCGTAGTCCGGAGCTTCGATACAGAGGGTTTCAACCGAGTGATACGGTACACCCAGACCGCCGCTAACGGTAGAAGTGCTGGACATATAGCCATTCTGAACACCGTTTGTGATTACGTCATCATACAAAGACATGAACCGTGCTGCATAGGTCGTATCGCCGTATGCTTCTGCCTTTGTTCTGGTGCCTGCTGCGGAAGCAGCAGTCGGAACAATTGCACTGCATGCCATTGCAGCAGCAAGAATCGCTGCCAGAACAGTTTTGTTCTTCTTAAACTGCATGGAAAAATTTCCCCTTTCAAGAAATAGAATATAAAGTAAAAATGGTTTTGTAGCCGGCATGTGCGTTTCCCAGAACACGCATCCTTTCATCGGTACGGTACCGGTGTGTCCGCTCTGACAAGCAGAAAAAGAACTGCACACAACCGTTACAGTTGTGCATTCATATTTTTTCACAAAATCCACACACAATGCGTCCACTTTTATATTCAAATTATACCCCAAGCCCTTTTGATTGTCAACCCTTATGACAAAAGAAACGGTTTTTTCAGCGTTTTGCCCATAATTAAGGAAACCCGTTTGTATAAATTGACCATACTTTGTTCCTGTTTTTTCAGATTTCTTGGAATTTGCGGAATTTTTTCTGATTTCCGCTGACCTTTCACAAAACGCCCACATAAGGTTGTTATGATACCATTGGCACAGAATTTCCAAAATCCGCACGATTTTCACGGGCACTTTTTCAGGGAATTTATCAGTTTTCCCCGATTTTAATATAATGATTACAATTCGTCCATGACACATACAAGTTTTTTTGCAATAATAAATAGGAGTGCTTTTCGGTATCATTCCGAATATGCGGAAAGGAGATTTTTATGGTTGAAATCAAAAACCTAACCAAATACTACGGGCAAAAAGCCGCTGTGAAAAACATCAGCTTTACCGTAGAAGATCACGAAATCCTCGGCTTTCTAGGGCCAAACGGTGCGGGAAAATCCACCACAATGAATATCATCTGCGGTGTCATCCCGTCCAGCTCCGGCACGGTCACCATCAATGGCTTTGACATTGCAAAAGATCCGATCAAGGCAAAACGCCACATCGGATTCCTGCCGGAAATTCCGCCAGTTTATCCAGATATGAAAGTTAAGGAATATTTGACATTTGTTGCTGGGCTGAAAGGCGTTCCGGGCGTGAAACGCAAGGCACAAGTTGCAAAGGCAATGGATCGTCTGCGGATTACCGATGTTGCAGGTCGTCTGATTCGCAACCTCTCGAAAGGTTATCGGCAGCGTGTTGGCTTTGCACAGGCACTGCTGGGCGAACCGGATGTTTTGATTTTAGACGAACCGACTGTTGGTCTTGACCCGGAACAGGTCATTGAAGTCCGGAATCTGATTCTGGAATTGAAACAGGATCATACGATTATTTTAAGCTCTCACGTTCTGAGTGAAATCAGTGCTGTTTGTGACCGAGTCGTCATCATCAGCAAGGGCGAGATTCGGGCAGTGGACACCATTGACCACCTCGAAGAACGGGCAGACACCAACCCAATTTTACACCTCAAGGTCAAGGGTGGTTCGCAGGAAGTGGCTGCTACCATGCGGCAGGTGGACGGCGTTCGCAATGTTTCCAATATTTCCCGTTTCAAAACTGGTATCTATACTTATGATGTGGAATTGCAGAGCAGTGACATCCGGAATTCCCTGCTGGCAGCTCTGCTGGTCAAAAAGTTCGATGTGCTGGAAGTACAGGAACAGAAGAAGAACCTCGAACAGGTATTCGTCAAGTTGGTCAACCAGTCGTCCAGTTCGGAACAGCGTTCTTCCATGCAGGCACTTTTAAAGGAATTGGAAGCAGACGACACCGAACAAGAATCCACGGACAAGCAAGACGATTCCAACCATCATCCGCATACGGATCAATAAGGAGGTTCACCCCATCATGTTTTCACTTTATAAAAAGGAATTACAGAGCTATTTCCTTTCACCGGCAGCGTATGCGGTGTTGGCATTCTTCACGCTGACATTCTCGCTGACGATGATTATGGATATTTCTGCTGCATCTTCTCTCTATGAATTCTCATTCACATCTTTGTTCTACACGAACTTGTTTTATCTTGCTATTTTGTTCCCCGTTCTGACGATGCGAAGCTTTTCGGAAGAACGAAAGAATGGAACAGAAGTGCTCTTGCTCTCCAGTCCGATTAGTGTTACTAAAATCGTACTGGCGAAGTTCCTGGCAACTGCTACCATCTTCCTGATTATGCTGGCAGTTTCTTTATTCTACCCGATTGTTACCGCTTTAAACGGTCATGTCATTCTGGCAAATTTAATTTGTACTTATGTGGGATTCTATCTGTTTGGTCTGGTCTGCATTGCACTGGGCATTCTGATTTCTTCTTTCACAGAATCCATTATTCTTTCCATCATTATGAGCGAAGCTGCTATCATCATCTTGCTGCTGATGGACAACATTGGTACTTATTCCTTTTTCTCTAACCTTCCGATTTTGTCCGACCTGCTGCACTGGCTCTCCAATCAGCAAAAGTTTATCACATTCTCAAACGGCTATATGCAGGTATCGGATTTGTTCGCTTACTGCACGGAAATTGCAGTGTTCCTGATTCTTACTGTGATTTCTGTAGAAAAAAGACGTTGGAGCCGGAGGTAATGCACGATGGAAGAAAAAAAGTTTCACAATTTTAAAAACAAAAAGTTTTCCAGCATCGCTTGGATTATGGCGGTTCTGGTCATTGTGATTGCAGTCATTTTAAATATGATTGTTTCGCAATTGGATTTGGGCTGGGACGTTTCTCCAAATAAACAATACAGCTTGGGCAAAACTACCACTGCTTATTTGGATGAACTCGACCAAAACGGCACAAAAATTGACTTTTATGTGCTCGCAAAGATGGATGACATCAAAGACAGCGTGGATACACTGGCACTCTATCGGGCTTTGAAAGAATATGATGAGCATGACTGCATCAATCTGATTGACATCGACCCGAACAGCGATGAAGAAACTATGGAAAAAATCAATCCAGATAATGCTCTGACGCTGAACACTGGTGATATGGTGCTGGTTTGCGGCGACACCAAAAAGCGAATCCCGGGCAACACCATGTACACGACCAATAGCGATGACAACGGCAACGCTGTTTCTCAGACATTCAACGGCGAAAACATCCTGACGGGTGCAATCAAATCCGTTGTAGATGGCTTCACACCGACTGTTTACTTCCTGACTGGACATGGTGAAAAGTCCGCAGATGACAACTACACACAATTTAAAAAGAACCTGCAAAACTACAACTATGCTGCAAAATCCCTGTTGCTCTCGGATGTAGATGCTGTTCCGAGTGATGCAGCCATGGTTCTGGTCGCTGCTCCGACTTCTGATATTTCAGACAGCGACAAGGACAAACTGGACGCTTACCTGAACGAAGGCGGAAATCTTTCCCTGCTGATGTCCCCGAATGCCGGAAAATTCAACTATACCAACTTGGATTTGATTATGGAAGAATTCAGCATTATCATGGACTACGACACCGTAAAGGAAACCGATGCTTCCATGCATGTTTCCGGCGATGACAGCACCATTCAATGTAATCTGGTCGAACTGAGCAGTGACAGCGAAGCGGCTGACCTGACTTCTTCTCTGATAAATCAGGGCTTAGTTCCGTATATGACGAACTCCAGAAGTTTTTACTTTGATACAGACACCACTGGCACACTTACCACCGCAGAACTGCTGACCACCAATGATACCGCAGTTGGTGAACCGAATGGCGGTGCATACGATACGAAAAAAATCACCAACAGCGAATTGATGCTGGCTGGTTATTCCCAGAGCAACACCAAAAACAACGCAAAGCTGGCAGTCTTCGGAAACGCTGATTTCTTGGATGATACCCATTTGCAGGACAGCCGGTACATCGTTGCTGTTTATCTGTATCTGAGTACCATTAGCTGGATGTATGATACCGATGTGGATATGGGCATTGACAGCAAATCCACTGTTTATGATGAAATTTCTCTGCCGGATGCAAATTCTGCTCGTTCGCTGATGATTGTCTTTGCTGCTCTGCCAGTCGCTATCATTATCATTGGTGTTGGCGTTTGGGTAAAACGGCGGAACAGTTAAGCGGAAACGGAGGAAGCGATTATGAAAAAACAAGTGATTGTGATTCTTTCGCTGGTTTTGCTGGTTGCAATTACGTTGGGAGCTTATTTGTTCGTTCGGAACAACAACCAAGAAAAACAAAAAAAAGAATCGGAAGACGCTGCTGCATTGCAGCTGGTGGATTTTAATTCTTCCAATATCAACAAAATTGAAATTCAAACACCAGATGGTGATGATTACACCGCTGTGATCGGGGCAGAAAGCAATGTCTGGGAATTGACAGAAGACACCGATTTCCATATCAATGTTTACTTCTTGAACTCTGTTGCTGGTTCGCTCTGCAATCTGACTGCTACAGAAAATTTAGGCGTTGCAACCGAGGACATCAAGAAACAATATGAGTTGGACAATCCATATACCATTACCCTTTCCACGGACGATGATTCCCGTACACTGTACACGGGAAAACTCACCGCAACGAAGGAGTACTATTATATAATGTCTGACAAATCTGACGATGTTTTCTTAGTGGATGCCAAGTATGGCGATTATCTCCGTCCAAACAAAAATTCTCTCAAGAGCATTTATGTGCAGACCAATCAGAATTCCCAGATTGACCAGATGAAGTTGATTCACAATGGCGAAACTGTTTTTGATTTGAAGAAAAAAGATGCAACTTCTTGGCAGATGATCAGCCCGATTGAATCGGATTTTGTCAATGTTCTGAACATCAACAACCTGCAAACCAATATCATGCAGTTGATTATTGATAAGTTCGGCGAAGAACATGTTACAGAAGACCAATATGCAGAATATGGATTTGATGACCCTGCTTATACCTTCTGTTTCTCGCAGGAGGACGGCACGGAAACTACCATCTATGCAAAGGATTATGACACAGAATCCGCACAGTTTGTAGAATGTCTGCAAAAGGAAACCGGACAGATTTTCTATTGTGCTGCAAATTATATTAGTTTCCTGCTGGCAGAACCAGCGGATTTCCTGAGCGATGTCATTTATGATGCTGATATGGCAGATGTTGCTTCTGTTCAAGTTCATATTGACGGTGAAACTGATTTGAATATGGAACTGGATTCCGAAAACAAACAGTATACCGTCAATGAGATTGATGTCGCTGCACTGGGAACAGATGCAGTGGATGCATTGACCACCTTGTATGACAACTTAACCGGTCTTACCACTTCCACACTGGACTTAACAGACAATGTTCCAACGGAAGAAGAACCCGAAATTACATTGACTTACAACCTGAAAGACGGTACAACCGAAGTCATTACATTCTTGGCAAAGGATAAAGAATCCTATTATGTTTTGCGAAATGGCGAATATTCCGGATTCCTTGCAAAACGCACCGCCTTTACCTCCAGAAATGGTATCTTAGAGTTCTACCATCGTCTGGAAAAGACAATCGGCATGACCGAATAAAGCAGATTGCGTTCAAAATCTTACGAAGCGGCAGAATTTCCCTGCCGCTTCTTTCTATTCTTCTGCCGAATTTCTAAAAACAGCGTTCCCATTGCTATTGACAAACGAGGTTTTCTGTATTATAATTAACATGGTGTATTGAGGCAATTTCGCAACTTTCTGCAAAATTGAAACACAATCCCCTATTTTAAAACGATTTCATCAAATTCAGAGGTGTCATTATGGTCTTTCGCAACAAATATACAGGTAAAATCAATTGGATTCCCCTATTGGGTACGATTGCAGGCGGATTATTTCTCATCGTTTTATTGACCGTCATTCTCTCCGAAGTCTTTCGAGGCGACCCCGTACAAAGTACGGCAACCTCCTCCGGCAGCGGCAGCATGATTGCACAGCCCATCACAGATATTTCCTATAGTGAAGCCAGTGATGGTTCGATGGTGATTGACAATTATCCTGAATATGCGAAGGATGAAAAGAAACTGACAGAAAATAACATTTACAGCAAATATGCTGTGCTGTTGGATGTCAAGAACAATCAAATCTTGGCTGACCGCAACTGCGAGCAGAAAATGTATCCGGCATCTATGACAAAGTTGATGTCCCTTTTGGTTGCCGTTGAAAATATCAAGGATTTCAATGATACTTACACCATAACCTATGAATTGATTGCCCCACTGATTGAACAGGAAGCTGCTCGGGCTGGTTTTGAATCCGGCGAAACCGTTTCCATTACTGACCTCTTATATGGTATGGCTCTGCCGTCCGGTGCAGATGCAACCATGGCAATTGTAGATTATGTTTCTGGCAATGAAGAAACCTTTGTTGCTCTGATGAACCAGAAAGCAAAAGCTCTTGGTATGAATCACACACACTTCACAAATGCTGTTGGTTTGCACGATGAAAATCATTACTCTACTGCATTGGACATTGCCATTTTGATGAAAGCGGCTATGGAAAATCCAACTTGCCGGCAGATTCTCGGCAGTGTTGAATATCGCACCACTTCCACCCAACAGCATCCAAATGGGATGATTCTCCTGAGCACCATGTATAAGCGGATGTATGGCAACGAAGTAAAAAACATGACCATCATCGGCGGAAAAACGGGCTTTACGGATCAGGCAATGCAGTGCCTTGCAAGCTATGCAACCGCAGTAGATGGGAATGAATATGTTGTTGTAACAGCATATGCTCCAACAGAAATGAACCCTGTTTTTGATAGCTTTGCGATGTATGGGCTGGTCAATGGCGGTTATGAAATGCCAACCCATCTGGAAAAAACAACCTATCCGCCAACAGAAGCAACCACCACAGATTCATCTGATGATTCAGACAGCACAGAAACGGCATCAGATGCAGAAACAGAACTTGATTCCAGCAGTGAAGACCTTTATGGCAATGGCGATACAGAAGCCACTGACCCAGAAGAATCTTCCTCGGAACTCTATGAATAAAAGGAGATGGAAACGTGAAACAGAAAACTAAAAAGCGGCCGCAAATCATCAGTGTTGCGATTGCTCTTGCCTGTTTAATCTGTTTGATTTTAGTCATTGATTTTACTGTCCGGACGGTTACACGGGCGAATGTCACTTATGTTGTTAGTGAGGGTACGTTCTCAACTGACAACAACAACGGCATTCCAGAGGCAACCGACAAGCCAACAGAGGCAAAAGACAACAAAAAGGACAATGAAACCGTTGCTACCACAAAAAACGACGACCCGAATTATGATACCATTACACTTTCCGATTCGGATTTGCACAATGGCTCTCTAGTCATGGTCAGCAACACTTGCCCTTATTCCGGAAAGACAGATTTCACTGATTTTTCCACGCTTTCTGATACTTCTTTAAAGCCTCGCTCAGAATCCCTGACATTCCAGACAGAAATGCGAAATCCACTCATCAATCTGTTTGATGCCTATCAGGCTTCTCAGGGTACGGTCAACTTGCAGATTCACAGCACCAGCGTAACCAATACCGATTCTGACAGCTTGTATACCAATGTTCTTGCAGAACGCAGCAGCGGTTACACGTTTGATATCGGCTTGATTACCTCCACGGGCGAAGTCGTTGCCTACCTGACAAAGCGGAATGAATGGATGGTTGCAAACTGCTGGTATTACGGCTTTATTCTGCGGTATCCGGACGATAAAACCAGTATCACGGGTGTGGACTATATGCCGCATCATTTCCGGTATGTTGGCTTACCGCATTCCCTGATTATGTATGAAAACAACTACTGCTTGGAAGAATATTTGGACTATCTCAAGTCTTATACCATCGACCAGCCACTCACCTATACAACCGATGATGCTTCCTATGAGATTTATTACTATGCTGCAAACTCCAACGGAGAAACAGAAGTGAAAATTCCGAAGAAGGATAGCTATAGTATTTCCGGAAATAATACAGATGGTTTTATTATCACGGTACAAAAAGGTGCTGGCGAAATCAGCGGAGAAGCTGCTACAGATTCTGCAACACAGGACGACAATGCAGATGCAGCAACTGGTGACACTGCAACAAGTAACGACAGCGAAGCGGCTACAACCGAAGCTGCTGCTGACAACGAAGAATAAAAAAATAGCTGCTTGTCATTTTTATGACAGCAGCTATTTTTCTGACTTTTCTCAGAAAGGATGCATGTTTATGTGGGATGGTGGCAGACGATACTATGCCCGATTTGAATACGACCAAAAGCAATTTCACTGCCGTGTCATGAAGGCAGTCGTAGACGGCGGTTTTTCCTGTCCAAACTTAGATGGAACAAAGGGAACTGGCGGCTGTATTTTCTGCGATGGCGGAAGCGGCTATTTTACCCATTCCGGCAGCATTGCAGAACAGCTGCAAACCGAACGGACACGCATTCATGCAAAGTTTCCAACTGCAAAGCTGATTGCCTATTTTCAAGCACACACAAACACCTATGCACCGCTCTCTATCTTAAAAGAACGCTATGAAACTGCCCTGCAACAACCGGATGTCATTGGACTTTCTATCGGAACACGTCCAGACTGCCTGCCGGAGGATGTTTTAGATTATTTAGAGGAACTTTCTCACCGTACCGTTCTAACCGTAGAATTAGGCTTGCAGACTTTTCAGCCGAAAACTGCAATGCTCATCCATCGCTGTTATGAAAATGATGTCTTTCTATCTGCATTTTCCAGCTTAAAAGCCCGTGGGATTCGCACCTGTGTGCATCTCATCAATGGACTGCCAACAGAAACCATCGAACAAATGCTGGACAACGCTCGCCAGCTGGGACAGCTGCAGCCAAATGCAGTAAAATTACAGCTACTGCATGTCATTCAGGGCACGCCACTGGAAAAGTGGTATCAAGATGGCAAGCTTTCCACGCTTGACCAAGAAACTTATGTTGCCCTCATTGCAGAACAGCTGACTTATTTCCCACCGGAAACCGTTATCGAACGCTTGACCGGCGACGGCGATGCTCGAACGCTGGTTGCTCCGCTCTGGAGCAGAAACAAGCGTGGCGTTTTAAATGCCATTGCTACCTATCAGAAATCACATGACCTTGTACAGGGAATGCGGTTTTCCAGATAAACGAAAAAGCACCCACAGCGGTAGACCTCCGCTTGGGTGCATTTTTTATTTTTTCAGATAAAGGATTGAAAGAACTTTCATTCTTTCGCTGAAGCTTCGATTGGACTCACTCCCAACATCTTATTTTTCAGCTAAATAATCTCTTTTCTTTGCCACTGGACTCACCTTTTTCAAGTAATATCGTTTTCCAGAAATTTTAATATTGTTAATACATGGGAACCACCCTTACATAAAATTTTGGTTTTAAGTAATATGGTAACCTTCCATGGGAATCATTCCTTTTCTACGAAATACAAATTAAAAAGCTTTCCCTTCCATTGGACTCACCTTTTTCAATTATTTTGTAAGCTGCCTGCACAAATCGGTTCTTCTTGTCATAAGAATCATCCCTTTGCCTGCAAAATTTCGTTCCGGCATCTATTCTCAAGGCTTTCGCCGTCGATACAAGATCGTCATCATCTTGCATTAGGTTCTCACCTATGCTGCCAATCCGAATTTTCTGTTGGTACAGTCACACTCGTCAAATCACATTCCATTTTCCAGTCTGCCAACTTTATCATTTCCTTGGCATGCGACCAGTTTTTCTGATCCTAATACCCAACTCTTACAGCGACTGGATCAGGATGCGATCCTGACAGCATATGTACTGTGGTTCTTCACTTGCCATGGGATCTCACCCTCCTCACTGGAAAAATATCTGCATATTAAAAGACCGATTGTCTTAACCCTTAATATGCGTTCCGAAAGTTCATTTGGAACATCCACCAACTTGTGTTTCCGTCTGGGGAACTTCTTTTTGGTTTCTGTTCTTTTTCCCTTTCCTTGATTATATAATACCACAGCTTTTGTGATTTGTCAATAGTTTTTTCCACGATTTTGATAAATTAAGTGTGAAATATGCTTAATAACGTAAAGGCTGAATTTCGCTTTCTTTTATTTCGTACTTACTTTATTTTCTTCTGTTTCAAGTTACTAAACTTTGATTTCAAAAGTTTTCATTCATCATTTTACGTGATAATCGTGTGTTTGATTTGTGTTTTTTGCACAAAAGAACGTCTGAACTGTACTCGAAATAAAATGGTTCTTGGGAAACCACCTGAAACTGATTCGGCAAGGCTGGGGCACATCCCCAGCTTGCCTTGGAAACTGCAATTGCCCCTAAAACCTTATTTCTCATTACATCCTCCTGATTTTAAAGGCAATTGCAATTTCGTTCGATTTTCTCTTAGATTTTTGTTGTATGCAATCAAAACCTCTGTTAAGGGGGACAGCTTGTCCCCCTTAACAATTCCCCTCCGCCAAGCTGAGCCAGCTTGACCGCAGTTCGCCTACGGCGTTATGAACTTCCTTGACAGATTTCCCAATCTGGTTTATACTAATCAGTAGGATTCTGATGCTGTTTTCTTCGATTCCATCGCTCCTGCACCCATTGCAGCAAGGTCTCCCGTTCGTTTGGCAACTTGCCACGAATGACCTGCTCCAATGCATCTTGCAGCAGCTTTCCAATGAGAACGCCCTTTGGAATCCCCATCGCAAGCAAGTCATTTCCACGAATCGCCAAGTCTTTCAGCTGAAAGCATGCCTGCTCTTGCAATAACTCCTGTAAAAGCTGCTGCATCTGCTCCAGTTTTTGCAAGTCCTGCTCTGCATATGCTGGAACTTGTGCCTGTAAATCCGCTTTTCGCAGAGTAAGCAAGCGTTTTGCCTGTATTGCTCCATATTTTCGCAGCATCCGCAGCAAATAAGAGCGTTGCGGTAATAATTGCACTTCATGTGCGGTAATCAATGCAACAATGGCATCGGTTCGCTTTCGATCCATTTTCAGACGCTTGCAAATTTGCTTTGCCAATGCTGCACTTTCTGCCGGATGTCCGTAGAAATGCCCGATTCCGGCTGCATCCCGATGAAAACAAGATGGTTTTCCAATGTCATGCAGCAATGCTGCCCAGCAAAGCACTGTGTCCTGCTGGTCGCTGTGGGACAATGCCAGCAAACTGTGTTCCCATACATCATGTGCATGCCGTGGATGCTGTTGCTGAAAGCCCTGCAACGGCTGCATCTCTGGAAACAGACGAAACCAAATAGAGCAATATGCTGCCAATGTTGCAGCAGCATACGGAGCCGTGACAATGCGGTCACATTCAGAGAGAATCCGCTCCGCAGACACCCATTTTAGAAATGGTGCTGTTCGTTCCATCGCTGCTGCTGTTTCCGGCTGAATGGTTAGCCCATACACCGCAGCAAACCGAACTGCTCGCAAAATCCGCAGGGCATCTTCTGTAAATCGTTCTGTCGGAACGCCTACGCATCGCAGCTGCCGTTTCTGCAAGTCTGCTGCTCCATGAAAAGGGTCTATGATTCCGGTTTCCGGATGATATGCCATCGCATTGATGGTAAAATCTCGCCGCTGTAAATCTGTTTGCAGCGAATCGGCAAATTGTACCGCATCTGGATGACGATGGTCATGGTAGGTGGTTTCCTTGCGAAATGTGGTAATCTCATATACCGTATGATTCCGCAAAACACCAATCGTTCCATGCTGGCTGCCAATGGTCAGACAGGGTACATCTGAAAAACAAGCTTGTATCTGCTCCGGCGTTGCAGAGGTACAGAAATCCCAGTCATGCGGTGTTCGGTGCAGCAGTGCATCCCGCACACATCCGCCGACGGCATACCCTACATAGCCATGTTCCTGCAAACGGTTTAAAATCCATATGCCATCTGCCGGAATGGTGATTTGTTCGTTCATGTTCTTCTCCTCCATTTATATGATAGAAAGGTTGTTGTTTTATGCATCATATCATTACTCCAGAATCCATTGTCTATCAGCGTCCCGTCCAGTACTACGAAACCGACCGGATGCAGATTGTCCACCACTCCAACTATATCCGTTGGATGGAAGAAATCCGTGTGGCATTCATGGCACAAAAAGGCGTTCCCTATGACCAGATGGAACACAATGGCATTTTAATGCCTGTGCTGGGTGTCACCTGCTCTTATCATATTCCATTCCAGTTCGGGGAAACATTTCAGGCAACCTGCAAGATTACGGAGTACAACGGTGTTCGGCTTGCGTTATCCTACGAAATCTATAAGCCTGGGGAATCTCGCTGCTGCGTGACCGGAACTTCTCAGCACTGCTTCACCAACAACGACCGCAAACCGTTGCGGCTGCCCCATCAGAATCCAGAGTTACACCAACTGTTCTTATCTCTGCTGGAATCCTGATTGGATTATAGCATGAATTGATTTCTCTTGTCAATTTGAAACCATTCTCTCAAAATCAAAATACGCCCCCTCTTTTCATAGAAAGGACTCTTTATGAAATCACTGAAAAAAGCAACCGGTTGGATTATTGCCGGTGTCGCTGCACTCTTAATCATTGTCGCTGCTACCAGTGCAACCACCATTGTTCCGGCTGGTCATGCCGGCGTTGTCGTAACCATGGGCAGCGTCAGCAATCGTGTACTGGATGAAGGCTTACATTTTAAAGTGCCATTCGTCCAGCAAGTTGTAATGATGAACAACAAGATTCAAAAGACAGAAGTCGCCTCCAACAGCGTTTCTAAGGATTTGCAGACCATTTCCAGCTCGGTTGCGATCAACTTTCACATCACAAAAGATGCTTCTGCTACCATCTATCAAACCATCGGCGAACAGTATTCCGATACCGTCTTGCAGCCTGCCATTCAAGAAGCGGTCAAGGCAGTTACTGCACAATACACCGCAGAAGAATTGATTACCAAGCGTTCTGCTGTTGGGGACGAAATCGGGCAGACCCTCTCGGAAAAGGTTTCCGACTATGGCATTTTAATCGACAAGTTCAATATTGTTGACTTTGATTTCTCCGAGGAGTTCAACGCTGCCATCGAACAAAAACAAGTTGCCGAACAAAACAAACTTCGGGCAGAAACCGAAAAAGAACAGCAAATTATTGAAGCAGAGGCAGCTGCCAAACAGAAAACCATTGCAGCGGATGCCGATGCAGAGGCAACCTTGAAAAAGGCAGAAGCAGAAGCTGCTGCCAACGAAAAAATCAATGCCTCTTTGAATGACAAGGTACTGCGGTATCAGCAGATTCAGAAATGGGACGGCAAGTACCCGAATGTTGTTTCGGACTCCGCCTCTGTTCTGATGAATCTGCCGTCTGATGATGCGGATTCCAGTTCCACCGAAACCCCAACCAATCCATAACCATTCTCTCTTAGGAGGGCTTTCACGCTATGCAACACTATACTTTCCCCTATACAGAAGTGTTTCACTGCACGGCTGGCGATTGTCCAGACAGCTGCTGTAAAGGCTGGGAAATTGTCATTGACCCCAAAACACTCCAAACCTATCAGCAGACCTGTTCCCCCATCGGGGAAACCATCCGCTCAACGCTCACAAAAAATGAAGACGATGAGTGGATGTTTCAAAATCGGGAAGATGGAAACTGTCCGTTCTGGAACGCAGAAAAACTTTGTGACTTACAAATACAAGCTGGAGAACGCCTGCTCTGTGATACCTGCCGACAGTTCCCACGCATTCCGCAGGATTATACGCTTTTTACAGAGCATGTGCTCTCGCTTGCCTGTCCAGAGGCTGCCCGTCTGGTCTTGACGCAAACAGAACCGTTCCAAGCAATTCCACTCACACAAGCTGAACCATCTGAGCCCATCAACGAAGCGGAACTCCCCTATTCCTTGAACTGGATGAACTGCCTGCTTGAAACACGTGCTGTTCTGCTGCAATTGTTTCAGGAAACAAGCATTCCGCTTGCAGAGGCACTCTGTTACGGGTTGCACTATGTACAGCAGTTTCAAGACTGGATCGAAGAAAAAACAGACGACTTTCCAGAATTACAGCCCATCTCCAGCAAGCCTGTATTTCTTCATCACGAATCTGTTCAACATTTATATGATACCCTCGAATGGATGACTCCGGAATGGGCAGACTGGATGCAGCAAATCCAACAACATCCGGTTACTGATGCAGATTTACAGGCATTTGCAAAAGTCGCTGAACCATGGATTCCAGCGTTCCGAAACTTTTGTTCCTATTACCTTTATCTATATTGGCTGCAAGCATTGAACACCGGAAACGCCTTGATACAGTATCAAAAGTTGCTCACTGCTCTTCATGAAATTGCCATCGTTTCTGCTTGGAAGCTGCGGGAAACGCATACGTACACGCTGACAGATTGCATGATAATTGTGCAACGCTACGCAAAGGAAGTCATGCACGATGCTGAAAATATTGAAAAAATAGAAGATGTTCTGTATAATTTAGGAAGTTTATAAAAGAAAAATTAACAACGAAAACGATTCCACACAGAAATTTTTTTGCTCCGATTCTTTACAGATTTATGGGTTTCATGTTATAATAAGGTGAGTGCAAATTACGATTTTGAGACATCATAAAAAAACTGGTGCTACACCAAAAAGAACGGAGGATGAACGTGACCATCAACACCATCGCAAAAATGGCAGGCGTTTCCCCTGCCACTGTTTCACGTTATTTAAATCAGGGGTATGTCAGCGAAGAAAAAAAAGAACGCATTCGGAATGTCATTGAACAGACCGGTTATTCCCCTAGCCCTTCTGCACAGATGCTCCGCACCGGAAAAAATCATCTGGTCGGTGTTATTGTTCCCCGTATCAACTCAGAACCTGTTGCAGAAATGGTGGAAGGCATTACTCGCATCATGGCACAGGCTGGCTATCAAATTCTGCTCGCCAACACCAGCAACCAAGTGGAAAAGGAACTGGAATTTCTAAAGATTTTCCGCACCAACAATGTGGACGGTGTCATCTTTATGGGCACGCTGATGTCCAAACGCCATCTCACTGTGATGCGTTCCTATCAAAAACCGATTGTTCTGTTGGCACAGCAGGAAGAAATTATTCCAAGCGTTTATTTTGATGACTATCAATCTGCCTATCTGGCAACGGAAATTCTGCTGAAACGAGATTGCCGGGAAATTGCCTACATCGGCGTTACCTTGAAAGACCGTGCAGTCGGTCGAAATCGCCGCATTGGCTTTACCGATGCCCTCGCTCAATATCAGATTCAGCCGGATGAACGGAGAATGGTAGAAACACAATTTGACATGGAAGATGGCTATGAAGCAGCTCGGATTCTAATGGAACGAAATGTGCCATTTGACGGCATTTTCTGTGCAACGGCAGAACTGGCATTCGGTGCGATGAGTTACCTGCGACAACAAAATGTTCTCGTTCCGGAACAAGTCAAGGTGTCTGCGGTCGGCAACAATCGCCTTGCAACCCTGTATGACCCGCCGCTGACAACGGTTTCCCTCTCTCATCGCACAGGCGGTTCAGAAGCAGCAGCCATGCTGTTGGATCTGATTCAGGAACAGGAGATTCCCCGCCGCAGTGAAAAAATGATTTGCTGCCTCCATGAACGCAAGAGCACCCTCGGATGAAAGATTTTTCATATTTTTTGTAGAACCGAGATAAAAATCATTTTTCACCTTTGTGAAAAATCCATCTATCTTTTACGGCAGAAATATGGTATAATGACATCATGACGAAAACGATTTCACACTCTTTTTGTGCGAAAATTCACCCATTCTGACTTCATAAAAAGGAGCGTTGATTCAGATGTATGATGTGACTGCAATCGGGGAAGCCCTGATTGACTTTATTCCAGCACAGCGGGACTGTGCCTTAAAAGAAGTAGAATCTTTCACCCGTGTTTGCGGCGGAGCACCAACCAATGTTGCTGCGGTTGTCGCAAAATTACAGGGAAATGCTCGCCTGCTGACGCAGGTCGGCAACGATGCGTTCGGTGATTATATTGTCGATACCATTCAAGCTTGCGGTGTCAAAACAGACGGCGTTTGCCGGACAGATGCTGCCAATACTGCCCTCGCTTTTGTTTCCTTAAAAGCAGATGGCAACCGGGATTTTTCCTTCTATCGGAAACCCAGTGCAGACTTGCTCTTACAGCCGGAACAGATTCAGCCGATTTGGCTGGAAGAAACCGGTATCCTGCACTTCTGCTCGGTTTCTCTGGTCGAATCCCCAATGAAAGAAACCCACAAAGCCGTTTTAAAACTGGCAAAGAAAAACCATGCCATCATCAGTTTTGACCCGAATATCCGCCTGCCGCTCTGGTCTTCTGCGGAAGCTTGTCAGGAAACCGTTCGGGAATTTCTCCCCGATGCGGATTTAGTCAAGCTCTCTGATGAAGAATGCTTCTTCGTCACAGGCAAGCATTCTATTTTAGATGCAGCGGACTGGCTATTTGAACAGGGCTGCAAAATGGTACTCTATTCCATGGGAAAAGAAGGTGCTATGATTTTAACACCGCATTTCTCCAGCCATGTAGAGAATCCGGAAGTTCGGGTAAAAGATACCACTGGGGCTGGCGATGCCATCATTGGTGCATATCTGTACTGTCTAGCAAAAAATCATATCACCGTTTCGCAGCTGGCGGACTGCCTGCCAGAACAGGTGCAGGAATGGCTAACCTTTGCCGTTTATTATGCAAATTATAGCATTACAAAAAGCGGTGCAATTGCATCCTATCCGGACTATACCACATTCGTGAAATGGATGCAGGAAAAGAGAAAGAAAGCTCATTGAATCTCACTTTTTTGAAAAAAATTCCTTGGTTAAAGATTTTAAAAATGACAGTCGGTGCAGTTCTGGCAATGGAGCTCGCTGGACTGCTGCACTTAGAATATGCTGCTTCTGCCGGAGTCATTGCATTTCTGACCATTCAGGACACCCGACAGGAAACCAGCAGCAGTGCTCTGCGAAGAGGCATTGCCTTTTGTATCATGACACTGCTCTGCTTGCCCATCTTCTCCCTTTTGGGAAATCGACCGTGGGCGTTCGGCATATTCTTTCCCCTATTTCTATTGATTTGTTTTACCTGCCGCATGGAGGATTCCATCGCCGTCAATACCGTCTTGGCAACGCATTATATGGCAGCTGGCGGCGTATCGCTGCCCATGCTGAAAAATGAATGCGGTTTGCTGTTGGTTGGCGTTGGTCTGGGTATTCTGCTCAACAGTTTTATGCCAAATAACTTGCGGCGAATTCAAGCCAAACAATCCGAACTGGATACCGAATTGCAGCAGATTCTGCATCGCATGGCAATTCATGTTCTAAAGACGGAACATCCGGATTATGACGGCAGCTGCTTCCATCGCACGGATCAACTATTGACCGAGATGGAACAGGAAACCGTTCGGTTTATGCGAAATCATTATCTCGAACAAGACCTCTATTTCATGCAGTATCTGATGATGCGGCGAGAACAATGTGAGATTCTGCGGATGATTTACCGGCAAATCTGCAAATTGACCTTGATTCCCACGCAGGCAAAGCCGCTTTCTGATTATCTACAGACCATCAGCGACCAGTATCATGAAACCAATGATGCTGTGGCTCTGCTGGAAGAATTGGATGCTCTGCATCGGTTCTATCAGGAACAGCCGCTGCCGGAAACAAGAGAACAGTTTGAAAATCGTGCGATTTTATACGCCATTTTATCCGATTTGCGTTCTTTGCTGCAAATCAAGCAGCAGTTCTCTGTGTCATTACCGAAAAAAGGACGAGGTTCTTCGTCTTTTTATAGAAAACAGAATTTCAAAACAAATTAAAACTCATTGGAAAGGATGAATTTTTATGCGTATTTTAGTATTCGGCGGTGCTGGTTACATCGGCTCTCATACCGCACTCGAACTGATTCGTGCTGGCGAAGAAGTTGTTGTTGCTGACAACCTGCAAACCGGTTTCCGGGCTGCCATTCCGGAAGGTGCAACCTTCTATCAGGGCGACATCCGTGACCGTGCATTCCTCGATGACCTGTTCACCAAGGAAAAGATTGACGCTGTGATTCACTTCGCTGCTTGCTCTCTAGTTGGCGAAAGCGTCAACCTGCCGCTGAAGTATTATGACAACAATCTCTGTGGTACAAAGGTACTGCTGGAAGCAATGGTGGCACACGATGTCAAGAAAATTGTTTTCTCTTCCACCGCTGCTACTTACGGCGAACCGGAAAATATTCCGATTCTGGAAACCGACCGCACCTGTCCGACCAACCCATATGGCGAAACTAAGCTGGCAATGGAAAAGATGTTCTATTGGACTGCAAAGGCACACGGTCTGCGTTATGTTTCCCTCCGGTATTTCAACGCTTGCGGTGCAGATAAGACTGGTACAATCGGTGAAGCACACAATCCGGAAAGCCACCTGATTCCGCTGATTCTGCAAGTTCCGAACGGCAAACGGGAAGCAATCTCCATCTTTGGTACAGACTATGATACACCAGATGGCACTTGCATTCGGGACTACATCCATGTCACCGACTTGGCACAGGCTCATATTCTGGCGGTTCGTTATCTCCAGGATGGCGGCGAAAGCAATATCTTCAATCTGGGCAACGGCATCGGCTATTCTGTTCGGGAAGTTATCGAAACTGCAAGAGCCGTCACCGGTCATCCGATTCCGGCAATTGAATCCCCGAGAAGAGCTGGCGACCCGGCAAGACTGGTCGCATCCAGCCAGAAGGCAAGAGAAGTTCTGGGTTGGGATCCGCAGCACGCAAGTTTGGAAGAAATCATTGGCGATGCTTGGAGATGGCACAAGAATCATCCGAACGGCTACGCTGAAGTATAAGAATAAGAACTGCTTTTGGATTCATTTTCCATTCACTTGTATTTTATCTATTTTTTACAAATTTTGTCATCTATTACAAACTGCACGAAGAAATTCGTGCAGTTTTTGTTTGAAAAGTCAAAACTTTGTAGAACATTTGAAAACTTAACATTTATTTTACGCTGATGTTACAAAGCAATCCACTTTTTCTCCTATAATGAAAGAGATAGCATAAAATCGCTTTTTTTGAAAAAATAAGCGAAATATTGAAAATAGGATGTGCTTGCGGATGGATATTTTTTCTTTTCTCACCCTGTTTGGCGGTCTGGCATTCTTCTTGTATGGCATGAACGTCATGTCCTCTGGTTTGGAAAAGCTGGCGGGCGGTAAACTCGAAGTGATCCTGCAAAAAATCACTTCAAACAAATGGAAAAGTCTGCTGTTCGGGGTCGGCATCACCGCCGCCGTGCAGTCTTCCTCAGCGGTTACGGTCATGTTGGTTGGTTTGGTCAACTCCGGCATTATGCAGCTTGGACAAACCATTGGCATTCTCATGGGCTCTAACATTGGTACAACCTTAACCGTCTGGCTGCTGGCACTGTCCGGCATCAGTGGGGAAAGCGTTTTCCTGAAGCTCATTAAACCGGAATCATTCTCCCCTGTATTGGCTCTCATTGGTATCATTATGATCATGACTGCCAAGCACAACAAAACCAAAGATATTGGTCGTATCTTAGTTGGATTCTCTGTTCTGTTCACTGGCATGATGATGATGGGTGAATCGGTTGAACCGCTGAAAGATTCTCCATCATTCTCCCACATTTTGACCGCATTCAATAACCCATTGGTCGGCGTGCTGGCTGGTGCAATTATTACTGCTGTCATTCAGAGTTCTGCTGCCTCTATCGGAATTTTGCAGTCCCTCTCGATTACAGGTCATATCACCTATGGTATGGCAATCCCGATTATTATGGGACAGAATATCGGTACTTGTGTCACTGCCCTGATTTCCAGCATTGGTGTTAACCGCAGTGCACGAAGAGTTGCTGTCATTCACATCGCATTCAACTGCATCGGCACAATTATTTTGCTGCCAATTCTGTATTTGGTCAATGCGTTTGTAGACTTCGTCTTTATGGACTGGACGATCAGCTATGCTGGCATTGCTCTGGTGCACACCATCTTCAATGTGGTTGTTACGTTCTTGCTGCTGCCGTTCTCGAAGCTGCTGGAAAAGCTGGCATATCTGGTTATCAAGCAGCTGCCGGAAGAAACCCAGAAGGAACAGCTGATTTTGCCGGGAGAAATCCTGCTGAATACGCCAGCCGTTGCCATTGAAGCTTGCCGCACTTCTGTCAATGACATGGCACGCCTTGCAGAAGATACCATTCTGAAAGCTCTCAGCCTGCATGACAACTATTCAGAATCTGTTGCACATGCTGTTTCCAAACAAGAAAAACTGTTAGACCAGTATGAGGACAAGCTGAATGCGTATATTGTCCGTATTTCCAAACATAGTATTGCCTCTTCGGATAATCGTACGGTTTCCAAGATGCTGCATGGAATTGGAAACTTCGAGCGAATCGGTGACCATGCTTTGAATGTCGCACAGTCTGCACAGGAAATGCATGACAAGCAAATTTCATTTTCTACCGAAGCAAAGTCAGAATTACAGACAATGCGAGCAGCTCTGACGGAAACGGTTCATCTGGCATTTGATGCGTTCTGCAAAGATGATTTGAATTTGGCTCATCAGGTCGAACCAATGGAAGAAGTCATTGATACATTCAATATGAGAATGAAAAAGAAACACATCGAACGGTTGCAAAAAGCTGCTTGTACTGTGGAATTGGGTTATATTTTCCAAGATCTCCTCACAAACTTTGAACGAATTTCCGACCACTGCTCCAACATCGCAGGATGTCTGATTGAAATTGAAGAAAATCGGGATATGCATGAATATCTACATGAACTGAAGAAGTCAGACGAATCATTCCAGGAACAGTATCATGCAAATCTGGAACGATATATGATGCAATTGCAACAATTTATGGAACAAAATCAGCAAACCGCAGAACCTGTAAAAAGCAAATAATTTCCCTTTTTTCAAGAAAATAGCACTTTGGCGGAATCTTTTCAGATTCCGCCATTTTTGTATAAAAAGAACAGTTCTTTATAAATAAAGTGTACGATTCTTTCGTAAAAAGTACAGTGGAATTGTAAAACTTCTCGGAGGGGATTGACTTTTTTGTCGAATGGGCGTATACTAAAAATAGAGGAAAACTCAAAAAACGAGTAAAAAAACCGCCGTATTTTCGGCGGAAATGATAGAAAGGGATGGAACATATGTATACTAAGAAAAAGGGGCTGGCTGCACTCATCGCAGCTGTAACCGGACTCTCCTCGCTGGCAGTTGGCACAGTTTCTGCTGCACCGGCAGCTGCTGAAAATGAGGAGGCAGTCAAAATTCTGTCGCTGGGCGATTCCATCACAGACGGTTATTGGACTTCTGGTGCTTATCGAAAGTATATGTACCACGACTTGGAACAGATGGGTTATAACATTGATATGGTAGGCCCGAAGGGAGGCAATTCCAACACATTTACTTACAACGGACAATCCGTTTCCTATGACGATAACAACGCCGGATACAGCGGTTATGCCATTCAGGAAATGACAACCAAGGAACACCGTTCCGGCATTCTGGAAACCATTCAGGCGACTTGGTATAACGGTCAAAATATGATTGCTGCTTATCAGCCGGATATTGTCCTGCTGCAAATCGGCACAAATGATATTCTGAGCAACTACAATGACGGTATTACCGACCGTCTGGAAAACTTGGTCAATGTTATCTTACAGGATTTGGATGCTGATAGCACCGTTTTCGTTTCCACCATTCCAGACATTGATGCATACACCCGTGCAGACTGGCTTGGTTCTTATGGAATCAACGCTTGGGGCAGCACGCAGGAAGAAAAAGACCGGCTGATGGAAACTGTTACTGGCTGCATTGATACCTACAATACTTCTATTTATAACCTTGTTCTCAAGATGCAGAGCGAAGGCAAAAATGTTCAGTTTGCTGACATCAATAGTGTTGTAGATTACCAGACAGACTTGCATGATGGCGTGCATCCGAATGAAGCCGGTTATGAAAATATGGGCAACTACTGGGCTGGGCTGCTGAATGACTTCTTCCAGAACAATGGCACAAATCCGAAGCCGGTTACAACCACTACCACAACGCAGCCAGCAGTTACGACAACGACCACCACAACCACAACAAAGGCTACTACAAAGCCCATCACAACCACTTCTACTGCTAAAACTACGACCACAACCAAAGCAACGACCACAACAACAGCTGTAACTGTTCCAGATGGTGCAACTGAAATTCACCTGACTGGCGTAAAGAAGGGCGAAAGCTACAGTCTGGCAAATTATCCGGATGCAACTGCAATTTCGTTCACCTTCTCTGGAAATCTTCAGTACATTGGCGGTGCGTTCGTTCTTGGAAACTGGACAAAAAATCAGTCATATAATGCAAACGACTTGAATGGCAATACTTTGACATTCCCGATTGATATGACCGATATTGAGCAAAAGACTTTCACATTCTTTAGATGGAACGGCGGCGATGATATACAGATTGAAGACGTAACTTTGTATTGCGGCACTGCACCAGCAACCACTCCAGAAGTTACCACGACAACTGCAAAGCCAACTACAACAACTACCACCACTACCACAACTGCAAAACCGACTACGACAACTACCACTACCACCACAACTGCAAAGCCGACCACAACGACTACCACTACTACTACAACTGCAAAGCCAACCACGACGACTACCACCACTACCACAACTGCAAAGCCGACCACGACAACTACCACCACTACCACAACTGCAAAACCGACTACGACAACTACCACCACTACCACGACTGCAAAACCGACCACGACAACTACCACCACTACCACAACTGCAAAACCGACTACGACAACCACAAAGGCTACTACCACGACTGCAAAGGTTACTACTACAACAGCTTCCCATGCAAAGAAAGTGGTTCTGACCGATGTCCAGTATGAAAAAACCTACTCGCTGGCAGATTATCATCCATCTGACATTAAGGAAATCGTTTTACAGCTGGATGGTGAAGTCGGATATGGATTCGGCGGAAAGCTGGTTCTCGGCGGCTGGGCTGTTCAAATGGATTACGGCGTTGCTGACATGAAGGATGACAAGACCATTACCTTCAAGATTACCAATCCGCAGGATGTTATGACGGTTTACGGTTACTGGGGTAACATGAAGCTCAAGAGCGTTACTTTGGTTTACTAATTTTCTATTAAGCTAATTTCATTGTTTGTCAATGTCAAGGGGCTGTTGCAAATTTTGCAGTAGCCCCGCTTTTTTATCAAATAATTTTCTCCGACTCTGCATAGAATAACAGAAAAAAGGAGAAACGATAACCATGAAAAAAGGTGCATGGATTGATTTTTCCCTGTGGCTGGCAGCCATAGAACTGGTCGGGATTCTCTCCGGCTGTCTTGCTGGAGATATTCGGGCAGTCTATCAGAATTTGCATCAGCCGCCATTCTCGCCACCTGGATGGGTCTTTCCTGTGATGTGGGGCATTCTCTATGCCATGATGGCAATTTCCGCATATTTGATTCAACACGCTGACAGCACGCCTTGGAAAAAACGTAGATCGGCATTAATTCTCTATGCTGTACAGCTTGCCGTCAACTTCTCGTGGAGCATTGTCTTTTTTCGGTTTCAAAAGTTCGGTGCTGCCATTGGTGTCATCGGTCTGTTGATTCTGCTGGTGATTGCAATGATTGTGATTTTCAGAAAAATTCGTCCCGCTGCGGCTGGCTGGAATATTCCCTATCTGCTCTGGCTGCTCTTCGCCGCTTATTTGAATATTGGCACATTTCTTTTGAATCCATAATGGCAAGGAACAGAACTGCTTTTTTGCGGTTCTGTTTTTTACATTATTTTTTTAAGAATCACAGTTCTAATTTCACAGTTTTTTATGTTGTTTCCATCAAATTTGTGATTTTATCGAATCAGTTCTTAAAAATACAAAAAATGTGATTTTTTTCAAAAAATCGGTTGACAAATCCAGAAAGACGTGCTATAATAATATACGTTGTGAGACACAAAAACAACAAAAACGAAATACCTTGCGGGTGTAGTTCAATGGTAGAATTCCAGCCTTCCAAGCTGGTTACGTGGGTTCGATTCCCATCACCCGCTCCAATTTTTCAAAATGCGCCTTTAACTCAGCTGGATAGAGTAACTGCCTTCTAAGCAGTAAGCCACTGGTTCGAATCCAGTAAGGCGCGCCATACATGGTGGGTGTAGCTTAGCTGGTTAAAGCGTCGGATTGTGGTCCCGAAGATCGTGGGTTCGAATCCCATCTCCCACCCCATATTTACCATGGTTATCATGGTACAAAAAAGTCCGTTTCAAACGGGCTTTTTTGTTTTTCTGATTCTTTTTCTTTTCGACAAGAATCGACAAAATTCGACAAAAAGCAGAATTGACGGTATGCCAAAAGTCTATTATAATAAAATTGTTCACATTGTAAATTTCCGATAGCGATGTGAATAATTCCAACCAAAATTGCAGGTGCTCCGCTGGTTTTTTATTCTTCCACCAGTGGGGCACTTGCGTTTTTCCGGAAAGTTTTGTTCTTTTTTTCCGCTCCCCTACATAAGATATAACAATTTCTACAATCCCAGTGGGAAATCCTGCACGTTTCCCACGCTGTGCGGATAATTTTGGAGGGAGCAGCTATGAAACAACAGCCAAGGGAACGTGCCATTATTCTCGGCGAATATATTCTGGAACAACAAGCCACTGTTCGTGCAGCTGCGGAATGGTTCGGCATTTCTAAGAGCACGGTTCATAAAGATGTCAGCGAACGTCTTCCCGATTTAGACCCCCACCTCTATGCAGGGGTAAAGATGATTCTAGAAAAAAATAAGCAGGAACGCCATATTCGTGGCGGACTTGCAACCAGAAAAAAATATGCTCTGCTGGCACAGCAGAGAGAACAGCAAAAACACGCACACTTCTACCATCCGGCAGCAGAAATGCCTGTACGCAGGGATTCCTACATACAGGCATAACTACAAGGAAACGGCAGCAGGTCTGTGCACATCTGCACCGTTTCTCCGTCTGCCGGTTCAGAGCTATGACAGACAGAATCTATGGCAAAGCGGCAGTTCCCTCCTCGGAGAACTGCCACTTTTCGATTGCATTTCTGCCATCACAGTTCCCCGACCTCTGCGGTGCGTACCGCTATTGCTATATTGTATGCAAAAACGGCAGAAATGTAACAAGGTAAATTCTGCTAATCAATCGCAGCTTATTCTCCAAAATACTTGACAATCCGGAAATCAATGATACCACTGTAAGGGTCATAGAAAATATCTCGGTTTTCATTTCGATAAACCAGATATGTTTTCTTATAATAGACCGGAATGAAGCTGTATTCGGAAAGCAGCTGATTTTCCATCTGCATACAAAGATCGGTCAACTGTGCAGCGTTGTTACAAGTTGTAGTCTGCTGTATCATTGCATCAAAAGATTCGTTCTGATAGAATGGGTTCTGGTCGGAACAAAATGCAGACAGCACAGACGCTGGATTATTCTCTGAACCGGTAACGCCATAAAGTGCAATGCCATAATTTCCCGATTCCAGTCGGTCTTGATATTCCGAAGCGGTTACTTCTTCAATACCAATGTAAAATTCAAATGTCTTTTGCCAGTTCTGAAGAATTTCATGCAGGTAAGAACAATCCATCAGTTCCGGACAAACAAGAATTTGGTCAGACGGCAGAGAATCCATTTTCAGTTCCTGTAAACCCTTTTCAAAGTCCTGCTTGGCAGTTTCGTTCTGATAGGTTGTAGACGGCTCAGGGACGTTATCTCGATACCGTACAGCGTCTACACGGGTATCAGGCGGAACAATGCCGGAAGCCCCTGTCAAGTCCCCGTCAGAATCTGCACCGATGTTGGAGCGGTCAATACTCTCTGAGAGTGCCTTGCGGATATTTGTATTGGCATAGGCTGTATTCGTCGGATTGAACACCAAACCCAATGTCATCGAAGAATAAGAATTCACTGTATAGACATCTGGCTGTGCAAGCTCTTGTTTCGGATAAATCGAAGTCGTTAAAATATCCGACTGTTCGGAATCAAACGCTTCTTCTGCTTGTGCCTGCTTTTTCCGAATCAAAAATGTTAAGTCAGAGGGGTAGATTTTCCGGTCTGCTTCTTTGGAGTCGTTTGCAGAGTTACACTGCATATAGATTACATTATCACTTCCATAGGGGTCATAAAACCACTTCCGCAGATAAAAAGAACCGTTGGAAATCACAGAAGTTTCGTCCAGTCCATACCGTCCCTTTGTCTGCTGAAAAAAGGTTTCATTGCAAGGCAAGGCGGCAGTCGTTGCCAGCAGTTCCGGAAAGCGGCTGTTTGGCTCTGCAAGCTGGAAAATCAATGTCTGGTCGTCCTGTGCAGTTACACCAATCTGCGTGGCATCTACTGTTCCCTGCATGATTTCAGTGGCATTCAGCAGGCAGGAGAACGTTTCTCGATAGGGAGAACGGGTTTCTGCTAAAAACATTCGCTGAAATGCATAGACAAAGTCCTGTGCCGTAACCTTCCACGTTTCACCATCATCAATCTGTTCGTTTTGATTCTCGTCAAAATACCAATAGCAATCATCCCGCAAGTGAAACGTATACAGCAATCCATCGTCCTGCATGGTATAGCTATCTGCAACGCCATTCGACAGTGTTCCATCTGGGTTTTCTTCCAGCAGTCCTTGCATCATATTCCGCAAAATCAATTTTGAAGAGGCATCTGTCGCCAGCAATGGATCTAAATTCTCTGGATTTCCTAAAAGTGTATAAGTAAATAGATAGCCAGAACCATCCGATTCTTCTTTCTGAAATGGCGATGTACAACCACTGAGCAGAACGACTGGCAAACACAAACATAGGCATTTTTTTAGCAAATGATTCATCAGAAATTGTCCTTCCCTGAACTCTTGTTTTCTTTTATTATAACACGCCGCCTTGCAACTTGCAATCCTTTTCCGGATATACAGGGAGAATTTTTTCATGCCAATTTCATATACAAAAGGGTCTACCGCTTTTCAGCGGCAGACCCCTGTTTTTTGTTTTGTTTGCTATTGAAAGCGAAACGAATCTTACTTCATTTCACCCGGCAGCTGCTGTACATAGCCTACCAGATACTGCATCAATGCATTCAGGTCGTGTTCATCCAGAACCTGATCCACATTACCGCAGTCTGCATTCAAGAATGCCTGTTCATCCAGTGTTACCTTACCAGCGATTGCCTTGTTCAGGAGAACAACGTCTACGATAGTAACCTGACCGTTCACGTTTACGTCACCGTACAGCGGAACCAGCGGCTTCTTAGTAGTGGTTGTTGTGGTTGTGGTAGCCTTTGTAGTTGTAGTGGTTGGCTTTGCTGTAGTGGTTGTTGTGGTAGTTGTGGTAGTCGGCTTTGCTGTAGTGGTTGTTGTGGTGGTTGTAGTAGCCTTTGTGGTAGTAGTGGTTGGCTTTGCTGTAGTGGTTGTTGTGGTGGTTGTGGTAGTCGGCTTTGCTGTAGTGGTTGTTGTGGTGGTAGTTGTAGCCTTTGTGGTAGTAGTGGTTGGCTTTGCTGTAGTGGTTGTTGTTGTGGTAGTAGTAGTCGTTGTAGTTGTTGTGGTGGTAGTTGTAGTTGTAGTTGTAGTTGTGGTTTCTTCCGGAACCAGTACGCAGATCGAACCATCTACATATGTTACGTCTACCTGTTCTTCATCCTTGGTAATCCATTCAAGTGCAAAACCGCCTCTGCTGTTCTTCTTTTCCTTGTCGAAGTTCAGCGGGAATTCATAGTAATCCTTGCCCTTGATGTTATCCGGATCAGTTGCCTTTACAAGCTTTCCGCCCATTGCTGCCAAATCATCAGCTGTTACGTTCGGAATATTGTAATAGATGGAAAGAATATCAGAACCATCCGGCATGCTGTCAGCGGTTGCAATCTTCACACCATCACCAGAAATACCCCAAATGAGTTCTGCATTGTTATCCAGCGGCTTGCCCAGATTGAGCAGTGCATCTGCAAATGCATAGAAACCATCCTGATATGCACCTTCGCTATTCAGCAGCTTCTGTGTTGCTGCACCTTCTCCATCTGTATGGAATGCAAAGGAAACAGCGGTTGCATCAACTGCATCATATACCTTCAGCGGAACTTCTGCTTCCTGCTGACCCGGTTCTACGAAAATCTTGTGAGAATCTACAGTATTTCCGCTTGCATCAGTTGTTTCTTCACCAGAAACTTCTACTCTGGTACCTACCTTTGTGATCTTCTTTCTGTCTGTATATACACGGAGTATATTGTCCTGATAAATTGCACGTTCCCGAATGCTAACATCGTTCGGTCCAATCCAGTCAAGCAGCTTACCATCCTTGTTGTTCAGCTTTTCTCTTTCGAATACCAGCGGGAAGTCATAATAAGTGCTTCCTTCTCCATCCTTCTGTGGTTTCAAGCCGTTTGCCTCTGCAATGTCTTCAACCTCTTCCTTGCTCGGAATGTTGTAATACAGCGAGAAGAATGCTTCCTCTTCTGAAATATCGCTTGCCAATGCAGTTGTTTTACCATTAGACGGAACGCCCCAGCTCAAGCCCTTCGGATTGTTTTCCCATTTACCGAGGCTTACAAATACATCTGCTGGTTCAGCAATAACATAAGTATCGCTGTTTTTATTCAACAGTTCCTGTGTTGGCTTGCCCTCTGCATCGGTCTTGAATGCAACGGTAATACCAACGGTATCTTCTGCATTCTTCATGTACAGCGGAATTTCTGCTTCCTTCTGACCAGCATCAACAATTACAATTTCGTCCTTGTTGACATTGATTTCAGGATTATCACTAGATACCGTTTCCATTACTACGCAGAGATTGTTGCCTACATAATTTGCCTTTACGTGCGTATCGGTTGCACTAGACCATTCAACGATGTGACCCAGCTTGCTGTTCAGTCTTTCCCGGTCAAATTGCAGCGGGAATTCATAATACTTAACAGTTTTTCCATTATAAGTACCAGTCTTTAATTCCATCTTGTTGTCATCCGCAATTGTCTGTACGGTTGCCTTATCCGGAATATTGTAATACAGGCTGACAATTGCTTCATCATCAGAAATGTCACTTGCCTTTACAACTGTTTTACCAGAGGATGCAACGCCCCAGCTCAAGCCCTTCGGGTTCTTTTCCCACTTACCAAGGCTAACAAACGGATCGGATGCTTCATGGGTAACATAATTGCTGCTATCCAACAGTGCTACGGTTGCTGCATCCAGCTTAAAGCCGAAAGACAACGCTGTTGTATCAATCGGATTCTTTATATACAGCGGAATTTCTGCTTCCTGCTGTCCCGGTTCTACAAAGAGGTCTTTGCCGCCATTTACATTCAACTGCGGCAGGGTGTCATCCTTTGTATCATCGGTTGTGGTGGTAACTGTAGTAGTGGTTGTCTGTGCAGTTGTGGTTGTGGTTGCAGTTGTTGTAGTTACATCTGGAGCATCCGGTGTAACATAAACACGAATCACCGTGTTGCTGACTTCTGCTTCGTCTTCATAGTGTGTATTATTTGGCCCAATCCAAGTGAACAACTTTCCGTCCTTGCTGTTCATGCTTTCTCTATCGATGTCTAACGGGAAGTCATAATATGCCTTATCTCCATCATTGACCTTTTCCAAGCCGTTATTTTGCGCAATTGTTGTTACCGTTTTCTCATCTGGAATGTTGTAATACAGTGAGATGAACGGTTCATCTGCAGAAACATCGCTCGCTTTGACAACTGTCTTACCAGAGGATGGAACGCCCCAGCTCAAACCAGCCGGATTCTTTTCCCACTTACCGAGGCTAACAAATGCATCAGCCGGTTCAGCAACAATGTAAGTATCGCTGTTTGCATTCAACAATTCTTTTGTTGCTTTCCCTTCTCCTGTGGTTACAAATCCAAACGAAATACCTTCGACATCTCTCGTGGTTTCCATGTACAGCGGAATTTCTACTTCCTTGTCTCCAGGGTTTACTACAATCGGTGCTGCATCGTATTTTCCGACCGTAATCTTTGCCACATCGGCTGCCTGTGCCATCAATAACGAAGAGGCTGGAACAGCAGTCGCTGCCATTGTAACAGCAGCACAAAAAGAAATAATTTTGGTTATCTTCTTCATAGCTTTTCCTTTCTGTTCATAAACATAAATTGTATACGGTTTCCCACATACGGACTGCGGACGATATACGGAAACGTCATTTTCCCGTGCGTTGCAACACAATTTGAAACGCTCCCGTACCTATCACATTTCCTTTTTTATTATACAATTTTTCCTAAAGAATCTCAAATAAATTTGTGTAAATTTTGTGAGAAATTTTATTAAACAAATGTGACTAAAAAACAACTTGACAGATTTTTATTTCTCTGTTAGAATAAAATGCACGAACTTGAACAAAAGCAATGAAAGAGAAGGTGTCTAGGTTGCTAACAAACTTTTTCGTAAATCGGATGATTCCAGACCCCAAAAACATCGAAAACCCCTCTGTTCGAAAGGCTTACGGGACATTGAGCAGCGTTGTTTGCATGGTCTGCAACATCCTGTTATTCAGTATCAAATACCTTGCCGGAAGTCTTTCCGGCTCGATTGCGATTCTCTCCGATGCGTTCAATAACCTGTCGGACTGTGCAAACTGCCTGATTACTTTTTTCGGCTATCGCATGGCTGCAAAGCCTGCCGACAAAGGGCATCCGTTCGGACACGGCAGAATGGAATATCTCACTTCCCTGCTGATTGCCGTACTCATCGCCATTATGGGCGTGGAACTGCTGCGAGATTCCTTCGATAAGCTGCGGCATCCTGCTCCGGTTACATTCCGCTGGCTGGTGCTGGGAATTCTCCTGCTCTCCATCCTTATCAAACTCTGGATGGCACTGTTTAACCAGAAGTTAGGAAAACAGTGCCGCTCTTCTGCCATCCTTGCAACTGCCAAAGACAGTTACAGCGATGTGCTGGCGACAACTTCGACACTGATTGTGCTGGTGGTTTCTCGATTTACGGATTTTCCATTAGATGGGTGGATGGGGATTTTGGTTTCCCTGTTTATCCTGAAAACGGCTTATGACATTATTAAAGATACCGTCGATGATTTGCTGGGGAAGCCGGCAGATGCTGCATTGGTCAAGCAGATTTGCCAGCTGATTCGCTCTCATCCCGAAATTTTAGGGATTCATGATTTAGTCATCCACAACTATGGCATGGGCAAACGAATCGGAAGCTGTCATGTGGAAGTGTCCAGTCATTCGGATTTTGTCGCCATTCACGACTTGGTGGACAACATCGAACATCAGATTCAAGATCAGCTGCAAATTAACATGACCATTCACATGGATCCGATGGAACTGGACAACGAACAGATTAATGCCTGTCGTTCCATGCTCCTGCATATTCTGCATCAACTCGACCCACATTTACATATGCACGATTTTCGGATGGTTGCCGGTGAAACACACACCAACTTGATTTTTGATTTGGTTGTGCCATTCGACTGTGTCTATAAAAATGACCAGCTGAAAGAAATGATTGAATCTGCTCTGGCTGCTCAGCCAATACAGTACTATACAATCATTACCTTCGACCGAGAATATACCGCCATTGACTCCGAAACAGACAGCGGTGAAAATTTTTAAAAATCCACTTGACAACATCCGGCTGCCTATGGTAGAATAGAAAAAATGGCGTGGATGAGAAAGAGTAACCGTTCTACAGCTTTTCAGAGAGCCTTTGGGTGGTGGAAAAAGGCAGGCTGCACGGCGAATACATCTCGGAGCCGACTGCCTGAACCAGATTTGCAGTAGGGTTGTCCGGGTGTGCCCGTTACAGCATGCTTGAGGTCAGCTGTTTTTCTACAGCTGATGAACTGAGGTGGTACCACGGTGAATGATAACATCGTCCTCTGACAAATTCGCTTGTCAGGGGCGTTTTTTTATGCTCCTGAACAAATTTTCAGAAAGGTTGTATGAAAAACATGACAGTATTTGAAGAACTGAAACGGCGTGGCTTGATTGCACAGATGACCGATGAGGCAGAAATTGCAGAACTCATCAACAACGGAAAAGCAACATTCTACATTGGCTTCGACCCGACCGCTGACAGCCTGCATGTTGGGCACTTCATGGCACTGTGCCTGATGAAGCGGCTGCAAATGGCTGGAAACAAGCCAATTATCCTGATTGGCGGCGGTACGGCAATGATTGGCGACCCGTCCGGCAAGACCGATATGCGGAAAATGATGACAAAGGAAACCATTCAGCACAATGTTGACTGCTTTAAAAAGCAGATGAGCCGCTTTATTGACTTCTCAGAAGATAAGGCGATTGTAGTCAACAATGGCGACTGGCTGTTGAACCTGAACTATATTGACGTTCTGCGGGAAGTTGGTGCTTGCTTTAGCGTCAACCGAATGCTGACCCACGAATGCTACAAGCAGCGGATGGAACGGGGTCTGACATTCCTCGAATTCAACTATATGATTATGCAAAGCTATGACTTCTACAAGCTGTTCCAGGATTACGGCTGTAACATGCAATTCGGCGGTGATGACCAGTGGGCAAATATGCTCGGCGGTACGGAACTGATTCGCCGGAAGCTCGGAAAAGATGCCTATGCAATGACCATTACCCTGCTCCTGAACTCGGAAGGCAAGAAAATGGGTAAGACCGAAAAGGGTGCTGTTTGGCTGGATGCAGAAAAGACAACACCATACGAATTTTACCAGTACTGGCGGAATGTTTCTGACCAAGACGTTATTAAGTGCCTGAAGCTGTTGACATTCGTTCCGATTGAACAGATTGAAGAAATGGAACGGACACTGGAAGGTCAGCAGCTGAATCAGGCAAAGGAACTGCTCGCTTACTCTCTGACCGAACTGGTACACGGAAAAGAAGCTGCCGACCAAGCTCAGGATGCTGCAAAGGCAATCTTCACCAGCGGCAGTTCGAGCGAAAATATGCCGACAACTGCAATTCCAGCGGCAGATTTACAGGATGGCGGAATGGGCATTCTGACTTTGATGGTAAAGGCTGGACTGTGTGCCTCCAATGGTGAAGCTCGCCGGTTGGTACAACAGGGTGGCGTTTCCGTCAACAATGAAAAGGTAACAGATCCGAAGGCAATCATCACTCTGGACGGCGAAACCATCATCAAGAAGGGCAAAAAAGTGTTCCATAAGGTTGTTGTGGAATAAGTCTTTTGTAATTTTATTTCTAAAAAAACGGGAAAGCAAGCAAATTTTTGCCTTGCTTTCCTTTTTTTCTGCAATTTTTTTGCCGTTTTCCTTTGGAAAAGACGGTTTTTCCCTATTCCTGAAAAAAATTGCTTGACAAATCCTGTGCGGTGTGGTATCCTATAGTTAGTCGCCAATAACTGACTAGTTTCATTAGTTAGTCATGACTAACTAATTCGTGATAAACCATCACATAGAAGTAATCAACAATGAGTAATTGACACGATCCAAACAAGGAGGATTTTATGAGCGTTGTAATTATCGGTGGAAACGAATGTATGAGCCGGAAGTATACAGATATCTGTCAGGAACACGGCTGTAAGGCAAAGGTATTTCCAAAGGAAACCGGCCCGCTGGAAAAGAAAATCGGTTCTCCGGACTTGATGATTCTGTTCACCAACACCGTTTCCCACAAAATGATTCAGGGTGCAATGAAAGCCGCAAAGAAGAACTCTGTGCCAGTTGCACGAATCCACAGCAGCAGTGCAACTGCCTTACGGAATCTGCTGTGCGAACATTGCCCGATTTGTTCCAACTGTCAGGCAAAGGCAGAATAAACTCGATTTCCTCTACCTATCTCAATTTTATCTCACAGAAAAGCAGCTGTCGGATTTTCCGGCAGCTGCTTTTTCCTATCTGCTGTTCTATTTACTTTGCGGCTTCTTCGGTTTCCGATGCAGAACGATGCATATTAATGCTGTCAATATCTGCAAACCGATGCAAGTTCTCGGAAATGTTCCGGTCATCTGCCTGCCCAATCAATTTATCACGGTTTCGCTTCGTCACTTCTTTCACAGAAAAGCAGCTATCGAATTTTCCGGCAGCTGCTTTTTTCTGTTTGCTTTCTATTTATTCTGCGGCTTCTTCGGTTTCTGGTGCAGAACGATGCATATTGATGCTGTCAATATCTGCAAACCGATGCAAGTTCTCGGAAATGTTCTGGTCATCTGCCTGTCCAATCAATTTATCACGGTTTCGCTTTGTCACTTCTGGTTCAATATGTCGGCTTGGGCCACCCACACATCCGCCAACACATGCCATACCTTCTACAAAGTCTGCTGGCAATCTGCCCAGCTTCATCAGCAGCAAAGCTTTCTTACATTCTTCTGCCCCATTGCACTTATGAACGTTGACTTCTTCAGTAAAGCCCTGTTCTTTCATGCTCTCCAGAACGGCTGCGGTAACACCGCCGCTATCACCGAACCGCTTTCCGAATACACTACCATCCTGCTGTTCGTTCGGCTCTGGCTTCAATGTAACGCCCTTTGCTCGGATAATGGCACGAATTTCCCCGAACGTCAAAACATAGTCTGCATTTCCCTCCAGACGCTGTTCCAAAACTTCGCTCTTCTTTGCAACACATGGCCCAATAAAGACTGTAATCGTTCCCGGATGTTCTGCTTTCAGCTTTCGAGATACGGCACACATCGGGGAAACGGTTGTGGAAATATTCTCTTTCAGCATCGGATAATGCTTTTCAATCATATTCACGAATGCTGGACAGCAGGAAGTTGTCTTCTTCTTGCCCTCCTGATACGCTTCCATCCATTCTGCTGCTTCTGCGTTGGCGGTCATATCTGCACCCAATGCCACTTCCACCAAATCGGCAAATCCGACCTGCTGCAGGGCTTCTCTCCAGCTGGCAATGGTAATACCATCCCCAAACTGTCCTTCCGCACTCGGGGCAATCATTGCAACGACCCGCTTTCCAGCAACTAACGCCTTTACGACATCTACCAAAAATGCCTTGGAACTAATTGCTCCGAATGGGCAGCTATGAATACAGTGCCCGCACTGAATGCATTTGCTCTCGTCAATCTGACAGACACCATATTCATCCATCGTCATTGCATTCACTGGGCAACTCCGCTTACATGGTCGGATCAAGTCTGCAATCGCATTGTACGGACAGGCTTTCGCACATTTTCCGCATTCTTTACAGAGCGAGGGGTTAATATGTGCCCGTGTCCGTCCAATATCGATCGCACCGAATCGGCAAGACTGCTGACACGCTTTTCCCATGCACTTCTGACAGTTGTCTGTGACAACATAACGGGAAATCGGACATTCTTCACAGGCTGCCCGCACAACCTGTACCACCAAATTATTTGGTGCACCCTCTACATTTCTGCCCTCTGCCAAACGAACCCGCTGCCGCACAATTTCCCGTTCTTTATAGACGCAGCAACGATATTTTGCCGTTGGCCCTGGCATCAATCGCAATGGCAATTCATCTTTTTCCTCTTCAAATTTTCCGGCGAAAACCAGTTTTGCAACTTCTTCTAAGATTTCATGTTTAATTTTGACAATGGTTGCGTCATTCGTAGCCATAGTTTCACTCCTCTGGGTCTGATTGCTTTTATCCATCCGCTTTTTCTATGAAATTCTGCCAAATTTCATAAAACCAGTTCTATGTACAGTATACTCGTTTTCTGACCATTTGTCAAGCAAGTTCTCAACGCAGCAAAACCCGTCAAAAAATCTGAATTTTCCCCAAAAATCAACAGATTTCTACAAGGAAAAGCGGTTCTTTTCCGAAGTTATTGAAAATAAGATATAAAAAGTTTAGAAATCCACAGTAAAAGCAGCAATAAAATCGTGATAGAATAAAGATAAGCATAAAATGATGCAGATGAAACAAAACTAAATTCGACTTTAATTAGGAGTGAAAAAACGCCTTGATCATCGACTTTGTGAATTATACGCTCTATCATCCCGGTGCAGAAGCATCTATTTTATTTCATCTACATGAATATGGACTGCGTGTTCCTCGGTTTTTTTGTATTCCGGAACAATACGAACCAGAAGAACTGGATGCCTATTTTGCCATGCACTTTCAGGATGTCTTACAATATCATGTTTGGATGACGGCAACCATTGTCGTTTCTGAAAATAAAACTGATCGAACCGAATGGATGCCCAATTGTAAAGCGGACTTGCCTGTTTATACAAACGTCAAAAAATATGCCCTGTACCGCAACATTGAACGAATTTTAGAAAGTCGGGAATCCTATCGGCAGAAAATTGCAGCAGCGGAATCTGTTTCGCCGGAACAGGTGCAATTTCATATTATCATTCAAGAAGCAAGAACATTTACAGAATTTGCGGTTCTGAATACCATTCAGCAAGACGGCATTCTGAACGAAACACAAATTCAAATTGGCTGCGGCTGGGATAGTGAACTGATTTGGAACGATAAACCTACTATTACCATGTGTTATCACAACACCGACCAACTTCTTTACTATGGACTGCCAGCCGGCACGACCCCTCCGGAAGATGATTTTCTACGGAAACTGGAAAAGGCAGCTCAAATTCTATTTACCAAGTTTGACGTGCAAATGCAGATTTCCATTTTTGTTGACCCGGAAAGCCATCATTTATTCGCCTTAACCGTCCGGCAAACGACTCTTCCCAGTGAGGAAAGCATTTTATTCGACAGCCGCAGCATTTTAAGTGCATTCTACCCCACCACTTGCACCCCCTTGATGGGCAGCTATATGCAAAACATGTATAACCATGTGATTCATAGCTTTTTTAAAACAACCCTGCACTTATTTGACCGCTCCTATTCCGTTTCCGATGATATGGATGATATTGTCATTTATATCAACGGCAGACTTTATTTCTGTGTGGAACATTGGAACAAATTGCTGTATTATTTTCCAACTTTCCGAAAGAAGCAGAGTTTTAAAAATGTCTATGCCCTGCTCCACGACCGAGATGGGATTCGTTCGTGGATGGTACACCGCTATATTGATTATATTGGAAGACGATTGATGCGATCGGATTTTAAAGTGGTACAGGAGAAATTACAGCTGCTGGAAAATCGAGTACAAGTCTATCAATCCTATGACCTCTCCCGAATGTCCCTGTCGGAACTGAATCAATATTACAAACGCTTTCAAAATACCAACATTGCTTGCTGGCATTATACGTTGCTGAGCGTATTGAACAGCCGCATTTCCATTCAACACCTGAAAAAAAGCCTGCGGAAAACGCATCCAAATTTACCATCTGGGATTCAATATCAATATGCTGCCGGTATGCTCCCCATGCCAGACTGGGCAGGAAAAAAACTACGGAAAAAAATTCGGTGCACACAAAAATCCGAAACCTATCGAAAACAATTCCTGAAATTACAAGACCAACTGGTAAAATTGCTGGCAGATTTGTTCTTAGCTGCCGGAAACCGCTTATATGAAGCGGGGTCAATTTCAGATGTTGATGATGTGCATTATCTGGTTTTAAAGGAAGTCTTAGCCTCTATGGAAAACCCCTCTATTCAGTGGAAAGACAATCGTCCCACATGGCGAAGAGAAGCCTACCACTGGTATTTGAACCTTCCCAACTATACGGAAATGGTGCTGCAAAAGAAATGCATCGGACAGCAGAAAGAACCGTTAACACACATGGTTTTCCCGAGCGGTAGCGGAAAAACACAAGGTCGCCCTTGTATGCCAGGGCTTTCCAAAGGGGATATTCTCATTTATGACGGAAAACAACCGCTATCCGAAGAACAAGCTGCCGGAAAAATCATAATCACGGCTCATCTCTCCAAATTTCTGCTATCCCTGCCATTAAAAGGCTTGATTTTGGAAGACGAGTTGACTTGTGAACAGGTATCCACTCAAGCAAATCCACGGGTATGCTTTCCAGTACTATCCGGCGTACGAGGTGCTTGCAGCTTATTCCAACACACCCAGCAAATCTATTTGAATGGATGGACAGGCGAAATCACTGCTAGCCGAGAACAAACCTCCGAAAAAACAAAAACGCTCTGGTCAGAATATCGTTCCAGACGTCAATAAGAAAAAATCCATCCGGTTGCCCGTTGAAATACGGCAGCCGGATGGATTTTTTATATGAAATGCTGAACAATCAATGCTATAATCGTAACCAAAATAGACAGTCCCACAATTGAAGCACAACAGATACAATATATGTTGTCTGCTTTTTCTTGTTCCTTTGTCCTTGGTTTTACATCCTTGGAACTTATTGTTGTTTGTCCCTTTGCCTGATCTTCTTTTTCCATGTCCTGCAAGACTTGACAGGTAACTGCTAACTTTGCAAAATCCTTACCGTTATCATGAAACGGCTTATATGGTTTGTAATCCATCTGTAGTTCCTCCTTTTAAAGCTTGGTTTGTGTATTCCAATTTCTCCGGAAGAATAATTCCCGATACTGTTTCGGGGTCTTTCCCATCTCCTTTTTAAAAATCTGAATAAAATGGCTCTCTGAACTAAAACAGAGATAGTTTGCAATCTCTGCACAGGAATAATCCGAAAACTTCAGCATATTTCCGGCTGCCTCTACTCGTTTCTTTCGGATGTAATCGCTAATCGTAAGCCCCATTTCTCTATGAAACAGCTTGGACAAATGGGACGGGCTGAGGTGCACTTCCTCCGCCAATGCTTGCAGCGTGATTTTGGTATGTAAGTGGTCATAAATGTAATCCAACGCCACCAAAATTGGTTTTGAATAAATGGTTTTCTTATGGATAATCTGCATCCGCTGGGCAAAGTCATCAATCACCTGTCGATGCAGCACGCTTATTTCCTGCTCTTTTTGGCAGCGGTCAGCACTGCGGATATAAATATCACTGAGATTGAATGCTTCTTCCATCTCCATTCCGCCTTCAATGCAATAGCGTGTCAGAAATGCAACTGTAATCACAAAATGATAAATCAAATTCCGGAGCGGATTCTCACTTAAAGCCCCCATTTTTTCACTGCCCAGTGGTTTGAATAACCGGTGAGCCATTTCGATATCGCCCTGCTGAATGGCTCTAAAAAATTCCATCTCCCGATCATATGCCAAATGAGAACGCTGGTATTCCCGATTTAAAAAAGCAACGTAAGTCAGTTCCTTTTCAATATTCATCGTGTTCCTGCCCCCTTTTTTTCATTATACCATACCTTTTGAAAAAACGCAATCAAAACAAGACAAAATTCTGATAAAAATCGCAATTATTTGATATAGAAACTCCGAAAATTGTGCTATATTAGTAGTAATGAAAGCATTCTCATGCACAAATTTTATTCAGATTTGATAAATTCAATCGGTCTTTATCGTTCAAAGGAGGAATTTTTATGCATCGTCACATTTTTCAAAAAAGCATTGCTGCCATTGCAGCGGGTGCTATAGCAGCAACAAGTTTTGCTGTACTGCCCTCGTTTTCTGCTTCAGCAACATCCACCATTTTATCTTCGGATTTTTCCAATGGTACTTCCGGCTGGTCAACCTACAAGGCAAGCGGCGGAAGCTGCTCGATGGGCGTAGAAAATGGAAAATTAGCGTTAACCGTCAACAGTGTCGGCACGCTGAACTATTCCGTACAAGTCGGCTATGATGTTGTACCGCTCTATCAAAACGGTGTTTATCGCTTGAAATATGATATTTCTTCTACCGAAGATTGCACCGTTGAACAGATGATTCAGCAGAATGGCGGAACGTATCAGTCTTACACTTGGAAAGGCTTAGATCTGACCGCTGAAACACAGACAGTAGACTACACCTTCACCATGAAGCAGGAAACCGACATCATGTCCAAACTGGTTTTCAACTGCGGCTATGAAGGAAAAGATGTTGCACCGCATACTATTTATCTGGACAACGTATCTTTGGAACTGATTGATGACAGCAAGGTTGACTATGCTTCATTTCAGCCATACGAACCGTCTATTATAACGGATCAGGTCGGCTATCAGTCAAACAGCAAGAAAACAGCGGTGTTCCGAGATGTAACCAGTGAAACAACCTTCTCCGTTGTCAATGCAGACACCAAACAGACTGTTTACACCGGAACATTATCCGACAGCATCAACAATTCCCCTGCAAGAGAAACCGAATGGACAGGTGATTTTTCTGCTGTTACAGAGCCGGGGTCTTATTACATCACCTGCGGTGATTTAGACCAATCTTACACCTTTACCATTTCAGATGATGTTTATGATACGCTCTTGACTGACTCTGTAAAAATGCTGTATTTGCAGCGGTGCGGAACGGAAATTGAAGATGACACTTTCGGGCATGTTGCCTGCCACAACACAAAAGCAACCATCTATGGTACATCTGAAACCATTGATGTGAGCGGTGGCTGGCACGATGCTGGCGACTACGGTCGTTATGTTGTTCCGGGAGCAAAGGCTGTTGCCGATCTGCTCTATGCATATGCTGCTTCTCCGTCCTCTTACGGCGATGCAACCGGCATTCCGGAGAGTGGCAACGGTGTTCCGGATATTCTGGACGAAACCCGGTACGAACTGGAATGGATGCTGAAAATGCAGGATGCAAAATCCGGCGGTGTTCACCACAAAGTCACCTGCGAAAATTTCCCAGGCTATGTGATGCCGGAAAACGAAACAGATGCCTTGATCGTAACGCCGATCACAACCACAGCAACTGCGGATTTCTGTGCTTCCATGGCAATGGCATATGAATTCTATCAGGATGTTGACCCGAATTTCGCCAACACCTGCCTGAATGCAGCAAAGAAAGCATGGGATTTCTTAGAAGAAAATCCGAAACTCATCTATGAGAATCCGGAGGATATCACTACCGGTGCTTATGAAGATACCAGCGATACGGATGAACGCTACTGGGCAGCGATGCAGATGTATCGAGCAACCGGAGAAGAATCCTATCTGCAAAACTTTATCGGTTCTGCTGCGAAAACTGGCATGGACTGGACTACTGTCGGCGACTATGGCAATATCGCCATCCTGACCATGGCAAATCCGAATCAAACCATGTATGCAAAGGCAAAGAAAGCCGTTTTGAAAGAGGCTGACCAGTTTGTTTCTACTGCAAAATCCAGTCCGTATGGCGTTTCCGTTGTTAATTTCAACTGGGGCAGCAATATGACGGTTGCCAATGCTGGTGTAATTTTAGGGCTGGCTTATCAGCTGACCGATGATACTTCTTATTTAAATGTTTCTGCATCAAACTTGCATTATCTGCTCGGCAGCAATCCGATTGGAGAATGCTTTGTCACTGGATTTGGTACGGTTTCCCCGCAGAATCCGCATCACCGCCCATCTATGGCGAAAAAACAGGCAATGCATGGCATGGTAGTCGGCGGTGTCAACTCCAACTTAGAGGACAGTGCTGCAAAGGCATATTTGGCAACCACTGCCCCTGCAAAATGCTACGTTGACCACTCCGAAAGCTATTCTACAAACGAAATCGCAATTTATTGGAACTCTCCGCTCACCTATTTGATTTCCCTGAACAACGCAAATACGGGCAACACTGGAACAGTCGGCGATGTCAATCAAGATGGTGCTGTCAATGTTGCAGACGTGATTCTGCTGCAAAAGTATTTGATTTGCAAGGCAACATTGACCGCTGAACAAGGTGTTAATGCCGATATGACAAAAGATAATATCGTTAATGTTGTAGACCTCTGTCTGTTAAAAAAGAACGTGTTGAAAAACAATTCTAAACCAAGTCAGCCAGAAAAGCCAGACAATCCTTCTACCAACGAACCTGATCCAAATGCAACGATGTACGCAAACTTCCGAGCAGGTTCTACCAAAGAATTTATCGCTTCCGATGGCTGGACAAACGGCAACCCGTTCGACTGCTTCTGGAAAGCTTCCAACGCAACCTTCAAAGACAACGCTTTGAATCTGACCATTGACAAAGACCCTACTGGGCAATATCATTACACCGGTGCAGAATACAGAACCAATGACTTCTATTCCTATGGCTACTATGAAACTTCCATGAAGGCAATCAAAAATGACGGTGTTATTTCCTCATTCTTCACCTATACAGGGCCGAGCGACAACAACCCGTGGGATGAAATTGACGTGGAAGTTCTCGGCAAGGACACCACAAAGGTACAGTTCAACTACTACACCAACGGTGTAGGCAACCACGAATACATGTACGATTTGGGCTTTGATGCTTCCGAGGGCTATCACACCTATGGCTTCGACTGGCAGAAAGATTCCATTACTTGGTATGTAGACGGAAAGGCAGTTTACACGGCAACTTCCAACATTCCATCCACACCGGGCAAAATCATGATGAATGTATGGCCGGGCATTGGTGTTGACGACTGGCTCAAGCCGTTTGACGGCACAACACCGCTGACTGCAAAGTATCAGTGGGTGACTTATCGTAAGGCTGAAACAAGCAGCACTCCCGATACCCCTTCCGGAAATGAACCGGCTGCAAATACAACGATGTATGCAAACTTCCGGACAGGTTCTACCAAAGAATTTATCGCTTCCGATGGCTGGACAAACGGCAACCCATTTGACTGCTTCTGGAAAGCTTCCAACGCAACCTTCAAAGACAACGCTTTGAATCTGACCATTGACAAAGACCCTACTGGGCAATATCATTACATCGGTGCAGAATACAGAACCAATGATTTCTATTCTTACGGCTACTATGAAACTTCCATGCAGGCAATCAAAAATGACGGTGTTGTTTCCTCATTCTTCACCTATACAGGGCCGAGCGACAACAACCCATGGGATGAAATCGACGTGGAAGTTCTCGGCAAGGACACCACAAAGGTACAGTTCAACTACTACACCAACGGTGTAGGCAACCACGAATACATGTACGATTTGGGCTTTGATGCTTCCGAGGGCTATCACACCTATGGCTTCGACTGGCAGAAAGATTCCATTACTTGGTATGTAGACGGAAAGGCAGTTTACACGGCAACTTCCAACATTCCATCCACACCGGGCAAAATCATGATGAATGTATGGCCGGGCATTGGTGTTGACGACTGGCTCAAGCCGTTTGACGGCACAACACCGCTGACTGCAAAGTATCAGTGGGTGACTTATAACGAAAACGGTCACAAGTAATTGCTTTCTTCTTGCGTGCAGCCCTCCCATAAAACAATTGCTGCACGCAGTGTTTCTGATTTATTCTCCAAAAAATCCCGATACAGTTCCATTCAAATCTGTATCGGGATTTTTTTATTTCTTATTTGATTTCCCAGAGAATCCAGTCGCCTTCGTTCCAGTTCTGGTTCAGCAAAACAGCATCCGCAATTCTTGTCCAATGCTCTTCGCCGGCTTCTGTTCGCAACAGCACTTGATCCATCGGTTCTTCCCCCTCTGGAATACCCTCGCAGCCGTGATCCTCTTCATAAATCGTGATAATTTGATAGCGTTGTTTCATCGCTGTTCCTCCGGTTTGATTGCTCGCAGCTGCTGCATCAGCTGTTCTGGCTCTTCTGCCTGCATCCAATCTGCCATCATACAAATGCCATCCGCACCAATTGCCTGCACCTGTGCAGCGTTCTGCACATGAATGCCGCCAATTCCATAGACCGGAATAGAAACTGCCCATTTGATTTCCTGCAAAAAAGAAAGCCCTCTCGGCGATAAATCTGGTTTGCAGGCAGTTGCAAAGACATGCCCCGCAATTACCCAGCTTGCCCCAGCCCGTTCTGCCTGTTTTGCTTCCTCCAGCTTGTGGACAGAAACGCCAAACGGTACAGACAATGCACTTACCTGCTCTAGCTGCGAAACAGAAATCTGCACAGGCAAAGATAGGCGTTCCGCTACAGAAATCTGATGATTGCAAATTAGCTGCACGCCCTGCCCCTGACAAATCCGCTGCACTTGCTCTGCCAATGCCTGATATGCGGTTTCAGAAAGCTGTTTCTCCCGCAAAATCATCGCATCTGGCTTTGCAGCTGCAATTTTCTGCAACTGCTGCAAATAATCGCCCTTACAGAGGGCTTGATTCGTTACACAGAGTATTTTCATAGCAAATTTGTGTTGATGTAGTCGGTATAAACCGGCTGCATGCCCTGTTCCAGAATGGCTTGATGAATTTCAGCAAGACTTCTGCCGTCTGAAATTTCAAACTGTGCATCGCCCTTTTGCTCTTCTTCCGTATGTCCGCCGATTCCGACATTGACACCAGCGGAAATCTTTGTTGCACTGATTGGCAACACATGGTCTCGGAAACCTGCCCGTTCTCGGGTAGAAATCGTAATGCTGGCAAACGGCAGGAAAATCCGAACCGCCAGCATCATTTGCAGGAGCTGCGTTTCATGAACATCATTTTCTTCTGTTTTTTCGTGGTTCTTATATGGTCGCAGCCGTGGGAACGACATTGCAATTTCAGCGTGCGGATACTTCTTTTGCAGCAGATATGCATGATATCCGGCTGCAAACATATCGCTCCGGAAATTGCTCAAGCCCAGCAGTGCCCCAAATCCAACGCCACGCATACCGCCTAAAATTGCCCGTTCCTGTGCATAGAATCGGTATGGCATACAGCGTTTTGCTCCAGCCTGATGCATCTTTTCATAGCAGTCTAAATGGTAAGTTTCCTGAAAGACGGTTACAAAATCCGCTCCGCACTGGTTCAAATACTGGTATTCATCGACATTCATTGGATAAACTTCCAGCCCGATGGTCGGGAAATACTTCTTCGCAATCTGTACGGCATTTCCGATATATTCCACACTGGATGCAGAACGGCTTTCCCCTGTCAGCAACAGCACTTCTCGCATATCGGTCTTTGCGATCGCCTGCATTTCCTTTTCGACTTCTTCCATGTTCAAATGGCTGCGGTGAATCTTGTTCTTACAGTTAAATCCGCAATAAACGCACTCATTCTCACAATAATTGGAGATATAAAGCGGTGTAAACAGCTGCACGCAGTTGCCGAAATGTTTTTCCCGTTCTCGCTTTGCCTTTTCTGCCATCTGTTCCAAAAATGGCTGTGCTGCGGGAGAAAGCAAGGCTGCAAACTCCTGCACGGTGCAAGCTGTGCTTCGCAGGGCAGCCTGTACTTCTTTTGCCGTGTACGTTGTCTGTTCAAATGCCTGCATGGCAGCTTGAACTTCTTCAAACATCTGAGAATCCAGCTGCTGCATATGCGGCTGGTAGGTCATCGGGTCGTAAATGGTACGCAAATGAAACTTCCCCCTTAATCCTGCAAAAATCCAGTCAATGGGCTGGATGCTTCTGCACCTTTATCCAAAACTCTGCCCAGCTTCGACAGATAAGCCAGCCGTCCAGCTTCAATGGCAAGGCGGAAAGCAGTTGCCATTGCGGCACAATCTCCGGCAGTTGCAACGGCAGTATTTGCCATAACCGCAGCAGCCCCCATTTCCATAGCTTCACACGCCTGAGAAGGTGCACCAATGCCAGCATCTACGATAATCGGCAGCTTCATTTCATCAATTAAAATGCGAATAAAGTCTTTTGTCCGCAAGCCCTGATTGCTGCCAATCGGTGCACCGAGCGGCATAATGGCAGCCGCACCGGCATCTTCCAGCTTCCGAGCAGCCACCAAATCCGGATACATATACGGCAGGACAATAAAGCCTTCTTTTGCAAGCTGACGGGTTGCCCGAATCGTTTCTTCGTTGTCCGGCAGCAGATATTTGGTTTCGTGAATGATTTCTACCTTTACAAAATCACCGCAGCCCAATTCTCTGGAAAGCCGTGCAATCCGAATGGCTTCTTCTGCATTTCTTGCACCGGATGTATTCGGCAGCAAGGTAATATTTTTCGGCAGAAAATCCAAAATGTTTTCTTTGCTGTCTGCGTTGGCACGCCGCAGAGCAATCGTTGCAATTTCGCTGCCGCCGTATTCCATAACGGTTTGAATCAGGGACAGGGAAAACTTTCCCGAACCCAAAATAAAACGAGAGTGGAACGGATGTCCGCCCAGCATCAACACATCATCTTCATATTCTTTTTTCTGCATGGAACTTCCTCCTATTTTGTTTTCGAGGACTGACCGCCGCCCATAAAGTGAACGACTTCCAGTACATCGCAATCTTGCAGCATGACTTCCGCATAAGTTGCCTTCGGCACAATTTCCTCATTCCGTTCCACTGCAATGGTACGGAGGTCGTAGTGCTGTTCCAGCAAAAACGCTTGCAGGGAAATGGGTGCGTTCAGCGGGATTTCTTTTCCATTGACACGCATCGGTGACAACTCCTTTTCTATGATAATGTTTGCAAATAGACAGAAAAAGGGCTGCACCCGCAGGTGGTGCACCCCATTTTTTGAAAGCTATGTTGCTATCTTTCAGTATAGCAGATTTTTTGGCATTTGTCAACTGTTTCAATTTTGTATTTGGCGTTTTGGTATTGAGGGTATTTAGGAAGACCATCTTGCGGATGGTTCGGCAAGGCTGGGGCACATCCCCAGCTTGCCTAGGAAACCGCAATTGCCCCTGAAACCTTGTATCGCATTACAACCTTCTGATTTCAAAGGCAATTGCGGTTCTATTCCGATTTTCTCTTTGATTTTTATTGTGGTTTTCTGTGCAGTTTCATTTGCTACGCAAATGTGGGCTACTCGCCCACACCTCGGCAGCATTTTTGAAAAACTGCTGCACCGAAAAACTTTTCAGTTTGTGCCTGCACAATCCGTTACTCGACCGCAGTTCCGCCTATGGCATTTTTTACTTACTCTCCTGATAGTAAACACTGCCGCCAATAAATTCCCTTACCAACGCAGTTTCTGGAATCCAGTCCAGCGAAAACGGCACTTGCTCTTCCAAAATCGCTTTTAATTCCGGTATTGTTTGTGCAATCGAAACTGCCTCCGGAATCTGTTCCAATACAGCTGTATAGGCAAATGTTTCATAGGGCAAAAATGTATTGACTTCATACTGTGCCAAGGAACGATACGGCGTAATAAAGGTGTCTTCTCCTGCCTGCACAGTGTGATGCATCCGAATTGTTTCCGTCAACGACCGCTTCCGGTATTTCAAGTCCCGAATCATCCGCCGCAGCAATCGAATATAAGTCGGCGGAATCAACTGGTCATGATCTGTCCGCAGAGCCGTCTGTACATTGACATAACACCGTGCAGCATCGTGGTCAGAAAGTGTAATCACTGATGGATTCAAAGCGTGAATGCCCTCTAAAATGACCAATTCTTCCGGCTTCCGCTGCAAAATTCGCCCCGACGGTACACGGCTGGAAATCCGGAAATCATATCTCGGCAGCTCCACTGGTTCGCAATCTCGAATGGCTTTCAATTGCTGATTTAAAAACGGAATATCCACCCGTTCCGGTGATTCTAAGTCAAATTCTCCAATCTCTGCAAGCTTTAACTGCTCTGGGGTAATGCTTTTAAAATAGTGATCCATGGAAAGCGTATGCGTTTCCAATCCCATTCCATCCAGAATGGATTCCAGCATCATGGCGGTAATGGTCTTTCCAGAACCAGACGGCCCAGATAATAAGATGATGGGGCAGGTTCGCCGATGTTCTGCAATTTCTTCTGCAATGGTGCGAAGTTGTGCCCAGTGCTGCTGTTCCATTTGTGTGATCCATGCCTGTGGATGTTCCAACAGAGCAACTTTTAAGTCGGAAAGAAAAATTGTCTGCATAAACTCGTACTCCTTTTTCTGATATGGATTTCTTGCAAAGTCATCTTGAAATGAGTCTTATCATACCATATTTTTCTTCTTTTTGCAATTCTTTTTTGTGCATTTTCTATAAACATTGTCGGGCAAGTCAGCCTTACGGAATAACAACAAGATGCCCAATAAGTTCGGAATCGCCATCAATCCATTTGCAAGGTCGGAGAATGTCCAGATGGTTGACAGCGTTCCCACTGCTCCCAGTCCACCTGCAAAGCAATATGCCCAGCGATACCAGCGAACACCCCGTTCTCCGCCCAAATATCGAACGGCAACTTCTCCGCAACAGCACCAGCCAAGCAGCGTTGCCAAGGCAAACAGGGCAATCATCCATGACAGCATAGGCTCTGCCCCAATACCAAACACACTGGAAAAGGCTGCTGCAATTCCTGAAATGCCATCTGTTCCAGCTGTTCCGGTGCAGAGCAACACCAGAGCCGTCACCGTACAGCAAAGCATTGTATCTACAAACACTTCTACCATACTCCACATTCCCTGCTGCCCGTGCACAGCATCTACCGCATGACTGTGAATCATGGCACTGCTGCCAAGCCCTGCCTCATTCGAGAACACCCCATGCCGCAGACCAGCAGACAACACTGTTCCCAGTGTTCCGCCGCCAACGGCTGCCGGATGCCATGCTGCATGAAAAATTGTTGCAAACGCCGTTCCCAGCTGTCCGGCATGCTGTACCAGCACAATCACAGCTGCCAACAGATATCCACCCGATAAAATCGGCATGAGAAATTGTGTCACCGTTCCAATGGTACGCATTCCGCCCAACACCGTTCCCAGCAACAAAATCGTTACTCCAACCCCTGTCCAAATCGGCGGAATGTGACAGCCATGCTCCAGTGCAGCAGCAGCGGCACTGCTCTGCGTCATATTTCCCATGCCGAACGATGCCAGCACACAAAATACGGCATAAAGCCCTGCCAAAATCGGACTTCGCAAACCATTTTTCAGATATGCCAACGCCCCAACTGCCCATTCTTCTGTTTCCGAACGATACCGCACCGCCAATACATTTTCAGCATAGGTCAGCATCATGCCCAAAAACGCAGACACCCACATCCAAAAAACTGCCCCTGCTCCGCCAGCGGAAATGGCTGCTGCAACACCGACAATGTTTCCCGTTCCCATAGCAGCTGCCAACGCTGCGGAACACGTTTTCCATTGTTCTGCACCGTCTTCCCGACGGAACAGTCTGCCGAACGTCTGTCGGAAAATCGTACGGATTCCAAAAATCTGAAAAAAATGCGTGCGAATACTGAGAAACAATCCTGTTCCCAGCAGCAAGACCAGCAATCCACTGCCCCAAACCCATGTATTCAGCTGTTCCAGCATAAAGCCGTCCTCCGTATTTTCATAAAATCGACAGACCTTTCATAAACAGGCTCTTGACGATATTGCTAAAATGGTTATAATAATATTATACACTTGTTGCTAATTGTATGCTGCATTTTCACAAAACGGAGGTCCTTATGAATCATCTACAAAAAAGCTATCGTCCTGACCCCCACGCACAATATCTACTACAGCTACTTGCCCTGCCGACTGCATTGGTTTTAATTGCAGCCATTCGCTATGTATTAAAAGTTGTACCGGCGGGCATTGTCAACCTCATCTGTTTGCTATTGCTATTGGCTGCTCTGCTGGGCATCTTTATTTTACTGCCGTTCTGGTTTCGCAACACTCGCTATATCATTACAGAACAAGACATCATCTCCATATCCGGCATTTTCATTCGGCGAGAAAAACGCATGCGGTTGCGTGCTCTGCAATGCAGCACCATTGTGCAAACGCCGTTCTGCAAATATACGGGAATGACTTTTCTGCCGCTGCACGCCTACGGCAGCACGCTGATTCTGCTATTTCTCAAAAAAGAGGATGCAGCGGAACTCTGTATGCGATTTGCAGATTTATTTTACCTTGCTGCACAGGAGGAATCTCATGCTCCATGAACACCCCATCAAAATCCTGCGATACACGGCAAAAAACCTCTGGCTGTTAATTTTTCCGCTGCTGCGTTCTGCACACTTCTTTCCATTCTCTGCAAAAGAAATTGCAGCGTGGCTGCATGGTGCATGGTTTGACCTGCTCATCTGCGTGTTGATTTTGACGTATGGTGCAATTCGCTGGTACTTCTGCGGATTTATGTATAACACGGAAGTCATCCGCCGGCAAAGCGGAATCCTGCTGAAACGGGAAACCGAAATTCCCTGCTCCAGCATTACTTCTGTAACGGAAGAACACGCATTCTTTCTGCGACCGTTCGGAGCGGTTCGAGTTTCGATTCACACCGGAGCGGAAGACATCGCTGGAGCAGATATGCAGTTGGTCTTATATAAAGCGGATTTGGCTGCTATTCGGCAAGTCATTCCGCTGCTGCGACCAGCTTCAGATGTTAAAATGCATCGACCGCATACGTCCCGACTGCTGCTATTTTCGTTTCTCTTCTCCAGTAGCTTATCTGGGGCAGTTTATGCAGCAGCGATTTTTTTTCAAGGTGGTCGAATTACCAGAGATTTGCTCGAAGAATTGCAGGCAGAGGAACTTCTCATGACACTGACGGATCAAGCAGCCACCTATTTTAAGGGCATTCCACGGCTTGCCATTACGATTGGCATCTTGATTTTGTCGGCATGGCTGATTTCTTTTATTGGAAATTTGCTTCGATACAGCCGATTCCGATTCTATGCAGACCGAAAAGCGTTTTCCGTTCATCGTGGGCTGATTTCCCCGTATCGCTACCGCCTGCGGAGAGGGGCAGTCAATTACATTGACATTCGGCAAAATCTCATGATGAAGTTATTGCATCTGATGTCGGTTCATATCAGCTGTCCGGGCTACGGTAATCAGAAAAACGAACTGCCCGTGTTAATGCCCTTGCTGCAAAAATCGCATGCAGACCGCTTTTTACAACCGCTGCTCAAACAGCAGCCAAATGTCATTGGAAAAAATAAACCGAAACAACCGTTCAATTTGTTTCGGTTCTGGCTCTTTATCTGGCAGCCGTTGTTCTTATTGGGCATTGTATTGGTACTGATTGCGTTGGCACGCTATTTTTTCTATCCGATTTATGTGCGATTTTCATTTTTGGGCTGGATGTTGGTTTTCCCTTGCATCTGGTTTCTACTCATTCGGATTGTTTCTGCGATGCGAACCCGTATGTGGCTGGAAGACGGAAAACTCTATCTGCACTATAGCAGCGGTTTCGTCTTTCATACCATTGTTGCCCCAGCAACCAACATTGCCAGCATTCAAGTAACTCGCACGAAAACCGGCAAAAAATGTGGACTTTGCAATGTATTCTTCTACCTACAGGGAAAAACCATGCACCGCCACAAATTGACAGGCGTATCCGAAAGCGTTTGGCAACAGATTCTCGCCGAACTTGAACAGATGAAAAATCTTTAAATGCATACAAAAAGAGCAGGAACTCTCTATTTTGAGTCCCTGCTCTTTTGTTTTTTGTAAGAAGTATTTATGCCTGTTCCGATGGATTTTGTTCTGAATTCTGTTCTTCGGAAGAAGATTCCGGCTGCTGTGGTGCTGTCGGCTGTTCTTCAAATGCAGACGCTTCCATCTTGCCCTGCATCAGTTTTTCAAAGTCATCCCGCTCAATCTTTTCATGCAGAATCAAGTACTTTGATAACAAATGCAGCTGATCCATATGTGCCTGCAACAAAATGGTTGCTTTCTGGTAAGCAGTTTCTACGATGTTGCGTACTTCGTCATCAATTTCTCCAGCGACTCGGTCGGAATAATCTCTGGAAGAACCCAAGTCCTTTCCTAAGAATACTTCGTTCTGGTCGTTGCCATAGACAATTGGCCCAAGCTTCTTGCTGAAACCATAACGAGTGACCATCTTCCGAGCGGTTGCGGTTGCCCGTTCCAAGTCGTTGGATGCACCCGTTGAAATGTCATCCAAAACCAACTGTTCTGCAACACGACCGCCCAGCAAGGTGACAATGTTTTCTTCCATTTCCGTCTTGCTGACAAAGGATTTATCCTGTTCCGGCAGGGACATTGTATAGCCGCCTGCCATTCCTCTCGGGATGATGGAAACCTGATGCACTTTGTCCTGATGGTCGCAATAGTATGTGCAGACTGCGTGCCCTGCTTCGTGGTAAGCGGTCAGCCGCTTTTCCTTTTCCGAAACCTTATGCGACTTCTTTTCTGGCCCTGCAATCACCTTGATGGTTGCTTCCTGAATTTCCTGCATGGTGATAGCACGCTTGTTCTGGCGAGCTGCCAGCAAGGAGGCTTCGTTGACTAAGTTTTCCAAGTCTGCACCTGTAAAACCAACTGTGGATTTTGCAATCGTTGCCAAGTCTACATCTGGTGCAAGTGGACGCTTTTTCGTGTGCACACGCAGAATGGCTTCTCTGCCCTTTACATCCGGATAACCAACAACGATTTGGCGGTCAAACCGACCCGGACGCAGCAAAGCTGGGTCAAGAATATCTCTCCGGTTGGTGGCGGCAATGACAATGACATTATCTTTTCCTGTAAAGCCGTCCATTTCTACCAGCAATTGGTTCAAGGTCTGTTCCCGTTCATCGTGTCCGCCGCCCAGTCCAGCACCTCTGTGCCGACCAACTGCATCAATTTCATCGATGAAAATGATGGATGGAGCATTTTTCTTTGCCTGTTCAAACAAGTCCCGCACACGGGATGCACCAACACCGACAAACATTTCTACGAAATCCGAACCAGAAATAGAGAAAAATGGGCAGCCTGCTTCTCCGGCAACGGCTCTTGCCAGCAAGGTTTTCCCCGTTCCTGGAGGTCCGAGCAGCAGAACACCCTTCGGGATTCTTGCCCCAATTTCGGTGTATTTCTTCGGGTTCTTCAGGAAGTCTACAATTTCTTCGAGTTCGTGCTTTTCTTCATCTGCTCCGGCAACATCTGCAAATGTTGCCTTTCGGGTGTTTGCCTGATTCTTGATATTTGCCTTGCCAAAAGACGTATACTTTCCGCCGCCGTTTGCCTGCCGCATCATAAAGACGAACAGCAAAATTCCCATGACCAACAGTAAAATCGTTGGTAGCAGCGTCCAAATCCAAGAGGAATCTTTCATCTTGTAATAGTCCATCTGCAACGGGGCATCTGGATGTTTGGCATTATATTCCTGTCGGTAGTCCTTCACATCATCCAGAAAGCCGCTGATATACGGCACTTCATAGGTGATGGTGCGGTTGTCTTGCAGGGTCATTTTCAGCTGTCCATTTCCCAAATTCAAGGTATATTTTTTGACATCATAGTCATCAAAATAATTCATGATTTCGGAATACTGAGTATCATTTTCTTTTCCGCCGATATTTTGCGTAATGAAAAATACGCCCAGCAACAGCAATACAACGACCAGCAAATATGCTCCAATGCCCTTACTTTTCTTTGGTGTCAAATTGTTCACTCCATTCTTTCAAACTGGTTTCCCCGTTTTCTGTTTTTCGTGGCAAGCCCAACGATGATTCCGGCAGTTGTTCTAACCTCGTTTGCTCCTGTATAATTTCCAGTTCCAGAACATGCGTGGTTTCTGCGGTTGGTGCAACCCGTGCTGCAACCCCTAAAAATTCCGCAAAAATCGTTCCTGCTTCATCCGCCAAGAAGTGCAGATTCTGCCTTCTCTCCGGCGGAACTTGTTTCTGAATCTGTTTCTTTACAGAAGCAACCGTACGATGTCCAGCAAACTGCACATGATCGCCGTATTGTCGCCCACGCAAAAGAATCACACCCCTTATTTTATCATAATCTAAGTGTATTTTTGATAACTTTTTATGAACAATTAGAGGATTTCGCATATTTTCCCATGAAACCATCCTTGCTTTTACAAGAAAACCGGAAAAAATTTGATTCTCGCCTTCGTGTAAAATTTTCGGCTTCACAGGTTCTGGCAATGTCACCCGTTTTTGAATGGAAAGACTGCCGTTTTTTGCAACTGCATCATAGTCCGCATTTAAGTTGCATTTCCCACCCGTTTGCAATAAGCGTTGTAACCGAGCAATCCGGTCTGCTTGATAGGAAATTTGGAACTGCTCCAACAATTGAATGATACAACGCTGCTGCATCGCAGGATGTTCCTCCAACAAACCGGAAAGCGTTCCGGCTGCGGTCATATGCTGTTGAAAACAGTATTCCGTCTGCTGCCGCAGATAATCCTGCTCACTCCGCAACACCTGCAACATTCCGATAGAAGTTTGCTCCAACGAGGGATTCAACTGCTTCAATATTGGAATCAACTGGTGGCGGATCTGATTGCGGGTGTACGCATCTGTTTCATTCGTGCTGTCTGTCACATAATCTTGCCCCAGTGTTTGCAGATACGCTTCTACGTCTGCCCGTGTTACGATTAGCAATGGGCGAATATAGCGTTCCCGAACAGCTGGAATCCCTGCCAGTCCTCGCAGACCACTGCCCCGAATCAAACGGTGCAGCATCGTTTCCAAGTTATCAGAGGCAGTGTGTGCAGTTGCAATATGATTTGCCGGAATGGCAGAAAATGCCGCATAGCGGCAAGCTCTGGCAGCAGTTTCAATGGAGGCGTGGTGCTGTTCCGCATAAGCGTTTACATCACACCGCACCATATGCAATGGAACATTCCAACGGGTGCAGAGAGCTTCGCAAAAAGCCGCATCCCGTTCACTTTCCGCTCCTCGCAACTGATGATTGACGTGCACAGCGGTGATAGTGAGGTGGAGCGGCTCTGCCAACTCCAACAGACACCGCAGCAGGCAAACACTATCTGCACCGCCTGACAGAGCACAACAAACCGTATCCCCTGCCTGTACCATCTGTTGTTCCTGCAAAAATGCCCGCACCTGCTCCGGCAGCGTTTCCTTATGTTTCATGCTGCATCTCCATATTCGAGAACCGAGTAAACTGTCCGTCCCAAATCATTTTAACCGTTCCTGTATTTCCGTGCCGGTTTTTTGCAACGATACATTCTGAAATGTTCGGAGTCGGACTCTCCTTGTTATAATAAGCATCTCGATATAAAAACAATACAATATCCGCATCTTGCTCAATCGAACCGGATTCACGCAAGTCTGACAGCATCGGACGTTTGTCCGTTCTGCCTTCCGGTGCACGGGACAGCTGCGACAGCAAAATGACTGGAACATCCATTTCTTTCGCCATGATTTTCAACTGTCGGGTGATTTCAGAGATGACCAATACACGGTTATCTGTCCGCAGCGTGGAGGTCATCAATTGCAGATAGTCAATCACGACCAATCCAACATTTTTCATTCGCCGCAGTTTGGCTTTAATTTGCTGGGCAGTAATGCCAGCAGTATCATCAATATACATCGGCAACCCACTCAAAACCCCAGCACTGGTTGCCAACCGCACCCAGTCGTCACTTGTCAAGAATCCGCTCCGCAATTTGTTGGAATCCACTAGAGCTTCCGTGGAGAGCAGTCGGGTTGCAATTTGTTCTTTGGACATTTCCAAGGAAAAAACCGCCACTTCCCGGTCACTGTGTCGGGCAACATGCGTTGCGATATTCATCGCAAAGGACGTTTTTCCCATACCCGGACGGGCTGCAATCAAAATCAAGTCCGACCGATTCAAGCCGGACATAATCGTATCCAAGTGCTGAAATCCGGTGCGAGCACCAACATATTTTTCTTTGTCCGGACCTGCAATCTTTCCAATGTGGTCATAAGCACCACAAATTGCATCCCCGATTTTTACCATGCCCTGTGTATCTTTCCCCTGCCGAATCTCAAAAATACGTTGCTCTGCTGCATCCAGCAGCATTTGTGCACTTTGTTCCCCTGTTTGGATGTCCTGTAAGATGGAACGGGCGGCAAATGCCAGACTGCGGATGTAATATTTTTCTTCGACAATCTTGCAGTAACTCTCAACATTGGCAACGGACGGCACTAAATCGACCAATGCCCCCAGATAAGCACGTCCCTCGGCAGCCGTGTCAAAAATATGCCCTGCCATCGCTGCATTCAAAACCGTGACAATATCAATTTTTTCTCCAGATGTAAACATTTGCATGATAATCTGAAACAAGGCTTTATGCTGTTCATTGAAAAAACTGTCCGGCTTGATTCGCTCTAAGACAACAGATAATACAGATGCATCAACAAAAATCGAACCCAAAATGGTCTGTTCTGCTTCCAGACTGTACGGTAATTCGGTTTGGTCGACTTGCTCGAATTCCTGTGCCATCCTTACCTCCTCTTTTCCATCCTCTTCTATCGTATAAATAAGATACGGGCGAACGATGTCCGCCCATACCTGTTGGTTTTATCCGTCAAACAGCTTATGCTTCGCCGACTTCTACAGTTACTTTTGCCAAGATGCCTGCATATAACCGGATTTCTGCTTCATAAGTACCAAAGTTCTTGATGTCGCTCTTCAAAGAAATCCGCTTCTTATCGACCTTGCAGCCGTACTGCTGGGCGATGAGGTCGGCAATGTTTCCGGCAGTTATTGCACCGAACAACCGTCCGCCGTTGCCAGCCTTTGCAGTTGCCTTGACCGTCTTTCCGTTCAGCAGATTTGCGGTTTCCTGTGCCTGCTGTTTTTCTACATCAATCTTATGGGCTGCGGAAGACTGCTTGCCTGCCAATTCTGACAATGCCTTCGGAGTTGCTTCCATAGCTAAGCCCTTTTTCAGCAGCATATTGCGTGCATATCCGTCTGCTACATTCTTCACTTCGCCCTTTTTTCCAGAGCCTTTGACATCCTGTAAAAAGATGACCTTCATAAAAATTCTCCTGCCTTTCTGTTATTTCTTTTCTTCGTATGCTTCCAGTACCTGCAAGAGCCGTTCCTTTGCTTCCTGTAAGGTTACGCCGGCAATCTGTGTGGCTGCCATCGTCTGATGGCCGCCGCCGCCCAACTCTTCCATAATCAGCTGTACATTCATTCCGCCCAGAGAACGGGCAGAAATACTGAATCCATTCTGATCCGGAAATAATACGAAGGATGCCTCTACGCCTTGAATGCTCAGCAGCTCATCAGCTGCCTGTGCTGCCAGAACACGGGTGTCCGCATCCTGCATTTTCACGGCGGAAATAGCACTTTTATGATAAATTTCAGCATGTGCCACAATCTGCGAACGCATTTGATACATGGAAATCGTGCTGGAGAACAGGGATTTTACCTGAATGGTATCCGCCCCAATCTTCCGCAGATAAGCCGCTGCTTCAAACGTCCGCACACCGGTACGCATGACAAAATTTTTGGTATCTAAGGTAATGCCGGCAAGCAGTGCATCTGCATTGGCTGCCGGGATCTCGCCATCCAGCCGGAAATACTGAATGATTTCCGTCACCATTTCCGATGCTGAAGAGGCATACGGTTCATGGTGGAACAGGACTGCATTTTCAATAAAGTTGACATTCTTTCGATGATGGTCAATGACTGCCACATAACGGCAGGCTTCATATAATTCGACACTTTCGAGGATGTCCTTGTTGTGGGTGTCTACGACAATCAGCAAGCTATTGCTGCTGACTCGTTCCATTGCCTCTTCCGGTTCGATGAACTCCGGCGGATGTTCCGATTTTTTCATATACTGAATCAACTGATTTGCCAGACAGTTCTTCTGATTCACAACAATGGAAACAGGCTTTTTCATCATATCAATTGCTCCAGCCAGTCCGCAGGCAGAACCAATTGCATCCAAATCGCCAAACCGATGCCCCATCAGGAAAATCTGATCTGCATTTTCAATCAGTTCTTGCAATGCGGTTGCAACAGAACGAATTTTTGTCTTAGACTTCTTTTCTACGCCCTTAGACGTTCCGCCAAAGAAACAAAAACCGTTTTCTGTCTTCACAGCTGCTTGGTCACCGCCTCGTCCCAATGCCATATCCAGCGACTGATGAGCAAATTTTTCGCTCTCTTCGAGCGAATTCGCTCCGAATCCAACGCCAATCGAAAACGTAATATGAATTCTGCCATTGACCAGAATTTTTCGGGCATCGTCCAAAACCTTGAACTTTTCCTGCATCATCACCCGCAGGTGACGAGTTTCTACCACAGCATAGAACATATCATTTTCAATCTTCCGAATAATGCCATTTGTGCCTGTCATAAACGATTCCAGCACCTTTTCCACTTCCGCAGAAACCTGTGCCTTTTCGCTCTCCTTGGCATACTGCAAAATATCATCGTAGCTGTCAATCACCAGAATCAAAACACAGGGCTTTGCACTCGCAAAATCTCGCTTCCATTGCAGCAATTCGGTCACATCATTAAACTGAAATGCGTGCAATGCGGGGGTATCTTTCTGAGCTGCACAAGACATACTGTGAATCTTGTAACTTCGATCCTGAAATTCCACGATTTGATCTTGCTGCTGAGCGGCATAGGTATGCAGATGCAGCAAGCGTTGAATCAGTTGTTTGCCCTTTCCGGCATCCTGTAAAATCTGTTCCGCAAACTGTGTATTATACCAGAATACATCGCCGTTTTCCTGCACCAGTACTACTGGAACGGTCAACTGCTCCAGAACGGGGGTTTCTGCACTGCTCATATCTGTCCGCAGCCGATTCAAAGGGTATCGCCTGCGAAAAACAAAAAACAATTGCACAACAAATAGAATACTCAGCAGCAATGCTGGCACAAATAGCAGAGCAGTCCGGCAAGAGCCATACAAAAGTGTAGCGGCAACCAGCGGCACGGCAATGCTCAATAGTGTTAAAATGCCTGTAATCAACAGCAAAATATGTCTGAGTTTCTTCTTCATCGTTCACACTCCCCGTTTACCCGGCAGCATTTTTTAAACTTCCATAATAATCGGCAGAATCATCGGGCTTCGTTTGGTTTTGCCATAAATATAATCCGAAAGCACATCCCGCAGCTTGTTTTTCAGCGTGCCCCATTCCTTCAATTCCTGTGCGGAGCAGTGCTGCAACGTATCCAGCAAAATCTGACGAGCTTCTTCCATCAATTCTTCCGATTCCCGCACATAGACGAATCCTCTCGAAATAATGTCAGGGCCGGAAACAATCAGGTTTGCCGTCCGTTCAATGCCGATGACAACAATAATCAAGCCATCCTGTGCCAGATGTTTCCGGTCACGCAGGACGATTGACCCAACATCGCCAACGCCCAATCCATCGACCATGACTCTGCCAGATGGAACTTGTGTCACAATCTTCATGGAAACACCGTCTGTTTCGATGACATCGCCAATCGAACCGATAATGACATTGGATTCCGGCATACCCATGGAATAAGCAATCTGTGCATGCTTTACCAGATGTTTGTATTCGCCGTGCACCGGAATAAAGAACTTCGGTTTTGTCAGTGCATGAATCAGCTTCAATTCTTCTTGGCAGGCATGACCAGAAACGTGAACATCTTCATAAATCACTTCTGCACCGGAACGCATCAGTTCATTGACTACACGGGTAACATGCTTTTCATTGCCCGGAATCGGGTTTGCAGAGATGATGATGAAATCATTCGGTGTGATAACCACTTTTTTATGGCTGTTCATTGCCATACGAGTCAAAGCGGACATCGGTTCGCCTTGGCTGCCCGTGGTAATCAGAACGACCCGTTCATCTGGGAAGCGGTTCATTTCATCAATGTCAATCAGCATACCCTTTGGAATTTTCAAATATCCCATCTCTAAAGCAATGTTGACAACATTCACCATACTTCTGCCGAATACGGCAACCTTTCGGTTGCTCCGCTGTGCATTGTCTACAATCTGCTGAATCCGGTGGATATTCGAGGAGAAAGTTGCAATGATAATCCGCTTGCCCGTTGCCTGCTTAAACAGCTTGTCGAATGATTCGCCCACTGTCCGTTCCGAACGAGTAAATCCGGAACGCTCTGCATTGGTGGAATCTGCCATCAATGCCAGTACGCCACGGCTGCCCAATTCGCCGAACCGTGCCAAATCAATAATATCATCGTCCACTGGAGAATAGTCCACCTTAAAGTCCCCTGTGTGTACAATAATGCCTGCCGGCGTATGAATTGCCATGCCAACTGCACCCGGAATGGAGTGGTTCACCTTGATAAATTCCACACCCATACAGCCCATCTTGACGGTTCTTCTCGGCTGCACTTCACAGAGCTTTACAGAATTGGCAAGTCCATGTTCTTCCAGCTTGCCCTTAACCAGTCCCAACGTCAGCTTTGTTCCATAGACCGGAACATTGATTTTCTTCAGGAGATACGCCAGACCGCCAATGTGGTCTTCATGTCCGTGCGTCAGCACGATGCCCCGTACCTTGTCCCGATTTGCTTCTACATAGGTGAAATCCGGAATGACAATATCAACGCCCGGCATATCACCGTCTGGAAACGCCAGACCGCAGTCCAGAATGAACATATCGTTGCTGCATTCAAACACGGTCATATTCTTTCCGATTTCATTCAAGCCGCCCAGCGGAATAATCCGAACCGGTGTCCGGCGAACTTCCTGCTTATGATTGGAGCGGCTCTGTGCAGCGGAAAACGCTGCTGCTCGGGTCACTGTCTTGGCACGACCTCTTGCCTGCTTTGCTGGCTGTTCGCCACTGTTTTGCTTTGGCGTTCTCCGCCGATAATTTCGCTTCTTTGGCAGTGCTGCTGCCTTTCCTTCTTTTCCTTCTTTCGTAGCCAAATAAAAAACCTCTCTTTCTGCTCGCAAATGCGGCAGAAGGTAATCTTGCACAAAGACGCACAATTTCCGTTCTGCTGTGTCATAGTCTGTGCAATTTCCATAACCGGATACATCCGATACAAATAAATCAAATCAAAAACAAGTCTTATCATGATGGCCGCTGCTCCTGCTTTCAGCAGCGGTGGTTCCCTGATGTTGTTCTGTTTATTTGCCGCATTTGCATTGTACGATTGTAAATAAGTATGATATATGATCCTGCATCGAAAAAAATGCAGTCATTTCCAAATGAGTTTGTAAGATTGCTTCTTACCAGAAAACCAAAAAACGATTCCAACCAGTATCGTTTTTGGAAACGAACTATCACATGTAGTTTTATTATACGACAGGAACAGCAAATTGTCAAGGTTTTTTATTTTCACGCATTGGGCATCATTGAAAATTCCTTACAGAAATCGGAAAATTTCATGCAGAAACATAAACCGCTGCCTGTCTGCATAGATTGTAGTAACATCAACCCAGCATGGGATTTATCAGGAGGATCACCGCATGGAGTGGAAAATCAATCGGGAACGAATTCCCGTGACAGAACGCATCTTGGATGAAACACAGGAACAGGGCGTGGAACTGGATTATGTGCTGCCCGACTATGATCCGGAAATTTTCCGCATCATCCGCTGTGAAATGCAGCCTGCCATCTTAGAATATCAGTTGCAGGAAACCCGACTCAGCTATGAATTACAAGTGGATCTTCGGATTCTCTACTGTGGCTCTGACAGCCACCGCCTGCAATGTGTGACTCAGACCATGCACTATACCAAAACCTTAGACCTGCCGGAGAAGCCAGAAAATCCAGCAGTTCTGCTGCAAGCAAAGGCAGATTATGCGAATTGTCGGGCAGTCAGCCGCAGACGGCTGGATGTGCGGGGAGCGGTTTCTGTTCGGGTTCAAATTACAGGCGAACGGATGCAGGAAGTCATCTCCGATGTATTCGGTATGCAAGTACAGTGCCAGAAGCAGACGATTGCCTACGCCAGCCAGAAACAGCGTGCTGTTAAAACCATTTCTCTATCTGAGGACATCGAGCGAAACGCTGCAAAAGCCCCCATTCAAAGCATTCTTCGCTGCACGGCACGGGCAGAACAGGGCGAACAATCCATCATTGCCGGAAAATTCGTGGTACGGGGTGAAGTGCTTGTGTCGCTCCTCTATTGCAGCACATCCGAGGAACAAACCGAACCGGAATCCATGCAATTCACGCTGCCGTACAGCCAAATCATCGACATGGAACAGATTGATGAAACCTTTACAGGTATGGCTGCGGTGCAGGTGATTCGCTGCGAGTGCAAGCCCGTTTCCAACAAGGGCAGCGATTCTGATAACTTGCACTGTGAGGCAGATTTACGGATTACCTGCACCGCCTGCAAACCGGCTACCATTTCGATTGTAACGGATGCCTATTCCACCGCATATTTGTGCGACTGTGTACGGACACCGCTGCGAATTGATGGCACACCAGTTCTGTTGAAAGAGCAATTTTCCTGTACGGCTGCGATTCCTGCCGGAGATACCCCCGTGGATTTCGTCAGCGATTTACAGTGTCGAATTAAAAACGTCAGTGCAACGCCTGTTCCAGAACAAAACCGCATTCGGGTCAGTGGCATGCTCTGTTGCAGCGTTCTTGCAAAAGACCAAGAAGGCATGCCATTCCTGCTGGAGAAAGAAGAAGCGTTCGAGGAATTGCTTGCAACCACCGTTCCACTGGAACAAGCAATGCTTTGTGCAGAGGCAGAACCGGCAGACAGTTCGTTCCATTTGGCAGCAGATGGAAGTCTTTCCATCAAAGCCACAATTTCCTTGCAAGGGATGCTCTATCCAGCAACACAACAAACCGCACTCTCTGAAATTACAGTTGATGAAAACCGCAAACGTACCCGAGATAGCGACTGTGCATTGCGGCTCTATTATGGTACAGTCGGCGAATCCGTCTGGGAGATTGCCAAACGCTGCAACACGAAAGTTTCTGCGATTGCAGCAGAAAATGACCTGTCCGGCGATACCCTAACCAAACCGGGAATGTTATTCATCCCTATTGTATCTTAAGGAGGCAACGCTATGGCAAAAGATATTTACGAGGACATCGCCAAACGTACTGGCGGTGATATTTATATCGGCGTTGTCGGCCCTGTCCGAACCGGAAAATCTACGCTGATTAAACAGCTCATGGAAAAGCTGGTCATTCCCAATATTCCAGAAGAATCCAAACGCCTGCGAGCAGTCGATGAACTGCCGCAATCTGCTGCCGGAAAAACCATTATGACCACAGAACCAAAATTTATTCCGGAAGAAGCAGCGGAAATCACCATTGGTGAACATACCCACTTCCGGATTCGGATGGTAGATTGTGTGGGTTACATCCTGCCAAGTGCATTGGGATACATTGAAAACGATATGCCCCGCATGGTGAAAACGCCGTGGTTTGAGGAAGAAGTTCCGTTCGGCATGGCGGCAGAAGTCGGCACGCAAAAAGTCATTACAGAACACGCAACCGTTGGGTTAGTCGTCACCACAGACGGCAGCATTACCAACCTTCCACGGGAGGAATATGCTGCCTGTGAAGAACGGGTCATTCAGGAACTGCAACAGCTGGAAAAGCCCTTTGTTGTGCTGGTCAATGCAATCGAACCCCACAGCCGACAGACCGAAGCCCTCTGCGAAAGCCTGCGAAAAAAATATCATGCAGCGGTTCTGCCAGTCTGCTGCCCCGAACTCGAAGAAGCAGACATTCAGGAGATTTTAACGCAACTGCTCTATGCATTCCCCATTCGAGAGGTTCAAATTCAAACGGCTGGCTGGATTACCGCTTTAGACCCAGAACACTGGCTGCGGAAATCCGTCTTTTCCAGCATTCGGGCTGCTGCTGAACCGCTGCGATATGTGCGAGATGTGCCAATGATGACGGAAACGCTTGCAGGAGCAGAACATATTCTCTCTGCTTCCGTGCAGCAAATCGACTTAGGAACAGGGCGTGCCGTTGTTTCCGTTGCCATGAATGGTTCTCTATTCTATCAGATTCTTGGCGAAACCACAGGCTTACAGATTGCATCGGAAAGCGATTTGTTCCCTGTTCTAACGGAACTCTGCAAAATCAAAAAATCCTATGACCGCATTGCCCCAGCCCTCGAAGCAGTAGAAGCGACTGGCTATGGTATCGTTATGCCACAGCTGGAAGAAATGTCGCTGGAAGAACCGGAAATCATCAAGCAGGGCGGAAAATATGGCGTACGGCTGCGAGCCTCTGCCCCTTCGATTCATATGATGAAAGCATCTATTCGTACGGCAGTCAGCCCGATTGTCGGAACAGAAAAACAGAGCGAAGAACTGGTCATGTATTTATTAGAGGGATTCGAGGAAGACCCAACGAAAATTTGGTCATCCAACATCTTTGGAAAATCCCTGCATGAACTGGTCAATGAAGGACTACACAGCAAGCTCAGCAAAATGCCGATGGAAGCACGGCTCAAGTTACAGGAAACCTTGGAACGGGTCATCAACGAGGGTTGCAGCGGACTCATTTGTTTTATTTTGTAACATTTTTCCTCTTTTACATTCATAGATTCCACAAATCTATCTGTTATACTGAAGTTGGAACTTCCAATTCTAACAGAGGAGGCGTGTTTCTTTATGGATGCAAAAATCAATGAATTGGTGACAGCAATGATTACGCTGTACCACGATGACCCGAAACGAATCCATCATTTTATGAAAGTCTATGCGTTTGCCAGTGCCATCGCACAGAGCGAACAGGTAAATGCCCTGCTGCAAACACGAATTGAAGCGGCTGCACTGGTACATGACATTGGTATTCACGCTGCGGAGCGGAAATATCGTTCTGCTGCAGGGGCTTATCAAGAAAAAGAAGGCCCACCGCTTGCCCGTGCCATGCTGATGACCATTGGCTTTTCTGATTCTCTGATTGACCGGGTTTGCTTCTTGGTTGGACATCACCACACCTATACAGAAATTGACGGGATCGATTTTCAGATTCTGGTAGAAGCAGATTTCCTTGTCAACGCCAGAGAAGAAAAAATGACCAAAAAGGCAATCACCCACTTCCGGAACGTCTATTTTCAGACGGAAACCGGCAAGCAATACTTGGACGAAACCTACGGTTTGAACAGCCTGAGCGGTTGACACAGCAAGTATCCAATATTCCATAAAACAAAAATGAGCAGTTCCCATTGCTGGAAATCTGCTCATTTTTTATGCACGTATCAAAAATTTCGTTATTTCAATCATTAAAGCTGGTCTGCGATGGTGTAAATCAGCTTTTCGGACTTTTCCCAGCCCAGGCACGGATCTGTAATGGACTTTCCGTAAACGCCTTCGCCAATCTTCTGTGCACCATCTTCAATATAGCTTTCAATCATGAAGCCCTTGAACAGCTTCCGGATGTCATCGCTGTGACGGCAACTATGCAGCACTTCGTTGCAAATCCGAATCTGTTCCAGATACTTCTTGCCGGAATTTGCATGGTTTGCATCGACAATGACAGCCGGATCTGCAAGTTTCTTCTGGTCATACAGTTCGCACAAATGCATCAGATCTTCATAGTGATAATTCGGCATGGAGTGACCCTGACTATCTACATAGCCTCTCAGAATTGCATGGGACAGCGGATTGCCTGCAGTCTGCACTTCCCAACCACGATACAGGAAGGTATGGCTCGCATGAGCTGCAATCAGAGAATTCATCATAACAGACAAGTCACCGCTAGTCGGGTTCTTCATACCAACCGGAATATCCAAACCACTTGCAGTCAGTCTGTGCTGCTGGTCTTCTACAGAACGAGCACCAACGGCAACATAGGACAACAGGTCAGACAGATACCGATGATTTTCCGGATACAGCATTTCATCTGCACAAGTCAAGCCAGTCATTTCTACTGCCTTGGTGTGCATCTGCCGAATGGCAATGACACCCTGCAACATATCTTCTTTCTTTTCCGGGTCTGGCTGATGCACCATGCCCTTATAGCCTTCTCCGGTGGTTCTCGGCTTGTTGGTGTAAATTCTCGGAATCAGAATCAGCTTGTCCTTGACCTGTTCCTGCACCTTTGCTAGACGGCAAACATAATCCAGAACAGCATCTTCCCGGTCAGCAGAACAAGGACCAATAATTAACAGCTTCTTATCTGATTCGCCAGTAAACACTTTCTGAATTTCTGCATCTCTAGCGGCTTTTACAGCAATCAATTCATCAGAAAGAGAAAATTGCTTCTTCAATTCCTGCGGAATCGGCAGCTTCCGAATAAAATTCATGTTCATATTGAAAAACTCCTTTTTTGACATCATTTCTCTCTCATTATAACCCATTTTTCGTACAATTGCAAGTATTTTTTACATCCGCACGAAATCCGTTGTTTTTTGCGGGGTTTTGGAAAAGAAACTTGCAATTTTTTTCTAAAAATGCTATAATGGAATCTATCCCACATAAGAATCACTTTGAAACAGAAAGGAACAAACCACAATGCCAAACTTTATTTTAATTGGTATGCCAGCCTCTGGTAAAAGCACACTGGGAAAAATGGCTGCTGCTGCGTTACAGTATAATTTTGTTGATACCGATGATACCATTATGGATACCTATCATGCAGATTTAATGCACCTCATTGACCAATTCGGAATTGATGGCTTTATTGAACTGGAAAGCAAAATTTTACAGCAAGTGCAGGTGGAAAACACCATCATTGCAACTGGCGGCAGTGCGATTTACAGCGATGCAGCCATGCAACACCTGAAACAAATTGGAACTGTCATCTATTTAAAACGGGAATTGTCTGAAATTGCTGCACAGGTCGGCAATCTGACTACCAGAGGGGTGGTCTGCCGCAATGCCAACAACTTGGCGGAACTCTATGCAGAACGCTGCCCACTCTATGAAAAATATGCAGATGTTGTGGTTTCCCTCGATGGAAAGACTGTTGAACAGGCAGCAGCAGAAATTGTAGCTGCGGCGAAAAATACGCTCCACGCTTAATCTTTCAGAACTCCATAAAAACAAAAGCAGCAGGTCATCGGAATATCCGACAGCCTGCTGTTGTTGTTTTTATGAGAAAAATAAACCGCCTTGCCGTCATGCGGCACATAAAACCAAGCTAAAATAGCAAGGTGGGTATCCGCCTGTATCCTTCACGCTCCCTTCGTCCGCAAAGCGGGAGGTCTGCAATCCAAATCCAGAGCTAAATTCCCTTTAAAAAAGTGTTGGATTATAAAAACCGCATTGACACGCAACGTGCATCATGCAACAAGGCAGTTATATTTTTCTTAGCTATAGTATAACACACTTTTCAGAAAAAATCAAATCTTTTTTCCGAAAATTTATGAGGAATTTTGTTGACTGAAAAATTCTTGCGATTATTCAAAAATTTCGTCGTCATCCTCATCTTCTTCGTCGTCCTCATCGCCGTAAATTTCATTCAGGCGTTCCAAGAACTTGTTTCCGATGGTTTCATATTCTGCATCTTCTTCGATGGAAACCAGCATTTCTTCCCCATTGACTTCTTCGGTCTTTAAGATGACAAATTCTCCGTCATCCTGTGCCAAAGCATCTTCATCATCGCCATAATAAGGAACTAATGCATAATAGGTGTTGTCCTCGTATTCCAGAACATCCAGCAATTCAAAAACCTGCTCGTTTCCGTCCTCATCTTCAAGGGTAAACAAATCCGGTGTAAATTCGTTTCTTTCTTCCGACATGTCGTCCTCCTGTCTGCTCCTGAGAGCGGCTGTATTCTGCAACGCTCTTGCATTGCTGTAAGACTATTATACAATATGTGCAGAAAAAAAGCAAGTGGTTTCTGCAAATTTGTAAAATTTTTTTACATCTGAACAAAAATCCGATTTTTGTTCACCGAATCTGCATCTCTGTATAATGGGATTGCCGTTCGGAAAACCCAACTTTTTGATAAACTGGATAGCCGGCTTTTGTGGCAGAGAGATTCACATAATCCAACCCGCTGACTCTCGCATAATCAACCAGTCGTTGCATATTGTGCTGTGCAATGCCCTGTCGGCGATAAGCAGGCAGCGTATACACGCTGAGGACTTCTCCCATCTTTCCATGAATCATTTTTGGATGACAAGGCTTTTGCAGAATCATCAGCAATGCCACGGAAACAACCGTTTCCCCATCCTTTGCCAGAAATGCAATGCAGTCCCGATTTAAATGCTCTGAAAAGTAATCCGGCAGCGTCTTTCGCATCACTGCTTCATCCTCTGGGGATAGTTTCCCAAAGTCTTCTAAAATATATGCCGTTCGCATGTCGATTAGTGCTGGAATATCTGCAATTGTTCCAAATGTGTATTCCACTGATTCTGCCTCCTTTGCAACCGACCGTTATTTGTCTGCCGATTTTTCTGCTGTATACGCTGCAATTTCTTTGATAAACGCCTTCCCGTATTTCTGCGATTTGATAATCCCAACGCCAGAAACCTGCCGAAACGCTGCCAAACTGCTGGGCTTTTTCCGGCACATATCCCGTAGGGCCGCATTGGAAAAGACAATATACGCTGGCATGTGTTCTTTCTCCGCCAGCTTTGCCCGCAGGGCAGATAGTCGCTGAAACAGTACCTCTTCCACATCTTCCTCCACGGTTGGCTTTGGTTTCGGAATAAAAACTGTCTTTCGCTCCTCTTTTCTCCGCCGCCAGAGCACCTGTTGATTCCCTCGAATTACTTCAGCTGCTGCCGGTGTGAGTTGCAGCATCTGAAAGTCCCGATACGTTTGCAGCTCCAAAATATGCAAATCTAGCAGAGCATCAATCATCTGTACGACTTGCCGGGCAGTGCATTCTTTCAAAATGCCATAGGTGGAAAGCTGATTCAACCGCATTTCTGAAATCGCAGCTTTTTTGCTGCCCGTCAGAACATCTGCTGCCAGCGTTCGGCTCAAATGATAATGATGCTGCAATCCTCGATAGACACAGGAAATGATTTTCTTCGCCTCTAGGGTAATATCTATTGTTTCAAATGTGCCCTGACAGTTGGAACAGTGTCCGCAACACTGCGGTGCTCGCTCGCCAAAATACCGCAACAAATATTCTCGCAGGCAATTCGTTGTTGTGGCATAGCCTGCCATGATTCGCAGCCGTTCTTTGCTGCGAGTCAGCCACTGTTCTTTCTGCTGGGCATCCTGTATTTCAGAAATCTCCCGTGCCTGATCCAATAGAAATAAATGCGTTTGAACATCTCGCCCACTGTATAATAAAATACAATCTGCTGGTTCACCATCTCGTCCGGCACGCCCTGCCTCCTGATAATAACTCTCTAAATCTTTCGGCATATTATAATGCACCACAAAAGACACGTTGGACTTGTCAATCCCCATGCCAAAAGCATTGGTGGCAATCATAATGGGCTTTGTATCAAACAGAAATGCTTCCTGATTGGCTGCCCGTTCTGCCTGTGAGAGTCCGGCATGATATCGGGTTGCCGGAAATCCCTGCTCACAAAGCCGGTCACAGAGTTCTTCCACGGTTTTTCGTGCCAAACAATAGACAATCCCACTCTTTCCCCGCCGTTCCTGCAACAGTTCCAACAGTTCCCGTTCCTTGTTGCGAGGAGTTCGGACAGCAAAATACAAGTTTTTTCGGTCGAAACCTGTTGTAATCTGAAACGGATCTTGCAGCTGCAACAGGCGGCAAATATCTTTGCAAACCTGCTCGGTTGCAGTAGCTGTAAAGGCACTGACGATCGGACGCTTTTGTAGCTTGTTCAAAAATTCTGCAATGCCGAGATAACTTTGCCGGAAGTCCTGCCCCCACTGAGAAACACAGTGTGCCTCATCCACTGTAACCATCGAAATTTCAACCTGCTCCGCAAACGACAAAAAGCCTTCTGTTTGCAGCCGTTCCGGTGCAACATATAAAATACGATAGATGCCCTGTCGGGCTTGCAGCATGGTCACCTGATATTCCCCAGCATCCATGCTGCTATTGAGATAGGCAGCGGAAATGCCGATTTCCAGCAGACTATCCACCTGATCTTTCATCAGCGAAATCAGCGGAGAAATGACAATCGTCAAGCCGGAAAGCAGCATGGCAGAAAGCTGATAGCAGACCGATTTCCCTGCTCCGGTCGGCATAATGCCCAGAACATCCCGACCCTGCAAAATCGCATCCACAACTTCTTCCTGTCCATCCCGAAAGGTGGCGTGTCCAAAATACTGTTGGAGTGCTTCGTGTTTGTCCATTTATGACTTCTTTGCAAGCTTCCGCAGTTCGTCCGGTGTAAAGGTATACTGCTTGTGGCAGAAATGACAGGTCACTGTAATATCTTCGCCGTCTGCTGCCATCTGTTCCAGTTCCTGCTTCCCGAGGCTAACCAATACCCGTTCTGTCCGCTCCTGACTGCAATCGCAGTGATAGGAAACCGTTGCTTCATCCAGAAGATTCGGCTCTAATCCATCCAGCAACCGCAATGCAATTTGGTCAGGTGTCATGCCGTCTGTCAGCAGCTTTGTAACGTGTGGCAAGCCCTGAATATTCTTCTCCAGCTGGTCAATACAAGCATCGCTTGCAAACGGCAGCACCTGAATCAGATAACCGCCAGCCGCTTTGACGTGCAAGTCTGGATTTACTAAAACACCCAGTCCGCAGACGGTTGGAGTCTGTTCACTGGTTGCAAAATAGCTTGCAATATCTTCTGCAATTTCGCCGGATACCAGCGGGCACATTCCCACATAGGGTTCTTTCAAGCCCAAATCCTTCACAACAGACAGCATTCCATCTGTTCCGACTGCTCCGCCAACATCCAGTTTTCCGTGTGCGTTCAGCGGAATTTCTACAATTGGATGTTCTACATCACATTTTACATTGCCGTGGCTGTCTGCAACGGCAACCAACTGCCCTGCTGGACCTTTTCCGTCTACCCGAAGCGTAATGGTGTCTTTTTCACCCTTCAATCCATAACCCATCATACTGGCTGCGATTGCTAACCGCCCCAATGCTGCGGTTACAACCGCAGAGGTTTCATGAATCCGTTCGATTTCTGCAACCATATCCGTTGCATCCAGTGCATAAGATACAACCGATGCATCTTTTGAAATTGCTCGCTTTAAAATTGCCATATTGTACGCTCCCTCTTTACTTTGTTTTTCTCACTGCAAATACCATCCGCTGACTGTCTTCCCGTAATGGCTCTTCTGTGTCTGCATGATAGCAGCCCAGCACTTCCCAGCCAATCTGCTGTAACGCTGCGGTTACCTGCTCTGGCGGATATGCCCGTTCGGTCATACATTCCTCTGAGCGGACATAAGTATCATCTTCCTGCCGAGCAAAAAAATGCAACTGAATCGTCACTTGGTTATCTGGCTCTTCATACTGATTTTCCCACACACAATAGACATCATCTGTATCATACAGATAGATCTGATTGCCTAACACTTCCCGATGCTTATACGGCGTATTTATATCAAACAAAAAAACACCGCCGGGTTCTGTTACATCGAAAACCTGCTGAAAAACGGTTTTGACATCAGAAAATGAATCCAAATGATTCAAGCTGTCCAGTGCACAGACCGTAACATCCACTGTTCCGTACAAGTCCAATTCTCGCATATCTTGACAAATATACTGAATCGGCAGGTTGTGTTCAAGCTTCTTCTGCATTGCCTGATTCAGCATTCCATAGGAATAGTCAACACCCAATACATCATAGCCCAGTTTTGCAAATTCTTCCGAAAGGCTGCCCGTTCCGCAAGCCAAATCCAACAGTACAACGCCCTCTGACTGGCGGTATTTCTGAATCAGCTTGTGAAAATAGGCTGCTCGCTGCGGATATTCTACATTCTCTGTCAGCTGGTCATAATAAAACGAAAATGCCTCGTACCCTGTTTCCATTCAAACGCCTCTTTTCTCTGAAAAAAGGGCGTGTCATTGCTGCCACGCCCCTTTTGTTGTTTCTGTATCTTCTCTCCCGCTGGTTAAGAAACTTCTGTACCAAACGGCATCAAAGCAAGTTTTGCCATTTTAAAACACTGTAATCCAAATGGAATGCCAATGATGGTACAGCACAACAAAATTCCATTTGTTGCCGCAGTAACTGCCAACGGAATCCCACTGACCAAAATCCAAATCAGATTCAGAAGCAGGGAAACCGTTCCGCCACCATAACGCACCTCTTTCCCAAAGGGGAAGAATGCCAGTGAAGCAAATTTAAAGCACTGCAAACCAATCGGGATTCCAACAATGGTAACACACCACAAAAGCCCTGCCAGCAGCCACGAAAGCCCCTGCCAAAGTCCGCAGCACAAAAACCAAAGGAGATTTCCCAGACAACTCATCGCACCCATCCATTCTGACTGTGTTTTTTGATTGCTTACTTCTGATTTTTCTTTGCAGCCCGTGCCGGATTTCTTCTCTGTGTGCCAAAGCTGCCATCTCCAGCACCTGCATTCGGTGCATCCGGCTTGGAAACCTGTTCCCGTTCCGGAGCCTGATTCTGTCGCAGCTGCATGGTCAACAGCATCCGAATGGTATCTTCCTTAATGGAAGCAACCATTGCATCGAACATTTCAAAGCCCTCATACCGATATTCGACAACTGGGTTCTGCTGTCCATATGCACGCAAACCGATGCCCTTCTTGAGTTCGCTCATGTCGTCGATGTGTGCCATCCACTTGGTATCGACAACCTTCAGCATAACAACCCGTTCCAGTTCCCGAATGACATCTGAACCATACTGTTCTTCCCGTGCTGCATAAAGGCTCTTTGCCTTTTCTGTCAGGGTTTCAATCAGTGTATCTACGGTCAGCTTTTCGAGGTCTTCGCCCTCATATTCGAGGTCGTTTTCTTCGGTAATCCAGCCTAAGAAGTGATCCTTCAGACCAACCAGATTCCATTGTGTCCGGTCAACGACTTCTTCATTGATATACTGCTTTACAGTATCGCTGATGAGTTCTTCCATCATCTTCAAGATGCTGTCGTGGAGGTCTTCGCCATCCAGTACCTGCTGCCGTTCCTTATAGATGATTTCTCTCTGCGTATTCATAACGTCATCATAGTTGAGGACATTCTTACGAATACTGAAGTTTCTGCCTTCTACCTTCTTCTGAGAGGATTCGATAATCTTGGACAGGGACTTGCTTTCAATCGGTGTATTTTCATCGACGTTCAGTGTCCGCATCAGGTTTTCCAGACGGTCACCAGCAAATACACGCATCAGGTCATCTTCGACAGACAGGAAGAACCGGCTTTCACCTTCATCACCCTGACGACCAGAACGACCACGCAGCTGGTTATCAATTCTTCTGGATTCATGCCGTTCTGTACCCAAAATATACAGACCGCCTGCTTCCTTGACCGCCACTGCTTTTTCCTTGACTTCCGCACTGAATTTGCGGTACAGTTCCTGATATTCTTCTCTGGCTGCCAATACTTCTTCGTTGTCGGTATCGGCGTAACCGATGGCTTCTGTGATGATTTCTTCCGGATATGCTTTCTTCCGCATTTCTGCTCTTGCCAAAAATTCCGCATTACCGCCCAGCATAATATCCGTACCACGACCAGCCATATTGGTTGCAATGGTAACTGCACCCAGCTTACCAGCCTGTGCAACAATTTCTGCTTCCTTTGCGTGATATTTCGCATTCAAGACTTCGTGCTTGATGCCCTTCTTCTTCAGCATTGCAGAGAGCAATTCGGATTTTTCAATGGAAATTGTACCAACCAGTACCGGCTGTCCTTTTTCATGGCATTCGATAATCTGTTCAATGATGGCACGATACTTTGCAGCTTCTGTCCGGTAAACCAAATCGTTCCGGTCAATTCGCTTGATTGGCCGGTTGGTCGGGATTGCGATAACATCCAACTTGTAAATTTCCCGGAATTCGTCTTCTTCCGTCATGGCAGTACCAGTCATACCGGAGAGCTTGTTATACAGACGGAAATAGTTCTGGAATGTAATAGTTGCCAATGTCTTGGATTCTCTTGCAACCTTTACGCCTTCCTTTGCTTCGATTGCCTGATGCAGACCATCATTAAACCGTCTGCCCAGCATCTTACGACCAGTAAATTCATCAATGATGACAACTTCGCCATCTTCTACGATATAGTCAATATCCTTCCGCATAACACCATTGGCTTTCAATGCCTGATTGATGTGGTGCAGCAAGGTCAGGTTTTCCGGTGCCATCAGGTTATCAATTGCAAAATAATCTTCTGCTTTCTTGACACCACGACGGGTAATGGTTGCAGTCTTTGCCTTTTCATCAATGATGTAATCGGCATTTTCATTGGTATCTTCCTGATCCTGCTTGCTGTCCATTTCGACAACCATGGTCGGGGTCAAAGTCTTTGCAAACTTGTCCACAACGCCATACAGAGAGGTAGACTTGTCCCCACGACCAGAAATAATCAACGGGGTTCTTGCTTCATCAATCAAGATGGAGTCCACTTCGTCGACGATGGCAAAGTTATGTTCCCGCTGTACCTTGTCTTTCTTATAGATAACCATGTTATCTCTCAGATAGTCAAAGCCCAGTTCGTTGTTAGTACCATAAGTAACATCACAGGCATATGCTTCACGCCGCTGGTCGTTGGTCAGACCATGCAGGATACAGCCAACCGTTAAGCCCAAGAACCGCAGCACCTTACCCATTTCATCGGACTGTGTTTTTGCCAAGTAGTCGTTTACGGTGACAACATGAACGCCCTTGCCCGGCAATGCATTCAGATAGGATGCAACGCAGGCTACCAAAGTTTTACCTTCACCGGTTTTCATTTCTGCAATTCGTCCCTGATGCAGAACGATTGCACCAATAATCTGTACTGGAAACGGCTTCTTGCCCAGTACACGATACGCTGCTTCCCGGACAGTTGCCAGTGCTTCTGCCATCATGGAATCCAGTGTTTCACCGCTTTCCAGCCGGTCACGGAATTCCTGTGTCTTTCCCTTTAATTCTGCATCTGATAAAGCTGTATATTCTTCGTCCAGTGCCAGAACTTTTTGCTTAATCGGTTCAATACGTGCAAGCTCTCTCGTACTGTAAGAGCCAAATAATTTACTAAATATTCCCATCGGATTACCGCCTTTTCCTGTAAATATACAAGTACCAGTATAGCACACCGCCTTGTATTTGTCAATTCTTTTTTCAAAAAATCGTATAAAATCCATGTGAAAAATGGTTGTTCTTTTGTTTGAACAGCCGGATTTTCCCTCTGTTTCGTTGCATTATGCCTCTCTGGACGGACAAAAATCTGCCATCGGACAGTTTCCGCAGAGCGGCTTTCTTGCCCGACAGACATCTCGCCCAAACTGCACGATTCGATGGCAAAAGTCCGAAGAGCGTTCCGGTGGAATCAGCGGACGCAAATCCCGTTCCACTTTCGCTGGTTCTTTATTCGTGGTCAGCCCTAGCCGTCCAGTAATACGAATAAAATGCGTATCCGTGACAATTGCCGGCTGTCCGTAAACATCGCCCAAAATCAAATTTGCTGTTTTCCGTCCAACGCCCGGTAACGTCAGCAGTTCTTCCATCGTATCCGGAATTTTGCCGTCATAGACTGTCAGCAGCCGAATTGCCATTTCTTTGATGCTCTTCGCTTTCATGTGATAGAACCCGCAGGGTTTCACTGCCTGCTCCAGTTCTTCCAAATTGGCAGCTGCAAACGATTCCAGCGTTGGATACTGCTGGAACAGCGTTTTCGTGACAATATTGACCCGTGCATCGGTACACTGTGCGGAAAGCCGCACCGCAATCAATAATTCATATGGCTCTTTGTACTGCAATGCACAGACCGATTCCGGATAATATTCTTCCAGTATCGTACAGGCTCGCAGTGCCGTTTCTTGTTTGGTCATAAAAAGCCCCCCTCCTTTCTGTTGATTATACCACACTTTCTGAGCTTTTTCTAGTCTTACCAAAAAATTTTTACAGATGAAAACAGCCGTCCTCTATGGAAAGAGAACGACTGTTTTTCGGTTTGTTTGAGAGGTATGTTTAGAGGTTGCTGTAATGCATCAAATATTCATCCACTGCACGAGCGGCTTCTCTGCCCTCTCGAATTGCCCAGACAACCAAAGACTGTCCTCTGTGCATATCGCCAGCCGTGAATACTTTCTCTACATTGGTCTGATAGGAATCCGGTGTTTCGGTTGCCACGTTGGTTCTGGCATTCAGATTGACACCGAATGCATCTGCAACATAGGACTGTGCCCCTAAGAATCCGGCTGCAATCAAAACCAAATCGGCTTCCAGAATCTGTTCGCTGCCCGGAATTTCTTCCATCCGCATCCGTCCGGTCTTTTCATCCCGTACCGATTGCAGCTTAATCGTTTCAACGGCTTTCAGATGTCCTTCTGCATTCGGAATGAATCGTTTTACCGTTGTCTGATAAATTCTCGGGTCGTGTCCGAATACGGCAATGGCTTCTTCCTGACCATAATCGGTCTTGCAGATTCTCGGCCACTCCGGCCAAGGGTTGTTCTCTGCACGCTGATCCGGCAGTTTCGGCATCATTTCCAGCTGAATGACAGATTTGCAGCCGTGCCGAATTGCCGTTCCCACGCAGTCGTTTCCGGTATCACCGCCACCGATAACGATGACATTCTTATACTTTGCACTGATATAATAACCATCAGACAAGTTGGAGTTAATCAAGCTCTTTGTGGTTGCCTTCAGAAATTCCACTGCATAATAAATGCCCTTGGATTCTCTGCCCGGTGCGTTGATGTTTCTTGGATTGGAAGAACCACAAGCCAATACCACTGCATCATACTGTTTCTGAAGTTCTTCCGCAGAAATATCCTTACCGACATCCACGCCCGTCCGGAATACAACACCCTCCTGCTCCATCAGAGCAATCCGGCGTTCAATGACGGTCTTTTCCAGCTTCATATTTGGAATACCGTACATCAGCAGACCGCCGACACGGTCTTCCCGTTCATAGACGGTCACGGAGTGTCCTCTCCGGTTCAGCTGCAAAGCGGCTGCCAAACCGGAAGGGCCAGAACCGATGACGGCTACTTTCTTTCCCGTCCGCACCTTTGGGATTCTCGGCTTCATGAATCCGCTTTCATAAGCCGATTCAATGATGGCATATTCGTTTTCTTTCACGGTAACAGGGTCGCCGTACAATCCGCAGGTGCAAGCCTTTTCACAAAGTGCCGGACATACTCTGGAGGTAAACTCCGGAAAGCAGTTGGTCAACAGCAGCCGTCTGGCTGCATCTTCCATTCTGCCCTTATAAACCAGTTCGTTCCACTCCGGACAGAGGTTGTTCAGCGGACAGCCGGACACCATGCCCATGATTGGCTTTCCGTTCTGACAGAATGGAACACCGCAATCCATGCAGCGTGCACCCTGTTTCTGCCGTTCTTCCGGATTCAGTGGTGTATGAAATTCCCGATAGGTCTTTATGCGTTCGAGCGGCTCCTGCCCCGGATTCTCCACCCGTTCATATTCCAGAAATCCCGTTGCTTTTCCCATGATACGCCCCTCCTGCTCACTTTGTATTGACATAGAATGCTTCGATTTTTGCTTCTTCCTGCGGCAATCCCTGATCCATAAACTGCCGGATGGAGCGGAGCATCTTTGCATAATCGTGCGGTACTATCTTCTTAAACTTCGGCAAATAAGCATCAAACTGATCCAGAATTTCCTGTCCTCTTACGGAATGTGTTCTTGCAACGTGTTCCGTAATCAGTTCTTTCAGCTGTGCAACATCTTCCGGATGTGTCACCTTGCTGAAGCCAACCAGTGCTTTATTCAGCTTGGTGTACAGGTCGCTTTCTTCGTCCAGTACATAAGCAATACCGCCACTCATACCGGCTGCAAAGTTCTTGCTGGTCTTGCCGAGGATGACCGCACAGCCACCGGTCATATATTCACAACCATGGTCGCCCACGCCTTCTACGACAACGGTTGCACCGGAGTTCCGGACGCAGAACCGTTCGCCAGCAACACCAGCAATAAACGCCTTACCGCTGGTTGCACCGAACAGGGCAACGTTACCGATAATAATATTTTCATCTGCCTGGAATTTCGCATCCTTTGGCGGATAAACAACCAATGTACCGCCGGAAAGTCCCTTGCCGAAGTAGTCGTTGCTGTCGCCCTCCAGCTCAAGCGTCAAGCCCTTTGGAATGAATGCACCGAAACTCTGTCCGCCAGAGCCTTTGCACTGCAATGTGAAAGTATCTTCTTCCAGTGTGTTGTAATACTTCCGTGTGATTTCTGCCCCGAACAATGTGCCCAGTGTCCGGTTCAGGTTGCTGACATTCAGCTTCAAAGTCTTTTTCTTCTTCTTTGCCAGTGCTTCTTGCATTGCCGGAATGATGGTCGTTTCATCAATCGTTTCTGCAAGCTTGAAATCAAATGCATCCTTTGGATGGAAGTGCTGCGGAACATTCTTGCCAACATACGGATTGGTCAGGATGTTCGACATATCAATCTTGCTTTCCTTTGAGCCAGCCGAGAAACTTCTCTGTACCAACAAATCAGAACGTCCAATCAATTCATCCATGGTACGGATGCCCAGCTTCGCCATGTATTCCCGCATTTCCTGTGCAATGAATCGCATAAAGTTGATGATGTATTCCGGCTTACCCTTGAACCGTTTCCGCAATTCCGGATTCTGCGTTGCAACGCCTGCCGGACAGGTATCCAAGTTGCAGACACGCATCATGACGCAACCCATTGTTACCAGCGGAGCAGTTGCAAAACCGTATTCTTCTGCACCCAGCATTGCTGCAATAATAACATCTCGTCCTGTCATCATCTTACCATCGGTTTCAATGACAACCTTAGAACGCAGACCGTTCATAATCAAGGTCTGGTGGGTTTCTGCCAAGCCCAGTTCCCACGGCAATCCGGCATTGTGGATGGAGCTGCTCGGTGCTGCACCCGTACCGCCGTCATAACCGGAAATCAGAATGACACCTGCACCAGCCTTTGCAACGCCAGCTGCAATCGTTCCAACACCAGCTTCTGAAACCAGCTTTACAGAAATTCTTGCACGCTTATTGGCATTCTTCAGGTCGTAAATCAGCTGTGCCAAGTCCTCAATCGAATAAATATCGTGGTGCGGTGGCGGTGAAATCAGTGCCACACCCGGTGTAGAATGTCTGGTCTTTGCAATCCACGGATAAACTTTCTTTGCTGGCAGGTGTCCGCCTTCGCCCGGCTTTGCACCCTGTGCCATCTTAATTTGAATTTCCTTTGCGGAAGTCAAGTATTTAGAAGTGACACCGAACCGTCCAGAGGCAACCTGCTTGATGGCAGAACATTTATCAACGGCACTACCAGAAGTGACGATTCGTTCCAAATCTTCGCCGCCTTCACCGCTGTTGGACTTTCCGCCGATGCGGTTCATTGCCATTGCCATGCATTCGTGTGCTTCCTGCGAAATCGAACCATAGGACATTGCACCCGTCTTGAACCGCCGCATAATGCTTTCGACGCTCTCGACTTCTTCCAGCGGAATACCGCCGTCGTCTGCAAACCGGAAATCCAGTGTGCTCCGCAATGTTACATGCTTGTGCTCTTCATTTAGACAGGCTGTATATTGTTTAAACAGGTTGTAATCATCTCTCCAGGTTGCCTGCTGCAACAGGTGAATCGTTTCCGGATTGTAGAGATGTTCTTCCTGATTGCTTCTTGCTTTGTGTGTGCCAATGCTGCGAACTTCTTCTTCAGTCATCAAGCCGTTCGGGTCAAAAGCCGCATCATGCAAAGACAACGAACGGTTGCTGATGTCCTGCAAGTCGATACCGCCAACTCGGCTGACAGTATCCGGGAAGAACTGTTCGCAAACAGACTTTGCAATGCCGAGGGCTTCAAAAATCTTAGAGCCTTGATAAGACTGGATGGTGGAAATACCCATCTTCGAGGCAATCTTTACGATACCGCTGACAACTGCCTGAATGTATGCCTTGCTTGCCTGCGAATAATCCTTGTCTAATTCGCCAGTGTTGGTCATTTCATACAGGGTATCCAGTGCCAGATACGGATTGACTGCACTTGCACCAAAACCGAGCAAAGTTGCAAAGTGATGGACTTCGGTCGGTTCTGCGGTTTCTACAATCAGAGAAACAGCGGTATTCTTTCTGGTGCGTACCAAATAGGTTTCCAGTGCTGCAACTGCCAGCAGGGACGGAATTGCAAGGTGTTCCTGATCCACGCCACGGTCTGTCAGAATCAAAATTGCTGCTCCGGCATCGTGTGCAGCATCTGCCTGTGCATACAGATTGGAAATGGCATCTGCCAGTGAAGTATCCTTGGTATACAGCATGGAAATGTCAGCTGTCTGCAATCCTTCAATGTGAGAATCCCGAATTTTCATCAAATCCAGACTGGTCAAAATCGGATTTTCTACTTTCAGTACCCGACAGTTTGCCTCTTCTTCTTTCAGAAGGTTGCCAGCTGCTCCCAGATAAACGGTTGTATCTGTGATGACGGATTCCCGAATAGAGTCAATCGGCGGGTTGGTAACCTGTGCGAACAGCTGCTTGAAATAGTCGAACAGCGGCGGATTCTGCTTGGAAAGCGGCGGAATCGGCACATCAACACCCATGGCTGCGGTCGGTTCACCACCGTTCAGAGCCATTGGAATCATCATGCTGTACATGGTTTCATAGGTATAGCCAAATGCACGCTGCAACCGCTTCAATTCCATACCGTGATACCGGAACGGACGCTTGTTCGGAATTTTCAGGTCTGCCAGCGGATACAGGTTATGGTCTAACCATTCGCCGTATGGCTGCCGCTTTGCGTAATCATTTTTCAGGGTTTCGTCCTCAATCAATTCACCCTTTACGGTATCTACCAACAGCATTTTGCCTGGGTGCAACCGTTCTTTTTTGACGATGACATCAGACGGAATTTCCAATGCACCAACTTCCGAGGAGAGAACCAGATACCGGTTACCCTTGCCGTCGTCAGTCAGATAATACCGAGATGGACGCAGACCGTTTCTGTCCAGTACTGCCCCCATGATGTCGCCATCTGTGAAAATGATAGATGCAGGACCATCCCACGGTTCCATCATCGTTGCATAATACTGATAGAATGCTTTCTTTTCCCGGCTCATTGTCGGAATGTGCTGCCATGGTTCCGGAATGGTTGCCATGACTGCCAGCGGCAAATCCATACCGGACATCATCATAAATTCCAGTGTGTTGTCCAGCCGTGCAGAGTCCGAACCTCTGACATCCAGCATCGGGACAATATCTTTCATCCGGTCACCGAGAACATCGCTTTTCAGGATGTTTTCCCGGCTCAACATCTTATCCACGTTTCCGGTGATGGTATTGATTTCGCCGTTGTGTACCATCATCCGGTTCGGGTGCGAACGCTGCCAGCTTGGATTGGTGTTGGTACTGAATCGAGAGTGTACAATTCCGATTGCAGAATGATAATCCGGACTGTTCAAATCCTCGTAGAACAACCGTAGCTGCTTAACCAAGAACATACCTTTATAGACAATCGTTCTGCTGGAGCAGGAAACCACATAGGTTTCTGTTTCCCGCTTTTCAAATACCATTCTTGCAACGTACAGCTTCCGGTCAAATGCAATGCCCTTTTCGCAATCCTTCGGCTTCTTGATGAATGCCTGCATGATGTGCGGCATGCTTTCCAGTGCCTTAGACCCCAGAACAGACGGATTTACCGGAACTTCTCTCCAGCCGAGAAATTCGAGGTTTTCTTCTTTCAGAACCTGTTCAAAGGTTTTCATTGCCTTTTCGTACTTTGCCTTGGTCTGTGGGAAGAAGAACATACCAATACCATATTCCCGCTTGTCGCCGATTGGAATATTCAATTCCTTTGCAACCTTGGAAAAATACGTGTGCGAGATTTGCAGCAAAATGCCGACACCGTCACCGGTTTTTCCCTCTGCATCTTTTCCGGCTCTGTGTTCGAGGGTTTCCACGATTTTCAGGGCGTTATCTACAACGCTGCGATCTGTTTCGCCCTTCATATTTACAACCGCACCGATGCCACAGTTTTCATGTTCAAACCGTGGGTCATAGAGTCCCTGTGCTGGGAATGGTGCTTGTTCTCTATAGTTATCCATAAGCCTTTGCTCCTTGTCGTTTTTTGAACCGTAACAGCCGAAAAAACAGAAAACGCCCGTAAAGACTTTTCACTTCTGAAAAATCCTTACGAGCGTCATTGCTCTATCTTCTATTTCTTGGCTGTTCAAATGAACTGTTCTTATTATAGCGAATCCGGCTTGATTTGTCAATAGCAAAACCGGTGTTTTTTCTAAGAAAAATAAGTTTTTTCGTTTTTTTCTTTCTTTTTCCTGTTTCGTCCTTGCAAACAAACGAATTTCAAAGAAATCAGAAAAGAAATCGGTGTTTTTCGATGTTTCTTCTTAAAAAAACAAAGTTTCCTGATTCTGTCCACGAGAAAAAAGCAGCTGTTTTTTCAATTTGGACAGTCATTTGCTGCATTCACTCAGCGATTCCGAACCGTTTCCGGATATAAGTCATGATGCGTGAGGCGTTCCCATGCTACCTGCTCCCACTTTGTGCCCGGCATACCATAGTTACAGTACGGGTCAATCGAAATACCGCCTCTCGGCAGGAACTTTCCCCATACTTCAATGTATCTCGGATGCATCAGCTCAATCAGATCATTCATGATGATATTCACGCAGTCCTCGTGAAAATCGCCGTGATTCCGGAAGCTGAACAGATACAGTTTCAGCGACTTACTTTCCACCATGATTTCATCCGGCACATAGGAAATATAGAGGGTCGCAAAGTCCGGCTGTCCGGTAATCGGGCAAAGGCTTGTAAATTCTGGACAGTTAAACTTGACAAAATAATCGTGGTCTGGATGCTTATTGACGAATGTTTCCAGCACCTTTGGGTCATAGTCGTTCGGGTATTGGGTGTGCTGGTTGCCCAGCAGGGTCACGCCATTTGTTTCTTCTTTGGTTCTACCGGTCATGTGAGAATCTCCTTTTTGTCAATTGTTTTTATTTATTTCAGAAGTGGGTCTTCTACGCCGTTCGCTAAAAATGCAGCCTGTCGATCTCGACACGTTCCGCAAACACCACACGGCTTTTCGCCGCCCTCGTAACAGCTCCATGTCAATTCATATGGAACGTGCAGTTCCAAGCCTTTTTTTACAATGTCTTTCTTTGTCCATGTGACAAATGGGGCTTCTACTCGCAGTTCATGGCCGCTGCCCTCATAAATTGCTGTTTTCATGGCATCATTAAAGACGGTGCTGCAATCCGGATAGGCATTTCCAGCAGCATCATCTGCATGCGGCCCGTAATAAATCACTTCACAACCGTTTGACAGTGCCATACTGGCAGCAGATGCCAGAAACAGACCGTTCCGGAACGGCACATACGTAGAAACCGGTGCACCATTGGTTTTTTCTAGCTGTTCTGCATAGCTTTCCTGCGGAATTTCTTCTGTCGAGTTTGCCAGCAGGCTGCAATTGGAATCTGCAAAAATGATGGTCAAGTCCAGCTGCTTCCAAGCAACACCATAATAATTGACGACTTTCTGTGCAGCTTCCAGTTCCTTTTTATGCTTCTGTCCATAATAAATCGAAAGTGCCAGCACTTCGGATGCTCCATACTTTTCAACTGCCAATGCCAATGCGGTAGTGCTGTCCACGCCGCCGCTGAATAATACCATTGCTTTCATAATCATTCCATCCTTTCTGTACTCAGTTCATCACTCTCTGCTGCAAGGTGACATCGGTTTCATATGCTCCGCAAAAAGTGGTTGTAGTCGTCACTGCCGGAACATTCCGAATGCCTCTTGCCGTCATGCAGCTATGCGAACCCGTAATAACAACGCCTACATCCGGTGTCCCTGCTGCTTCCATAATGATTTCTGCAATATCCTGTCCGAGCCGTTCCTGCAATTGCAGCCGCTTTGCTGCCATATCACAGATTCTTGCAACCTTGCTCAATCCTAACACTTTTCCGTGCGGAACATAGGACACATTCACGTGCATATCATACATCAATGCCATATGGTGTTCGCAGTAGCTGAATACACTGATGTCTTTCATCGTTACTACAGTCTGTCCGGCATCGGTTTCCGGTTTGGAAAACGTCTTTCCGAACATCTCTGCAATTTCATGGTTACTATATGCAATTCCGGCGAATACTTCCGCATACATTCTTGCAACCCGTTCCGGTGTTTCTTTCAGTCCTTCCCGTTCCGGATCTTCGCCCAATGCCTTTAAAATACCCTTTACATGGTATGCAATGGCTTCTGTATCAATTGCCATTTCTGCCGCTTCCTTTCTGCTTTTTAAACGCCACGTTCCTGTGGATCCCAAATATATTTATGCAGCTGTAATTGCAGCCGCACGCCGTTCAACTTCCGCTCAATCAAAAACTGTACCATTTCCTGTGGTTCAATTGAGCCAAACACCGGACTAAAATAAACATGACAGCGATGCGTCAAGTCATACTGTTGAATCAATGCTGCTCCCCGTTCCAAATCTTCCAGCGAACCGGAAACTAGTTTTACAGTATCCTGCGGTTGCAGCAGCTGCATATTTTCCAGACACATCTTATGTTCCATCCCACTGGATGGCAACTTATAGTCCATTGTAAAAATCGGACGAGGCTGGATTGCTGCAAACGATTGCAGGGGAACGCTGCCGTTTGTTTCAATCTCCAGCGATAAGGTTGGCTGTGCGGTAATTGCAGCAATCAGCTCCGCAACATTTGGTGTGAGCAGCGGTTCTCCGCCGGTTAAGGTGACATTTCGAACGCCCGTTTCTAAGATTGCCTGTACAATTTCTTCAGTAGTTTGCAGCTGATAAGAAACATCTGGCTGATTTGCCCACTGCGTATCACAATAACTGCACTGCAAATTACAACCGCAGAGCCGTACAAAAACCGCTAATTCTCCAGCCCGTGTTCCCTCGCCGTTGATGCTGACAAACTGTTCTGCAACCCGATAGGTAACACTCACTTGGTTTCCGCCTCCTCATACGCCGCACAATTATCCGGTGTTTCGTAGACAATGACCCGTTTTACAGGCAAGTTCTGCTGCTGTAACTGATGGAAAAAGTGTTTTGCAAAGCATTCTGCGGTTGGCCGGAACGGAACTGGAATCAGGCGGAATGATTCTTCCTGTAATGCTTGTACGGTTGTCTGACGCAGCGAGCCTTCTTCATAAATCAAAGCGTGATCATAGAAATCTGCCAATGACCGCAGGGCTTTTTTCAAGTCCCCAAAATCAATCAACATTCCCCGACAGACCCCCTCTGTCTGCAAATCTTCCTGCTCTACGATTACTTCAATCGTCCAGCGGTGTCCGTGCAGGTTCGCACACTTTCCCTTATAACCACTTAAAAAATGAGCACTGTCAAATGCTGCTTTTGCTTTCAGCTGATACATATAAATTGCATCCCTCTTTCTAAAAATAAGCCATAAAAAAGGCGGTGCTTTCTGCAAAAAGAAAGACCGCCGATCGTTTGATAGAAAACAGGCAACCGCCTGTTGTAACAACGAAAAAATTTTGGCAGCCCTGGTTTTGTTTAACGACAGGATGGTGCAAACGAACTGTCGCAAATTTAATTATAACACAACTTTTCCGGCTTGTCAACCATTCATCAAAAACAAATCACCGCACAGAGAAATTTCTTTTCCTGTGCGGTGAACATTTATTCCTTTTCCAAATTACATCATTTTATTCGCTGTCGGTATCTTCAATCAAATGATATTCTGGATAAATGCTGTACCATCTTCCATTGTATTTATAAACGTATACATCATTTCCTTCATCATGTTCTTCACCATCTAAAGTCAATCCGCACTCCGCATAATAGATAACCTCATCAGCGGTGATTCCATATTTATCCAAATAATTGAAATTCACACGTTCTGTTACCTTGCTATTTTCAATCGGGTTGGAATTGTCATCTACTTTTACAGAAACTTCGTCGTATTTACGACTATAAGAATTCATTCTGTTCTGCATATAATCTTGCAGCTGCTTTTCCGTCAAGTTCTTATCATCTTCCCAGTATTCTTTTCCTTCTGCCGGTAATAATTTCATCATCGTAGCAGCATCTGCTGTATGTTCTGCTGTCAATGCAGCTTCTGCAGCTTCTGTTGCCTTTTTATATCCACCCTTTGAGCCTCCGCCTGCACCGTGTCCAGTAAATCCGATGCAGAATGCGATTATAATGACAATCAAAATCACAATCCCAACACCGACGATAATCAGTGGCTTTTTCGTTTTTACAGCGATGCTCTGTGCATTCGGTGAAAATGATGAGTTTTGTTGTGGAGCGAAATTGTTGGGTTGTGGAGTGAAATTGCTGGGTTGTGGGGGAATTGGTGGTGGCGTGTTTGCTGTTCCACATTTGGGACAGAACCTTGCAGTGTCTTTCAGTTGAAATCCGCAGTTTTTACAAAACATAGTATCCTTCTTTCTACAAAAAATGGGGAAAATTATCATCGCTTCCATTTTACTATAAATTGGATAGAAAGTCAAGGGAAATAAGAAATTCTTTTTTGATTTCCATCAATCTGACAATTATTTTTGGAAATATTTGTGAATCGTATACAAGAAATGGAACGTTTTGATGAGATGATAACTTATGAATGAACTGGTAATATTATAGCATATATTTCTCATTTTGTCAACCCATTTAAAGGATTTTTTGTCTTTTTTATACAATTTAGGCGAATGCTCCAACTTACCAACTATAAACCAAAAACAAATCACCGCACAGAGAAATTTCTCTCCCTGTGCGGTGAATCTTTTGCTCATTCTTAAAAATGATTGCTATTTACTTTGCAGCATTGTACGGCAGGTTTTCATAACCTTCCATCATGAGGATAAATCTCATCAAAGCAAATGAATCCTCTTCTGTAATGTTTTCTGTGCCGTCTGTAATGTCACAGTTTGCATTTACTTTCTGCACATCGGTCAGTGTAACCAAACCAGCCTGATACTTGTTCAGCATAACAGCGTCGGTCAGGTCTACCTTACCATCCATGTTGATATCACCATACAGTGCTTCGCTTTCGCTACCAGTTGTAGCAGCGGTTGTAACAGTTGTGGTAGTTTCATTCGGTGCAGTCGTCGTTCCTTCTGCAGAAGTAGTGGTAGATTCAGTCGGTTCTGTCGTTGTTTCTTCCGGTGTAGTAGTTGTGCCTGCATCTGTAGTTGTTACAGTGGTTTCAGTAGTTTCGCCACTTTCATCCGGCAGATAAGCTGCTACGAGCGTTGCCTTTGTGGTATCGTCCTTCTCGCCTTCCTTATCGTTTGCCCACCATACCTGGAACTGTGCTTCTTTTTCCTTCTGTGCAGCTTCTGCAATCTTTGCGATCTGGTCAGCATCCTTTACTGTTCCGCTGCCGTTGTTGAAGGTAACGTTATAAACATTATCTGCATCCAGGCTAACCGTTACATCATCGGACTTGCTTGCTTCCCACTTATAAGAAATCCAATAATCAACACCATCAACCTTTACAGAAACGCCCACACAGCCATTTGCATAGCCGAGGCTATCATCCAAGTCCACAATCAGGTGTACTTCCTTGCCCATCGAACGATCGAAAATTACCTTAACCGTGCTGCCATCCTTCTTGATGTCGCCCATAATTGCATTTTCAATCTTTGTGGTAGTCATTGTTGTGGTGGTTGTGGTCGTTGTTGTGGTGGTAGTTGTCTGACCAGTGCCGGATGTCGTGGTAATGACTGCACCGCTGTTGCTGTACAGATTTTCCGGCAGTTCATCCAGTGTGATACAATAATCACTGGTGTAGATTTCCTTGAGGTCTTCCTTCTTGTTGAACATTTCGTTGCTCAGGAAGTTGGTGCTATCCGAACCGCCATCATACCACGGGCAGAAATACAGCCAGCCAGCCTTTTCCATCTGGAGATTTTCCAGTGTCGGAATGCTGTCGTTTTCAGCCATGGCAACCATCTTCTTGCCGCCATACTGTTCCACCAAGCTGTAGAATGTGCCACCAATTGCACTGTCATTGTGTACCAGAACGGCACTACCAGTTGACCAGTCGGTGCAGTTGTACTTATCGTAAGCAACCAAGTCTACATATTCATCACCCGGATACCAGTTGGTAGAAGTTTCGAAAGTATAGCTGTTCCATTCCCAAATGATATTGTGCAGACCATAGTCTTCGGTCAAGGTCTTGTAAGTCAGCTTCCACAAGTCTTTATAGACAGCAGAACCAGACTTGCCCCACCAGAACCAAGAACCATCTTCACCGCCGCCACCTTCTGCTTCATGCAGCGGACGGAAGATAACTGGAACATTTGCATCCTGCAGCTTCTGAAGCTGTTCTGCCAACAGTTTCAAACAAAGCTTATAATATTCGTTTTCCTTAGAACCTTCTTCCAGAACTTTAGCGGTATCAAAGTCTGTTTCATCCGGCTTATAAGTTGCGTTCGCCCAGTCTACTTTATCTCCAACATTGTAGCTGGAGAATTTTTTTGGAACGGTAATGTGCCAGGATGCGGTTACAATACCATTGTTATCCTTTGCCCAGCTGATCATACGGTTTGTTGTACCATCTTCGTTTCCATACAGCGGATTTGCTGCATTCAGGAAGTCAAAGCCACGGATTGCTGGCGACTTTCCAGTAGTATCTTTAATGTAATTAAATTCATATTCAAAGTCATGCGGGCCACCATTATAAATTTCCTGCTGACCAGAGATGATGTGTTCGCCGTAAACACTTGCCAGATAGTTCATCAGGGACTGTGTTTCCGGTGTTGCATTCTTGTCTGCCAGGTCACTCGTCGCAGACAGTTCCGGATAAACCGGTTCAGTCAAGGTCAGGTAGTCAAACTGTGTCCAGCCCCAATAGCTGACAAATTCCAATTCGTTTTCCCCAGCATTCAGCTTGATTCTTGCAACGTTGGACTCGCTGAAATCCGTGTGGTTCGACAGTGCCAAATCTCCAGCTGCATTGCCGTTGACATTCAGTTTCTGCGTCTTTGCACCGCCATCCGTTGCATAGCAAATGTTCAAGTCATACATACCAGCTTTTTCTACATTGACAGTTACCTTAATGGTTTCACCTGCATCCCGCATATGAACAACCTTGCCACCGCTAGCACTTGCAACTTCTTCTACTTCTGCAGAAACACCGGTAATTTTACCATCTTCAAATTCATACTTCGTTTCTCCGGCAGCGGAAACGCCACCGAAAAACGAGCTGACACAAACAGCATTCAATGCCATTGCAGCTGCCAAGCTGGCAGCAAATACTTTCTTTTTGATTTTCATCTCAAAGATCCTCCTTTTTGTTTTTAAACCATCCAATCAATTTTGCATGGATTTTTGTTGCAATTTGCACAATTTCCACGCAGACTTTTTAATTCATTTTACGATAAAAACACCATGATGTCAATCATTTTTCGATGTTGCACAAAAAAATCTATCTATTTCACAAAAATTGTTTCTGTGCTTTGTGCAACATTTCCTCTGCTTGATTTTCATTTCTGTTTTGCATGGATGGATTCGGAAATTTGTTGAAAAATAGAAAATGGATAAAAAATCCATTTTAGTTGCTTTTTACAGTTCCAATATATTTTCGTCATGGAAATTCAGATTTCTTTGCTTTAATCTCTAGCAATTTTGTTGTAAAATAAAGGAAACGATTTTTATATGATTCCGAAAGGGAGGATTCAAAATTGGAACAGGAACTGACACTCCACACACTCAAACCGCTACTCTTGCAATCGGATGCAGAGAACTGCTCCGATGCCTTGTTTTTAAAAAAACTATTCTATCATATCGTCGATGAATCTGTCATACAAAAGAAATTGATTTGCAAATCCGCATCCAGTCTGAAAGCATTTATGCAGGGCAACCGGCGGAGAAATCGCCAGCAAAAACGCACGTATGCCAACTATCACGGTACAGAATTGCTAAAAAAAACATTTCAGCTAGAAGACCGAGACCAATTGTTCCAAAATGAAACCCTCCACCAGCTTGCTTATAATATTGATACCATGATGGCAGAGGCGAAAATTTCAGACTGGCGAGCGGTGCAAATTTCTATTTTTAAGATGCTCAATGAAAAAATGGTTTATGGTTCTGACATGCTTAATGACATTAAAGAATTATATAGACAAAATAAAATCTCCAGAATTATTGCGGTTGTTGTTCTCATTGCGATTTTTCAGGAAACCATTTCTGATGTATTTTGTTGGCTGACACCCAAAAATCTTGGTGAAATGGTTCCAGCCATTCAAAAAGCTGCGATTCAGATGCTCCACCAAGCTGCGGAAGAACAAGGCAGAATGCTGGCATTTCATAGCGTTTCCCATAAAATTGATATGCCTGGAATTGGGAATCTTCTCTCTACTGCTCTCGGCGTTCAGAATCATCACATTGATTCGATTCTAGTGGAAAACGAACAGAATAACTGCGAATCGCTCCGGATGCTTTTCTCCAATCCCCCCTATCCAAATATCATGCTAACGGGAACTGGGGGAGCAGGAAAAACCTTTTTGCTGCTGGATTTGGGCGAATCTCTCTTACGGGAAAACAGTTCGCTGATTCCAATTTACATCCCTTTAAACCTGCTGAACTACAACACCATCGGAAAACAAGAATCGCCGATTCTCCATCACTTTTATCAGATTCTCTCAGAAGAAAAACAACTCCCTTACGAACAATTTCTGTCCATGCTGCAAGCGGAATCCGATGTATTTCTTTTCTTCTTATTGGATGGCTATAACGAAATTTCCAGCGAAACTGCAAAAAATCAACTTCTCTTAGAAATCAAAGAAATGAAACGCAAATACCCAGCCATTCGCTTTCTGATTACCAGCCGAAACAATCTTGCCGACTGCTTTTCAACGGGCGGAGAACTGCCGTTTCTCTGCAAGCGAGTGAATCCCCTACAAGATACTCAAATCCAAGACTTTTTCAAGCAGTTATTCGGAACAGAACGGGCAGAACAGGAATGGCAGACCTTGACGCATAGCAACTGCATGGATATTTTACGAAGTCCTATGGCACTTGCGATGTATGCCTACACGCTGAAAAAAGATGTCATCCCGACTGCACCGCTGCCCCATCGCCTACCGGAAACAACAGGAGAACTGATTTGCAACTTCATCGAACAGGTGAAACGCACTCCCACACTGAACGGAACGCCGGAAGAACGGGAACAGACGAATTTCGCCATGCAGACGCTCTATTATATCGCCTATTGCATGACCAGAAACGGCAGCTTTCGTATGGATGAATTTTCCATGCGGAACACTGTTCAAGATGCCATTGCTTTTTATAAGACTTATTCCCCACATCCCATGCCGGACACGTTCGCCGCTGCATTCTGGGAAATCGAACATAAGATGGGCTTTCTCATTGAACCGCAGCATGCTGACCAAGATTTCCGATTTTACCACCAGAATTTCCGAGATTATTTCTATGCCAATTTTCTGTTGGAAATCATTCAAACTGCAATTTGGATGCAACAATATTCTACCCCGTCACAATCCGCCGGACAGCTGCTCTGTCGGTTCTTCTCAGAACCAATTCCGGAAGAAATCCTGCAATTTTTAGGGGAAAGCACGCTGGAACGCCTTTACCTGCCCGGACAGCCTCGCATGAACAACCCACAAGGTTCTCTGCTGGAACAGGCTCTGCAAATTCTATCTGAATTGCCAGCCAATTCCGCCGTGCAAAAATCCATTGAACAGCTTATCTTCACCGTCAAGCAAACCCGTCACCAAAACCTCAGCACGTTCCATTTCAATGGTCTGCATCTGGAAACCGTCAATTTAAATGGTACACGTCTATATGATTTCCAGTGCAACACCCTGCACACGGCGGACTTTTCCGGCAGCTTTCTCAATGCGTATACATTCCAGCCACTCGGACATTCTGCGGCTGTTCATACATTCTGCACGATTCAAAACAATGTGCTCTCTATTTCCGGTAGTGGCATTTGGTGCTACAACAACCGAACCCGACAATTTCGGTTTCTCTCCGCTTATAATGGTACATATGTTTCTACCTCGGTATCTGTTCCACAGCATCGACTCTTATTGATAGGCGATAAAAACGGGAATCTCTCTTTTTGGAGCGTTTCATTTCAAGACAAGCTGCTCTCGATTCAACAGCAGCCAGAACGCACCATTTCTCTGAACAATACCATTCAGCATTTGTTATATGACGCTGCACAGGACTGCTGTTTTGCTGCCATCAAGGGGAAAGGTATCTGGCGAATTCCGCTTCTGCATCCGGAAAACCGGAAATTTGTCCCCTATCCGGAACACTGCCGCAATTTCCGCAAGTATCGCCTTGCTGCTGTGGAAGGAGTGCTGATTTTCTCTTGTGGGAAAACATTGTATCAAATTCCCATGCATGCAGAAACATTCTGTTCCGAACAGATTCAGCCATTCTTGACCGTTTCCACGCAAGCCCCAGAGCCAGATGACGCTTTTATCTATGACTTCAAGGTGCTCTCTTATTTGCATCAACCCTGTTTTCTCATCAACTTACGGGGAAAATCTCGTTCTGTTGTCCTGCTTGCAACGCCAAACGGTAACCTTGAGATTCAGCGAAAAGAACATACCGATACATTCAATGGTTTTAATGACTTGATTCTATCGCCGGATGCATCCAAATTCTGCATCTGCAACAAAGTCTATGGCAACCGAGAACCCTGCATCAGCGAAGTGCTGCTCTCCATCTTTGAAAAAGATATCATCTGCAAGCCCTATTATGGCAAACAAAATTTTGAGATTGAAACCGCTTGCTATCTGGACTCTGATTCCATCATGCTCAGTTCGTTAGACCGTTCGCTTCAGATTATCAACACTCGTACAGAAACGATTTGCTGTCAGTTCCTCGGCTACGATGCCGGAATTCATTCCCTCTTTCCCGTCAATGAAAACACTCTTTATACCAGCTCCTATGATGGCACGCTGCATCAATTGTCACGGGAAAGCTGGTTTACAGGCAGCTGGCACTGTGTGCGTGCAATTCCAGCTCATAACAACTGGGTGCATCAAGTCAAGCACTTCTCAATAGACGGCGTTCCGGTTCTGGCATCCTGCTCCCATGACCACACCATCCGCATTTGGAACGCCAAAACAGAAACTTGCATCTGTACCATTTCTATGCCCTATCTGGTGATTGCTGTTGGATTTTTTCCCGATGGTACAGTAGTTGGCGTTACCCGAAATGGTATCATCGGACACTATCGAATTGACTTGAATCACCAGCAAGCGGAAACGCTTTCTCTGTTTGAGTTGCAACAAATGCCGGAATGTTCTTTTTCACGCACCCGAAAACTCTGTATGCGAAAAAAAGCAGATGGTACTTGGCTGCTGTTTCTCTTAGTCTGGACGGCGAACCACACAACGGTTGTCTATCAGCTGACAGAGAACGACCAACAGGAATTACAGCTGAACCGCTGTTGCAGCATGGATGAACTAGTCACAGAAAACGTCATTTTAAGAGATGTAGACGTTGCTCTTTTAAAAGATGGACATACCCGCTGTGCATTGTTCTGCGGTAGCCCCTATCAGCAATACCAAAATAATTTCTTTGCCCTGCAAACCGACCAAAATCAACAATATCTCTATCGACCAGAAGCAGATACACCCATTTCTGTTTCCCGTCACGATGCTTTGGACAACTACAACGGCGTAACTGCTGGGCTGTTCCTTTCTTATCAAGGAGAACTGTATGCAGCCATTGCAACTTATTCCTATCAAATCATGATTTTTGCTGTCAGAGAAGTGACCAACGCCAAAATCATCCTCAAATGTGTCCATGATACGCCGATTTTAGACCTGCAAACAGCTGGCAACACACTATTTGCAGCCGGAGCAAACGGGAAAGTTTTTCAGTGGAATCTTGCTCAGCTGCTGCCCGTTTCAGATACGGAAAAGCCCTTGATTTTCCACAGCCAACCGGAAAATGTCATCTTTGAAAATATTTCCGGCTTTTTCATGAACCATGTGCGGTTTGCAGACAGTCATACAGACTGGAGCGAGGACTTCCGAAAAAAAATTGAACAATATGCAGAAAACAGTTGACAAAGGCTCCGTTTTATGCTACAATAACATTGTTTCGTGTGCGGTAAGAACTGCTTACCGCCTCGTTCTGCGGATGTGGTGAAATTGGCAGACACGCAAGATTTAGGTTCTTGTGCCGTAAGGTGTGCAGGTTCAAGTCCTGTCATCCGCACCAAAAAAGAAAACCAGTCGGAGCATTTTTGATCATCTGCTCTGACTGGTTTTTTCTATCCTTTTGTATGATTTTTTATATCATTATGCTTCTCCCAGCAATGCCTTTAAATCTGCCTCCGGTGTGGTAATCGGTGCAATGCCATAGTGTTCTACCAGATATTGCAGCACGTTCGGAGAGAGAAACGCCGGCAGCGATGGGCCAAGCCGAATATTCTGAATGCCCAGATGCAGCAGCGTCAACAGAATGCAGACAGCTTTCTGCTCATACCAAGACAGCACATAGGACAGCGGCAATTCATTCACAGAACAGCCGAATGCCTGCGACAGTGCTACAGCAACCTGAATTGCACCATATGCATCGTTACACTGTCCCATATCCATCAGCCGTGGTAAACCGCCAATTGTTCCTAAATCCAAATCGTTAAACCGATACTTTCCGCATGCCAGCGTCAAAACAATGGAATCTTTCGGGGTCTGCTTTACAAATTCTGTGTAATAATTCCGTCCGGTCTTTGCTCCATCGCAGCCGCCAACTAAGAAGAAGTGCCGAATTGCTCTCGAACGAACGCCCGCAACTACCTGCTCTGCAACAGACAAAATCGTTCCATGTCCAAAGCCTGTTGTGACAGTCGTTCCGCCATTGATGCCAGTCATCTGCCGGTCTTCGGAATAGCCGCCCAGTTCCAACGCTTTTTCAATCAGGGGCGTAAAGTCTTTTTCTTCCCCGATGTGTACGGCATCCGGAAAAGCAACCGCTTCTGTTGTAAACACTCGGTCGGCATAGCTGCCCTTCGGCGGCATTAAACAGTTGGTGGTAAAGAGAATCGGTGCTGGCAAATCTGCAAATTCTTTCTGCTGGTTCTGCCATGCTGTTCCAAAGTTGCCCTTTAAATGCGGATACGCATTCAGTTTCGGGTAAGCATGTGCCGGGAGCATTTCTCCATGCGTATAGATGGAAATGCCCTTGTCTTTGGTCTGCTCTAACAGCAGCTGTAAATCTCGCAGGTCATGCCCGGTTACCACGATAAACGGCCCTTTTTCAATCTTCATCGAAACTGTTTTCGGGGACGGTGTTCCAAAGGTTTCCGTGTTGGCTTTGTCCAGCAGTGCCATGCATTGCAGGTTCACTTCGCCGACTTTCAGAGCCGTTTGCAGCAGCTCTTCCATTGGGAATGTTTCGCCAACTTTACAGAGTGCCTCACTAAAGAAAGTGTCAATCGCTGCATCCCGATACCCCAGTACCATTGCATGATATGCATACGCTGCCATACCACGCAGACCAAACAGAATCAGGGATTTCAGCGAACGAATATCTTCGTCTGGCTCTTCCCAAAGCTGCCGTAAATCATAATCATCATTTCTGCCACAAGGTGCTCCACAGCTTTGGCACTGTGGTACTAAGGCATCTTTTGCCCGATGCACAGCGGCAATCTGTTCCCGAATGGCAGCATCATCAAAGCTGACATTGGTCAGCGTTGCAAACAAGCCTGTAATCATGACGTTCCAAGTTTCTTCGGTTGCCAGCGTATCGCCAACGGTTGCTCGTGCTAAACCAATTAACGCCCCTGTCAATTCATCTTGCAGCTGGGCTGTCTGGGCTGTTTTTCCGCAAACGCCACGGTTTCCCGTACATCCGGTACATCCTGCGGTCTGTTCGCACTGATAACAAAACATCTTCTGTTCCATTTTGATTCCTCCATTTTCATCTATGGTTTCCAATTGTTTTTATTTTATGCTTTTCGTCTGCCATCGGTGGAAAGAATCACCACCTCGCAAGGGATTTCTGCACCGCTTGCCGTTAATGCACGCTGTACCGCCTGCACCAATCCACCGCAGCAAGGCACTTCCATTCGTACTACAGTGATGCTTCGGATGGAGCAGGTTGCAAAAATTTCAGTTAATTTCTCTGCATAATCCACGGTATCCAATTTCGGGCATCCAATCAAAGTGATTCGATTCCGCATAAACTGTTCGTGAAAGTCATGATATGCATAGGCGGTACAGTCCGCAGCAATCAGCAAATCTGCCCCCTGCAAATACGGGGCTACTGGAGAAATCAACTGAATCTGCACCGGCCACTGTGCCAGACAGCTTTCTGTTTCTCCCTGCGGACAGACTGCCGGAGCTGCTGTTCGTTTCAGCTGTTTTGCCTGTGTGCCGGGGCATCCGCACGGCAATGGTTTCGCCGCTGCTTTGGCAGCTTTCGCCGCTAAAACTGCCTGTTCATTATAAGCTGGAGCTTCTCGTTCTTCAAACGTAATCGCATTGGTTGGACAGGCTGGCAGGCAATCGCCCAAACCGTCACAATAATCCTCTCGCAACAGTTTTGCCTTTCCGTTTACCATGCCAATTGCCCCTTCATGGCAAGCCTCTGCACATGCTCCGCATCCAATACAAGCAGCTTCATCAATCCGAATAATGGTTCGTTTCATCGTTTTATCAACCTTTCTACGGGTGTTCCCGTTTGATTTTATCGGTGTGTGTTCGGTTCTTCTGGGTCTATTATAGAACAGAATCGAAAAAAAGTCTGTTGAATTTTCAACAAAAAGGAGATTTTCATGCAACAATATCTGGAAATTTTACAAACCTGCCGCCTGTTTGCAGAAATTCCGCCGGATTCTCTGAAAACCATGCTGGAATGTTTTGCTCCAACGATTCAAACTTACGCCAAACAACAGACGTTATTACATGCTGGAGAACCGCTGCACCATCTGGGCATTGTTCTCACAGGAAAAGTGCAGCTTGTCCGTCTGGACTATGACGGAAACCGCAGTATTACTGCAAGTCTGTCACCTGCACAGCCATTCGGGGAGGCATTTGTCTGTGCTGGTGTTGATGCTGCCCCAATCAGTGTCATTGCAGCCACAGAAAGCACGATTCTATGGCTGGAGGGGGAAAAACTTCTGCATCCCTGCTGCAATGCCTGCGGCTTTCACCAGCAGTTACTATTCAACGTCATTCAATTGCTGGCAAGGAAAAATGTTTTGTTTCACCAGAAACTCGAAATCACGGCAAAACGTACCACCCGAGAAAAACTGCTTGCCTATCTCTTTCAGCAGGCGAAGCAGGAAAACAGCAATACTTTTGTGATTCCATATGACCGGCAGGGGCTGGCGGATTATCTGGAGGTTGACCGGAGCGGACTTTCTGCGGAAATCAGCAAGCTGCGAAAAGAGGGAATCTTAGAGAGTAAAAAGAATTGGTTTTGCCTGCATCTATAAACAAAAACAGCCCGTATGGTTTTCCATACGAGCCGCTTTTTTGTATTTGCTTTGGAGTCGTTTTTTATGCGATGAGCTGCTTGCCCAGTTCCTTGCAGGTTTCCAAGTCTTCATCAGACGGCGTTTCGTTGACAATCAGACCTTCGCCGTTCACCAGAACAGCACCGTCTGCCTTTGCCCGTTCTTCCCAGTTCCGCATCCATTCGCCGTCGCCCCAGCCATAAGAGCCAAACAGTGCGATGGTCTTTCCGCTCAGTGCACCTTCAATTGCAGTGAAGAACGGTTCGAATTCGGATTCTTCCAGAACTTCATCTCCCATTGCAGAACAGCCAAATGCAATTCTGTCATAATCGGCAATATCACCTGTAAAATCGGATACGCTGAACAGTTCTGCACCTGCTCCTTCTGCAATTGCATTTGCCATCTGTTCGGTATTACCGGTACCACTCCAATAAATTACTGCTGCCTTCATGTTCATTTCCTCCTCAAGAAATTTTCAGTGCCTGATAGAGATCATAGCCCTGATTCAGCTGATTGCACAGAAATGCTCTGCAACGATCATAGCTTTCAAAAGTATGCTTTGCCCGTTCGGCATGGTGATATACCTTCCAATATTTGCAAAGCACATAATTTTTGCCTTTGTTCTCCATGAACCCAATCACATCTTCCACGGGATAGCCCAGAAATACGCCGATTTCATGGGGGAATTCCCCTGAACAGCGGATGCGTTCGGAAAGCTGCTGCAACGCTGCCTCCAAATTGACAGGTTCTGCATATCCCTGCTGCCGTAAAATCAATTGCACTTGCGAGTTTTGCAACTGCTGCTGTAACAAGGTTTCCTGATAGAGCAGGATTAACGCACGATTGGTGCAGTCACACAGCAACCGCAATTTCAGCCCTTTTGCATGAGCTCTTGCATTGAATCGCTCCAAATGTTCCAAAACAGAAAATTCTGTTTTGTTGATGGACATCAGACTGGCACACTTGATTCCCAACAACGATGGTGCCATAAAATACGCCAGTTTCTGTTCAAATTTTACACATTCGGAAACGGACATGCAACCCCTCCTATTCTTGTTTTTGTGGACAGCGGATCTTCGCCGGCAAATTGTTAGTTTTGACTAACTGATAAACGGAAAAAATCGGGAAATCCGGATGCTTCCCGTACTTTTATAGTTAGTGTTCTCTAACTAACGAACTCATTCTACCACACAATTTTAAATTTGTCAAGAGCTTTTTTCATTTTTTTTGAATCTTTTTCAAAGTATGTTATCCCAAGGCAGTATCCAAAATCATCATCGCAACAAATCCCACTGCAAACGAAATTGTTCCGACATTGGAGTGCTTTCCCTCGGACATCTCTGGAATCAGTTCCTCCACGACTACATACAGCATTGCTCCGGCAGCAAAACTCAGCAGATATGGCATTAACGGGATAAAAAAGCCAGATGCTAAAATCGTCAGCAATGCTCCCAGCGGTTCGACAACGCCGGACAACGTCCCGTATAAAAAAGCTTTCGACTTCCGCATACCTTCTGCACGCAGTGGCATTGAAATAATTGCCCCCTCCGGAAAGTTCTGGATGGCAATACCGAGCGACAATGCCAGTGCTCCGGCGGCAGTAATCGAAGCCTGATGCCCATACAAGACACCCGCATAGACAACCCCGACTGCCATTCCCTCCGGAATGTTATGCAATGTCACTGCAAAAACCAGCATGGTTGTCTTTTTCAAGCGTGCCGGAATGCCTTCTGCCTCCTTGCTATTCATATGCAGATGCGGAATCAGCCGATCCAACAGCAGCAAAAACGCAATTCCAACCAAAAAGCCAATGGCTGCCGGTAAAAATGCAAGCCGTCCCCGGTCAGATTCCTGCTCTAAAGCTGGAATCAACAGACTCCAAACAGAGGCAGCGGTCATAATTCCAGCAGCAAAGCCCGTTAAAATCCGCTGTATACTGGTTGGAAGATTGTTTTTCAAAAACAGTGCACACGCTGCCCCCAGTGTTGTGCCCAGAAACGGGATTAAAATTCCCTGTACAACTTGTGTCATCATGATTCTCCTCGTATAATATATTTATGGGTAATTTAAAGAGAACCCATATGAAACCTCTTG